>PVMK01156597.1_pt1 | contig 36241 bp, 37 predicted proteins | sample 1853481 | NCBI WGS metagenome assembly PVMK01 (sample SAMN08533507, study PRJNA380276) | Marine sediment metagenome, whole genome shotgun sequencing project. | reverse complement strand
TCAATTGAGGAAGCGATCTTTTTTCATTCAATTTCCAGGTTTTCTCAGCCGGATATCCATGTGAAAGGAGATCATCCCTTGACTGAGCATTATTCAGTTCTCAGAGCGGAAGTATCCACGGGACCTGATGGAAAGTCCTTGTCTCAAAGAAGTGAATCTCTATTTCAAAAGTCCGCCGGGTCTGAGGTAATTTACCGAAAATTAATTGATTTTGATTTGGTAATAATCGCCGGTCAGGCTAAGAGCCACTGTGTCGCCCGGACTATCGCCGATTTGCTGGACAACGCAATGGAAAGAGATAAAGCGCTTGTGAAGAAAATCTATCTTCTTGAAGACTGCACTTCCCCTGTTGTGGTTCCAGGGGTAATTGATTATACGGATCAGGCAGAGCTAGCGTTTAAAGAGTTCTCAGATGCCGGAATGAATATTGTCCGCTCTACTGAGCCGATCTCAAATTGGCCAGGATTAAAAGTGAAAATTACCTGATGATGAACCTCTGTGTTATATTGAAATCCAATATCTAAAAAATAATTGGAGAGATTAAAATGAGCACTATTTTCAAAAAGATTATAAATAAAGAAATTCCTGCAGATATTGTCTATGAAGATGAACACTGCCTTGCTTTTAAGGATATTGATCCTAAAGCCCCTGTTCATATATTAATAATTCCTAAAAAGGAAATTCCCTCTATGTCGGAGGTTGCTGAGGGTGATAAAGAGCTTCTTGGTCATCTCTTGCTAACGGCTTCCCAAATAGCTAAAGACTTCGGGATATCTGAGTCAGGTTACAGGATAGCAATAAATACAAACAATGAAGGTGGACAAGAGGTATATCATTTACACATACATCTTCTGGGTGGAAGGCAGATGACCTGGCCTCCGGGCTGATACCGGAATCCCGGAGCTAGAGTATTCCCAACGCCTCCGCGTCGCGGACTGAGAGTAATACTCCATTGGAGCGTTCCTTAACTGTCTCGTCTCGTTTCCAAGAACGCTCACATCTTGGCTCTTGGGATAAATCGTTTACAGTGATTAGGAAGTTCTCCTCTTCGCTTAAACTAAATCTGCTTACTCCGCAAAGGTCTGCAAGCTCAGGCTCAAAAGGCTTTAGGGCTGCATATGATTCTGAATCCAAATTTGCAAATATTCCTGCATCTAGTGGGTTTGTAACTCCATTAGACGCCTTTGTTTCTTCAAGCGCTTTTAGAACCTTTCCTCTGAGTTCCATCACCTTATTCCAATTCGGATCAGTATCAATTTCGATTACCTCCGGCATGCTAGAAAGATGTACGGTATTTGTAGTATCGGGTTCTTCGTTTTTTAGACTTCTATATGCCTCGTCCGCAGTGTGTACGAGAATCGGAGAAAGGAGCTTTATAAGGGCATCTACAATATGGTACATGGCTGTCTGCGATCTTCTTCTTTTTCTGCTGTCACTTCTCTCACAATAAAGCCTGTCTTTTAAAGCGGCCAGATATACGGCACTTAGTGTCTCATAACAGAGGTGGAATATCAGCTCGTTTGCTTTCTTGTAATCTAGTTCTTGATATGCCTTCTTAGTTTCGATTACAAATTTGGATAGTTTCGACATTGCCCAGCCGTCAAGTGAATATTTATCTTCTCCACTAAATTCAACCGAGTCTTTTTCCGGGTCAAAATCATTTATATTTCCGAGCAGGAACCTGATCGTGTTTCTGACTTTACGGTACTCATCCCCTGCTACTTTGAAGAACTCCGGATCAACTTTTATGTCATTTGTATATTTGAGTGAACTAACCCACCAGCGGCATATGTCAGCCCCGTTTGTTTTAAGCAGCTCTTCAACTTCAAGAGCGTTTCCGCCTGATTTACTCATTTTCCTGCCCTGTGCATCAACCATAAACCCGTGGGTTAGAAGAGCTTTAAACGGAGGTATTCCTGTTACACCCAATGCCGGAAGAAGTGAAAGCTGAAACCATCCTCGATGCTGATCTGATCCTTCCAGATATAGATCGGCCGGGTATCCGATTTCTCGCTGTTCGAGAACAGAATGCCAGGACGATCCTGATTCAAACCAGACATCAAATATGTCCATTCCTAATTTTAGGTTTTCGAGAGCCCCATCTTGTTTTGCCCAGTCTGGGGCATCTTTGTCGCTAAGAGGATCATACCCATCTATGATTTCTTCGGGAGTTGCTTTAAACCAGTAGTTGGCACCATTCTTTCTAATCTTGTCAATTACAGTATTTGTCAAATCAGCTGTTAAAAGTGTTTCATCATTTTCGTTTATAAACGCGGGAATTGGCAGACCCCATGCACGTTGTCGACTTATGCACCAATCGGGTCTTGATTCAAGCATTCCTCTTAAGCGGTTTCTTCCCCATTCAGGGTAAAAAGCTATTGTGTTTTGGGTTGCCTCAAGTCCAAGTTCTCTTAAGCTCTTGCCTAATCCTTCGGTGGTTTTATCGACACCTACAAACCACTGCTCGGTTGCCCTGAATATTGTAGGAGTTTTACTTCTCCAGTCATGGGGGTAGCTGTGTAAATACTCTTCGTCATGGAAGAGATGACCAGCCTCTCTTAAGTGGTCTGTAATAATCTCATTCCCGTCCCATACATTTATGCCTTGAATCCACTTGGGGACCGATGTGTCAAACGTGCCGTCCGCTAAAACCGGGCAATAAATGTCGAGTCCTTCCTTGAGCCCCGTTTGATAGTCGTCAACACCGTGGCCGGGTGCTGTGTGTACCAAACCGGTGCCGTCTTCAAATGTGACATATTCAGCAGTGACAATTCTACTCGTCCGTCCGGCAAATGGATGGTTGTAAGTAATGGATGCTTCAGTCAGATCCTCTCCTTTGCATTCACCCAGCTTAATAGAACTTTCCACCCCGGCCTTATTAAATACTTTCTCCGCTAAGTTCTCTACCAATATTGCGTAATATTCATTCCCGTCTTTGATTATTTTATATAATCCGTAATCACCCGCGGGAGATACGGCGACTGCTAAGTTGGCGGGAAGCGTCCAGGGAGTTGTTGTCCAGATCATAAGAGATGGAGAAATTCCATTTGGCACATTTAAATCCTCAGGAAGCGACCCGGGATTTTTTATTTCGAACAAGACATAGATGCTTCTGTCCTTACGGTCATAGTATTCAAGCTCCGCATCCGCCAGAGCGGTTTGATTCTCTATTGACCAGTGAACTGGTTTCAAGTCTCTATAGACCAGGCCTCTTTCGACGAGTTTTGAGAATACTTCAAGCACCCCCGCTTCATAATCCGGGGTCATTGTTAGATAAGGAGTTTCATAATTGGCAATCGTGCCCAGTCTCTTCATCTGTTTAGCCTGTATTTTTACGAATTTCTCGGCATATGATTGGCATTTGTATCTTATCTCTAGTTTTGATAAATCCTTTGCTTTCTCTCCAAGATCCTTTAGAACTTTATGCTCTATAGGAAGTCCGTGGCAGTCCCATCCCGGGATAAAATCAACGTTGTAGCCGAGCATAGTTTTTGATCTGACAACAATATCTTTTAAGACTTTGTTTAGAAGATGCCCAAGATGAATAGGACCGTTGGCATAAGGAGGACCGTCATGAAAGATAAACTTCTCCCTCCCCCGGGAGTCTTCTCTAATTCTCTCATAGAGCTTTATTTTCTCCCATCTTTTCTGAATTTCAGGCTCTTTTTGACTGAGATTGGCCTTCATAGGAAAGTTAGTCCGTGGAAGGTTAAGGGTATCTTTATAATTGGTTTTCTTTTCCTCTGACATATAGCTCTAATTATTCTCCTAAATTATTCCTAAACAAATTATACTAAGCAGAATTTTATTCAATTAGATCAATAAGATAGAAAGTGAATATTTGTTTCTGAGTTGAGGAAAAATACTAGCTTAGATAGGATGAAATGCAAGTTGTATAAGGGACAAGATGTTTTAACCTTATTCTCCGACGACCTGCTTTAGATCATTTAAAAGCCCGCTTGTAAAATCCGCCCATTCATCCCATTGTTCCAGGTAATCTTTATTTTGATCTACGGGTCTTAGCAACTTAAAGCCGTAATTGGTATGTTCAATCTGAAATTCATCGTCTTTTTTTAGTTTGTTTTCTAATATCTCAACATATCTATTAAGTAGTTTTAATTTTTCGTTGTCGCCTTCCCTGAATTCCGCAACAAAAGTTTCTCCTACCCGAGCTGTAGGCATCCGCATAAAAGAGCCCTTCTCTAAATAAAGGCCCTTATTCAGGAATTCAGCTTTCATTGAGATTAAAACTTCCATTTCGCACTCTATCCTTATCAATCAAGTCTATTTTAAGACTTTATAGACTCTCATGTCAAGGTGGTTTCTAATTCAAACAAGTAATCCTGTTTTAAAGTATAATGATTATTAATATTTTAATAGAATTGGAGATCAAAATGAGTCGTCTTAAAAATAAAGTAGCCATTATAACAGGAGGGACAGGAGGTCTGGGAAAAGCGGTGGTATCGGTATTTTTAAATGAAGGAGCAAAGGTCTTCAGCACTTATATAGTAAGGGACGAACTTGAAGAATGTATCAATCTTAAACAAGAGTATGGGGAAAGGTTAGTTTACGGAAAAGCTGATGTTACTAAGTCAAAGGTTATGTCAAAAGTTGTAGAGAGGGTTATTGTAAAATTCGGGCGGATTGATTTTTTGATTAACATAGTGGGCGGATTCACTATGGCGAAAATAGTCGATACGGATGAAGTGATGTGGGATAGGATGATGAATATGAACCTAAAATCCGTATTTATCTGTTCAAAGTCTGTTATTCCTCAAATGATTAAACAAAAATACGGAAGGATAATTAATATCGGGGCGCGCCCGGCTATTAAAGGCGCTGCAAAGATGTCTGCATACGGAGCTTCTAAAGCGGGAGTGCTTAACCTTACGCAGTCTATGGCGGATGAGTTAGCTGAATATAATATAAACGTAAACGCTATTATCCCAGGCACTATTAACACTCCTACAAATAGAAAGGATATGCCTAAAGCGGACCAAGCGAAGTGGGTTAAGCCTGAGGAGATAGCGGAGGTGATTTCATTTTTATGCTCTAAGGATGGAAACTCCATTAGCGGAGCAGTTGTTCCTGTTTATGGAAAGACTTAGGTTGATTTTAGGTTGTGCTTCCAAATAGATTCAAGTGCTGACTTCATCCCAGTCCTTAAAAATGGTGTTTAATAACTCCTCTCCAAATGGAGATGCGGTTTTAATATCTTCTTTTGAGATTTCGACGTTGTTAAGATATTGGAGCCTTAAAACATCTGAATCTGAGTATTCCGGTATCACGTACCCAAAAAAGAAACCAAGTTCTCGAAGCAGGCATGCTATATATCCAGCCCCTTTATTGTTTAAAGGAAGGTCAACGTAAATACAATCAATTCTTTGCAGGCATAGTTGCTGCATGTGGAAATGGATTTCATCTAAAGTACCTTTCCCAAATTTGTTGACCGTGATAATGCCTTGGTTATGGTCTGAGCGGATGGAGACTGTCATATGACCATTCCCCTTTTTAGAATACTTGGAGTTGTTATTTTCAGAGATATACTCCCTCTCAAATCCAATACGGCCATATATTGTCTCAATCAGATCTTTATATATCTCCGGAACATAAACTTTAACAGCCTTACTTTTAAGAATAGGTGTAAACATTAGTGCAATCGACTGGCGTCTTGGTTTCTCTTGCGTGGATATATTTTGGAAAGAAACCGTCCCGGGGCTATAACCTAGAAGAAACCCTGTTTCGCTTGATCCAAGTTCAAGACTTCCTTTCTGGCTATATGGATGTACTGTTACCGCTTCTCCATAAACTCCTACCACTCCTTTAGAGGCGGCATGCTCAGTTAAATAAATTTTCATTTTTGGAAAAATGCCGTGTCCACGATAGCGAGGATCAACAACAGCCTCCCCTGATTCACCGACTTTGGCCCCTGGTTTGCTAAAAATGAGGGCAAGGTGGCCTATTAGCTCCCCGTCGCTGTTGTAGGCACCGCATGATGACATTACATCGGCATGTAGGCGGGACTGGATTTGTTCGGGAAAATACATAAACTCGTTGGCATAAGTATAGCCGTAACATTTATAAATCAACCTCACTAGTTCGTGAACCTTGCTATGTTCGAAAATATCTATTTTGATTTCGGCATCCGGGCCTACAGGCTCTATTCTTAAATGGTTGTGATGCTCTGAAATATCCATCTCGTCTCTGATATCAGTAGCAGGCAGGCTCTTCACTATCTCTGTCCTGTTCCCCTGATTTCCTAAGGTGTAGAAATGAACTTGATCTGCATAGCCTTTGGATAGATATGATTTGAACCGTTTGTCTTCGCCATGTTCGAGGTTCTCATAATCAAATGGTAGTCCCTTGTCTTGAAGGGCTATCACTAAAGTGTGAAGACGTTTTAATATAGAAACTTCAATCGGTTTGCAGGTATCGCCGCCGAAGCCGAATTTAACGATATTTTCAAAAATTTCGATAAGAACCTTATCAAGATTGGCAGTTTCTTTTTTACTTATTCCACTGGCTTGAGCAATATCACTAACAACATCAACAATAGCGCTCAAATACCTTTCTTCCGGCACTATCCTAAGGTTTGCTATTTCTTGCTCAGACGAGTTTTCTTGAGAGGGGTTTGAATTCTTATTCATATCTTAAATTCTATCATTATCTTTTAGATTTATGCATGTGTGTGCTAAGACCGTAGTAAACTTCAGCCGATTCCATTATCGTTTCAGATAAAGTGGGATGAGCATGTATCGTAAGCTCTATATCAGAGGCAAGTGCTGACATTTCGACTGCTAAAACGCCCTCGGCAATCAACTCTCCAGCACCGGAACCTACAACACCCATACCCAATACTCTGTCAGTCTCGGGGTCTATAATTAGCTTAGTCACACCGTCATTTCTATTGAGTGTAGTAGCGCGTCCCGAAGCTCCCCAAGGAAATCTGGCTACTTTGATCTTTATGTTTTTTTCTTTCGCCTCGGTCTCGGTAAGTCCGCACCATGCGATTTCAGGATCGGTAAATACGACAGCCGGAATGGCGTTGGGCTCAAAGACTACGTTTTTTCCAGCGAGGACTTGTGCTACAACGCGCCCTTCATGTGTGGCTTTGTGGGCTAACATCGGCTCTCCCGCGACGTCCCCAATTGCAAATATGTTGGGATCAGACGTTCTTCTTTGCCCGTCTATTTTTATAAATCCCTTGTTGTCAATTTGGACCTTTGTGTTTTCCAGTCCCAGGTGCTCTGAGTTGGGTTCCCTTCCAACGGAGACTAGCACCTTATCAAATATCAGCTCTGTTCTCTATAGCTTCATCCTCAAATTTAACTTGCAAGCCCTTTTTAGTTTCTTTTATATTTGCAACTTTAGTGTTCAGCATTATTGATTCATAAATATGCTCAGAGCTTTTTTGTAGCACCCTTACCAGGTCTTTGTCGACCCCCTGCATAAGCCTTGACGTCATCTCGACAACTGATACTTTTGTTCCTAAAGCCGCATATACTGTTCCGAGTTCAAGGCCAATATACCCCCCACCTACTACCAGCATAGTTTTTGGAATATCGGGTAAATCAAGAGCTGATGTTGAATCCAGTAAATTAGGAGAGTCATATGGGAACCCGGGAACTTGAGCTGGGCGTGAGCCTGTAGCAATTACAGCACTCTCATATGTCAGTTGTAGTGTTTCGCCATCAGACTTTTTTATTTCAAGCGTGTTTGAATCCAAGAAAGTGGCCCTACCCTGTATGTAAGTGACCTTTCTTTGTTTTGATAATTGACCCAGGCCGCCTACTAATTTTTGCACAACTCCTCTCTTCCAGTCTCGCAGTTTATCCAGATCAATTTTTGGCTTACTAAATGTTATTCCCCAATTGGTGGAATCTTGTGCTTCTGAAATTATTTTTGCGGTGTGAAGTAGAGCTTTTGAGGGGATACAGCCCCGGTAGAGGCACACTCCGCCCGGATTGTCTTCAGGATCAATCATCGTAACCTGAAGCCCCAGGTCGGCGGATAGGAATGCGGCGGGATAACCTCCTGGACCGGCTCCGATGATTGCTACTTGTGTTGTGTTTTTAGCCTTGCTCATAGTTATCTCATCATGTAATAGTTAAGAGGAGCTAGCCTTCCAGCGGAAGTTTGAAAGGCTCCTCAAGCGCCTCAATAACCCAGCGTAAAAACCTCACGGCATCAGCTCCATCTACTAAGCGGTGATCGTAAGAAAGAGACAGCGGGAGCATGAGTCTGGGTTTGAAATCTCCTTCAATATAAACAGGCTCAACAGCGGAGCGTGAAATACCAAGTATGGCAACTTGAGGGGAGTTTAATACAGGGGAGAAATATGTGCCGCCCAGCCCTCCTAAATTGCTAATTGTAAAAGTGCCGCCCTGAAGTTCATCGACAGAGATTTTCTTGTTCCTCGCTTTCTCAGACAACTTGCTCAGCTCAACAGATAATTTAGTGATATTCTTTTTGTTTGCATTTTTTATTACTGGCACAAGGAGGCCTCTGTCTGTGTCGACAGCTACTCCAATATTGTAATACTTTTTGTATAGAATCTCTCCCTTTTCCATATCGACGCTTGCGTTGAATTGAGGAAAGACTTTAAGGGCAGAGGCAACTACCTTAAGGATAATGGAGGTCATTGTTAATTTGCCGCCGGCTTTTGCTACTTCCTGAGTGAATTCCTTTCTAAGCTTTTCTAGCTCGGTTATATCAGCTTTGTCATATTGTGTTACATGTGGCGCTTTCCATGCCTCGGTAAGACGCTCTGCGGTTAGTCTCCTGACCTTAGACATCGGAGTACGCTCTATATTACCCCACTTGTCTGTATCCGCGGAACTGACGGTCTCCGGTTTGTTAATTTTTATGGGCTCGAGCGTTGGTTCCTTTCTTTTGGATTCGGCTCCTCTCCCAGGGCGTAATTTCTTAAATCTTTTTCCGATATCCGCCCTCCGGGTCCTGAGCCTGATACTAAGTTGATCTCGACTCCAAGCTCCCTTGCTAACCTTCTTACAGACGGGGAGGCGGGTGTTTTTTTGTTAGAAACAGGTTCTTTCTTGTCTGAGGCAATTTGCTTTTCCTTCTCTTCTTTTAAATCTGGCACAGGTTCTTCTTTCTCTGGAATTGTTTCGAGTGGTTCGTCTTCTATTTCCGATTTAATTTCTTCTTTAGGTTCAGGATCAGAGTTTGTCTCATTTTGAACTTCTTTCTCGGCTAATTCTTGTATTTCCTCATCTTTATTCTCAGCGGTTTTATTACCAGGTTCTTTTAGCTCCTGCTCTTTGTCATTTCCCTGATCATCTTCTATGGTGACTAGAAGCTGGCCAACTTTGATTGTGTCGCCCTCGTTCACATGGACTTCTTTGATTATTCCTTCGGCTGGGGAGGGAATTTCAATTGCGGCTTTATCCGTCTCTATTTCTAAAAGAGGCTGATCCTCGGCAACTCTATCACCGGGGGATACAAATACGCCGATTACGTCCCCTGTTTCTATATCTTCCCCGAGATCGGGCAGCTTGTATTCAATAGTCATTTAATCCTGCCTTGTAAAATTTGTTCTGTTACTAAATTATATCTTTTATATTCAGTTCCTGAAATTAATTTGCCGAGCCATGAAATATCGGTATTATGAAATCATAGGATTTGCTTTGCTGGGATTTATATCTAGATCCCGTATTGCTTTTTCTACAATTTTCGGCTCAATTTTCTTCTCCCAAGTTAGTGCAGCGAGTACGGCAAGAGTTATATATCTCCAGTCAACTTCAAAAAAGTCTCTTAGTGCTTTTCTACTGGCGCTTCTGCCAAATCCATCAGTTCCTAAAGAAACAAGAGGACGGGGTAGCCATTGAGAGATAGAATCCGGAAGAGCCATTACATAATCTGAAGCTGCGACAAAAACTCCCCGGGAGTCTTTAACACACTCCGTTATGTATGGAACCCTCTTTATTTCAGAAGGATGAAGCATATTCCAGCGTTCTTTCTCGAGCCCGTCCCTATAGAGTTCTTTATAACTTGTGATACTCCACACATCTGCCGCGACGCCGTATTTTTCCCCAAGTACCTCTTGAGCCTTGAGCACTTCATTTAGAATCGTGCCGCTTCCGAAAAGCTGCGCATGTAGTTTGGCTTCTTTGTTTTCGGAATCTCTAAATTTATACATACCTTTTAAAATCCCGTCTTTTACTCCTTCCGGCATGGGAGGCTGAAGGTATGTTTCATTCATCACAGTGATGTAATAGAAAATATCTTCCTGCTCTACATACATACGCCTAATTCCATCTTGAATAATCACCGCTATTTCATATGCGAACGCCGGATCGTATGCCTTAAGATTGGGAACGGGATAGGCAAGCAGATGGCTATGACCGTCCTGATGCTGAAGACCTTCCCCCGCTAATGTGGTTCGGCCGGCAGTGCCTCCTACCATAAATCCCTTGCATCTCATATCGCCCGCAGCCCAAATGAGGTCGCCAATTCTTTGAAATCCGAACATCGAATAGAAGATAAAAAACGGTATGGTGTTAATACCGTGGGTGGCGTAAGCTGTTCCGGCGGCAATGAATGAGGACATGGAGCCCGCCTCTGTGATACCTTCTTCCAATATTTGACCGTCAATCGCCTCTTTATAGTAAAGAAGCGTCTGTGCATCTACCGGTTCATAGAGCTGTCCTACATGGGAGTATATCCCCACCTGTCTGAATAGAGCCTCCATTCCAAAGGTGCGGGCTTCATCAGGAACAATAGGAACTATGAGTTTCCCGATATTTTTATCTTTGAGCATTTTGGCCAACATTCTTACAATTGCCATTGTGGTGGCGACTTCTCTTTTGCCTGAGCCTTTATAGAACTCTTCAAATAACTTCTCCGGGGGAGCTTTTATCGGATCACAGATAACTTCGCGCTTGGGCAGATAACCCCCGAGTTCCTTTCTCCTTTCTTTTAAGTATTTAATCTCCGGGCTGTCGTCAGGAGGTTTGTAAAAAGGCGCTCTTGAAACATCTTCATCTGAAATAGGTATATCAAAGCGCTTTTTGAAAAGCTTGAGCTCGTCTTCATTTAGTTTCTTCTGCTGATGGGTAATGTTTCTTCCCTCTCCCGCTTCTCCAAGGCCGTATCCTTTAATGGTCTTTGCAAGAATAACAGTGGGGGATCCTATGTTTTCTACGGCAGCTTTTAATGCGGGGTAGATTTTCTCAGGATCATGCCCTCCACGTCTTAGTTTCTGAAGCTCCGTGTCGGACAGGTCTTTTACCATGTCTTGGAGTCTGGGATCAGTTCCAAAAAAGTGGTTTCTGATATATTCACCTGAAGCTACGGAGTATTTCTGATAATCACCGTCTAATGCTTGTGTCATTCTTTTTACCAGGATTCCGTCCCTGTCTTTAGAAAGAAGAGGATCCCAGTTGCTTCCCCATATGACTTTTATTACGTTCCAACCGGCGCCTCTGAAAATTGCTTCAAGCTCCTGGATTATTTTTCCGTTTCCTCTAACCGGACCGTCTAGTCGCTGAAGATTACAGTTAACAACGAAAATGAGATTATCTAGATTCTCTCGGGAGGCTAAAGTAATGGCTCCCAATGTTTCCGGTTCATCTGACTCACCGTCTCCTAAAAATGCCCATACTTTAGCGTCGGATGGTTTTTTAAGCCCTCTATCTTCAAGATAGCGGTTAAAGCGCGCTTGATAGATTGCCATTATTGGGCTTAGCCCCATTGATACAGTAGGAAACTGCCAAAAATTGGGCATAAGCCATGGATGCGGATAGGATGTAAGTCCTCCCCCAGGCTGGAGGTCACTCCTAAAGTTCTGGAGGTCCTCTATCGTAAGCCGTCCTTCAAGATATGCCCTGGCGTATATTCCAGGAGCCGCGTGTCCCTGAAAATAGACAATATCCCCTTCGTGATTCTCATTTCTACCACGCAGGAAGTGATTGAATGCTACATCGTAAAGTGCAGCCGCAGAGGCGAATGTGGATATATGACCACCAATCCCCTCCTCAAGGCGGTTGGCACGTACAACCATCGCCATTGCATTCCAGCGTATAAGGCTTCTAATTTTCCACTCTATCTCGGGGTCGCCAGGGTACGGTGGTTGTTTCTGTACTGGAAGAGTATTGATATAAGGCGTATTTGCTGTAAAATGAAGCCTCACTCCCCTTTTTTGGGCGTGGATCTGGAGTTTTTTAATAATCTGAGCCGCGCGTTCCTCTCCACTAGTATCTAATACATAATCAAGCGAATCGATCCATTCACGATTTTCAATTTCTTCCTGATCGATCTTCTTTTGTTTATCCTTGGATTCTTTCTTCATAATATATATAAATTGTACAGTATTGCTCAGTTTCAAGTCAACTTTCTTATTGTGTTGTACATCTTATCTTCTTTTGATATCGTTATGTTTAAATGGATTCTTGAATTTTACAATCTTTTTACTGATAACCTTTAAAGGATTGACCGCTGTCTTATTGAATATATAATATCTCCACTATGGAAAAATTCGACTTAACTGTTATTGGATCGGGGCCTGGGGGTTACATTGGAGCGATAAGAGCTGCACAGCTTGGAATGAGGGTTGCGGTGATTGAAAGGGATAAACCGGGCGGCGTTTGCTTAAATTGGGGCTGTATTCCTTCAAAGTCAATCTTAAAGTGCGCAGAAGTATATGAATACTTCAATCATTCAGAGGACTTTGGCATACAACATAAAGGACTTACTTATAATATAAGAGTAGAAAGGCCTCTTCTACGCTGAATAAGTGGGTTGAATACCTTCTTAAGAAAAATAAAATTACATTCTTCAGTGGCGTCGGTAAGCTACTAACAAATAATAAGGTTGGTGTAAGCGGAGATAGAGATGAAATAGAGATCGATACTGATAAAATAATGATTGCTACCGGATCCGTTCCCGTAACATTACCGGGGCTTGAAATAGACGGAAAACTTGTAATGACCAGTGATGAAGCCATTTTTCATAGAGAGGTGCCGGATTCTGTAGTTGTAATCGGAGGAGGATATATAGGGGCTGAGTTCGCTTACGTATATAATTCATTTGGAAGCAAAGTGACGATAGTTGAGATGATGGATCATATTTTACCGGGCGCTGATAAAGAAGTGGCGCTTGAGCTGCAGAGGCTATTTAAAAAAAATGGAATGACTATACTGACAGGGACAAAATTCAAGGATATCAATAAGAAAAAGAAAATAGTTGATGTAATACTTGAGAATGTCTCTAACCAGATGGAGACAAAGATTACGACTTCTATGGTACTTGTTGCTGTAGGTAGACGCCCTGTTGCGAATGTTGCTCCATCCTCTCTTAGCTTCTATAAGAAATCAGCGGATATCGGGCTTAGTGATTTAAGGATAGAGCTTGACGGGAGGGGTTTTATTAAAATCGATGATAATTATATGACTACGTGCAGTAATGTTTATGCGATTGGCGATATTATCGGGCCGCCGTTGCTTGCTCATAAAGCCTCAGAGGAAGGGGTTGTGGCAGTTGAAATGATGGCCGGTCTAAAGAGTAAGGTGCATTATGATAATATTCCGGGCTGCGTTTATTGTCAGCCTGAAGTTGCAACAATTGGATTAACACAAGAGCAGGTGCATGATCATGGATATAATTACAATGTCGGGAAATTCCCCTTCAGGGCTACAGGAAAAGCTGTGGGAACGGGAGAGACTGACGGATTTGTAAAAATCTTATCGGATAAGAGTACTGGAGAGATACTGGGAACTCATATCATTGGACACGGGGCTACAGAGTTAATTGCCGAGATAGGGGTTGCCAAGACCTTAGAGTCAACACCCCTTGAGATAGCCATAACCTCTCATGCCCATCCTACTTTATCTGAAGCTGTTATGGAGGCGGCGCTAGCTGCTATGGGAAGAGCTAGAAATTCATGATTCTAGTGATTTTACGGAAGCCTAATTATGGAAACTCTTAAAGTATATAAAATTGGATTAGTACCTTATAGAAAAGCCCTTGAGCTTCAGATGATGTTGCTTGAAAAGAGGAAGAATGGAGAGATTGGGGATACCCTCCTGTTATTGGAACATCCCCCGACATTTACGATAGGGAGAAAAGGAAATAAAGGACACCTGCTTATAAATGAACGCTATTTGTCTGAGCGAGGTATTCACTTTGAGGAAATTAGCAGAGGCGGCGATATAACTTTTCACGGCCCGGGACAGCTGGTCGGTTATCCGATAATGGATCTTAATACAAAAGGCCGAGATGTTCATAAATACCTAAGAGGACTAGAAGAGTTGATTATACTGGTGCTTAAAGATTTTGGTATTGAGGCTAACCGAATAGAAGGACTTACAGGTGTTTGGGTTGAAGGTCATAAAATCGCATCAATTGGTGTAGGGGTTAAAAGATGGGTTACTTATCATGGTTTTGCTCTCAATGTAAATACTGAACTATCTTATTTTGATATGATAGTGCCGTGTGGTATACCGGATGTGAAGATGACTTCCCTTGCCGGATGGCTTAAGCAAAAAGAGGAGATTCAAATAGAAGATGTGGAGGAGGCTGTAGTTAAGTCATTTATAAAAACCTTTGGTTTTGAGAGCGCGAAAGTAGTAGACGCTTTTGATAACGATCCTCATAATTTGTTAGAATCTGATTTGCTATACAACTTTGAAGAATTAGGAAAGGATATAGACCTTCTTATATAACAAGAATAATATCAATTCAAATCCCGATATTATTTTGACCAGAAATTTGATTCAGCCTTAAAAATAAAAAGAAAGATTTCTCCACTGCGTGTCGAAATGACGGGCGGATACAGCTAAACTATTTTTATGATCGTCTTTCGATTTTCAGCGCATATTGTTTTTATTATTCTTCTCTTTATTCCTCCAATTGCTTTTTCTTCAACTGATAAACTAACTGTTCCCAAAGGGTTTAAAATTGAAGAATATGCTATGGGGTTACGCAGCCCGAGGTTTATGGCACTTGGTCCTGACAAAGTCCTTTTCGTTACAGTTATTGGGGATGGGACTGTCGTAGCTCTTCCCGACATTAACAATGACGGGAAAGCGGATCGGTCTATTAAATTTATAGAGGGTCTAAAAAGACCTCACGGTATAGCTTTTCATAATGGATATATATATGTTGGGGAAACAAACCAAATCTCTAGGTTCAAGTATAGAGGGGTAGACAAGGGACCTGGTAAAAAAGAAGTGATCGTTGCAGATCTTCCAACAAAGGGTCATTTTACAAGAACCCTCACGTTTGGTCCTGACGGAAAGATGTATGTTTCAATAGGATCCTCCTGTAATGTGTGCATTGAAGAAAATAGTCGGCGAGCGGTTGTTATGAGGTTTAATCCTGACGGTAGTGCTGCGGAGATTTATGCAAGCGGTCTTAGAAACTCTGTCGGTCTTAGTTGGCATCCCGTAACCGATGAGCTATGGGCTACTGATAACGGCAGAGACTGGCTAGGTGATAATCTCCCGCCTGATGAAGTTAATATAATAAAAGTGGGTAAGGATTATGGCTGGCCTTACTGTTACGGTGATAGAGTTGCAGACCCTGAATTCAATAACCCTGAGAAATGCAAAAGTACTATTCCTCCTGCTATAGAGCTGCAAGCTCACTCAGCCCCCTTAGGGCTCACTTTCTATGATGGAGAAATGTTTCCGCCTGAGTACAAAGGGGATCTATTTGTTGCTTTTCACGGCTCCTGGAACAGCTCAATACCAAGGGGATATAAAGTGGTAAGAATAAAGATGAAAGATGGGATACCTCAAGGGATAGAAGATTTTGCATCTGGATGGATGACTGCAACAAAGCGGTTTGGAAGGCCTGTTGATGTACTAGTAGGAACACAAGGGGAATTATTTGTATCGGATGATTTGGGTGGGGTAATTTACAAAATTACGTCTCAAAAATAAAATACGAACCCCGCGTTTTGGTACGAGCTGCCAACTTTCTATTGCGATATAAGCTTTGACTGCTGGACAAGGTTTGTGATCTTGATTAAAAACTCTGCCATCTCCTGCTGAAATATGGGGTCGCCATAATGTGGTGAAGGTAATTCTGAGCGTTGATAGATTCTTTTGTGTGATCTTTTAACCGAATTAAGCGCGGAATTATAATTGTTAAGCAGCTCCTGTCTGGTGCCGTGGTTCCTCCCCCGGTTAATAACAAAGGTTCTCTTTAAAGCATCGCTTGAGCCAATGTCATAAATTAGAGTATCGAGAACTTTTATATTTCTCTCAAAGTTGTCGAGCTGCGTCTGGTATATTTGTGTGAATGAAGTCAATAAATTAAACGTAGCTTGAACTTGAGGCTCGGTTTCTAATATTACTTCTTGAGGGGTTTTTTGAGCAAAGAAAGATAGAAAGTATGGTTTCCATTTGTTTAGAGTCTCGACTTCATTCTTGCTATCGCTTAGTTCAGGTACTGTGCCTACGATACTTTCATCAACACCATTGAACTGAGGTATGAATTGTACATTTTTAAATGAGGGGCTCTGATTGTGTTTGGCGACCAACTGTAGTACCTGTCCGTAATCATATAGCGCCAAAGATGATTCATTAAAGGCTTCTGTTGTATGTTTATACGGAGCGCAAAGCTCTTTGTCGTCACTTAGCTGGCGAAGTGGTGATCTTGAGGGGGTTTCTCCAAGTTCGACGATAACGTTTCTAATTTCTGCGCTTGAAAGGCAGGTGTCATAACTCCCTGAATACACTCTGTCGTATGAGCTTCCAAAATCTGAAGTGCCTGCTCCAAAGTCTTGTATCGATTGAAGGTTCGCACAGCTAAATGTAAATCCAACAGCTAGAATTATGATAAATATGGAGTACCATCTTTTGGTTCCCATCACACCCATACCTCCTTTAATATTATTGCTAATATAGGAATATACATTCTAGCACGTATGAGCTTTGAGTACAATATTGAGCGCAAAACCGCTTCATTGCCCGGATGTGGATAATGATCCCTATATTGGGCTAAAAGGTAGACAACTGGGAACAAAAAGTTATGTATGTATGCCAATTTGTTATTTGGGGAAAGCAATCGGCTGTATTAATGTTAATTCTAATAAGAAATATGCCTTTGATAATGAAGAGTTAAATCTTTTAGAAATAGTAGCAAACCAGATTGAAACTGCAGTAAACAATGCAAAACAAGCTGACGCCCTAAGAGATTCAGAAAAAGCTGTTAGAAAGGCACACGACAAACTTGAAGAAAGGGTTCGTGAGCGCACTTCAGAACTTCAGAGATCAAACAGGTTACTTATAAAAGAGATTTTGGAGCGCAGATACGCTGAAAGTAAGCTGAAACTATCACTAACGGAAAAGGATGTGTTGCTTAAAGAAATACATCATAGAGTAAGAAATAATCTTCAAATAATTTCAAGCCTTTTGAATCTTCAATCTAGGCAGTTAAAGGATGAAGAAGCCCTTAGCTCTTTTGAAGAGAGTAAAAACAGAATCCACACAATTGCGACCCTGCATGAGCAGCTCTACCGCTCAAAAGATCTTTCTCGAATAGATTTTACTGCTTATATGCGAAATACGACTAACTCATTGCTGAGTTCGTATGGGGTTGCGGATGATTCAATTAAGATCAATATAAACTCAGAGCGTATTTATCTTGATATCAATACCGCTATACCGTGTGGGTTGATTGTAAATGAGCTTGTTTCAAACGCAATAAAGCATGGTTTTCCCGACGGTGCACAAGGTGAGATTACCGCTGATTTTATCAGTGAGGGAAATAAGTATGTCCTAAATGTGAGTAATAATGGTGTTCAATTTCCTGAAGACCTGGATCTTGACAACTGTACTTCACTGGGATTAAAGTTGGTTTCCTCACTGGCCAAACAGCTTAAAGGCTCAATTACTCTCAACACAAAAGACGTAACAAGATTTACACTTGATTTCAGATGTTAATATCTCTGTTAGGGAAGGAATATGGATAAGATCAAAATATTGATTGTAGAAGATGAGATTATTGTTGCAAAAGATATCGAAGATACTTTGGTAAGCCTGGGTTATTTGGTCTCAGGAATACTATCCTCTGGTAAAGATGCGATTGAACACGCGCAAGCTCATAGGCCGGATCTTGTTCTTATGGATATTATGCTTGAAGGTGATATAGACGGCATTACAACGGCTAACAATATACGTCAGCAGTTTAATATTCCCGTAATATTTCTAACCGCATATTCTAATGAAAAGACTATCGAACGTGCTAAGATGGCCAAGCCTTACGGGTACATACTAAAGCCCTTTCGGGAGACTGATCTATACACCTCAATTGAGATAGCCTTTTATAAGCACAGGATTGAAAGAAGGTTAATTGTAGAAACTGAGAATGCGCTTGCAGCGATAATTGGAAGTACTGAAGTGTTTATAGAAGATGGGACAACTAAATATGATGCAGAAACTCTTCGCAGAATTGAAACAATACAAAATGCGGCTTTAGTAATAAAAGAAACTATAGAGAAGCTTTAAGACAAATGGAAAATTCAGTTTTTACATTTCTTAATTCGCTTTCTGAACACGAGCATATCTGTCATCTCTACTACGATGATTTGGAGTGTTATGAAATAGCCACAAGTTTTCTTGTCCATGGGATCAAGCGTAATGACAAGTGTGTGTATATTTCCGATCGTCCCGCTCCTAAAGATTTATTGGTTAGATTAAAGGGTCATGGAATTGCCGAGTATGAAAAAGGTAGTGGAAAAATATTTGAAGAGATTCTTCTTCCTAATCCTGTTAAGAAATCGAAAAAAGCGGAAGTGTTCATTACAAGTATGCAAAATAAAATTGACGGGGTACTAAGAAAGGGGCATAAACCGCTTAGAATATTGATGATACATAGTGATAATTTTTATTTTTTAACGAACTCTGAACGGCTTAGGACAAGGGCTTATTTGAACAAAATGTGCCTTGAAAAACCCATAATTTTAATGAATCAATTTCAGGTTGATAGGGTAAGCTCAAGGGATATTCTCTCAATTTTCAAAACCCACCCAACTATTGTGGAAAGCAACAATGTTTATAAGAGCGCTCTTTATATAGAACCCGAAACCATAATAAAGGGTTTTGAAAATGATGTGGGCAAATTTAAAGCATTAAGCGATAAGGAGATGAAGGTGTTAGGACTAATTATAAATGGTTTAAGTAACAGCGGCATTGCTAAAGAGCTTTCGATAAGCGTAAAAACCGTAGATACCCACAGAGCGAATATAATGAAGAAACTTGAAATACACAACCTTGTGGATCTTGTGAAGTTCTCAATGAGAAACGGGATTGCCTAAAGAGTAATACTCTCTACTTGAACATTTAAACTTCTAGTTCTTGGTTTCAAGTCTCGATTTCATCGTTACTAGATAATATAGGATAAGGATGATTGTTATACCAATTAGAATGAATTTAATGGAGGCCGCGCTTGAGACTAGAAATATCAATACTCCATTTAAATTCTCGGTGTTTGGGAGTTGTATTAGAAGAAGAGTATTCTCAATGAGGTCCAAAACTCCGGCAATAATGATGAGGGAAAAGAATGTTAGCGCTCTTTCGTAATCTATCCCCCTGCCCTTCAATAAAGAGCCAAGCAAATTTGCTAAAAAGCCTACGTAGGCAATTATAAACAGATAGTCCACCCATATCATAATCAAATGCGAACGGACCCCATCAGCTCCGCATTTATCTAATATTTGATTGAAGGCGGATTTAGTAAATGCCAATTCAAGAGATATCATATCCGGACACCCCTGTGGCCGCAGTTGAGCGTCGAGTATAAGCATTACAAAAGCTGTGAGTATAAAAAAAGTTCCGGAAAATATTAAGTACTGTTTTACAGCCAGCGCTTGAAACAAAAAATTTATAGTTTTTTTGTACATGAGACCCTTTCTTTGAATTGGTTAGCATATGAGTATGCAGATTAAATGTAAACAATCAATCTTGCTGCTTAAGGAAGTTGTGCTAGAATTCTTGTGATCACGTGAGCAACAAAGAGAGACAGAAGATGAGCCATCCTCGGATAGAGCAATTGAAAGCACTAATTAAAAAGGATCCGACCAACCCTTTAGGAAGATACGGTCTTGCAAATGAACTTTTTAAATCAGAACTATATGAAGATGCGGTAGTTGAAATACATGAGTATCTAAGATTAAAGGATGATGAAGGGGCTGTTTACCGCATGTTAGCTGAATGTTATGTGAGAACGGGAAATATTGATAAAGCAAAAGAGTCCTATCACAAGGGAGTAGAGGCTGCAAATCGCCACGGGCACCCAAGTATGGCTGAAGAGTTTGAAGAGGCTCTAGAATTTCTTGAGGAATAACTATCAGCTGGTTCTAATTATTTTAAGGAGATACCAATATGGGAAATCTTGTAGAAGTTGCCAAAGTAGGTGAATTAGAGCCTGGTCAGAGTAAGTTTGTCGAGGTCGATGGTAAAGAAATTGCTCTATTTCACTGCGAAAGCGGATATTACGCAATTGATAATGAGTGTACGCATGTGGGCGGCCCTCTTTGTGAAGGAGACATCGATGGCGACACAGTAACATGCCCCTGGCACGGAGCGGAGTTTGATCTTAAATCGGGAGAGGTTCTGGCCCCTCCTGCTGAAGAAGGCGTAAATACATACAAAGTGCATGTTGATGAGGATCTGATAAAGATAGAGCTCTAATAATACAAAAGCTATAAATGAAGTCCTTCGAACAAATCACCTCCCGCTCTTTTCCTTGAGAGGTCTTCTGCGCCTCTGAGCAATATTCTAGCATAAGGGGTCATACAATATTGCGCATTTTTGGGAATATTTTTAACACAAACCCCCTTAGTTCTCGGCAAGTATAATGTTATATTTAAATATATGGAAAAAGGTAAATTAGACTGGCTTTTTCTCGATATGAACGCGTACTTTGCATCTGTCGAGCAGGAACTCAGGCCTGAATTGAGAGGCTTACCTACTGTTGTGGTGCCGGTTATGGCTGACAGTACATGTTGTATAGCCGCAAGTTACGAGGCTAAGAAATACGGAATAAAAACGGGTACCAAGGTTGCAATAGCAAAGAAGCTTTGCGGTACTCTAAACATTGTTGAATCAAGACCCGCTATATATATCAAATATCACAAACAAATTGTTTCAGCCGTAGGTAGTGTTTTGCCGATAGATAAAGTTCATTCGATCGATGAGATGTCGTGCAGGTTAACGGGAAGGCAAAGGGATTATGACAACGCCGTCGCCTTGGCTCATGAAGTTAAGAGAGCGATTAAAGAGCGTGTGGGGGGATATTTGCGTTGCTCTATTGGTCTCGCGCCTAACCGCTTTATTGCAAAAGTCGCAAGCGGCATGAAAAAGCCCGACGGGTTTACTGTAATAACAAAAGACGATCTACCCAAAATTCTCTACCCCCTCTCTCTTAGGGATCTGCCCGGCATAGGCGCACGTATGCATGCCCGTCTTAAAAAGCATAATGTTTATAATGTAGAGGATCTTTATTCTTTATCCGGAGACAGGTTTTTTAATATTTGTCAAAATGCGGGAGGAAAACGCCTCAGTTCCCTTTTACAAGGTGAGGGTATAGCAGAGCTGGAAACCAAAAGGAGAACTGTGAGTCATTCACATGTAATGGCACCTGAAATGAGGACCCAAGAGCTTACGCGGGCTGTGCTTATAAGGTTAATTCATAAGGCGGCCTTTAGACTTAGAAGGCTAAAATACTTAGCTGGCAATATGAGTATTAAGGTTAAATATTTTAACAGCAAAAATAGCTGGAAAAGAACGCTCAATATCGGAAAGCGTCACGACACGCAGAGTATGATTCGGGGATTTTCAGAAATCTGGAAAGAGAGGCCCCGGGGTCTTACCCCCCTTAGCGTTGCCGTAATTTTGTCCGAGCTGACCCCGATACATGAGACTAGTTACTCTCTTTTCTCAAATGAATTTAAGCAGGAGAAATTAGCGACTGCTCTTGATAAGATTAATGAGCGGTACGGAATGAACAGTATCTATTTCGGATCGATGCACGAAGCTGCAGAATCAGCCCCGCTTCGGATAGCTTTTACTTCTATTCCCGACGTAGTCGCCGAGGGTACAAAATCGGAGCGATCTACCCTATCGGAGCCAAAATAGTGCGCTTCATTTAAACATAATTGCAAGTTACTGCGCATTCTACCGCTCCCAATTTGTCAACACCAGATTAAGTTGGAATTGGTCAGATCATCGTCCCCAAAAGTCTCAGAATAATAGTTCTTTTCTACTGTTGAAAAGTTTTCTTTCTCGAAAGGATTTATATTTGTACGGTGAAAGAGGGGTGCAGTACAACATATAAAATCTCTTGATTTAAATTCCTAACCTGTGATAAGAAAACATAATATAATATTAATCCATCTAAATTTAGGAGGATTTAAGATGATAAGTAAAAAAAATATATCAACTTTAGTAGTTGCATTTCTTGTTTTTAGCTTTTTGTTACTTGCTCTACCTGAAAAAGGAATTTCGTCAATCCTTCATGGTTGCTGTAGGACTGTCGAAGAGCTACCTGACGCACCAGCTGGTGAATGCGTAGGATGTGTAAGCGGCTGTGCTACTACGGAGGGTTTTTGTACAGAAGAGGGAGGCTTTACAGAAGAGGGAGTATGTAATAATGATGGGGGAGGCGCAACGTGTGGTGAAACTTCAGGGGACGCGCTTGGATGTTGTGTAATTGGTCCTCTTGACTGTGAGGAAGCTTTAGGATGGCGAAACTGTGTAGGTGATTCCCAACCAAACTTCAACGGTGAAATCTGGGTCCCTAATGACGATGGTTCTTGTTCAGACGTACCGCAGTGTGAACCACCACCACCTCCTCCACCTTCTGCTGTCCCAACCCTATCCCAATGGGGTCTAATAGCTATGGCAGGGATTTTGGGGATAGTAGGGTTTATTATGGTTATAAGAAGAAGGAAATTAATGACTTAAAATCTAACGGCATTTCAATTTAAATACTTCAAGGGGAGCTTCGGCTCCCTTGCGGGTAGCGGGGCACCCCCGCGGGTGTACTATTTCTAAGAAGCACCGCTGATTAATGAGACTTTAGAACTACCGTTGCATAACTTTCGAGTTACAAAGAACTAGTCCATCAGGACACATTGTGTCCCGCATTCCAACTTAAACCTTTCTTTACAAATTGTTCTAATCTTTAGGAAATGACAGGAGATATTGGCTGGTGTCTTTAGAGACCACAAAAACTTTTGAAGTGACTTTGTTGACGAATCTTATAGACTTGCCATCCGTGATAAGGTTCCAGTTCTGCGGTGTTTCTAGAACATCGGGCATCTTTTCTTTTATAAAATCGAGAATATCCCGGAAACGGTTTACGTGTATCCCGTTTTTTTGAAGAGACACGAGCCATCTGATTATAATAAAGTCTTCTGTAGAATAAAGTTTAGGGGTCCCCCTTCCCTGCGATTTCTTAAGACTCGGCACAATGAGCCCTGTGTGCTCATAATAATAAAGATGATCAAAGTCCAGTTTTATTCCCTCAAGCGCCTCTATGAGATGGATTATATCTATGCTTTTAAGCCCTATCTCTACTTTCTTTATAGTAATCCCTTTGGGTTTATCCTGTTCTTTATTCTCTTTTCCCTCTCGGGCACCCGAAATGTAGCCAGACTTCATAGTTTCAAAACTATCATAAACACTCTGCCAGTTCAATCGTTCTTGACATAGCACAAAGTGCTATCTATTTTTCTATTTACAGTATCAGGGAGATAATACTATGACAAAAGGGCAGAAATTAAGAGAAATTTTATCAGATCCAGGAATCTTGGTGCTTCCCGGAGTGTATGACTGTGTGAGCGTAAAGCTTGCTGAGAAAGCCGGTTTTAAAGTGGCTTTTACCAGCGGTTTTAGTATATCGGCTGCAACGCTTGGCAGGCCTGATTTTGGTTTTTTAACCGCAACTGAAATGCTCTGGAGCGTAAGCCGGATTGTGAAATCTGTAGACATCCCTGTAGTTGTTGACATTGATACCGGATACGGCAATCCGCTAAATGTTATAAGCACTGTAGAGGATGTTGTGAGTATTGGGGCCGGAGGGATAATTCTTGAGGATCAACAGTGGCCTAAGAAGTGCGGGCATTTTGAGGGGAAGCAAGTTATCACTATGGGCGAGCATGTAGAGAAAATGCACGCTGCTGTAGAGGCGCGCGGGGATAGCGGGCTTGTGATAATCGGACGTACTGACTCCCGGGCGTCCCACGGTCTTGATGATGCTATAAAAAGGGGCAGAGCCTATTTTGAGGCTGGCGCCGATATTGTGTTTATCGAAGCCCCGCAAGGTGTTGAAGAACTTAAAGAAATTGCAGGAGCCTTTGAAGATGCGCCGCTTTTCGCGAATATGGTAGAGGGGGGTAAAACACCTTTCTTAAGCACAAAAGAACTGGAGCAATTAGGTTATAAAATAGTTGTTTATCCTCTCTCAGGTCTATTTTCGGCAACTAGAGCCATAGAAGCCTGTTTCAATCATCTCAAAGAAAACGGAACTACACAGGGGTTTGAAGAGATGCTTAAGTTTAAAGATTTTGAAGAGGTCATTAATACCGCTAAATATAGAGAAATAGAGTCTAAATTTAAGACCAGTCTCTAAAGTCTTATAAATTCAATAAAGAGTTTAGATCAATAGGGGTTCCGTTTAATGTAATTTGTCCGAGTCTATAGGCGGCCACTATTTCGTAATTACCACCTTTGATGGCCAATATGTTTTGATCTACCATTTGTTTTATCTCTGAGAGGGCTTTGGTTTTAGCTAGATTTTGAAGTTCCTTGTCGTCGGGTAGTTTTTCATTTTGACTATTTTTTTCATCTGTGATCTCTTCGATTTTATAATCCTTCAATAAATTTTCCAAAAGGGGTTTTGAGACAGATAGTGTGATCTCAGCCGATACTGCCATCAATAAAAACAAGGGATTTGTAGCGAGCTCAGGATTATCAAGACTGTCTCCATTTACAGAGATCAGGGCATGGCCAAGAAGCTCACCGTCTCCCGTCTTTATATTTAGTTTTGTGAGCTCAATCTCAGGCGAGCCTTCTAGCAATAGAGGGAGTACCTTCATTATTTGCGTCCAAAGCGCCTCGCTTGCCGTAGCTGATTGCAGAGTGTTCTGAACTTTGTTAAGCTCCTTTTGTATTTCCTCAAAAGCAACTTTATTTATATTCCTTAATTCAAGCTCATATATACCCGGACCATAACTGTTTCTGCCTACTATAAGTGTCTCGAATCCTAAACTATGTGTGTGGTTAAGCAGGTTCCCGTTTTGATTTGTAGAACCAGTAAATTGCAGGTCTGTGAGTGTTACTTTATTAAGTTCGTCATCATCTTTACCTTCTGAGCTAAATTCTTCTATTCTTACATCAATATCACCCAGGGGGTTTGTATAATTAGAAGCCGGATAGCTCAAATTAGAGCTAATATCAATACCGCTTATGTGCACACGAAAAGTATCGTCCTCTATTTCTATATTAGAAGAATTAATATCGGTTGTGACTTCTTTAAGATCAGGAGTAAAATTTATAGCACCACTGAGTCCCGACCAATTGAGTGTTTTCCCATCTTCAAGTTTCTTGTAGACGCTGGGTATTGAAACAATAGTAGTTCCATGTCCGTTTAGTGCGAGAGTTGTTTCAAAATTAAGGGTGGGCAATGACTCAATTAATTCGGCGTATTCCTTTTTTGTATCAGTCGTTATTTCAGATTTAGTTTCAATAACGGCCATGACCGGTTTTAGATGGATATTTGCTTTGGAGAGTAGTCCTATGGGAACCGGGCCGTGATATATAGTATCCTTTTCTATAATCTGAAGAGGGGTTTCTTCTCCTTCGTTTATCAAAAACGTTGTTTCTGCTGAAGATTTTAACCAACCTCGTTTATAGCTTTTGCTAACAATTTCCACCTTCTCAAATTCAGATACCGTTTCCATTAGATTGTTGTATTCATGTTCAGCCTTTATGCCAAACCAGTACGGAAGCCCCAATACTGCTATCAATAGAACGGAAATAATAATTAAAACTGCTCTCATATTGCTCCTCTTACTAAATATAATAATGCACAGTCTATGAGTTAGAAGTAAGTATTCTTCTCTCGATTATATGGCTATTGTTGAGCCCTAGGTAGATAATAGCTCAGGTCTTTAAGGAATTCACCTAAAATATCTTCAAGCGCAAGATTCCAGCCATTCATCAAATTTGGCGGCGTAGCAGAACCAATAGGCTGTTCAGACTCATAAGTTTTACCAAAAACTATATTTGGTTGATCGCCAAGATCTGAGGTTTTAAGTAAATAAAATTGGATCTTCATGACTGCTTTAGCAGCAGATTGGTTTCTATAGTCACCGTACAGTTCTACTACGTTGCCTTCAATAAAATATATAGGAAATGCCTGGCTTTCCGGGTTTAAAACGTCTTCAAATACTTGAGCTTGATCAAGCCACTGGGTAACTGCTTCCGTCAATATAACACTTGGCGGTCTGAAGAACTGGTTGTAAAAATCAGATAGATATTGTATATCAGTTGTTCTGTATACAAATTCCTTACCTTCGTTTCCAGGTGAAATGCTAAATCTTTTGACTTCAACAGTCGTTCCTTGAACCGGAGTCAAAGGATTACTTGGTTCTGATACTTCAAATAAGTAATATGTTCTTTCGGGATAACTCTTGTTTATTCCACCACACCCTATGATAAGAGCGATAAATAGAAGAAGTGAGGAGAAATACAGTCTGCTCTTTATTGTCATTGGTTTGGTTCCTCAACTTTTATGTCTTTTCCAAAATGGGGTGGCGGTTCTCCGAAGAGCACCCAAGCAGGGTATCTTTTTAAAGTTATCATAAACTCGCTCAAATCCTCTGAAATTCTCTGTACATTGTTGAGAGTAATTTCTATATTGTGCTCCCTGTTTTGTATAAGTCGATCAGTTCGCTTTAAAGTTCTTTTAAGCTCTTCAGTAGTTTCTGCAATATTTGCTAATGTTTGTTTGATATCCTTACTATTAATTAATTTATCTGCATTAACTACAGTCTTATCAAGACTAACCAGTAGGTTTTGAAGATCTTTGCTAACTGCCGGTATATCTGCTTGTTGAACAGCTAAGTTTAAAGACTGAAGAAGCTTCTCTACGTCCTCAGATATTTCCTTAAAGTGAATGCTTTCAATTGTCTCTGTAAGTTTCTCAATAGTTTTGGTTATTTGTGCAATAGTTCCCTGAGCAGATGGTATATATAAATATTCAGGTTTCCAATCAATATTGAGCGGGGGATGGCGTACAGGGTCAAGATAAACAGCATTTAGAAAAGCAATCCCTGTAATTCCCTGAGAAGCAAGCTGTAGTCTTAGTCCATTTTCTAACATCTTTTTTAAGCCTCGTTCCCGATCATCATCATCTATAAATAGCTTCTTTTTGCCTTTTGAACTCCCTATTTTGTTAGGATATATCTCCGCTCTGACTAAAACATATTGAAGGTCTGTTTTATAGTCTTGAAAAACAAAACCGATTTCACTTATATTTCCAACCTGTACTCCTTGAAACTTAAGGGCCGCACCTACATCGAGACCCTGAATTGATTGATCGAAATAGGTCTCAACAGTATATTGTTTCTCAAAGAACTTCCCTGCTCCGAATATTATAATTGCGACTGCCAGGATCAATGTCCCCGCTATCACAAATAAGCCGATTTTAAAGTAGTTAGGTTTCTGACTCATGATCAATAAAAAGATTTCTAAATTTTGTTAACCGCCGAGCTGCTCATCCGTTTGTCTCTTAAAGAACTTCTGCACAATTGGAATTTCTGAATTGTCTCTTAGGTATTCAGGCTCTCCTGTTGCAATTATTCCTTTAGTATCCTTGTCTAGCATAATAACCCTATCCGCGATATTGTAAATACTGTTTAGTTCATGTGTAACGATAACAAAAGTTACGCCAAGGCTTTTAGAGAGTTGTATTATTAGCTGATCAAGCTCTGCTGAGGTAATGGGATCAAGCCCCGCCGAGGGTTCGTCAAGAAATAATATATCGGGGTCAAGCGCCATTGCTCTTGCCAGAGCGGCGCGTTTGATCATCCCACCGCTAAGCTCTGAGGGCATTTTTTCTTCTGATCCCCTGAGCCCTACAAGGTTAAGTTTCATCCTTGCTATAAGATCAATTGATTCTTTGCTAAGGTCCGTATACTGCGCAATCGGGAGCATTACATTTTCTAAAACGGTCATCGATCCAAATAGAGCACCTGATTGATATGAGACACCTATATTTTTTAGTATCCCGATCCTTTCCTCCCCCTCTGCTTTTGCTATATCCTCTCCTTCTATTATTATGCTGCCTTTAGCAGGAGGATATAGCCCGATCATGTGTTTCAAGAGGGTGCTTTTCCCACATCCCGACCCACCTAGGATTACAAATTTCTCCCCTTTAAATACGTCAAAGTTTATATTATCAATTATAACGTTATCGCCGTATGCCGCTGTAAAGTCAATTACGTTAATTATCTTGTCTTCCATTTTATATGCCTAAAATGTAGTATATAACTCCAAATATGCCGTCTACAACTATCATAAGCACTATTCCTACAACTACTGCTTTTGTAGCCGCATCTCCTACAGCTGAAGGACCTTTTGATGCTCTCATTCCTGCGAGGCACCCAACGCCTGCAATAATAACAGCAAAAAAGAGTGTTTTGAATAGGCCTGACAAAAGCATTCCATAAGTAGCTGCTGTGGTGAGCTGGTTAAGATAAGTAGTAAAGGTGAAACCAAGTGAAAACATTACAACCAGTCCCCCAATCAGTCCGAACAGGTTGCCGAAAACCGTTAATATAGGGAGCATAATTAAAGACGCTATCACCTTGGGAACAACCAGAAAGGGTACCGGATCAAGTCCCATAGTATCCAGCGCATCAAGCTCTTCGTTTACCTTCATTGTACCAAGCTCAGCCGCGAATGCGGACCCGCTCCTGCCGTTCACCACAAACGCGGTCATTAGAGGGCCTAACTCTTTGAAATACGCTATAACGAGCAGATCAGCAACAAATATCTGAGCCCCGTAGGCTTTCATTGGGACTGCGGACTGAAATGCTATTACAAGTCCTACCAGGAAATTGACAAGGGCTATGATAAATAGGGCGTTTGCTCCGAATTTCTCCGAAGTAACCAATACCTCGCGCCATCTGATTTTGCTTGGATTTAATATTGCTTTAATAAGAGCGACTGTAACTCGTCCGGTAAATATAATATATATTTTAATTTCTTCCCAGACTTGATATGAGAGTTTGCCGGCAGCTTCTATTTTATTATCAGAGTACAAATAATCATTTTTCTCGGACGGTTTAAAATCCGCAGGGTCAAAAAGATTATATAATTTGTTTATTTCCTCAGAAAGCCCTTCTATTTTGTAGGTGCCTCCAGATTTTTCTTGGCGCAGCTGGAGATTAACTAATAAGGCAATTCCTGATGCATCGCAGTAATCAATTTCGGCTCCGTCTACTATCAAATCCTTTGGTTTAGTACTCTTTACGGCTAGAAGTGAATCATTCCATATTTTGCCGGTTGTATAGGCGTTTAGTGTGCCCTTAATCTTTAGTCTGAGTGTGTTATTATCCTCTGTAAGTGCTTGGAGTGAGGGAGGCGAGGAAGTTTTAGCGGCTGTAGTCATTGTAAGTATTCTAAGTTACTTAATTCTGTAAAAAATGTTTCCCCTCTTTGTAGATTTAATTGTGAGGTTAACATAGAATATTAAAAAGAGTCAATCATGAAGAGCAATACACCATTGGTCAGGAATCTGGACGCACTATACTATCTTGAGGTATTCATAGTTTGCGCGGTAGCATCTGTTCTCGTAATACGCCTATTTCTTCACCTTACTGGGTATCCGCAAATTGGCAACAGTACCCTGCATATTGCGCACATGCTTTGGGGTGGTCTGCTTATGTTGATTTCAATAATTATGCTCTTTTCCTTTATAGGAAAGCGTGTCGAGCTTTGGGCCGCAATTTTGGGCGGAGTCGGGTTTGGGACATTTATTGATGAGGTAGGGAAGTTTGTAACGAGTGACAACGATTACTTCTTTGAACCATCAATTTCAATAATGTATATCGTTTTCATCCTGATTATTCTCTCAATTCATATGATCAGGACCGGGTGGACGTTTACAAAGAAAGAATATCTTGTAAACGCTCTAAAGGGACTTGAAGAAGTAGCGCTTTTGGATCTTGATCAGGATGAGAAAGACAGGGTCTTAAAATACTTGGATAAGAGCGATCTAGAGAATCCCCTTACAAAATCAGTCAGGGATTTGCTATGCGGCTCAAAATTGGTGCCGGCATCCGAGCCCGGTTTCTATACAAAGCTCAAAATAAGTTTTCGGAATTTCTATTCAAAGGTTGTAAGCTACAAGTATTTTCGAGCTGCAATAATAATATTTTTTCTTGCGCAATTGTTATTTACTTTAACTTATGTAGTTGTCTTTATATTTTTTATAGGACTCGGCTGGGATAATATTTTAGATATTAAGATTCTGGACCGTGTGTCTCAAAAAACTCTTAATCTGACTTTTATCGATAAGGCTCAAATTTTCTCTACATTATTATCAGGCGTTTTTGTGTTGCTTGGAGTTTATTACATAAGGGTCTCGAGGCTACTCTCGTATCAGATGTTTGAGCGCTCCGTGCTGGTCTCTATACTTCTTACATACGTGTTTATTTTCTATAAAGAACAGTTTGCCGCTTTGGCGGGACTGTGTGCTAATATACTTGTTCTTATAGTGCTTAGATTGATGATAAAGGGTGAGCAAATAAAAGCCTGATCTATCCCGGAGATATACCGGCTACGCTGTAATAAACCAGTATGAAATAATAAGAAACCGGGAATACAAAGATTAGACTGTCAAACCTGTCCAGCACCCCACCGTGTCCGGGAACAATATCACCGGAATCTTTCATACCCGCCCCTCTTTTAATTGAGGATTCAACGAGGTCGCCTAAAACAGCCGTGATCCCCACTAATAGCGCGAATGCAATTGTCCAGTCTGAGCTGAGCGGGTATCCGAAAAGAAAGTTTACTATAAGCCCAGCTATTACGCATACTACGATTCCCCCCACGGTGCCTTCTATTGTCTTCCCCGGGCTGATCTTGGGGGCAAGTTTATGCTTTCCAATAAGTGTGCCTGTGTAATAAGCGCCGGTGTCGTTTAGAAATGTGCATGCAACAGCGAAAACGACCAGAAAAAACCCTAAATCCCCTAGTCCCTGATTATTCTCGGAGTAGGCTCGGATGTTCTCATTTTGGCCAATATTTCTTAGAAGTATGGCATGGCTTAGAAGCCAGCCAAGATATATGACTCCAAAAAGTGTCGCCCCTATATTTGTAACAGTTTGGCTGAAATCCCCTTTTCTAAGGTCCAGAATGAGTATTAACAAAACGAGCGCAGTGAAGCAAAATGTAAAATAGTAATAGCCAAGGTAGGCCGAAACTCCCATTAGGAGTGATGATACTATTCCAAGAATCTTTTCATGCGGCAGGTTCTTTGATTCGAGCAGCTTCTGGTATTCAATTTGGCCTACAAGGATTAAAATGAGGAAAAAGAGCAGGTATAACAGTCCCCCTATGAGGAAAATTATGTATAGTATAGGGATCGCCACTGCGGCGGTTAGAAGTCTTTTAATCGGGTTGCTCATAGTATTATTATAGATATAATTTCCCTGAACTGCTTAATATTGCAAATGATTCATGATGTTCTAGAGAGCTAAATGAAAACATCTCAAATTGAACTTATCCATAATCCGGGCAATCAGCCTATGAGAGTGGCCGTATTTCTATCGGCTCCGGTACCAATTTCATTGCCCTTTATGAAGAGCAAAAACGGCTTGAAAAGGCTGGAGAGAAGAACTACGGCAGGATCGATGTCGTCTTCACGAATGTTCCTAACTGTAAGGGGTCTCAAATGGCGGAAGAATACGGTATCCCTGTAGCCGGTCTTAGCTCAAAGAGATATTTTGATCTTTTACATAAAGACCCCAATGACGATGAGACAAGGGACTACTATGACGCTGCTGTAATATCTGCCGTAGAGCAAATTTGCTCTCCTGATATTATAGTGCTCGCGGGTTATAGAAGGAGACTGGGAAGTTTATTTCTAAACAGGTACAAAAATAGAGTTATTAATCTCTACCCGGGGGATATTACTAAGGATTATCTTGTTAAAGGGGTGGACTCCTGGGTTCAAGCAATTAGAGCGGGTGAGAAAGCTACTAAGTGTACAGTTTTTTTGCAGAAGGAAAATCAGCGGTTTGGTCCCGCTCTTTTACAATCCAAACCGATTTCACTTAAAGGTTATTCTCAAAATGATAAAGACTTAATGAATGAGAAGATCCGAGTTGAGGGAGAATGGAAGATCCTTCCCTATACAGTCCATAATTTAATTGCAAAAGGCTGCTTGGGTGTAGATAAAGAAGATAATGTTTATATGGACGGGGTAAAATTAGAGCGGGCAGGATTACAATTTGGCGGTTAATTAATGTTACTTCCCCTTAACTTTGGCCCAGGCATCCCTTAGAGTAACAGTCCTGTTAAATACAGGCTTTGTGTCTTTTGACGAGACCGTGTCAACTGTAAAATATCCCAATCTTTCAAACTGATAATTAACGCCAGGTGTGGCATCAGCCAGACTTGGCTCAAGATAACAGTCCTTTAATACCGTTAGGGATTGGGGGTTTAAAAACTCAGTGAAACCCTTCCCTTCTTTATCGCCTTCCGGCTCTGCAATGGTAAATAATCTGTCGTATAATCTTACTTCCGCCTTGATTGCATGTTTAGCACAACCCAGTGAATAGTAGCCTTCACTTTCCTTCCGTCAGGCGAGTTGCCTCCTCGGGTCTGTGGTCGTATGTGCAGTGAAGTTCCGTGACTTCGCCGTCTTCATTCTTTATGACATCTGTACAAGTTATAAAATACGCATACCTTAATCTGACCTCTCTACCGGGAGAGAGGCGGTAGAATTTTTTTGGAGGTTCCTCCATAAAATCATCCCGCTCAATATAAAGCTCCTTTGAAAATGGAACTTTCCTCTTGCCCGCACTCTCATCCTCTGGGTTATTTACAGCGTCCAATTCCTCAGACGATTGCTCGGCATAATTTGTGATAACAACTTTTAGGGGGTTCAAAACTCCCATTACACGCGGGGCCGATTTATTTAAATCCTCTTTTAAAGCGTGCTCTAACAGTGCGACATCTATTACGCTGTCCTGTTTTGTAACCCCTATTTTCTCACAAAAGCTTCTAATTGCTACAGGTGTGTATCCCCGTCTTCTAAGCCCCGATAGTGTAGGCATCCTCGGGTCGTCCCAGCTTGAGACATGGCCGTCTTGGACGAGCTGCATAAGCTTTCTTTTGCTGAGCACCGTGTAGGACAGGTTTAATCTTGCGAATTCAATTTGTCTTGGAGCATAGATTCCAAGCTGTTCTGTAAACCAATCGTATAGAGGGCGGTGGTCTTCAAACTCAAGGGTGCAAAGAGAGTGCGTAATTTCCTCCAGTGAGTCGGACTGTCCGTGGGCGAAGTCGTACATCGGGTAAATTGACCACGCATCCCCGGTTCTATGGTGGGACTGTTTCAGTATGCGATACATGATAGGGTCACGCATGTTTAAGTTGCCAGAGGACATATCTATCTTTGCTCGGAGCACGTGCGCTCCTTCTTCAAATTCTCCGTTTTTCATCCGTTCAAAAAGATCCAGGCTCTCCTCTGCACTTCTTTCTCTAAACGGGCTCTCTCTTCCCGGCTCGCTGAGTGTTCCCCTATACTCCCTTATTTCATCAGCATTAAGGCTGTCAACATAAGCCTTCCCGCCTTTGATTAACATTACAGCGAAATCATATAGATTCTGAAAATAGTCCGATGCGTAATACAGCGCTCACCCCAGTCATATCCTAGCCACTTCACATCCTCCATTATAGATTCCACGTATTCCGTATCTTCTTTTACAGGGTTTGTGTCGTCAAAGCGCAGGTTGCATGTGCCCCCGAATTCCTCCGCCACTCCAAAATTGAGGCAGATAGATTTCGCATGACCTATATGCAGATATCCGTTTGGCTCGGGCGGGAACCTGGTCGCAATCCTGCCCTCGTTTTTATTATTAGCAATATCCTCGGCAACAATAGCTCTTATGAAGTCGAGGCTCTGAGATATCCTGTTCCATGTTTATCTCCAAAATTAGCGGAATTTAATATTATACTATTGCTCGCAAACATCAAAGGAATTCAACTTGTAAATGTAGTTGGTAATATTGCTTAGTAACGTTAAAGCAATTAAACTTATGGACCATGTATTTCCCAGTGTATCGCCCAAGAAGACTGAGAAGGAGCTCTAATCTAAGAGAGCTTGTCGCCGAGACCAGGATCAGTGTGGATGATTTTATCTATCCCATGTTTGTAATACCGGGGAGGAATAAGAAGGTCTCTATAAAATCGATGCCCGGTATCTACAAGCAATCCATAGACAACCTTATTAAAGAAATCAGAGAAGTTAAAAAACTCGGCATCAAAGCGATTCTCCTTTTTGGTATCCCTGAGCAAAAAGATGAGGTGGGCAGTGAGGGGTATGATGAAAACGGGGTAATACAGAGAGCACTCAGGGAAATAAAAAAGAAGATACAAGATATTATCGTTATAACTGATGTATGCATGTGTGAATACACAAGCCACGGCCACTGCGGAATTATAAAAGACGGTGATGTGGATAACGATGAGACTTTGCAATATTTAGCCAGAATGTCGCTTTCTCATGCACAGGCCGGGGCTGATATAGTAGCCCCTTCTGATATGATGGACGGCCGCGTAGGTGTGATAAGAGGTGATCTCGATCGAAATGGCTATGACAATATAGGGATTATGTCCTATGCGGCAAAGTACGCCTCTGCGTTTTACGGGCCTTTCAGAGAAGCAGCGGAGTCGCCGCCACAATTCGGAGACAGGCGCAGTTATCAGATGGACCCTCCAAACGTTAGGGAGGCTCTTAGGGAAATAGAGCTTGATATTGAAGAAGGAGCCGACATTGTGATGGTAAAGCCCGCTCTCCCTTATTTGGATGTTATAAGAGCAGCGAGGGAAGAATTTGATCATCCCATAGCCGCGTACAACGTAAGCGGAGAATATTCAATGGTTAAGGCCGCGGGCAAACTTGGATGGATTGACGAGGAGCTTGTTATGATGGAAGTGCTTACGAGTATAAAACGTGCTGGCGCTGATTTGATTATTACCTACTTTGCAAAGGATGCGGCAAAAGTTCTATCCCGGAAATAGACTAATACTAATCTACTCCAATTATTGTTCGAATTGTTTTATCAGAGTGTTAGGAATTATCTAAAAATTTATGGATTTCCTGTAGATTTAAGATCTTGTGTTGGCTTCCAATAAATTCGTACTCACCGTCTCTATCTAATAACAAAGCTCTAATCCCAAGCGCCCTTGCTCCGTGGAAGTCGTTATATATGTGATCACCAATGTGCAGACATTCTTTTGGATCCACATCCATCTCTTTAAGAGCTATGTGAAATATATTAGGGTCGGGTTTGGCATGACCGGCTTCACTTGAGATCACGAATTTGTCAAAGTACTCGTGTATCTCTAAAGCCTTCATTACATCGTATACCCTTGAATCAAAATTGGATATGACGGCGAGATTATAGTTTTTTTCTTTAAGGGTTTCTAGAACACCTTTAGTCTCAGGGAAAATTGCCCAGGCGTCGCTTCTAAAGACTTCAAGAGTTCATCAAAATGGGCGTCAAATTCCTCAAACATTCCTACCTCTTTGTAGACGTTTTCTACGATATCTCTCCAGTAATTCTTTTCGAGAACTTTTCTCTCATCATCAGATACTCCGTCGAATGCGAGAGCCGGGGCTGATTTAAAAGCTTTTGAAAATGCTTTCCTTAGATGGTCTTTATCCGGATCTCCACCATATTTGTTGGCCACTGAAGCATAAGTATTTCCTAAACCTTTCTCTATATAAAATAGCGTGTCTGCCGCATCGAAAAATATTGTCTTAGTATTAGCGTTTCTCATTGAAAACTTCTCTTTGTAGACAAAGATGCTTTAATATACACTTACTTTGTCAAAAGGAGTAGATTAAATGGCTGACGCCAAGCGTACAAGGATTGTTGCAGTACTTGATGATATTTTTTTCGCATCTAAGATAAAAGAAGCCGCGAAATCGGCTGGGGTTAAATTAGAGATTCTCAAAAACTTCACCGGAT
>PVMK01145437.1_pt1 | contig 36244 bp, 48 predicted proteins | sample 1853481 | NCBI WGS metagenome assembly PVMK01 (sample SAMN08533507, study PRJNA380276) | Marine sediment metagenome, whole genome shotgun sequencing project. | reverse complement strand
TGCAGGTAGGTCCTGTATATCTTGCCATTTGGTCTACTCCACTCAGACGCGACGTTTTTTAGGTGGCCGACAACCGTTATGCGGGATCGGCGTCACATCAGTAATGTTCGTAATCTTGTATCCGACTGCATTCAGCGCACGCACGGAAGACTCGCGCCCCGGACCGGGACCTTTGACCCGCACTTCCAGGTTCTTCAGACCGTAATCCAGCGCCGCCTTACCGGCAGTTTCGGCTGCAACCTGGGCGGCAAACGGTGTGCTCTTACGTGAGCCGCGGAAACCCGCGCCCCCGGCAGTCGCCCATGACAGGGCATTACCCTGGCGATCGGTGATCGTGATAATCGTATTGTTAAAAGATGCATGGATGTGAGCGATACCATCCACGACCGTCTTTTTAACTTTCTTTTTTCTGCTTGGCTTGGCCATAAATCTTTCCGCCTTTAACGTTTAATCGGACGGCGCGGACCTTTACGGGTACGCGCGTTGGTTTTGGTTTGCTGACCACGCACCGGCAGACCGCGGCGATGCCGCAGCCCACGGTAACAACCGAGGTCCATCAAACGCTTGATGTTCATTGCTACTTCACGGCGAAGGTCACCTTCCACGGCAAGCGTGGATATCTGGGCGCGAATTCCTTCAATTTCCGCTTCCGTGAGGTCACGAATTTTGGTCTCCGGCTTGACACCCGCTGCATCGCAAATCCCGAAAGCACGGGCACGGCCGATGCCGTAGATGTGCGTCAGACCCACCCACGTGTGTTTCTGAACCGGTATATTGACTCCTGCTATACGAGCCATTCCTTAACTCCTGTCTTTGCTTGCCGCGAACGTTAACAGCGTATTATATCGAATCCCGGCTTCTGGTAAAAGCCTGTTAACACTTGCCTGGTTAACACGCTTATTCACCCAAAACCAGCACCATAAGTTCTCTACCACTATCAGCCCTGCCGCTGCTTGTGTTTTTTCTCACTGCAAATCACGTACACAACGCCTTTGCGGCGTACGATTTTACAGTTTCGGCAGATCTTTTTAACTGATGCCTGCACTTTCATATATTTCTCCCAAGCAAACGGGCCTGCCGGTAAATGGCCACCCAATTTTCGCCACCCTGGCGGCTGTTGATAATTATCTCCGGACGACTCCGGAACGACCGTAGGATTTCAGGTTCGCCTTTTTCATCAGGCTGTCGTACTGATGAGAAATCAGGTGCGCCTGTACCTGCGCAATGAAGTCCATGATCACGACAACCACGATCAATATGGATGTTCCACCGAAGTAGAACGGTACGGCCCAAACCACCCTGAGCACATCCGGCAACAGACACACCGAAACCAGGTATAACGAACCCACCATGGTCAGACGCGTCAATACATTGTCGATGTAATCCGCCGTCTGGCGACCCGGGCGTATTCCCGGAACAAAAGCTCCCGAACGTTTCAGGTTATCCGCTGTTTCCTTCGAATTGAACACCAAAGCGGTGTAGAAAAAACAGAAGAAAATAATCAGCGATGAATACAGGATCGTGTACGCCAGGTTTCCGGGAGTCAGTGCTGCTGAAACATCCGTTAGCCAGTTCAGCCCCTCCGAACCGCTGAACCAGGTAGCCAGTGTTGATGGGAAGATCACGATGCTGGAAGCAAAAATAGCCGGAATCACGCCGGACATATTCACTTTCAACGGTAAATGTGTCGACTGGTTCTGGTAAGCCACCCGGCCCTGGCGTTGCGCATAATTAACCGTGATCCGCCGCTGACCGCGTTCTACCCGGACAACAAAGTAGATCACACTCAGTATCAGCGCGGTGATCAACATTACGGCCGGGATGCTCAACTGCCCGGTATTCACCAGTTCCAGCGTTCCTGCGACTGCCCTAGGCAAACCGGCCACAATTCCGGCAAAAATGATCAGCGAAATACCATTTCCCACCCCGCGCTCGGTGATTTGTTCACCCAGCCACATCAGGAAAACAGTCCCGGCCGTCAGTGTGACCATAGCGGTGAAAATAAAACCGAAACCCGGTGAAAGCACCACAGTGCCCTTGACCTTGCAATGCAAACGCCACGCCGCCGGCCTGGACAGCCGCCAGTATTACAGTGAAATTACGGGTGTACTGGGTAATCTTCTGACGCCCGGATGATCCTTCTTTTTTCAACTGCTGCAGTTGAGGGAACGGCGCTGCTCATCAATTGCATGATGATGGAAGCTGAAATGTACGGCATCACACCCAGCGCAAAAAGGGAAAAACGCTCCAAAGCCCCACCGGTAAACAGGTTGAACACGTCCACGATGGTTCCCTGCTGGGAATTCATGAACTGCAGCAAGGCCTGCGGATTCACACCCGGAACCGGGATGAAGGTACCAATGCGATAAATAATCAGCGCTACGAAACACGAACAGCAAACGCTGCCGCAATTCGGTCAGCCGGCCGAGCCCACCCAGTGTTTCCGCAATTTGTGATGGGGATCGGGCCATTACTCTACCTTGCCTCCAGCAGCTTCAATCGCTGCCTGCGCGCCCTTGGTGACAGCCAGTCCTTTGATCGTGACCGCACGATCCAGGGTGCCGGTGTTGATCACTTTGACCTTGCGGATATCGTGAGCCACGATTCCTTGCGCCTTGAGGAACTCAAGATCGATCACATCCGTTTTCATTACCTGAACCTGGTAAAGGCGGAGTTCGTCGTTGTAACGCGCGGTGCGCGAAGCAAACCCACGCTTGGGCAGACGGCGCTGCAGAGGCATCTGTCCACCCTCGAAGCCGACCTTGTGGTAACCACCGGAACGTGACTTCTGGCCTTTGTGCCCGCGACCGCCGGTTTTACCAATGCCTGAGCCCATGCCGCGGCCCACGCGCTTGCGATTTTTTTTGCTGCCCTCTGCCGGGCTGAGACTATTCAGTTTCATTTCAATACGTCCTCAGGCTTCCTCTACACGCACCATGTAATCAATTTTGTTGACCATACCGCGAATGGACGGCGTGTCTTCGAGCACAACCGTGTGATGCATACGCTTCAAGCCCAGGCCGCGAACACATTCGCGATGTTTTGGCTGAAATCCGATCGGAGAGCGGACCAGCGTTACTTTGATCTGTTTCTTCTTTTTCCCGGCCATGATCCTTACTCCTTGTTCACCCGGCTCATGTTCGCCATAATTTCGTCAACCGGTTTGCCGCGTTTGCCGGCAATCGATTCCGGAGTTTGCATGGATTGCAATCCCTTGATCGTAGCGCGGACCAGGTTAATCGCGTTGTTGGAACCCAGGCTCTTGGCCAATACATTGCGTACACCAACGGTTTCCAGTACTGCCCGCATCGCACCACCGGCAATAACGCCGGTACCCTCTGATGCCGGCTGCATGTAGATGCGTGACCCTGAATGACGCGCCTTGATGGCATGCCAGAGCGTACCGTCCTGCAAGGACACCTGGATCATGTTGCGGCGCGCCTTTTCCATTGATTTCTGGATGGCCAGAGGCACTTCACGCGCCTTGCCGTAACCAAACCCGATCTTGCCGTTACCGTCACCCACCACACTGAGGGCGGTGAAACCAAAAATGCGGCCACCCTTGACCACTTTGGCTACGCGATTGATCGTAACCAGCTTTTCAAGCAGGCCATCACCATTGTCTCTGTCCATTTTCGCCATGTTTCTTACCTGTTTCTCCCGGTCACAGCATGACCTGAATTCATTTATTTCCCGTCAGAAGTTAAGTCCGACTTCGCGTGCAGCATCGGCCAGTTCCTTGATTCGACCGTGATAGCGGAATCCCGGAACGGTCAAAAGCTACTTCCTTGACACCAGCCTCCACTGCGCGTTCGGCGACGGCCTTGCCAACGGCAATCGCCGCTTCCTTGTTACTGGTCGTTTTCAGATCAGCTCTGATGTCTTTCTGCAGTGTTGATGCTGCGGCAATGACTTCCCCCCCTTCCGGGCTGATGACCTGGGCGTAAATATGCCTTCCGCTACGGTGAACGGTAAGCCGCGCCACGCCCAGGCGGCGGATATGCGCACGGGTCTTTTTTGCCCTGCGCAAACGTGCTGCCTTTTTCTTGTCCATCTCTGATTCCTCGAATTCTTCTACGTTAAGCCTTCTTGGCTTCCTTGCGCACCACGCGCTCGTCGGAATAACGAACACCCTTGCCCTTGTAGGGCTCCGGTGGGCGGAATGACCGGATTTCAGCAGCAACCTGGCCAACCTTCTGTTTGTCACAACCCTTGATCACCAATTCGGTTTGGCTTGGTGCTTCAATGGTCACGCCTTCAGGTGCGTCGTATATGACCGGGTGTGAAAATCCCAACGCCAGGGTGAGCTTGTTGCCCTGCACCTGTGCGCGGTATCCAATACCAACCAACGTCAATTTTTTCTCAAAACCTTCTGTGACGCCAAGTACCATATTATTGACCAGGGAACGAAACGTTCCAGCCATCGGGATGGCAGAATCCGTAGCATGCTTCACACTGATCACTTTATCTTCCTGCTCGAGGCTGATTGATGAATGCAGTTGCAGCACCAGGTTTCCCTTGGGGCCTTTTACGTTGACCTGGCTACCCTGAACCTTGACTTCAACGCCTGAAGGCAGCTCGATCGGGGCTTTTGCTATGCGTGACATATCTTTCTCCAGAATCCAGTCAACATCACGTAACGAAGCACAGGATTTCACCACCCTGTCCAACCGCGCGCGCCTGGGCATCAGTCATAATGCCTTGAGAGGTGCTGACAACGACTATTCCGAGACCGTTCAGGATCTTCGGCAGCTCATCTTTGCCGCGATACTGACGCAGGCCGGGCCGACTGGCTCGCTTCAAGGTATCAATCACACCTTTACCCTGAAAGTACTTGAGCGTAACTTCAAGCGTTATCCTGCCGTCAACTTCGATATTGCGGAAGTCTGCTATATAGCCTTCATTCTTCAACACATCAGCAATACCCGTCTTGACCTTCGAACCCGGGATATTAACCGTCGTTTTTTGCACCGACTGGGCGTTGCGAATACGCGTCAGCATGTCTGCAATCGGGTCACTCATACTCATCGCATCATTCCTCTTTACCAACTGGCCTTTCTAAGGCCTGGTACATCACCGCGCATGGCGGCTTCACGTAACTTGTTGCGGCCCAGTCCGAATTTGCGGTAGAAACCACGCGGACGACCGGAAATGGCGCAGCGATTGCGCTGCCGCACCGGGCTTGAATCACGGGGTAGCTTCTGCAAGCGGAACATGGCGTCCTGCTGTTCCTCAAAGCTGACTTCCGGGTTAATAATAATCGCCTTGAGTTCGGCACGCTTTGCGACATATTTTGCCACCAGCTTTGTGCGTCGCTTTTCGCGATTGATCATGGATACTTTTGCCATCGTGATTCTTTCCTTATTTCTCTTTAAACGGGAAGTTGAAGGCCTGCAGCAGCGCCAGCGCCTCCTCGTCATTTTTAGCCGTGGTGGCGATGGTAATATCCATACCCCGGATGACGTCGATCTGATCGTAGTCAATTTCCGGGAACATGATCTGTTCCTTCACACCCATGCTGTAATTGCCACGACCGTCAAAGGACTTGCGGTTCAAACCGCGGAAGTCACGGACACGGGGAATGGCGATACTCACCAACCTGTCCAGGAACTCATACATACGTTCCCGGCGCAAGGTTACTTTGCACCCGACAGGCCAACCATCACGAATCTTGAAACTGGCCACTGACTTGCGCGCCAGGCGGACGACCGGTTTCTGACCTGCGATCGCGGTCATATCTCCCACGGCGCGGCCCATTACCTTCTTGTCGCCAACAGCCTCACCTACTCCCATGTTCAGGCAGATCTTGGTGATTTTCGGCACTTCCATGATATTGCCATAGCTGAATTTTTCCATCAACTGCGGCACCACGGTCTCTTTGTAATATGTCTGTAGTCTGGACATCTGAAAATCCTTAAATATCGACGGCTTCGCCGGTCGACTTGAAAATCCGCACTTTCTTGCCGTCTTTGAGCAACTTGAACGACACACGGTCCGCTTTACCGGTGCCCGGGTTGTACATTGCAACGTTGGAAATGTGGATCGGTGATTCTTTATCAATGATGCCGCCTGCCTGATTCATACCTGGATTCGGCTTTTGGTGCTTTTTCACCATGTTCACGTTTTCCACCAGCACTTTCTCGGCGCTGACGACGCGGAGCACATGTCCACGCTGACCCTTGCTGCGGCCCGTGGTCACAATGACTTCATCACCTTTATGAATTCGTTTCATCTTCTCAGCTCCTCTCGCCTACAGCACTTCAGGCGCCAGCGAGACAATCTTCATGAACTTCTCAGTCCGCAATTCCCGCGTCACGGGGCCGAAAATCCGGGTCCCGATCGGCTCGTGTTTAGCGTCCAGTAATACCGCAGCGTTGCCATCAAAACGGATCAGCGAGCCATCACCGCGCCGAACACCGGAGCGCGTCCGCACGACTACCGCATTGTAAACTTCACCTTTCTTCACTTTACCGCGCGGAATGGCTTCTTTGACCGTGACCTTGATCACGTCACCAATACGAGCATAACGTCGCTTGGAACCACCCAGCACCTTGATGCACATAATCCGGCGTGCACCGCTGTTGTCTGCGGCTGAAAGCATGCTTTGCATCTGAATCATCGTTGATGTCCTCCGCTACGCTGTCTGCAAGACCCCGCCGGCCTTACTTGGCGCGCTCCATAATTTCTACTACACGCCAGCTTTTCGTCTTTGAAAGCGGGCGACATTCTGAGATCTTCACCAGGTCGCCTTCGCCACAACTGTTGTCCTCGTCGTGTGCGTGCACCTTGGTTGACCGCTTGATGTATTTACCGTACAGCGGGTGTTTGACCAGGCGCTCAAGCATCACGGTGACGGTTTTGTCCGCCTTGTCACTGACTACCCGCCCGACCTTGGTGCGTCTTACTGTTTCTGTCGTACTCATGCCGTTTCACCTGCTCTCTTTTTCTCGTTCAGGACGGTTCTTACACGCGCGATATCCCGGCGTACACGCCGCAACTCATGCGGTGTAGTCAACTGGCCCGTGCCCCGCTGCATTCTCAAATTGAACTGCTCCTGAAGCAGACCAGTGAGTTCTTCACGGAGTTCGTTTTCGTTCTTTACTCTTAAATCTTGCGCAATCATCACAGCACAGACCTCTTGACGAAGGTGGTTTTCACCGCCAGTTTCCTGGCTGCCAGGCGGAATGCTTCCCTGGCGGCATCTTCCGTTACCCCCTGGATTTCATACATCACACGGCCGGGCTGGATTGGCGCCACCCAGTATTCAACATTACCTTTACCCTTGCCCATACGCACTTCCACGGGTTTTTTGCAAATCGGCTTGTCCGGATAAATTCGAATCCACAGCTTGCCACCACGCTTCACGTAGCGGGTAATGGCGCGGCGCGCCGCTTCGATCTGCCGGGCAGTAACGAATCCACGCGTGGTTGCCTTCAGGCCATATTCACCAAAGCTGACACGATTACCTACCTGCGCCAGGCCCCGATTACGGCCTTTCTGCTGCTTTCTGAATTTTGTTCGTTTGGGCTGCAGCATCGTAATATCTCCTAACTTGCAACCGCCGGGTTGCGCTTGTTCTCACTACCTGTACCGTAAAGGTCGTGAACTTCACCTTTGTAAATCCATACCTTTACACCAAGAACACCGTAAGTGGTTTTTGCTTCAACAAAACCGTAGTCGACATCAGCGCGCAGGGTATGCAGCGGCACGCGGCCTTCGCGATACCATTCATTGCGGGCAATATCTGCACCGTTCAGACGACCGGATACCAGTACCTTGATACCCAGCGCACCCAAACGCATGGCGTTACCCACCGCACGCTTCATCGCGCGGCGAAACATGATACGACGTTCCAGTTGCTGGGCAATGCCCTCGGCAACCAGTTTCGCGTCCAGTTCAGGTTTGCGAATCTCAGCGACCGTAATGTGCGTCGGAACGCCCATCAATGCAGTGACATCACGACGCAGGCGCTCAATATCCTCGCCTTTCTTGCCAATCACAATACCCGGACGTGCAGTGTGGATCGTGATGCGCGCCGACTTGGCCGGGCGCTCAATCTGAATCCTGCTTACCGCAGCTTGCGCCAAACGCTTCTGCAAAAAATCCCGAACCTCAAGATCAGAGATCAACAGCTCGGCATAATTGCCCTTTTCGGCGAACCAGGTTGAATTCCAGTCCTTGGCAATACCCAGCCGGAAACCTATTGGATGTACCTTTTGACCCATTAGTCTTGCCTCGTATTGTCGTCGGCGACGGTCACGGAGATGTGACTGTTACGTTTCAGAATTCGTGTGCCACGGCCCTTGGCCCTGGCGCGGCCACGTTTGAAGGTCGGACCCTCATCAATCATGATCGTAGCCACTTTCAATTCATCGATATCAGCGCCATCGTTGTGCTCGGCATTGGCAACCGCCGAAAGCAGAACCTTTTTCACTATGTGCGCAGCTTTCTTGGTGCTGAATGTCAGGAGTTGCTCAGCCTGCTCGACAGGCATTCCCCGAATCTGGTCAGCAACCAGGCGCACTTTTTGCGCCGAGATGCGCGCGTTTCTCAATTTTGCAGTCGCTTGCATGTCAACACCTACTTCGTTTTGCGGCCGGCCGCGTGACCCCTGAAGGTCCGGGTGGGCGCGAATTCGCCCAGCTTGTGGCCGATCATCTGATCGTTGATCAGGATCGGAACATGCTGGCGCCCGTTGTGTACGGCGATCGTCAGGCCCACCATATCCGGGAGAATCATGGAACGGCGTGACCAGGTCTTGATCGGTCGCTTGTTGTTTGTTGCAATGGCATCGGTCACCTTTTTCATCAGGTGATGATCGATGAACGGTCCTTTTTTAATCGAACGTGGCATAGCTTTACCTGTTATCTGCCTGAACGCTTACGAATAATGAACTTATCCGTAGTCTTGTTCTTGCGGGTTTTGTATCCCTTGGTCGGGACACCCCAAGGGGTAACCGGGTGACGTCCGCCGGACGTGCGCCCTTCACCACCACCATGCGGGTGATCCACTGGGTTCATGGCAACCCCACGAACGGTCGGGCGCACACCTCTCCAGCGTTTCGCACCGGCTTTGCCCAGCTTCTCCAGGTTGTGCTCGGAGTTGGACACTTCACCAATCGTCGCGCGACAACGTGACAGCACCTTGCGCATTTCACCGGAACGAAGCCTGAGCGTTGCATACTGACCTTCACGTGCGATCAATTGCACTGCAGCACCGGCGCTACGGGCCAGCTGGGCACCTTTACCCGGTTTCATCTCAACACAGTGAACCACTGAACCCATGGGCATATTGCGCAGAGGCAGGCAGTTACCCGGCTTGATGCTTGCTTCACGGCCGCTGATCACCTTGTCACCGGCACGGAGACCTTTGGGCGCGATGATGTAACGCCGCTCGCCATCGCCATAGAGCACCAGCGCAATATGTGCAGTGCGATTGGGGTCATACTCGATCCGTTCGATGGTCCCAACGATGCCGTCCTTGTCCCGCTTGAAATCAATCACGCGGTAACGTTGTTTGTGTCCGCCACCGCGATGACGCGTGGTAATCCGGCCCGTGTTGTTACGCCCGCCGGTTTTCGTTTTCTTCTCGATCAGGCCGGCAAACGGCGCGCCCTTATGCAGGTGCGAATGCTTGACCTGGACGACTCCACGACGCCCTGGCGATGTTGGTTTTGCTTTAACAATTGCCATGACTAATAGTTCCTAAAGCTCATAAATTAGGCTGATTCACTGCCCAGGAGATCAATGACCTGACCTTCCTGCACACGAACATAAGCCTTTTTCCAGTCGCTGCGCTTTCCCAGGCGCTGCCGGAATGACTTTTTCTTACCCTTGACGTTTACTATGCGGACTGACTCCACGTTTACATCAAACAGCATCTCAACTGCGCCTTTTACTTCGGACTTTTTAGCATCCTTGATGACGCGGAAAACGTACTGGTTGCTCTGTTCACCTACCTGCGTTGTCTTTTCCGTGACGCGGGGACTCAGCAAGACCTGGTATAAACGGTTATTACTCATCCCAGCCACTCCTGGATCTTCTCGACTGCTTCCACAGTCACGATCACTTTATCTGCGGCCACCAGGCTCACCGGGTCAATTCCCTGGACGTCCAACAGGTAGACACCCGGAATATTGCGTGAAGCGAGGTGCAGATTTTCATTCGTCTCATTGGTCACAATCAGGCATTTCTCAGCGTCCAGCTCCGCCAGCCTGGTGAGCAACACGCTGGTTTTCGGCTCTGAAAGATCCATCGAATCAACAACAACCAGGCGATCCTGGCGCACCAATTCGGAAAAGATCGCCTGCAGCGCGCCACGATACATCTTTCGATTCACTTTCTGGGAATGATCCCTGGGAGTAGCGGCAAACGTCCTGCCACCACCACGCCAGATCGGGCTGCGGATGGTGCCTGCCCGGGCGCGGCCCGTGCCTTTCTGACGCCAGGGTTTCCTGCCGCCACCACGGGCTGCCGATCGATTCTTCTGTGCCTTTGTGCCGGCGCGAGCGCCTGCCAGGTAGGCAGTTACCACCTGGTGCACCAGGGCTTCAGAGAAGTCCCGGCCAAACGTGGCTTCAGATACGTCGATCTTTTTGCCGCCTGTTACTGCGAGTTGCATCGTAATCTCTCCATCAAACCTTACTGAAGGCCAGCCTTATTGAAGAATTTTCACCGCAGGACGGATCATCACGATACCGCCTGCCGCGCCAGGAACCGCGCCTTTGATCAGAAGCAAGTTACGCTCCGCATCTACCCTGACGACTTCCAGATTTTGCGTAGTGACCTTTTCAACCCCCATGTGTCCGGCCATTTTCTTGCCTTTGAACACACGGCCCGGGGTCTGACACTGGCCAATTGAACCAGGCGCCCTGTGCGCCAGTGAGTTGCCGTGAGTGGCATCCTGCATGGCAAAATTATGACGTTTCACGACACCGGCAAAACCCTTGCCTTTACTCGTTCCGGTTACATCCACCATCTCACCGGCCTCGAACATGTCCACTTTCAGCTCGGATCCGGTTTCCAGGTCTTCACCCGCACCATCGGCGAGCCTCAATTCCCACAGGCCCTCGCCGGCTTCGACACCCGACTTGGCATAGTGACCGGCCACAGGCTTATTCACCAAACTGGCACGGCGGCTTCCGATCGTGACCTGCACGGAACGGTAACCGTCAAGCTCTTCGCTCTTCACCTGGGTCACGCGATTCGGTTTAACCTCGATAACCGTGACCGGCACACTCATACCGTCTTCGGTAAATATGCGGGTCATGCCGCGTTTGCGTCCTACTAATCCAATCTTCATTGCTTTGCCCTATCTCGGGTATATGTCTTCAATACGTCTTATGTATAAACAAATCAGTACAGCTTGATTTGCACGTCCACGCCGGCCGCCAGATCCAGTTTCATCAACGCATCCACGGTTTTGTCGTTGGGATCCAGGATGTCCATCAGGCGCTTGTGGGTGCGCGTTTCATACTGGTCCCGCGCATCCTTGTTCACATGCGGAGAGATCAGCACCGTGTGCCGTTCGATCCTGGTGGGCAATGGAATCGGCCCCAGTACCTGGGCGCCGGTCCTTTTCGCGGTCTCCACGATTTCAGACGCTGATCGATCGATCAAACGGTGATCGAAAGCTTTCAGCCGGATGCGGATTCTCTGTTCTGCCATTACATTTACTCGCTTTACTCGTGGATCTTGGCAACCACACCGGCGCCAACCGTCCGTCCGCCTTCGCGTATCGCAAACCGCAGACCCTTCTTCCATCGCAATCGGTGCAATCAGGGACACCTGCATCTGCACGTTGTCTCCCGGCATCACCATCTCCACGCCTTCAGGCAACTCCACCGCCCCCGTCACGTCCGTCGTGCGGAAATAAAACTGCGGCCGGTAACCCTTGAAAAACGGCGTGTGACGTCCACCCTCGTCTTTCGACAGAATATAAACCTCTGCCTCAAATTTGGTATGCGGCGTAATCGTGCCCACATGCGCCAGTACCTGGCCACGCTCCACTTCATCGCGCTTGGTGCCGCGCAGCAGTACGCCCACGTTGTCGCCCGCCCGGCCTTCATCCAGCAACTTGCGGAACATCTCAACCCCGGTACACACCGTCTTGGTCGTTTCCTTGATGCCGACAATCTCTACTTCTTCGCCCACCTTGATGATGCCGCGATCTATTCGGCCGGTCACCACCGTGCCGCGGCCCGAAATCGAGAACACATCCTCGATCGGCAACAGGAACGGTTTTTCCGTGTCACGCTCCGGCAGCGGAATGTACGCGTCCATCTCCTCGATCAGCTTGATAATCGACGGGACGCCCATCTCCGACTCGTCGCCTTCCAGCGCCTTCAGGGCAGAACCGGTTATGATCGGGCAGTCATCGCCCGGGAAATCGTAGGAGCTCAACAGCTCACGCACTTCCATTTCCACCAGTTCCAGCAGTTCGTCATCGTCTACCTGGTCGGCCTTGTTCATGTACACCATGATGTACGGTACGCCTACCTGGCGCGCCAGCAGTATGTGCTCACGCGTCTGCGGCATCGGGCCGTCGGCCGCTGATACCACCAGGATCGCCGCGTCCATCTGCGCCGCGCCCGTGATCATGTTCTTTACGTAATCCGCGTGACCCGGGCAATCCACGTGCGCGTAATGGCGGTTTTCTGACTCGTATTCCACGTGCGCCGTGGCAATCGTAATCCCGCGTTCGCGTTCTTCCGGGGCATTGTCAATCTGGTCGTAATCCGTGAAATGACCGCCACGCGCCTCGGCACACCCCTGCGTCATGGCCGCCGTCAGCGTTGTCTTGCCGTGATCAACATGACCAATTGTGCCCACGTTGACATGAGGTTTTGTTCGTTCAAATTTTTCTTTGGCCATGAGTCTATCCTCTGTTATCTGCCTTGATTCAGCCGCCTTGGCTCAGGCGGTTTTCTTAATGATTTTTTCTGCAACACTGGCCGGTGCTTCGGCATAATGGTCGAATTCCATGGTGTAAGTCGCGCGGCCCTGGGTCTGCGACCTGAGGTCGGTGGCGTAACCAAACATTTCCGAAAGCGGAACATGTGCGTTCACCATCTTGCCGGCAGGGCTGTCTTCCATGCCCTGTAAAATACCGCGACGACGTGTCAGGTCACCCATCACGTCACCCATGTAATCTTCGGGCGTAACCACCTCAACTTTCATCATGGGTTCGAGCAGGACCGGATCAGCAATCAGCGCCGCATTCCTGAATGCCATGGAGCCGGCAACCTTGAATGCCATTTCAGACGAATCGACCTCATGATAGGAGCCGTCGTACAGCGTCACTTTGACATCGACCACGGGATAACCCGCAATTACACCATTGGTCATCTGTTCGACGATACCCTTGTTGACCGAATTGATGTATTCACGCGGCACCACGCCGCCAGCAATAGCGTTTTCGAATTCGTAACCCTCGCCTTTCCCGGCCGGCTCCAGGCGAATCTTGACGTGGCCATACTGGCCGCGGCCTCCGGACTGGCGCACAAATTTGCCTTCAGCCTCGACACTCTTGCGGATCGTCTCACGGTAAGCTACCTGCGGACGGCCCACATTGGCCTCCACTTTGAATTCACGTTTCATGCGGTCGACGATGATGTCGAGATGCAACTCGCCCATACCGGAAATGATGGTCTGACCGGATTCCTCATCCGTATGAACACGAAATGACGGATCTTCCTGGGCCAGCTTGGACAAGGCGATACCCATCTTTTCCTGGTCAGCCTTGGTCCTGGGTTCAACCGCGACCGATATAACAGGATCCGGGAACTCCATGCGCTCCAGCGTGATGACATCTTTCAGGGCGCACAAGGTGTCTCCGGTGGTGACATCTTTCAAGCCCACGGCAGCGGCGATATCACCGGCACAAACTTCCTTGATTTCGTCACGCGTGTTCGAGTGCATCTGCAGGATTCGACCGAAACGTTCCTTTTTCCCCCTGACCGAATTGTAAACCGTGTCACCTGAGTGCAGGACACCGGAATAAACCCGAAAGAAGGTTAAGGTACCGACATAAGGGTCGGTAGCGATCTTGAACGCCAGTGCTGCAAACGGCTCTTCGTCTGAACTTTTGCGCACACCCTCGGTTTCGTCTTCATTAATGCCGGTGATGGCCGGAACATCCAGCGGGGACGGCATCAGGATAACAATGGCATCGAGCAGAGCCTGCACGCCCTTGTTCTTGAAGGCGCTGCCGCAAAGACAGGGAACGATGTCATTCGCCACCGTACCGCTGCGCAAGCCCTCAATTATCTGTGCTACGTTCAACTCTCCGCTTTCGAGGTAAATGTCCATCAATTCTTCGGAAGCCTCGGCAGCCGCCTCGATCATGAATTCGCGGGCGGACTCCGCAGCAGCCTGAAGCTCAGCAGGAATTTCACGTGCTTCGTAGGTCGTACCCTGGTTATCAGTGTCCCAGTAAATGGCCTTCATCTGGATCAGGTCGATTATTCCTGCAAAATCTTCTTCGGCGCCGATCGGCAGTTGGACTGGCACGGGACGCGCACCGAGGCGCTCCTTGATCTGGCTGACAACTCGCTCGAAATCCGCACCGGTGCGATCCATTTTATTGATGAAACATACACGCGGAACGTTGTAACGCGTAGCCTGGCGCCAAACGGTTTCAGACTGGGGCTGAACACCACCGACCGCACAGAACACGGCAACCGCCCCGTCCAGCACACGCAAGGAACGCTCTACCTCAATGGTAAAATCGACGTGTCCCGGTGTGTCAATGATATTGATACGGTGTTCCGGGAATTGCTGGTCCATACCATTCCAGAAACAGGTTGTCGCAGCAGACGTAATCGTAATGCCACGCTCCTGTTCCTGCTCCATCCAGTCCATGGTGGCGTTACCATCATGGACCTCACCAATTTTGTGCGAAACACCGGTGTAGAACAGGATACGTTCGGTGGTAGTCGTCTTACCAGCGTCAATATGCGCCATGATGCCGATGTTGCGATACCGTTCAATTGGCGTACTACGGGCCACTTTCTATACCTCGATAAATTCTGTATTAATCTGCTGGCCAAACTTACCAGCGGTAGTGGGCGAATGCCTTGTTGGCTTCGGCCATCCTGTGTGTGTCTTCACGCTTCTTAACCGCAGAACCGCGCTGCTCGACTGCGTCCAGCAATTCACCCGCCAATCGACCGGGCATATTTTTTTCGCCCCGCTTGCGCGCAGCATCTATGATCCAGCGCATGGCCAGGGTCTGGCGACGCTTGGGCCGCACTTCCACCGGCACCTGGTAAGTCGCACCACCCACACGGCGGGACTTTACTTCCACCATCGGGCTTACGTTTTCAAGCGCCTTTTCAACCAGCTCTACCGGTTCGGCACTCTTGTTCTTGTCACTGATGGTTTCGATGGCCCCGTAGACAATCCTTTCTGCCACGGATTTCTTGCCACTCACCATCACCATGTTGACGAAGCGCGTTATCATTTCACTGCCAAATTTGGGATCAGGCAGAATTTCTCTGGAGAAATTTGAATGCTTTCTGGACATTTCTCTTTCCGTTATTGTGTGTCAGTGAATATCAGTTTTTGGGCCGCTTGGTGCCGTACTTGGAACGGCCTTGCCGGCGATCACTTACACCCGCCGTATCCAGGCTTCCCCGAACGGTGTGATAGCGAACTCCGGGCAGATCTTTTACCCGGCCACCCCTGATCAATACCACGCTATGTTCCTGTAAATTGTGGCCCTCTCCACCGATATAACTGGTGACCTCGTAACCGTTGGTCAGGCGCACACGCGCTACCTTGCGCAAAGCCGAATTGGGTTTCTTTGGCGTTGTCGTGTAAACACGCGTGCAAACGCCTCGTTTCTGCGGGCAACCTTCCAGCGCTGGCACATTGCTCTTGTAAGCCTTGTCTTTGCGCGGCTTACGTACGAGTTGGTTGATCGTCGCCATATTTATACCTTTTCTGATAATGCCAAACGCCCAACCCCGTAGTGTTTTGCCCGGGATTGGGCGCCGTTGAGTCCGGCCCACGCGCCGGCGACATCGGCTCTCCGTAACGGTCTTTTTACCGCACGGCCCTCCTTCGGGAGGGGTTCAGTTGTCTTAGCCGAACAATTATGACAGGGTTCATGCCTCCTGACAACACCCGAAGCTAATATTTTTTTGTAAGAGCCCGCTTGCGGGCGCAACGCAGGTTTTCGCCCGCAAGCGGGCTCTTACATCAGTATTTACTTGCTCTTCTCGGCCTCACTGTCCAGGTTGGCAAATTCTTCGGCAGCGATAGCCGAAGCAAGTGCCGCCAGGTCAATTCCAGGCTCCTCTTCCGCCTGGCGTTTGCGTGACTTGTGGTAAGCCATACCCGTACCCGCCGGAATCAGACGACCGACAATCACATTTTCCTTGAGACCACGCAAATGATCCGTTGTGCCGCGCACCGCAGCTTCGGTCAACACCCTGGTGGTTTCCTGGAAGGACGCAGCAGAGATGAAAGACTCTGTGGCCAGAGATGCTTTGGTGATGCCAAGCAAAATCCTCTGGTACTCTGCCGGCCGGCCACCATCTTTCTCAACCGCGATATTTTCTTCCTTCAAGCGGAAAACATCGAGCTGTTCACCGCGTAACAACTTGGTATCGCCAGGATCCTTGACTTCAACTTTGCGCAGCATCTGGCGAACGATGACCTCGATCTGCTTGTCGTTTATTCTCACACCCTGCAAGCGGTACACATCCTGGATTTCTTTCACAAGATAGTCATTCAGTGCTTCCACACCAAGCAGACGGAGAATGTCATGCGGATCCCGCTCGCCAATGATGATGGTTTCACCTTTTTCTACGCGCTCGCCTTCGAAGACGATCACATGACGCCACTTGGGAATCAATTCCTCGTAATGTTCACCTTCATCCTGGGTAATCACCAAACGCTGCTTGCCCTTGGTGTCCTTGCCAAAGCTGACAATGCCGGAAACTTCCGCCAGGATAGAGGCTTCTTTCGGTTTGCGCGCCTCGAACAGATCGGCAACACGGGGCAAACCACCGGTGATGTCTCGTGTCTTCGATGTCTCCTGGGGAATGCGCGCCAGCACGTCACCCACCTTCACATCCTGACCGTCCTGCATCTGCACGATGGATCCGGATTGGAGGAAGTAATGAGCTGGAATTTCCGTTCCGGCGAGGAACAGTTCCTTGCCCTTTTTGCTGACCAGGCTGATCATCGGACGTAAATCCTTGCCTTCGGTGCCACGCTGCTTGGGATCCGTCACGATCAGACTGGTCAGGCCGGTGACGTCATCCACCACTTCATTGACCGTTACGCCGTCGATGATTTCGTGGAAAGTTACCTTACCGGCCACTTCGGTCACGATCGGGTGTGTATGTGGATCCCAGTTCGCTGTCACGTCGCCGGCTTTGACGGCTTTTCCATCGCGTATCGAAAGGATCGCGCCGTATGGAACCTTGTAACGTTCACGCTCCCGGCCATGCTCGTCAATAACCGACAATTCACCGGATCTCGACACTGCTACCAGTTTCTTGTCGGCGTTGACAACCGTTTTCATATTGTGCAGGCGGACCGAACCGCTGGATTTCACCTGGATATGATCCACGGCAGCATCCCGCGATGCCGCACCACCGATGTGGAAGGTACGCATCGTCAGCTGTGTACCCGGCTCGCCGATGGATTGAGCCGCGATCACACCGACTGCCTCACCGATATTGACCAGATCACCACGCGCCAGGTCACGGCCGTAGCAATAGGTACACACGCCATGGCGGGTTTGGCAGGTAATGGTAGAACGCACCAGCACCCGGTCGACGCCTGCATCCTCCAACTCTTCGACCTGCCGTTCGTCGAGCAGAGTGTCGCGGGCGACCAATACTTCGTCGGTGCCCGGCTTCAGGATATCCTGCGCCACCATTCGGCCCAGCACGCGTTCACGCAGAGGCTCCACGACATCACCGCCCTCAACGATCGGGTGCATGGTCACGCCACGTTCTGTCTTGCAGTCAACTTCGGTAGTGACCAGATCCTGGGCAACATCCACCAGGCGCCGGGTCAGGTAGCCGGAGTTGGCGGTTTTCAGGGCTGTATCGGCCAGGCCTTTACGTGCACCATGGGTTGAAATGAAGTACTGCAGCACATCCAGCCCTTCACGGAAATTGGCCGTGATTGGAGTCTCGATAATGGAACCGTCCGGCTTGGCCATCAGGCCTCGCATTCCGGCCAACTGCCTGATCTGCGCAGCAGAACCCCGGGCGCCGGAGTCGGCCATGATGAAGATGGAGTTCATGGAGTCTTCCTCCACTTTGTTTCCTTCACTATCCACAACCAGGCTCTTGCCCATGCCCTGCATCATTGCGCGGGCAACCTGTTCGTTGGTCCGCGACCAGATGTCCACGACCTTGTTGTAGCGCTCTCCGGATGTCACCAGGCCAGAAACGTACTGGTGCTGAATTTCCACAACTTCGGCTTCAGCGGCAGCAAGTATGCTCTTTTTCTCATCCGGTACGACAAGATCGTCAATTCCGATTGATACACCGGCCAGGGTGGCGTAATGGAATCCGGTGTACATCAGCTTGTCCGCAAACACAACGGTCTTTTTCAAACCGAGGCGCCGGTAACAGGAGTTGATCAGGCCGGAGATCTGCTTCTTCTTCAGCGTCTCATTCAACATGTGAAACGGCATACCCTCGGGCCGGATTTCCGCCAGCAGGGCGCGGCCCGCCGTGGTTTCCACCAGGTTGGTCTCATGACGTTCTTCACCGTGTTCGGAGATGATGGTTTCATCAATGCGGACTTTGATCCGTGCGTGCAGTTGCACTGCCTTGTTTTCGAACGCCCGGTGCACTTCGTCAATATCGCTGAAGTACATACCCTCGCCGGTAGAACCAGCAAGTTGGCGCGTCATGTAATACAGGCCGAGCACTACATCCTGGGTAGGAACAATGATGGGTTCGCCATTGGCCGGTGAAAGGATGTTGTTGGTTGACATCATCAATGCACGGGCTTCCAGCTGCGCTTCAACCGACAGCGGAATGTGTACGGCCATCTGGTCACCGTCAAAGTCGGCATTGAAGGCAGTACACACCAGCGGATGGAGCTGAATGGCCTTGCCCTCGATCAGTACCGGCTCGAATGCCTGGATGCCCAGCCTGTGCAAGGTCGGCGCCCGGTTCAACATGACCGGGTGTTCACGGATCACCTCGGACAGGATATCCCATACCTCAGCACGTTCCGACTCGACCAGCTTTTTGGCAGCCTTGATGGTGGCGGCCATGCCCCGTCGCTGCAGCTTGCTGAAAATAAAAGGCTTGAACAATTCAAGCGCCATTTTCTTGGGCAATCCACATTCATGCAACCTGAGTTTCGGGCCCACTACGATGACTGAACGGCCTGAGTAATCGACTCGTTTACCCAGCAGGTTCTGCCGGAAGCGGCCCTGTTTGCCCTTGATCATATCGGCCAGGGATTTCAGTGGACGCTTGTTGGTACCGGTAATCGCACGGCCGCGGCGGCCATTATCCAGCAGGGCATCGACGGCTTCCTGCAGCATGCGCTTTTCGTTGCGCACGATAATGTCCGGCGCATTGAGCTCCAGCAGGCGCTTCAGCCGGTTGTTGCGGTTTATCGCGCGACGGTACAGGTCATTGAGATCTGACGTGGCGAAACGTCCGCCATCCAGCGGTACCAGAGGACGCAAATCCGGCGGCAATACCGGCAACACCGTCATGATCATGAATTCGGGCCGGTTGCCGGATTCAAGGAAACCTTCTACCAGCTTGAGCCGCTTTGACAAACGCTTGAGTTTGGTGACGGAACGGGTGGCTCCCACTTCTTCGCGTAAGCTCACGGCTTGTTCTTTGAGGTTGATGTCTTTCAGGAGCTCACGTATCGCTTCTGCACCCATCTTGGCGTTAAATTCATCGCCCCACTCTTCCATCGTATCCAGGTACTGCTCATCGGTGAGCAACTGGCCACGTTCCAGTGTCGTCATTCCCGCATCGAGAACGACATAGGATTCAAAATAGAGAATCCGTTCAATGTCACGCAATGTCATATCCAGCATCAGGCCGATGCGGGATGGCAGTGACTTCAAAAACCAGATATGCGCCACCGGGCTGGCCAGTTCGATATGAGCCATGCGCTCACGGCGAACCTTGGTCAGCGTGACCTCTGTGCCGCATTTTTCACAAACAACACCTCGGTGCTTCATACGCTTGTATTTGCCGCAGAGGCATTCGTAATCTTTGACCGGTCCAAAAATAGCCGCGCAGAATAATCCATCACGCTCAGGCTTGAACGTGCGGTAGTTGATCGTTTCCGGCTTCTTCACCTCGCCAAAAGACCAGGAACGAATCAGGTCTGGCGGTGCAAGACCGATCCGTATTGCGTCAAAATCAAGCGGCTGACGCTGTCTGCCATAGAGATTGAGTAAGTCTCTCATTGCCGATCTCCTCCTAATCAGGTTTCTTCAAGTTCGATGTTGATGCCCAGTGAGCGGATTTCCTTCACAAGCACATTGAAGGATTCAGGCATACCTGCCGCCATCTGGTGATTTCCCATCGACAATGTTTTTGTACATCTGGTTGCGGCCGCTGACGTCGTCAGACTTGACGGTCAGCATTTCCTGCAACGTATACGCTGCGCCGTAAGCTTCCAGCGCCCAGACCTCCATCTCGCCGAACCGCTGACCACCAAACTGCGCTTTGCCGCCCAGCGGTTGCTGGGTCACCAGGCTGTACGGGCCGGTGGAACGGGCGTGCATCTTGTCATCCACCAGGTGGTTCAGCTCAGCATGTACATGTAGCCAACCGTCACCGGGCGTTCAAACGGATCGCCGGTACGACCGTTGTACAGAAATGGTCTGGCCGCTTTGCGGCAATTGCGCGAGCTCGAGCAGATGCTTGATTTCGCTGTTCACTCGCCCCGTCAAACACCGGCGTGGCCATGGGCACGCCCTGCTCCAGGTTTTGCGCCATGGTCAAGACCTCCTCATCAGAGAACTCAGCCAGGTCAACCCGGCCCTTGCGGTCACTGTTATAGATTTCACTCCAGGAACTTACGGATATTGGCAATCTTGTCCTTTTGCGCCAACATTTCACTGATACGCTGACCCAGCCCTTTGGCTGCCCAGCCCAGGTGCACTTCCAGCACCTGGCCAATATTCATTCGGGAGGGCACACCCAGCGGGTTCAATACGATATCGACCGGGGTACCGTCTTCCATGAACGGCATGTCCTCGGTCGGCACAATCATCGAAATCACACCCTTGTTACCGTGACGGCCAGCCATTTTGTCACCCGGTTGAATACGCCGCCTGACAGCCATGTAAACCTTGACCATCTTGAGAACACCGGGAGCGAGGTCATCACCCTGGACGATTTTGCCTTTCTTCTCTTCGAAGCGGGCATCGAAATCCCTTGCGCTGTTCCTTCAACTGGTCGGCCATCTGTTCCAGCAGCTCATTGATGGCATCGGTGCGCATGCGGATATTGAACCAGTCCTCCCGGTCCAGGCCGGCCAGGTATGCCGACGTTATCTTGCTGCCCTTTTTTGAGGCCTGCCGGGACCCTTATCCGCCATCTTGCCCACCAGTGCGTCTTCCAGCCGATGGAAAATGATGTTTTCCACGATGCGCAGCTGATCATCAAGGTCCTTGCGAACATGACGCAACTGCTCCTTTTCAATCGACATGGCGCGCTCGTCTTTTTCCACACCGTCACGGGTGAAAACCTGCACGTCGATCACGGTCCCATCCATGCCGCTGGAAACGCGCAGGGAAGTATCCTTAACATCCGACGCTTTCTCACCAAAAATGGCGCGCAGCAGCTTTTCTTCCGGTGTCAGCTGGGTTTCGCCCTTGGGCGTGACTTTGCCAACCAGGATGTCACCAGCACTTACCTCGGCGCCAATGTAGACAATACCTGACTGGTCCAGCTTGTTGAGGTTATGCTCACCCTACGTTGGGGATATCAGCCGTGATTTCCTCGGAACCCAGCTTGGTGTCGCGCGCCACACAGGTGAGTTCTTCAATGTGGATTGTCGTGTAGCGGTCTTCCTCGACAACACGCTCCGAGATCAGGATGGAATCCTCGAAGTTGTAACCGTGCCAGGGCATGAAACGCGACCAGCATGTTCTGGCCCAGAGCCAGCTCTCCCAGATCCGTAGAAGGCCCGTCGGCAAGTACGTCGCCGGGCCGAGACCCGGTCGCCTATGCTCACCAGCGGTCGCTGATTCATGCAAGTGTTCTGGTTTGAGCGCTGGTACTTGGTCAGATTATAAATGTCCACACCGGGATCATCGGCCGGCACTTCTTCCTCGTTGACGCGCACCACAATCCGGCCAGCGTCAACCTGATCGATCACGCCACCGCGTTTCGCCACGGCTGTCACACCGGAATCCGTTGCAACGACACGCTCCATCCCGGTACCCACCAGCGGCTTTTCCGCCCTGAGCGTCGGCACCGCCTGGCGCTGCATATTGGAACCCATCAAGGCGCGGTTGGCATCATCGTGTTCCAGGAACGGAACCAGGGACGCCGCCACGGAAACAATCTGTTTGGGAGAAACGTCCATGTAGTTGATTTCAGACGGCCCCTTCAGCGTAAACTCTCCCCGGTGACGGCAGGCTATGAAATCATCAATAAATCTGCCGTCCTTGTCCAATTCAGCGTTGGCCTGGGCAATGACAAAATCACCTTCGACGATGGCGGACAGGTACTCGACATCCTTAGTCGCTTTACCGTCAATCACTTTCCGGTAAGGGGTTTCCAGGAAGCCGTAGTCATTGGTTCTTGCGTAAACAGCAAGTGAGTTGATCAGTCCAATGTTCGGGCCTTCCGGCGTTTCAATCGGGCAAACGCGGCCGTAGTGCGTCGGGTGTACGTCACGAACCTCGAAACCCGCACGCTCGCGCGTTAATCCGCCCGGGCCAAGCGCTGATACCCGGCGCTTGTGCGTCACTTCGGAAAGCGGATTATTCTGATCCATAAACTGGCTAAGCTGTGAAGAGCCAAAAAATTCCTTCACCGCGGCGGCAACCGGCTTTGCATTGATCAGCTCCTGTGGTGACAAGCCTTCGCTTTCGGCCACCGAAAGCCGTTCGCGGACCGCACGTTCAACACGAACCAGTCCGACACGGAACACGTTCTCGGCCATTTCACCCACGCTGCGCACACGGCGGTTGCCCAAGGTGATCAATATCATCAACGCTGCCTTTGCCGTTGCGGATTTCGATCAGTATGCGCAGAACTGCAAGGATGTCTGCACGATCCAGTATACCCGGGCCCTTCAATTTCGCTTCTGCCTACGCGACGATTGAACTTCATCCGGCCCACAGCGGACAGGTCATAACGCTCTTCGGAGAAGAACAGGTTTCTGAACAGGTTCTGCGCGGCGTCCTTGGTCGGTGGCTCACCGGGACGCATCATGCGGTAAATGTCGACCAGCGCTTCCAATTCATTGGTAGTCGGGTCAACTCGCAGCGTGTTGGAAATATACGGACCGTGGTCCAGGTCGTTCACATGGAGGATGTTCAGGCTCTTGATGCCTGCCTCGCGAAGCGTCTCCAACAATTCTTCGGTCAGTTCGGCATTGGCCTCAGCCAAAACCTCGCCAGACTCCTTGTCAACGATGGCATTTGCGACAATTTTTATCAATCAGGTACTCATCAGGGTACTTCAAGTGCTTTTACACCCGCATCCTCGATCATCTTGATATGACGGGCCGTGATCCGCTTGCCTTTGGCCACCAGCATCTTTCCGGTTTTGCTGCGGATGTCAAAAAAGGCGGTCTCACCACGCAGGCGCTCAGGTATCAGTGCCAGTTTGGCTCCGGATTTCTTCAGCGTGACCTTAGTGGTCTCAAAAAAGGTATCCAGGATTTCTTCGTTGTTCATCCCCAATGCACGAAGCAGGATGGTCACCGGTAGCTTACGGCGACGATCAATACGTGTGTAGATGCCATCTTTCGGATCAAATTCGAAATCCAGCCATGAGCCGCGGTAAGGGATGACCCGGGCTGAAAACAGTAACTTACCACTGGAGTGGGTCTTGCCCTTGTCATGGTCAAAAAACACGCCTGGAGAGCGGTGCAACTGCGAAACGATGACCCGTTCCGTGCCGTTGACGATGAAAGTGCCGGTTTCCGTCATCAGCGGCAGGTCGCCCATATAGACCTCCTGCTCCTTGACAAACTTGACCGGCTTGACCTTGGCGGAACTCTCCCGGTCATAAATGACCAGGCGGACCTTCACGCGCAGGGGTGCGCCATAGGACATGCCCCGCAATTTGCACTCTTTTACATCGAAAACGGGCTTACCCAGCTTGTAGCTTACATACTCAAGCGCAGCATTGCCCGAATAGGCAACGATAGGAAATACCGATTCCAGCGCTCCATGAAGGCCTCGCTCACGCCTCTCATCCGCTGGAACTTCAAGTTGCAAATACTCCCGGTAGGAGCGGATTTGCGTTTCCAGCAGGTAAGGAACATCGAGAACGGACGTGCGTTTGCCGAAGTCCTTACGAATGCGCTTTTTTTCCGTAAAAGAGTAACTCATGTTTTGATTCCGCCTATAAAACGATCAAAATTCGTAAAAATACAAACAGAAGCAGACCGGAGACTATTGTCCCCAGCCGGCTTCTTTCAAACCCCGAAAATCAGGGAAGAAGATTTACTTAACCTCGACAGAAGCACCAACTTCTTCGAGCTTCTTCGCGACTTCCTCGGCTTCTTCTTTGGTCACAGCTTCCTTGATATTGGCAGGTGCGCTTTCTACCAGATCCTTGGCCTCTTTCAAGCCCAGGCCGGTAATTTCGCGTACAACCTTGATCACCGGCACTTTCTTCGCGCCGAAGGAAGACATAAACACGTCAAATTCAGTCTGTTCTGCCTCGGCAACGGCTTCACCACCAGCAGGGCCAGCAGCAACAGCTACCGCTGCAGCAGCTGAAACACCAAATTTTTCTTCCATTGCACTGATGAGGTCTACGACGTCCATCACACTCATGTTGGAAATTGTTTCCAGGATATCTTCTTTTGAAACGGCCATTGTCGTCTCCATATTTGTAATTACAGGGGCCACGGGCCCACTGTGTGATTAATAAAAGGGTTTAAGATTTCAAGCAGCCTGCTTTACATCCCGTACAGCAGCCACGGTCCGAACCAACTTGGTATGCGGTTCGGCAAGGGTCCGTACGAATTTCTCGATCGGCGCCTTCATCACACTCATCAACATCGCGATGGCCTGATCGTAGGTCGGCAAGCTGGCCAGACGTGTCAGTTCGGACGCGTCGTACAACTCCCCACCCACTGCAACAAGCTTTGCAATGAGATTGTCATGGTCTTTTGCATAGTCCTTGACCAGGCGTGCAGCAGCACCAGGATCTTCCATGCTGAAAGCAAACAGGAGCGGTCCTGTAAGCGAATCCTGCATGCATTCGTAGTCGGTGCCCTCAACGGCCCTGCGCACCAGGGTATTCTTGGCTACCTTGAGAAAAACACCATCCTGGCGGGCCTGGGCACGCAATTCGGTCATTTCCTCAACGGTCAATCCGCGATACTCTGCAGCGACAGCGGCAAGCGCCTTGTTGGCCACGTCGGCCACTTCAGCAACTACTGCTTTCTTCTGCTCCATACTGAGCGCCATTGGTTACCTCCTGGAGTCGTCATTGCCGGTAAACCAGCAACCAGACTCGGTTCCAGTGGATACCCCGCTACTCAATCAAGCTGAAACCTGTCAGCTTTGAATCCCCACAATCTCGACATCAGTCTCAATTGAGTAGCGGGGCTGCCACCATCTGCGCAGGCTGTGACCGGTTACCCGGTTCACCCTTAAACAGGCCTCCACCCAAAACCATCGTGGAGACACCGCACCTGCGGTCTCTGACGGTCTATCCTCTCCACCAGGGCCGGTTTGGGCCATTTGCAGGCTCCAAAAACCGATCCAGGGACAGGGCAGCCCGTCCATCCATCGCCCGCTGTGTCAGCCAGGCGACAAAATTAAAATTCCAGCGTTGCCTTGTCGACCAGGATGCCGGGGCCCATGGTCGTGGACAGCGCCACCTTTTGAACGTATATACCTTTGGAAGAAGCAGGCTTCAACTTGACCAGGTCACCGATCAAGGCGTGAAGATTGCCCTTCAATGCGTCCACTTCAAAATCAGCTTTGCCGATCGTGGAGTGGATGATGCCAGCCTTGTCCGTGCGATAGCGCACCTGGCCGGACTTGGCGTTCTTCACCGCGGTTTCGACATCGGTGGTCACCGTACCCACCTTCGGGTTTGGCATCAGACCTCTCGGACCCAGTATTTGCCCCAGTTTGCCAACCACGCGCATTGCATCCGGTGTCGCGATAACAACGTCGAAATTGAGATCGCCTTCCTTGATCTGGTCATGCAGGTCATCCATGCCGACAACATCCGCACCGGCAGCTTCAGCCTTCTCTACATTCTCACCCTGGGTAAATACAGCAACGCGCACTTTTTTACCGGTGCCATTGGGTAAAACGGTGGAACCACGGACATTCTGATCTGACTTACGCGAGTCGACCCCCAGGCGGATGGCCACATCAACCGACTCGGTGAACTTGACCTTGCTGGCGCCTTTCAGGATATCGAGTGCTTCATCAATCGTGTACGCTTTTCCGGGTTCGATCTGCTCCCGGATTGAATTCAGTCTTTTACCTGTCCTGGACATTACTCGACTCCCTCAGTAGTGATACCCATGCTGCGGGCCGAACCGGCAATAGTCCTGACCGCCGCATCCATGTCTGCTGCGGTAAGATCAGGATCCTTGGCCGTGGCTATATCTTCCAGTTGGGCACGCGTGACCTTGCCCACTTTAAGGGTATTCGGCTCACCACTTCCCTTGGGGATGCCAGCCGCCTTTCTCAGCAATACGGATGCTGGAGGGGTCTTGGTTATGAAGGTAAAGCTCCGGTCACCGTAAACCGTGATGATCACGGGAATCGGCATACCGCTTTCCATGCTCTGGGTCTTGGAATTGAATGCTTTGCAGAATTCCATGATGTTGACACCGTGCTGACCCAGGGCAGGACCCACCGGTGGACTCGGGTTGGCCTGGCCAGCAGGCACTTGCAGCTTGATATAAGCTGATACTTTCTTAGCCATTGTCTTATCTCCCCGGGTTCAATCGCCCGGCAACAAGTGCCTGGGCTCCCCGTATATTTAATGCAATCAGGCCTTCTCGACCTGGTGGAACTCCAGTTCCACCGGCGTTGAGCGTCCAAAAATCAACACTGCTACTTTCAGGCGGTTCTTGTCGTAGTCGACATCTTCGACCACGCCATTGAAATCATTGAACGGGCCGTCAACCACACGGACCATTTCACCCGGCTCGAACAACACTTTCGGCCTGGGCTTGTCGGCGCCTTCCTGTAAACGGTTCAGGATGGCGTCGGCTTCCTTCTGACTGATCGGCGCCGGCTTCTCAGCGGTTCCTCCGATAAAGCCCATTACCTTGGGCACGTCCTTGACCAGGTGCCAGGTGTCATCGGTCATTTCCATTTCCACCAACACGTAACCCGGGAAGAACTTGCGGTCCGAACGACGTTTCTGACCACCTTTCATTTCGACAATTTCTTCCGTTGGCACCAGCACATCACCAAACAGTTCTTCCATGGCAGCGCGCTCAATGCGGTCTTCCAGCGAGCGTTTTACCTGCTTTTCATAACCTGAGTAGGCGTGAACCACGTACCATCGCTTAGCCATCCGCCAGTCACCCCCCCCCGATCAGCGAACGCACAGCAGCGCCCAGTCCCCAGTCAACCACTGCCAGGAACAGGGAAATCAGGATGGTCACAATGACCACCATCAACGCTGTCTGCAGGGTTTCCTGGTGCGTCGGCCAAACCACCTTGCGCCGCTCAATATCCGATTCCTTCAAAAAGCGGAAGAAGGCAGAACCCGGATCAGACTGCGCGGCGATAACCGAAGCCACCACAACCACGACCATCAGGCCCACTACACGAACCGCCGTATAATGGCCTGATTCTGGAAATAGTAATAACCCACCCAACACCGGCAATCAGCAGCGCTGCCGCCACAGCCAGCATCAAAGTATTAACGATGGGTGGTTTTCCTGTTTCTGCCTTAGTGCTCATAATCAATACGCATATTTAGTGTTCTTGATTTCCCGGTTTCGCTTTCCGCCAGGCTTGCCGCCAGACTTTGTTCATGGCAGGCCAGGAGGGACTCGAACCCCCAACCTGCGGTTTTGGAGACCGCTGCTCTGCCAAATTGAGCTACTGGCCTAAACAAAGCCGCGAAACATTTCCGCCGGCATCAACCGCCAACGACGTTTATAACCGTCAGCCTTAACTTTCATACTTTGCTCTTTCAGGTGAGGCACGCCTCACCTGCCCTGCATTTACTCGTGGATCTTGGCAACCACACCGGCGCCAACCGTCCGTCCGCCTTCGCGTATCGCAAAACGCAGACCTTCTTCCATCGCAATCGGTGCAATCAGGGACACCTGCATCTGCACGTTGTCTCCCGGCATCACCATCTCCACGCCTTCCGGCAACTCCACCGCCCCCGTCACGTCCGTCGTGCGGAAATAAAACTGCGGCCGGTAACCCTTGAAAAACGGCGTGTGACGTCCACCCTCGTCTTTCGACAAAATATAAACCTCTGCCTCAAATTTGGTATGCGGCGTAATCGTACCCACATGCGCCAGCACCTGGCCACGCTCCACTTCATCGCGCTTGGTGCCGCGCAGCAGTACACCCACGTTGTCGCCCGCACGGCCTTCATCCAGCAACTTGCGGAACATCTCAACCCCGGTGCACACGGTCTTGGTCGTTGCCTTGATGCCGACAATCTCCACTTCCTCACCCACCTTGATGATGCCGCGATCCACCCGGCCCGTCACCACCGTACCCCGGCCCGAAATCGAGAACACATCCTCGATCGGCAACAGGAACGGTTTTTCCGTGTCACGCTCCGGCAGCGGAATGTACGCGTCCATCTCCTCGATCAGCTTGACAATCGACGGTACGCCAAGTTCCGACTCGTCGCCTTCCAGCGCCTTCAGGGCAGAACCGGTTATGATCGGGCAGTCATCGCCCGGGAAATCGTAGGAGCTCAACAGCTCACGCACTTCCATTTCCACCAGTTCCAGCAGTTCGTCGTCGTCTACCTGGTCGGCCTTGTTCATGTACACCATGATGTACGGTACGCCTACCTGGCGCGCCAGCAGAATGTGTTCACGCGTCTGCGGCATCGGGCCGTCGGCCGCTGAAACCACCAGGATCGCTGCGTCCATCTGCGCCGCGCCCGTGATCATGTTCTTCACGTAATCGGCGTGACCCGGGCAATCCACGTGCGCGTAATGGCGGTTTTCTGACTCGTATTCCACGTGCGCCGTGGCAATCGTAATACCGCGTTCACGTTCTTCCGGTGCATTGTCAATCTGGTCGTAGTCCGTGAAATCACCGCCACGCGCTTCCGCACAAACCTTTGTCATCGCCGCCGTCAGCGTCGTCTTGCCGTGATCAACATGACCAATCGTGCCCACGTTGACATGCGGTTTTGTTCGTTCAAATTTTTCTTTGGCCATGCCGGTCTCCGAAATTTTCAGTCAAGTTTTCAAAAGCATTGATGCTAAGATCAATCGCCGTACTATGGTGCCCACAACTGGACTCGAACCAGTGACCTCTCCCTTACCAAGGGAGTGCTCTACCGCCTGAGCTATGCGGGCCTGTCTGTTCCACCCATAAACCCATAAAATGGAGCGGGTGATGGGAATCGAACCCACATCATCAGCTTGGAAGGCTGAGGTTCTGCCCTTGAACTACACCCGCCATAACAACAACGGAGCGACACCTGTCTTGCGACTGTTGTCCTCCGTTCTTTCAAATCTGACTCACCTCACTCGCCTGAATGCACGAAGTGGTGGAGGGGGTAGGATTCGAACCTACGTAGGCTTAGCCAGCAGATTTACAGTCTGCCCTCGTTGACCGCTTGAGTACCCCTCCGATACCTTGAACCATGATTCAAATGGCCGATCCTGTACTGCCACCAAGGGCAAAACTGCCGGCAAACCGCCATTTTCTGGCATTCGCAGGCAAGCCGTGTATTTTCACCCACAAAACATTGTCTGTCAAGAATGAAAATCGTGTTTTTTTGCCTGAACGACGCACTTCAGACGTTAAAGCGAAAGTGCATCACATCCCCCTCTTGTACGATATAGTTTTTCCCCTCGAGACGCAGTTTGCCGGCTTCTTTTGCCCCCTGTTCCCCTCCAAGCGAGACAAAGTCGTCGAATGCGGTGACTTCCGCGCGGATAAACCCTTTCTCAAAATCCGTATGAATACGGCCGGCGGCTTGCGGCGCGGTTGAGTTGGACTTCACTGTCCAGGCTCGCACCTCCTTTTCTCCTGCAGTAAAAAAGGTCAACAGGTACAGCAATTCGTAGCCGGCATGAATCACTTGCTCCAGGCCCGATTCCTTGAGACCCAACTCACTCAGAAATTCCTGCCGGTCACTTTCGTCCAACAGGGCGATTTCTGCTTCGATCCCGGCACAGACCGGCACCATCCGGGCGCCTTCAGCTTCCGCTTTGTCACGCACCGCATCAAGATAAGGATTGTTCCTGAATCCGTCTTCGGCAACATTTGCCACGTACATCACGGGCTTGGTTGTTATCAGGTGCAGATCGCGAATCAAACGTTTTTCATCATCATTCAGATCCACATTTCTCGCCCGGTGTCCCTGGTCAAGGCATGCCTGCAGTTTTTCCAGAACCGTCATCCGCATCCTGGCGTCCTTGTCATTGGCCTTGGTACGCTTTTCCGTTCGGATGATCGCCCGCTCCACGGACTCGAGATCCGCCAATGCGAGTTCCGTGTTTATGATTTCCATATCGCTGAGGGGGTCCAGCTTGCCAGCCACGTGGACAACATCGTCATTATCGAAACAGCGTACGACGTGCGCGATAGCATCCGTCTCACGAATATGCGCCAGGAACTGGTTGCCCAGGCCTTCACCCCTGGAAGCACCTTCCACCAACCCCGCAATATCAACAAACTCCATTGTCGTCGGGAGTACTTTTTTTGGATTGATGATGTCCGCCAACTGGCCCAGCCTCGGATCGGGGACTTCGACCACGCCCACGTTGGGATCTATCGTGCAGAACGGATAATTTTCTGCCGCGATACCGGCGCGTGTGAGTGAATTGAATAAGGTCGATTTACCCACATTGGGTAATCCGACAATGCCGCACTTGAAGCCCATTTATGTCTTTCCCTCGTGCCCTGCCACAGTATGCAAATTTTTCATTGCCTTCGGTATATCGCCACTCAGCACTTCGCGCATCTCGTCCGCCGCGTCTGAGATCACACGGCGGGTCAATAATTCCTGTTCTGCAGAAGGTCTGCTGAGCACGTAGCCGGTAACGGCGTCTTTGTGGCCCGGGTGTCCGATCCCAATGCGCAAGCGCAAAAATTCATGGTCCCGGTTATGGCGGAAGATATCCCGCAATCCATTGTGACCGCCGTGGCCACCACCCTGCTTCAAGCGGGCCACGCCTGGCGGCAGGTCGAGTTCATCATATGCAATCAGCAGGCGATCGCTCGATGTTTTGAAATAATCGACTACCGCACGCACAGCCTGTCCGCTGTGATTCATGAAGGTCATCGGCTTCACCAGGATGCAGTCCTGACCGTACATGCTGGTTTTGACCAGTTCGGCGTGAAACTTCGATTGGGTCCGGAAAACAGCTCCCGAGCGTTTCGCCAACAGATCCAAAAACCAAAACCCGGCGTTATGCCGGGTTTCAGCGTATTTTGCGCCCGGATTACCGAGCCCCACGATGACATAATGATCGGACAAGATTTCTCCAACAGCCGGGAATGCGTGCTATTCGCCGCCTTCTTCCTTGTCATCGGCGTCTTCATCGCTGGTTTCTGCAGGTTCCTCACCTTCTTCCTCAACCGGCACTGCGCCTTCACCGAGTTCGCCTTCTGCCAGTGCAGCTTCAGCCTCTGCAGCAGCTGCAACACCCGTGCCCTGATCTTCCTTGATGTGAATCGCGTTGGCCAATTGCACGTCATTTTCTTTATCAATCGCCAACGCCGTAATCTCGACTCCCTCAGGCAGTTGGATATCTGACAACATAACCGCACCGCCGGCATCCATTTCGGAAAGATCAATGGAAACGAATTCGGGCAAGTCTTTGGGCAGGGCCGAAATTTCAACCTCAGTAACCAGGTGCTGGATCACCACACCCGAAGTCTTGCCGGCTGGCGACTCCTCTTCACCCACAAAGTGGACCGGCACCAGCATTTTGAGAATTTCCTTGGCTGATACCCGTAAGAAATCGATATGCATGATGATCGGCTTGTAGGGATGCCGATGCATGTCACGCACCACCGCTTGCTGGGTGGTCTTTTCATCGATATTGATCTCAAGAATACTGGCGTAAAACGCTTCATTCTCGGTAGCGTGCAGCAAGTCATTCAGCTGCAGGGTCAGAGCTACAGGGTCCTTGTGACCACCATACATGACGGCGGGAACTTTACCTTCACGACGCAGGCGGCGGCTCGCACCTTTCCCCACATCTTTACGGAGTTCCACGTTAATGGTTGTTGTTTCAGACATGATTTTCCTCGTTAATCAAATCCCGCATCAAACGGGAAACAGCCGTATTGCCGGCCGGTATGCCAGACCCGCGACCAGGTCAGACGTAAAATAAAGCCGGGTATTGTAACCCACGGTTACCCAGTATGTAAGCCCCGGAAGCGATAATGTAAGAGCCCGCAAGCGCGGCTCTTATAGCTTAATCCACATACATGGAACTGACGGATTCGCCATGCGCCATGCGCCGGATAGTCTCAGCCAACATCTGCGCAACGCTGAGCTGGCGAATCTTGGGGTTTCGCTGTGCTGTTTCACTGAGAGGGATGGTGTCGGTAACCACCAGTTCATCCATTTCTGAATGACTGATGTTATCGACCGCAGGACCTGAAAGCACCGGGTGCACACAATATGCGACAACACGGCTGGCGCCATTTTCTTTCAACGCACCGGAGGCCGCACAAAGCGTACCGGCCGTATCAACCATGTCGTCAACCAGAACACAGCATTTCCCTTGCACATCGCCAATAATGTTCATCACCATGGAAACATTTGCCCGCGGCCGCCGTTTATCAATGATCGCCAGGTCCGCATCGAGGCGTTTGGCGATCGCCCTCGCCCTGAGCACGCCGCCAACATCCGGTGAAACCACGACGATGTCATGCATGGACTGACGTTGCCAGATATCCGCCAGGGTCAGGGGGCGAAGCGTATACATTGTCCACCGGGATATCGAAAAAACCCTGAATCTGGTCAGAATGAAGATCGATGGTCACTACCCGGTCCGTGCCAACGTTTGAAATCATGGATGCGGCGACTTTTGCCGTGATCGGTACGCGAGCCGATCGCGGCCGCCGGTCCTGGCGGGCATAACCAAAATAAGGGATTACTGCTGTAACCCGCGACGCCGATGCCCGTTTGAAGGCATCGATCATCACCAGCAATTCCATGAAATTATCAGCGGTGGGTGCGCAGGTGGGTTGGATGACATAAATATCACGGCCGCGGACATTTTCCATCACCTCGACCATGACTTCACCGTCACTGAAACGGCCGACCGCGGCTTTGCCCATTGGAACATTGAGCTCGTGTGCAATATCGCTCGCGAGTTTTAAATTCGCGTTTCCGGCGAAAACCATAAATGAAGGAGTGGCCACCTGCTTTCCCCGTCGCTTAGATCCCTCAGGACCTGAATGATCAGTGGCTGGGACGGCAGGACTCGAACCTGCGAATGCGGGGATCAAAACCCCGTGCCTTAACCACCTTGGCCACGTCCCAGTAAACTGAAATCAAAAATCTATTTTTTAAAACCACCTGCACCGCCAGAATCAAGCAACTCGTGCAAAGGAGATCTGTCAACCCCGCGGACGGCGCGCACATTATATCGGCATTTCATTGCTTGTGCCGTGCTCTTTGCAGACTTTTCATCAGGCATGCTGATAAAAAGGGTACTCCCGGTACCGGTCATGCGCACCACCCCCCATTGTTCCAAATCATTCAGCATCTGTTCGAGGTGTGGGAAATTGCTTTATCACTACGACCTCGCAGTCGTTTCTTCCGGCGCCGGCCAGGGCCTCTGCCAGACTGATTTTTGGTGATTTTCGTGGCAGGTCCGGGTGTATGAAAACATCCCCGGTTGAAATGGAAAAGCCCGGGGAATACCAACAGGTAATACCGATTACCCAGGTCCACGGGACTGAAGTTCATCACCCAGTCCCGTAGCAAGGGCACTGTGGCCCCTGACGAAAACAGGCACGTCCGCACCCAGCCTGATGCCAATTGACGCCAGTTCATCAATATCGAGACCGCAGCCCCAAAGGCGATTGAGCACCACCAGTACCGTTGCTGCATCCGAACTGCCGCCCCCCAGGCCAGACCCTGCAGGTATGCGCTTTTTTACTTCGATCCGGGCCCCCTGCCGGCACGAGGTTTCGGCCTGCAACAGCCGGGCAGCCCTGACCACAAGGTCATCAGCCTCCTGCACTGCGTACGACGCGCGCGGCCTGCTGATCCCGGGCTCATCAAGCGGCTCAATACTGACTTCATCACCCCAGTCGAGCAACTGGAACAGAGTCTGCAATTCGTGGTACCCATCCGGTCGCTGCCCGGTAACATGAAGAAACAGGTTCAGCTTGGCCGGCGCCGGCCAGGCGCTCCTGGATTGGTCACTCATCCCAGCTCGTCCCTACTTCCAGGTCCCAGTCCTGGATTGCAAACTTGACTGTGTAGGACTGCCGGTGCGCCTTTAACTTCATAGGCATCGACACACCACCGGCGTCCCGGTACCGGCCGAATTCGATGACCCAACCAAGCTGGCCAAGCTTCTCGAGGTTGCCATGCTCGTCGAGTTGACGCAGATCCCAGTCGCCCGGAGCAGTAAGTCCCTCTGACCCACCATGCCAGGGCGTTTACGGGGATGGTCCAGCCAAGCCGTTGCTCGATCAATTCACCCACGCTGTCCGCACGGTGAACTTCTCCGTCCGCCCATTCCAGCATGGCGCCATTCTCGTCCGCATTCAACTGCCAGGCGCCCCGGCCAAGTGCCCCGTGAAAACTCATGCTGCTGATCCGACCGTGTTTCCGCCAGCTGAGGTGACCACTACCACCGTCTTCGCCATCATTAATGGCCAGGCGGCCCTTGAGCTCCCACCAGTTGGCTTCGGCCAGTGCACCGGACTTCGCCTCATAAAGCAAAATCCGTTCCGCCTGGCCGACCTCCCCGGTCGGAACGGTGCTGCAAGCCGTGCTCAACAGGGCAAAAATCAGGCTGAATAATGCTAGCCCGCATATTGCATGAGTTCCGCTGGGCTTTACTTGATTGTTTAAGAGTTTTAATGGCATGTAAGGGTAATTCAGGTTTGGTAAGAAATACAAAATGTCCCGCTGCCGGTTTGTCGCCTGATTTCACGGCACATCCCGGCTGATCCCCCTTGAGCCATAACTGAAGCTATGACTCTGCGCGCGATCAACCAGGCTGCACTCGTGAAAACAACCGACAATTCCGGCAACTCATGCAATATGCGGGCTAGAAAAAGTGAGCGCACTATCAAAGATCAACTTCCATGCGCTGGAGCGTTTCCAGGATCACCGGGTTTTCACTGTCCACTTCCTTTCCCTCGCGCCAGATGGAACGGGCGGCTTCCTGCTTGCCGTTTACCCAGAGCACTTCCCCCAGGTGTGCTGCAATTTCCGGATTTCTGTCCAGCGCCCAGGCCCGGCGCAGAAACTTTTCAGCTACATCCAGGCGCCCCAGGCGATAGGATATCCAGCCCATGCTGTCGACAATGGACGCATCGTCCGGGCGCAGGATAAAAGCCTGCCTGATCAACGCTTCAGCTTCTTCATAACGTTCTGTCTGGTCAGCCAGGGTATAGCCCAGCGCATTCAGAGCCGCCGCGTTCTCGGGCTGCAGTGAAATAATGATTCGAAGATCTTTCTCGGCAACGTCTACCCAACCCAGTTCTGCAGCGAGCAAAGCGTGTGAATACCGGATCGAAATGGAACCCGGCATCTGCTCCATGGCTTTATCCAGAGCCTCCAGGGCGGATTTGCGGTCACCCGTTTCACGCAGAATCCTGGCCTCCGCCAGCCAGCTTTCTTCCACGGCGACCTGGCCGGTCCGCAGCCTCAAACCTGCGAGTTCCCGCCTGGCGCCTTCCACATCTCCTTCGC
>PVMK01121588.1_pt1 | contig 36247 bp, 21 predicted proteins | sample 1853481 | NCBI WGS metagenome assembly PVMK01 (sample SAMN08533507, study PRJNA380276) | Marine sediment metagenome, whole genome shotgun sequencing project. | reverse complement strand
CGCTCGACGACATCGACGTGCTTGCTGCGAAGATTCAGGGCGTTTTGTAGCCACAGAGATCGCAGTAATGCACATGACGCTGGAAAAACTTGTTGATCTCGCCACCCGGCATCGCAATCTGTGCATCATTTTGCTCGGCTCGCTCCTTTACCTCGCTTACGCTGGCTTACGGGATGTTTGGTACCCGGACGAACCCGACATAGCGGAAGTCGCATTGGCAATGTATCTGAGCGGCGACTGGATATCGCCCAGGCGCATGGGCGTAGTGTGGGTCGACTACCCACCAATGATTTATTGGGTCGCCAATATATCCGCGCACATTTTCGACTCCATGAATGCATTCACGCTGCGGCTACCGAATGGCCTCGTCGCAATATCCATCGTACTGATCACTGGTGCAACCGCAGCGCGTTGGTTCGACGCCAGGACCGGTTTCTGGGCGGCATTTGCGTTGATGACATGCATGTTGTTCGTCTATGAGGCGAACAGCTACAGGCCCGATCTGCTGTTTACAGTTTTCATTTCGAGTGCTTTCATTCTTTATGCTGACGGCTCGCTCGACAAACCGAGGTTATGGATGCGGATGGCAGCATTTGCGTGCCTTGGTTTCGCCATGTTGTCGAAAGGCATCCTTGGACTGCTGTTGCCGGGCCTGATACTCGTGTTGTGGCATTTGTCCAGAAAAGAGTGGTTACGAATCATCCAGTTGGCCCCACTGTCGTTGATCTCATTGCTCATATTCCTGCCGTGGGTCGCCGGAACGGCACAAACGATGGGCTGGGACAATATCCTGATGGAGTTTTACGAGCAGAATTTTGCTCGTTTTGAAAGCGGATTCCGTGGGCACGCGCAACCCTTCTGGTATTACCTTAAGAATTTCTGGATCGATTTGATGCCGTGGTCATGGCTTGTCCCGGTCGCACTCATCTGGACGGTCAAGTCCGGGCTGTTGAAAAACGAGCGTGTGCAATTGCTGTGCTGGTGGTTTGGAACGTTTTTTGTTTTTCTGTCGATAGCCGAAACCAAGAGACAATTATATATGCTCCCTGCTTTCCCCGCGGTCGCATTATTGCTGGCACCCTGGCTGGCGACGATTGGCAGGGGCGAACCCACTCGTACTCAAATCTTGCGAGGCCTGCCGAACGACCGGCCAATCCATATCTATTCGATTATTCTCGCCGTTGTGTTTATTTGCATTGGCCTGGTTTTGTTTTCTGCATTTGTTTTGTTTGACGTGCTGATTGTTCGCGACGATATGCTGCAGGCGGAACTCGCGGTTGCAAAAGCGCTGCGGTTCCCGTTGTTAATGCTTGCTTTCACCATGATCGCAGCGGGCGCCTGGATCGGACTCGCATGGCGAATTCGGGATACGCGCGGCGCGCTGCGTCGGATCGGGGTGAGCTACGTCGCTCTGTACGTCGTCATCCTCGCGATTGTTATGCCACGGTTCGAACCAAGCAAAACCTACGCGCCACAGGGCCAATGGATTCGCGGCGAAATCGGGCCCGATGAAACACACATTGGCATGGTTTATCCGGGTGGCGGCGGCATACGCAAACGCGGTGCATTTGGATACGAAACCGGTGGCGCGATGGTTGATCTTCTTGAAGCACCGGAACAGGTCGAGGATTTCTTCAGTCGCTATCCGAATTCTCTGGTGTTGGTGCAGGAGAAATCAGTCGACATGATCTTTGCGGATAATGAAGCCGACTGGCGTGAACGTGTGCAACGTGAGATTTGGGTCGGCAAGACTCTATACCTGGTCGTGCGCAAGCAATAAATTATCTAATCACCCGCCTGGAGTGCCTCGAGACTGGCATCAAACTCCATGACCGCTTTGCCACAGGGGTCTTTTTCTGAAAGAAAACGATCCTTGAAACCCTTGGCCAGTATGGAAAGCCCGGCTGTAGCTACAGCCACCCCCCCTTCGATCAGGATACTTTCCGGATCAAGTTCCAACGATGGTTTTCCCAGCGTGCCACTCACCCGGATGTAGGGATTTACGAGATTGGAAATACTGAGCCCCAGTCCCTTCTGCGGAATCATCTTGAAGTCCGCATTGAGTTTTTCGGTTTTCAAATTGATTTCTGTGTTCGCAAATATTCGCAGTTTTTCCGTTTGCTGTACGAGCGCCGGTTTTCCTTTCACCATGCCATCATCGAATTGCAGGAGAATCACCGCACATGTCACGTTGGTATACGGATCCTTTTTTGCGAATGGGTTTACCGCATTAATGACTTCCGTAATGAAATCCTGTGTGAACATGGAAAACGAGCCAGACTTGAGGCGGCCCGCTCCGCCTACCAGTCGAAAATACCCATCCAGAGAGCCCGCAAGGTCTCTGACAGTTGTGCCGTTTGCTGCCAGTTCGGCACTTAGTTCGAACAGCGGTAATTGTTGCAAATCTTCTTCGGTCTTTGCGGCGAATCCCATCACCAGGTCTTTACCACCGGCAACGAGTGCGAAGTCTGCTCCACCGGCATCATTCGGTACGAGGTCGGCAGATAACTTGAGATGGCCTCCTCGCTGGCTAATCAGGGATAAATTCTCAATCGTCAGGGCGCCGCCTGAAAGAAGCGCTTTCAACCTGACTCCCTTCTCTATCAGCGCGCGCGTGCGCAACTCGGCGATTTCGACCGCGACATCCGCATCAAATGACCGCAATAGCTCCAGCGGCAATGGCGTGTCCGGAATTACCTTTCGGTCTTTTCCTGACGGTGGTGGATCGGGACTCTCTGCTGGTTCCGCAGCATACTCAGATATATCGAACAGCTGGGATTTAACGTCAATTTTTACCGCAGGTACATCGCCGCTTCGCATCGTAAAGTCGCCCTGCAGATCGCTTTCGCCGAATGTCAGCGCAAAGCCCTCCATTGTCATGACGTCTTTCGTACCGACGAGCCTCGCAGTCAGATGTAGCGGGTGATCCGGAAGCTCCCGACCAGCGAGGACGCTCAGGTTACGTACGCTCGATGCATGCCACTCGATATTCAGGTCTGTTCGATCAAAACTCGGCGGACCGTCGAGCCCACCACTCAATGAAATATGTCCATTACCCAGCTCTAATCTGACGTTGTCAAAATTCCAGTAGTTATCCGACCAGTTACCACCGCCCCGAAACTTCATTTTTGCGGCGTCGCGGACAGAGACATCCTTTAGCTTTGGAAAAAGCTGAAAAAGATCGGGCGAATCCGCTTTTAGTGAAAATCTGCCACTCTCTAGCAACGGGTCCAGTGCAAGCCGGACTTCGCCGCTTGCGGACGCATGTCCAAGCTCGGCCTTCAGTCGATCAACCTCAAGGTGGCTGCCACTTAGCCCAACTCGCCCCTCTACCGAGTAGTCATGTGCAAGCGACTCGCCTGATACTTCGGGCGGCAGCAAACGCGACAGGTCAGCGCCACTTAAAGCAAACGTTATGGATGTGCCGTCCAACGTCGGCAGCTGTCCAATCCGGCCGCTTGCGTTCAACCTTGCGCCTTCGAAGGTCGCCGCAAAGCCCTCCAGCGACATCCGGCCGGCCTTGTTGCGCAAGGTTCCGGACGCAACCAGGTCGCCGACCGGTATTTGCTCTACCGCAACGCCAAATTCAGCGATGACTTCCTTCATTCTTGGGACGTCTGCATCGAAAGTAAACTCCAGGTCGTCTTCCAGCAGTTTATCGCCAACGTATCCGGCAAAATCTACTTCGACGATACCTGAGCCAAAAAAGCCATTCTCAAAATAGGTGTTGGAAGACCCTCGACGAACATCGGCCCTTACTTCAAAAGGAAAATCGGGCATGCCCTCCACTCTCGCCAGCGACGCCAAAGCAGCAAGGCTCGCGCCCTTGGCCTGCACCCGGACCTGACTATCTCTAAATTCCTGATCGATGGTCAGGAACCCGGAAAGCTCGAGCTTATACTGATCATGATCACCGATGACCGATTCAATATCACGTAACCAGAGCTTGTCGTCCTGTTTCTGAATTCTGCCAGCAAGGTGATAGGCCCCCTTCGGGAGATTTTCTGCGGAACCGCCAAGAGCGATAACGCTCGCACCAAGATCCGATCCGGACAAGCGGATTTCGAAGTCGGTTTCTCCTGCGAACGGTTTGTCTCCTATGTGGCCATCGATCTGTAACAAGTCATCGCCAAATAAAGCACGCAAATTCTGCAAACGGTAACCATCACGGTCTTTCTCGACGCTCCCTGCAATTTCAAATTCCTCCGACGGGAACCCTGCATATCCAGCCGCCTCAGCGATAACGCCTACGTCCGCCCCGGATATGTTCAGCTGCAAGGTTGAATCAACGAATCTTTCAGAAGGGCTCAGCAAGCTGTGAAGCAGAATCTTGACGTGCTCAGCGTCTACATCCAGTTCGACCAGCGTGCGACCGTCCGCCTGCGGCACCAGGCTGAGAGAGGTGGTGAAGGCCCCGCTAAGAAGTCCGGGCATGCCCAGCAATCGATTGAATCGGCCATAGTCCGGCCCGCTTGCTATCAATGACAAATTGGCGCCGTTTGCAGTCGGAAAGTCGGCGAAAAACCCCTCAATCGTCAGTCGGCTCTCGCCGATCGACACCAGGACGTCTTCAATCGTTACTTCAGGACCGGATCGAACGATCTTGCCACTAACAGAAAACGGGTCCGATTCGTCGTATTCACGACCGGTCAGCCGGATGATGGCCCCGATATCCGGGCCATCCGCCGATAGGTCCAGATGAATATCGTTCAGCTCCTGGATGTCCTGAAAATGGCCGTTCACATTGAAATTGAATTCGCCAAATATGCCTTCAAGTGACGCGACCATCTGCTCGCCGCTTTCCTCAATCGAAATTTCAAGATCCAGCGGACCCGTAGAAATCGGCTTCATCAGCAGTATGTCTGTCAGGTATTGTGCATTTGGTCCGTCGACCTCTATTTTCAGCTTCGGCCGGCGTGGCGAAAGCAGATCATCCAGCAAGGCGAATCCACGAATCTCGATCTCTCCGATGTTGCCCTTGAGATCGACAGTGACATCCCGATACTCCAACAAATTCTCTATAGAACCAGTCGTCTTCTCGAAATGAAGTGGCGTGCCATTGAGAGAACCGGTCAGGCTCACGTTCAAATTGCCACCGTCGATTTTTGATACAAGAGACTCGGCGACAAAAAGCAGCGGTTGCGCCATCGTCGATGACAAGTACGAGACCTGTGTGTCGTTGATCGCCGCATAATCGAGCATCACCGGCAGCCGACCGACCGGCGCATCGTCGACCGGCACTTCATCCGGACTCGCTGCCAGCGCTTCGAATGACCAGCTGGCATCGCCGCTTTCATTCTTCTCTATGTTGACCCTGACCCCGTCGATCTCGATGCGTTCGAACTCGACCGGTCCGTTGATCAGCGACCATGTATCGACAACGACGTCGATTTTTCTTGCCGTGACGAATGCGTCCGCGGTGGCCCAGTCCGGGTTAGCCAGGTAGAGATCCTCGGCATATAACTCGATGTTTGTGCCCAGGTTCGCATGTAGCACGCCATCGATTCGGAGTTCGCGTCCCAGGAGTTCCGTCACTTCAGATTCAATACGATCTTTGAATCGGCCGAAATCGACAGTCAACAAGACTGCGATCGCAGTGAGCAATATTGCGACGATGCCCGCGAGAGAATAAAGGCTGATGCGCAACCAACGCATGCGCTTACCCCACTGTTATTGTATGAGAGTCAGGGTTTGAGCCATCCAGTCTAGCAGATCCGCCTGTGCAATAAGACCAGCGACAAGCACTATAATTGACTCTCCGGCAAAATCTTCGACATGAAGGATTTGAAACGCCGCCAGCGACTGGACAGCGGTTCTGTTGTCTCCATAACCTCCTCACCATCAATGGTCGCCCGCCATATGAGCTTGTCATCTTCATCAAGTTCTACTCTGTATGAAATCTCGACCAGGACGGTATCGACCCTCTCCGACAGTCTCTCTGCAAGCGCTTCCGATTCGATGAAGACGCCCATTTCAGTATTAATGTCTACCGAACGTGGATCTATATTCAGGGATCCAACGAACGCGATCTTTCGATCAATCAATATGCCTTTCGTGTGCAGAGTCAACGCTTCGAAGTCTTCCTGACCATCGTCGCCTGTTTCGCTCCCCGCGTTTGCGCGTGTTTCGTACAGCTCAACTCCGGCTTGCAGCATCGATTTTCGGTAGCGGGAATATCCGCCATGCACAGCCACGTGGTTTGTCGACGCCAGGGAGTTCGTGAAAACCACGACACGAACACCCCGCCCGGTTAACTCCTTAATGAGGCCCATGCCGCCATCACCCGGAATCATGTAGGGCGTAACGATAATCACCTCTGATTTTGCATTCTCGAGTGCCGTCGTTACCGCGCTTACAAGCACTTTGTAGTCGCCCGACGTTTTGTGCTGCAATTTTTCCGGGTCGTCAGTGACAACCATTGCCTTTGCTGGATAAAGCGCAATCAATTCGTCGTGGACGTCCCTGACGAAACGAGAATCGATAGCCCGTCCATAGTTGGATTCCCCTGCCAATTCGAGTGCTTCGAATATTTTTTGCCGGGTTTCCTCCAGTTGCTTTTCGCTGTGCCTGTCAGCAAACGCCTGCACCGGAACAGAAAACTCGTGATTCCAGAATTGGTCAAACGTTTTCGAGACGTCGGCGGCCACGGAGCCGACGGCGAGCATGTCAAAATCGACGAACTCTTTGTCGTGTTCCAGTTCAAAATATTCGGCCGCAATGTTTCTTCCCCCGACAATTCCCATCTGATTGTCCACAATGAAGGACTTGTTGTGCATGCGCCGATTAGCGCGTTTGAAATTGCCCAGGTAATTCAAATAGTAAAATCCACGCCTCGCAATCGGGTTGAAAAGGCGAACCTCGATGTTCGGATGTTCATCGAGCAGCAGCAGGCCGCGGTCGTCGACACTCGTAAAAATATCATCAAGTAAAAACCGGACCCGGACGCCGCGATCCGCCGCCTCCAGCATTTTTCCGGCAAATATCAGACCAGCCTCATCACTTTTCATCAGAAAGTATTGCGCATCGATGGTGCGCTCGGCCTGGTCCATCAGCGTCAACCGTGCGCCAAGTGCGTCAATGCCGCGTGACAAAGGATAGAACCCGGACTTGCCCGGGTGATCAGCGCTAAACTCGGCCACTTCACGTCCGAGAAACGTATCTTCGGTATCTGTGTGCGCCTCACTGTACTCTCGAGGATAATCAATTGGCCCCGTCGCACAGCCACCGACCAAAATGAGCAGTAATACGTAGCCTGCAATTGACCGGAAAGTTACTGGCATTGTTGAAATCTCATAAAAAAAGCCGCACTGGATAGACAGTGCGGCTTCATTCTAAAGCAATACTAATAAAACGTTCTAGAATCGCCAGCCATATTCAATACGGAACGACTCTAGATCCGGATCGACTCGTTCGCTGCCAGTATCCAGTTTCCACAAATTATAGCTTGCCTTGATGAACGAATTTCCTGCCAGTTCGTAACGCAGACCAAGAGCGCCACCGTAGCTGGTCTCGGTTGTAGAGAACGTGTTGACGAAGGATTCGCAAATGTAACCCCACCACGGATGCCACCAGCAAAACCCTTGCGGTGGGCCGTCGGCAACATTCGAATCGATATAGGTCCAGCCAAATCCGGCTTCGACATACGGTACCAGGGGTCCATCCGTAAAGTAGAAGGTACCCTTCAGGCGGCCGTTGAACTGAGACAATCGATGACTAATCGTGGTTGTCTCGGGAGGGAGGTTGCCCGGGTTTGGGTTGGGTTCGGAAACTACGACGGCTGTGTAATCCGGACGCAGGAAGTCGAAATCGGCGCTGATGTTGAAATGGTCATTCAGGTTGTAGCCAATATTGAATCCCAGGCCCAAAGCACTGTCCACATCGAGCGAGGAACCACCCTGGCCGCCGGACGAGTCGCCGGACTGATAAATACCGCCAATCGAGAAATCCCAGGACTGCGCCCGGCCGCTACCGTAGCCCTGCGCCATGGAGATCGCGGGAGCTACCAAAAATACTATTGTTAAGAAGAACTTATGCATACTTTTTATCCTTTTAAATGCCGACCGGGGGAAGGCCGGAACGCAATCCTACATAGACCGATGTAGATAGTCACCCTCAAGTTTCCGGCAGCGGGTCACAGCTACCGCTTCCCGCCACGAATTCGAATGCCGTATGATTGGCGCCGATTATCCTGAACCCCGCCACATCGCACCAAATTGGAGACCCCGTTGCTCTCGAACAGTTTCCCGGCCCTTCGCCTTGGATCCCTGATCGCAATCTGCGGCATGCTGTTTTTCGCCTTTCTCGGCGTTCGCGATATCTGGGACATCGACGAGGGAATGCATGCGGCAATTGCACAGACCATGTTATTGAGTGGTGACTGGGTCACGCCGGTATTTAATGGCGAAGCGTTTTTCGACAAACCAGTACTATTTAACTGGCTCAATGCCATATCTTTCTGGCTGTTCGGATTTACCGAATTTGCCGCCCGCCTCCCTGCTGCGCTGGCCGGTCTTGGCTCGGTGCTCCTCGCCTGGCAACTTGGGCGCAAGTTGTATGGCGAGAGAGCGGGATTCCTGGCCGGGTTGATTCTCGCTACCTCGCTGGAATTCACGATTCTGTCCAGGGTCGTGCAATACGATATTCCGTTTACTTTCTTTGTCACGCTCACGTTATTCTGTTTCGCCGGTGGGATCATTGATGAAAGAAAACGGCGATTTTATTTCCTGGGTTTCTATGCGGCAGCGGCGCTGGCAGTGCTCACCAAAGGCCCGATAGGGTTAATCCTTCCCGGGTTGGTTGTCATAATTTACCTGCTTTCTTCCCGTCGCCTTTATCTGCTGAAGGAGATGCAGATTTTGCCCGGCATCGTGGTATTCATGATTATCGTAACGCCGTGGTTTTTGCTGATGGAACAGGCGAACGATGGGTACCTCGAGTACTTTATCTTCAAACAACATCTCGGCAATTTCTTCGGCGGCGAAGGCGCCATGAAACCACGTCACCCGGAGCCATTTTATTATTATGTGCCAATAATACTTGCGGGGTTGCTTCCCTGGAGCGCGCTGTTGCCTCAGTCGATTATTCGTGCCTGGCGGAGCAAGAGCGATAGCGCCAGTGACTTGTCACGATTCCTGGTCATCTGGATCCTGGCCATGTTTATTTTCTTTTCGGCCGCCACGTCGAAACTCAGCACCTACTTGCTACCGGTCTTCCCTGCCTGTTCCATTTTAATCGGCTACTACCTTTCAGAATTTCTTGATAATCCACGGCCGAAGGCACGGAGCGGATGGATTATTGGTATCGCGTGCTGGCTCATTCCAATCGGCCTGTTGGCCGCCTATGCAGTTACCAACGATCCCTGGACATACTGGAACCACAGAAGCGGTGTTGTCTGGAAGAATTTCGAATTCTTTATCATCATGTTCAGTCTGCTACTGCTGACGACGCTGGTGCTGGTTGCGTTTCAAAAAAACCTGAGTGCAACCGTTTCATTTGCAGCCACCGGGCCCATTCTCGCGTTTTTCATCTTGTTCGTGATGGTGCCAGGCGTAAATCCGTACAAGGGCGCCAAGGAAATCAGCATGCAGATTGATTACATTCTTAACGACGATCAGAGCATCCCGATGTATGGGCAAATGCTCGATTCGGCATTGTTCTATACAGGCCGCGACGCACAGCTAATTCATGGTGAAGAGAATTTGTACCGCTACCTGGATTCACCATCGCGGCGATTCGTCCTGATACGCAGCCGTGCTCGTACAGAAGCCGATACCTTCAAGGGTGACTATCACATCATCTTCAGGATCGGTAACAAGGCCATCGTCAGTAACCAGCCTGCAGCTTTTCTCAATGAAAACTCTAATTAAATCCGTAGCATCCGAGTATCGTTTGGAAAGCTGATCCTGTCAGGCGAAAAGCTTGTTCCACAAGTCCACGATGGATATACCTAGCAGGCTCTCGACGAATATTGCCCCGATGACAACGGGCGCTATATAGCGCAACGTAAAGCGCATATATCCGATGATCAGTGGATTGCGTAACTGCATTTCGTCCATCAGTGCAGATCTGGACATTACCCAACCCGCAAACAAAGACAGTAAAGCAGCGTTAAATGGAATGCCCAGCGTAGCAACAAAGAAATCCACAATATCGAATATGCTTTTGTCGGACAGAAGTTCGATGGATGGGAATAGACGCACATGACTCAGAACATTAAATGACAGTGCGGCAGCGATACCGACCATCCAGCCAAAGGCTCCGGCGGCAAAGGTCACCTTGACCCTGGACATTCCTTTTTTCTCTTCCAGCCAGGATACAGCAGGTTCCAGCATGGCAATGACGGTTGAAAACGCCGCAAAAAATAACATGACAAAAAACAGCAAACCAATCAGATAGCCGCCCGGCATATTGCCAAATGCAACAGGCAAAGTTACGAAAATCAGACGAGGGCCGACGGCAGGATCAAGACCATTCGAAAACACGATTGGGAAAATAATAATCCCGGCCAGCAGCGCGACCAGGGTGTCGGCGACAATGATCCATAATGCGGCACGTGCCAGCGGCACTTCCTTTGGCAAATACGCGCCGTAAGTCAGTAACATGCCAACGCCGACAGCGATCGAGAAGAATGCCTGGCCCAACGCCATCAACACCACTTCTGTCGTGATCTTGCTAAAGTCGGGATAGAAAAGAAATGTCAGCCCGGCTTCAATATCCAGGCGAAAAATGGAATTGAGCGCGAGCACGATTAGCAGGATGAACAGGCCCGGCATCATGAACTTCATCAGGACTTCGATACCCTTGCCCAGACCGCGTGCGACGACAAAGATTGCACCCGCAATAAACAAAGCATGATACGCAAGAACACGCACAGGCGAGCCGGACAACGCCTCGAATACAGCGTTTGATCCTTCACCGCTCAGATTCTCGAAAGAATTCAGAGCGGCTTTCCCAATATAGTCAATAGACCAGCCTGCCACAACGCTGTAGTAGCCAAGGGCGAGCAACGGAAGAATGACGCTGATCCAGCCGATGATATGCCACATAGACGACGCATTGGCTTCCGCTCTTAACTTGTGCATCGTTGTGATGGCGCTGCCGCGTCCGCGACGACCCATCGCAAGCTCTGCGATCACAAGTGGCAGACACAACAAGAACACGAAGCCGATATAAATCAGGACAAAAGCACCGCCGCCATTCTGCCCCGCAAGAAACGGAAATCGCCAAAGGTTACCAAGTCCAACTGCGCCACCGATGGCTGCCAGCAAGAACACAGATTCCGACGACCATTTTTCATGCTCGAACTGCTGGTCATGTGTAACCGTCATACTGATCCCCCGGTGAATAACAGTCCTCATGGTAAGTATTCAAATTGTCACTCACAGAACTGATTATTATTTTGATTAGGCGAAGATATCTGATTTTATTCCGATTCGCCATCTGGCATGCCGGTCAGTCTGCAACTGGTTCGAAAAGTGTGTTCCTAGGTATTACCGGAAACCTCGTCAATCTTTTCCCTTATCACGGTTAGTGCAATGTCAACATCGCTCAGATGTGTGTTGTAACCCAACACCGCTACCCGAATGACGTAGCGATCATCCAGCGTCGTAGATGTGAGGAATACCCTGCCATCGTCCCGAATTGCATCTACCAACTTCTTGTTAAAGTTGTCAGCATCACCCGTTTTCGGAACGTATCTGAAAGTAAATATCGACAGATCCGGCGGAGACCCCACCTCGATGCCATCAATACCCGCAAGCTGCTCGTAAAAGTACTGTGCCAATAGCAACTTTTCCTCCAGTGCGGCAACAAATGGTGCTGTGCCCAAGATTTTAAATGGCAGCCAAAACCGCAACGCCCGGAATGGACGGGTCAGTTCGGCAGAATAGTCACAGGGTGAACGCTCTGTGTCGTGAAACATATCCTGCATATAAGTTCCGCGCGCATGATAAGCATCGAACAGTTTTGGCCCATCACGAACCAGGACGACACCGATTCCGCCAGGAAGGAAGAATCCTTTATGAGGATCAAGAATCAGCGAATCGGATCTTTCGAGGCCTTTGAGCCTGCGCTTTCCGTCGTCGCAAAGAGCGAAGGCACCACCGTAGGCAGCATCGACATGAAACCAGAGGTTTTCTTTCTCGGTGATGTCTGCGATTTCATCCAGCGGGTCAACTGCACCTATGTCTGTCGTACCTGCAGATGCGGCAACTAACCAGGGCGACAACCCTTGTGCCCGATCGGCTGTAATCGCGTCCTGCAACGCAGCCGGGCTCATGCGATAACCTGCGTCTGTATCAAGCTCCCTGGTAACGCAGTCACCCATGCCGGTAATGTGTATCGCCTTGCGAAACGTGTGGTGTGTTTGTGAAGTAAGGTAAACGACCCGATCAGGCACCGTATTGCTTTTTATGCCGAATGCTTCGCGTGCTGCCATGACCGCAGACAAGGCCGCCATACTGCCGCCGGATGTCAGGTCTCCCTCAGACGTTTCGGGATATCCCACTACGCTGGCCAGCCAACGCAGCAGCGTTTCTTCCATGCGCGTCGCACCGGGTGACGCGTATCCGACGCCGGAATAACGATTGGTAACGGCCGCAAGATAATCAGCGAGCGCTGACTCATACAACCCGCCGCTGGGTATGTATGCGAAAAAGCGGCTGGAGCCGAGATTGTGCCCGGAGCGCTCAACGTGTTTGCTCAAAATCCCAAGCGCCTCATCCAACGGCGCCGGAGTTGGCGAAAGTTTCATCGCTTCCATTGCCAGGTGTCGTTCGCCAGACTCTATATAGACTGGAAGTGATTGCAGCTCATCCAGAAACGACTCCGCATGGCGCGCGACTTCTGCGAGCTCGCTCTCCCGGGTGCCTGCATCCGATTCCAGCGGCGACGCGAGTTCCTGTAGTTCGAGCAAACGACTGCGAATCTTCAGGACCGTATGCTCGCTCTCAGGGTCTGGATTTCCTTGTAGCTGCTCGGGATATCATCCCGTTCGGCCGCCATTCTCAGGTCGCGTAATTTCTCCAGTGATCGCAACAGAACCGGTAATGGCGGGCCACTGGCTGTAATATTTTTCATGTGTGCTTCTGCAAGATCTCCCGACGGCTTCTCGATAAAGCGGCTTACCAGCTGATCGTGGTGCTGCTTCGCCGTTGCACCATGCGCATCGCAAACCTCCAGAAACACTGCCGCGTTTTTCTGAAACCAGTCCGCCCCACTTTGCTTCTCTATATGCCCAACGAAGGCGGTGAGCAGACTTTCGCGGCGCATGCAATCCCGAAGTCGTGCCTGGTCTTCGGGCATCATATACAGAAACTTGTCGACCAGTAGCTGAGAATAGGAGGTGTTATCCGCATTACATAGTCCTAGCAACATGTCTATTTCGTTGATGCCCGCAAAATCGCCGGCATTGGCACCACGATACTCGTGCAAGCCCACGCGAAACGGCTTGTAGTATGGTCGAACACTATAGAAAAACCGGTCGGTATCCAGCCGCCGGAATAAGGTGTCGTTAATTTCCAGGACGTTTTGCAGGGCGTCTTTTGCGACCACTAAGAGATCGTATGTAACCGGGTGCGACACGCCGAGCGGCAGCGTACGGACCAGCGCGTCAGCGGCGCGTTTGAAAGCGAAAATTGATCGCGTGTTGTACTCCAGAAATACTCGCTCTGCTTCAAGTGAAGTGAAACGCTTATAGGATCCGTTTATCGCGATATTGTGTGTGGACAGATGGCTGGTTGCGAAACGAGGCGTAACGCCCAGGGATGCGCCGAGCTGCAATGCAAGTGCCGACGCTTCTGTGAGGGGTGACATTTTTTCACGTGACGGCTCGGTGATGTCGTGACGCCTGCATGCGGCCATGTATAAACCGACATTACCCAGCAAATCGAATCCTTCGTCGAAACCCTCGTCGGTGTTTCCTTCCTCCAGTAACGATACGATATGGTCGCGACCAGACTCAACCAACGCGTTTTTCGCTTCTGTACCAACAGACTCAACTGCCGCTTTATCAGCTTGCACGAAGTATGTGTTTTCCAGCTCAGTATTTAGCTCTACGAAGTCACTGCGAATCCACTGATCAAATGCGCTCGTGTTTGATGTCATGGGCTTTCTTCCGATTTGGTGGTTCAAAGGTAAGGCTTGCACGCCGCTCCCGCAACGGCAAGTGACCCGGGCGGCAATAATGACGCATAATGCAGAAAAACAACAACAAACGCACTCGGGAGCACAAATGACGGAATTCAAATCTGCTCATCAGGCACTTGCAGAATGGGCGGAACGTTATCCGGATCGTCCATTCCTGCATCAACCCGTGAGTGCTCGCGTCGATACCTACACGTGGTCGCAATGCGATGATATTTCTCGCCGCCTGGCTGCGGCTTTCACAAGTCTTGGCCTCACACGCGGAGATAAGATCGCCTTGCTCAGCCAGAATTGTGCAGAGTGGTTTCTCGCGGATATCGCCATTTCAATGGCCGGCATGATATCCGTACCCATATATCCAACAGCAGGCCGGGAAACAATCGCACACGTCGTTGCGCACAGCGATGCGAAGGCGATAATTATCGGCAAACTCGCTGATCCGCAAGCACCTTCAGGCGCGATACCGGACGGCGCCATCACGATTGCGATGTCCTACGAGAGCATGGGTTGTGACCATGAGTGGAAGTCACTGATTGAATCGAATGAGCCACTGCAGAACCTGTACTCGCCGGATCCGAATGATGTTATGACGATTCTGTATACATCGGGCAGCACCGGGAAGCCAAAAGGCGTCGTCATCAGCTACCGCGCCTACCACTATGCGAGCAACGGGACCATTGAAGTATCAGGCGTGACTGCCGAAGATCGGCTCATCTCCTACTTGCCGCTCGCTCACATTACCGAGAGAACCTGCACTGCGGGCCCGGCAATATACACAGGCTGCCAGTGCTTCTTCGTCGAATCACTGGCGACATTTCAGCGGGATCTGCATAACGCCCGCGCCACGATGTTTATTTCGGTGCCACGTTTGTGGGTAAAATTCCAATCAGCCGTACACGCAAAAATCTCGCCACGAAAATTGTCTTTCATTCTCAGAATTCCATTCCTCGGCAAAGTGGTCGCCAGAAAACTTCGAAAACAACTGGGGTTCGCCCACGTGCGCCGTTTCGGCTCAGGGAGTGCCCCTATTTCCCCATTAACACTCAAGTGGTATCAGAAAATAGGCGTCAACATCGGCGAAGGCTGGGGCATGAGTGAAACCTGCGGCCTGTCGTGTGGCAACACCCCATTCAAATCTGATCGCGTTGGAACAATCGGCAAACCGGTCGAAGGTACAGAAATACGTTTGTCTGATGAAGGTGAGATCCTGATTCGGACGCCCGGCCTGTTCACCGAGTATTACAAGCAGCCTGAGTTGACGGAAGAATCATTCACAGACGACGGATTTTTCCATACCGGCGACAAGGGCGAATGGCTCGAAAATATTCAGTCATATCGCATCACGGGGCGGGTCAAGGATCAGTTCAAGTCGGCGAAAGGCAAGTATGTCGTGCCTGTGCCTATCGAGGCAAAAATGTCGGGAAATCTCGTGATCGAGCAGATATGCGTAATGGGCTCGGGCTTGCCCGCGCCGGTTGCCGTGGTTGTCTTGTCGGAGTCCGGCAAGTCTGCAACCAATGACGACGTAGAGAAGAGCCTTACTGAAACTCTGCGTACCGTAAACCAGGAACTTGAGTCCCATGAAAAGCTCGCTCGCGTTGTCATCGTGAACGATGAATGGACTATTGAGAATGATCTACTGACGCCTACATTGAAAATCAAACGCGACCTGGTCGAAGCCAGGTATCAACAGCTCATCAGCAGGGATCACAGCGGCAAAGTCCAGTGGGAAGACCAATAGCGCATATTTCTCTGTGATACCGCCTGGAACTTGTAATGTACGAATCAATTGAGGAACAGACCTTGTGAAGCTCACGTATTTTTTATCGATGCTGTTACTGGTTACCGCACTATCCGGGTGCGGCGCCCCGGAAAAACCCGGAGAAGTTACACCAGTGGCAAAGGCGGTAGCCGACACGATCTACCATGGTGGCCCAATCGTCACAATAGACGACAGCAATCCCACCGTCGAGGCGGTGGCCGTGAAAGAGGGCAAGATCGTCGCAGTTGGTTCTGAATCCGACGTGATGACCTGGCGCGGTGATGATACAAAGGTCGTCGATCTCGGCGGCGACACATTATTACCCGGCTTCATCGATGCGCATGGCCATGTCTTCAACACGGGGCTGCAGGCGCGGTCAGCGAACCTTCTGGCCCGGCCCGATGGAGCCGTAAACGACATCGCCGCTCTAAAACAGACGCTTGCGGACTGGCTGGCGACAAACCGGGACGGTTTCGCCTCGACCGGCTGGATTATCGGCTTCGGTTACGACGACTCACAACTCGATGAGCAACGGCACCCGACCCGCGACGATCTCGACAAGGTGTCTTTGACCATGCCAGTCCTGGTCATTCATCAATCCGGACATCTCGCTGCGATCAACAGCAAGGGACTCGAATTATCCGGTGTTACTGCCGACACGGCCGATCCGGCCGGCGGTGTGTATCGACGCTATGAAAGCAGTTCCGAGCCCGACGGCGTGCTGGAAGAAATGGCGTTCTTTCAAATCGTGTTCTCGATCATGGGCAAGCTGAGTGAGGAAGAGAACAAAGGTCTACTGCTGGCTGGCATTGGCCTCTATGCCCGTTTTGGCTTCACGACCGCACAGGAAGGCCGCGCAACCACGAACGCGGTTGCTGCGATGGCCGCTGCGGCGGCTGCCAATGAAATGGTCATGGATGTGGTCGCCTATCCGGACATTCAGAGCGCCGCGGACACGATCAGGCCACCGCTGCTCGCAAGCAACTACACACAGCGATTTCGTATTGGTGGCGCAAAGCTGAGCCTGGACGGTTCGCCGCAAGGAAAAACTGCGTGGCTAACCGAACCATACTACGTGCCGCCCACAGGACAGGATGCCGACTACCGCGGTTACCCGGCGGTCACCGATGAGCAGGCAGTCGCCTATGTTGACCAGGCATTCGCTAACGGCTGGCAGATCCTGGTCCATACCAATGGCGACGCTGCAGCAGATCAACTCATCATGGCGGTGCGTGCTGCGGCGGAGAAATATGGAGAGGCCGACCGGCGCACTGTCATGATTCACGCGCAGACTGTTCGCGAGGACCAGCTCGATTCGATGCAGGAACTTGGAATCATTCCGTCTTTCTTTGGCATGCACACTTACTACTGGGGCGATTGGCACCGTGACTCCGTGCTGGGCCCAAAACGGGCAGCTCGCATTTCGCCTGCAGCGTCTGCGTTGCAACGCGACATGATTTACACCCAACACCACGATGCACCCGTGGCGCTGCCGAATTCGATCATGATTATCGCCAGCCAGGTAAACCGAACGACACGCAGCGGCCAGGTTCTCGGTGCCGAACAACGTGTTTCCGTGATGGACGCATTGAAGTCAATCACCATTAACGCGGCTTACCAGCACTTCGAGGAAGCAAGCAAAGGCTCGATCGAGCCAGGGAAAATTGCCGATTTCGTGATTCTTGACAGGAACCCACTCGAAGTTGAGCCGATGACCCTCAAAGACATCAAGGTCGTCGAGACTATAAAAGAGGGTAAGTCAGTCTACATAGCGCCCTGAAGAACGAACTTCGCTGACGATGGCTTGCTTCACTCTTATTTTGGCAAATCCTGTGCGAACTCGATCAGGTGCCCGTCCGGGTCATAGACGTAGGCGGTTCGCTGTCCCCAGAATTTCGTCGTTGGCTCAACCGCCGACTCCGCCCCAGCCGCGAGTGCCTCTGCATAAGCCGCATCAACATCATCGACTTTGAACCCCAGCTCAAATCCGGGCTGCGACCGGTCGGGTGCGGAAATTTCCCGCTTGAGAGTGTCGGCCATGCCTTCACGCGTATACAGGGCAATATGAGTGACGCCGGTATCGAGCTCCGCGAATTTGTCATTCGGCGCGCGATGATGAAGCGGCAACCCGAGTACCTCAGTATAAAAATGCAGTGATTTGTCGAGGTCTGCCACGATCACGACCACATAATCGGCAGCTTTTAGATCCATTGGCTTGCTCCTGTTTTTTTTATTGATTACCGACTCGAAAGGTACGGATCAAACTACTGCCATGCAAGCTCTTGTCCATCTAAACGAATCATATTCAAAGGCATTGTCATGTTCCGCCGTTCAAATTCGGCAACAATCCGATCGCGCGTTGTTTGCTTTGATTTGTTGCTTGCCAACATTTCCTGGCGGCCGCCAGTTCAACGAGAAATGCGGCGATACCCGGTTTATCAAGATCCAGGGCGCTTGCCTGTGACTGGCCGTTTCCGTACCTACTGAGAAACTGATCAAGTCGTGCCGGCCGGGAACTCTCGTTGATTCGATCAAGCCAGCGCATCGTATCGCGCAGTACCGCTTTGGCATCTCCCGACCGGGCGGAGCGTCGAACCTGTCGAAAGAGCGTGGCTTCGTTCTCTTTTCTCGACCTGCGCCACGCTGCCCAGCAACCGGCCAGGTTACCAGCAAAACTCAGCGCCACGATGACCGCGATAGTCATTGCGAGCAATGCCAGCCACGAGAGACTCTTGTATGGCTGCACTTCTGTCCCTGACTCCGCAACCAGGCCTCCGGCAATCGACAATGACAAGCCAGGGAGTACGATTTGTTTCAGTTCTTCGGTACTGACATCCCACCAAGACAGGTATACATCGGGAATATCAACGTCCCCGGCATGTTCAAAAACATAGGTTACGGTCTCAATACGCGTGCCCGTAAGGTCGCCACGCGCAAATTTATCGTCCACGGTTGGTTCACTGGGATAGATGCCGACACCTTCAATCTCGCTGTACCGCATCGGCGCAAAAGCCATGCCGGACACATCCTCTGCAAGCAGAGTAATAGTGCGCTTGATTGCATCGCCAACCACTGGACTTTCCGTCTTCGGGTCCCAGTCCTGATTCGCCGTGAAATTGCTTGTACTTATCAGTCCGTATATGCCTTCCGCACCGGGAGGCGTCCGCGCCATGAATTCCACTCCCGGCAATGACATACGCTCGATTCGGGTGCCTCCGCCAGCGCCCCAGGATTTGACCTCGACATCAACCGCTGCGGACGGGATGGTGAGCTTGCCATCACGCTGCGCGAACAACATGAATTCATAACGCTGGCCGGAGTAGCTGTCGCCTTCGATGGTTTCACCCAGTCTCGTTCCCTGTGATTCCAGCCGCAACGTGTATGCACCGTCAACCTCGATATCGGCCACTTTCCTGATCTGTGCCCAGCCATCTTTTGCGAGGACATCAACATGCAGCACCACTTTCTGGCCTACCCGTGCATTCTCAGGAGTCACCGTCGTCCGAAGAATAACGGCGTCGGCTGCGAGAACGTAATCAATGGTCATGCACGGCATGACGAAAAGCATCACGCAATAGATGGCCCTGACTTTCACTGAGTCTCCTCCGGGCTATCGGGTGCCGGGCGCATCGCTTGCTGGTACGCAAATTTCGCTGCCAGGAAGTCAGCCGGTTTCGTCTGCACCTGGCGCAGCCAGACAGCGCGCATTTCTTCATCGCTGGTTCTCTGTCCGCCATCCGTTTGTTCCTCTCCGGCCGATGGAGGCGACTTGCCCTTCGTGAAGACAATTTCATCCGCCTCCAACATTCCGCCAGTCCCTTCGCCACCTTTCTGCCTGAGCATCTCAGCCCTCGCCAACGCGATCTCGCGGTTGATCGTCGCGTCTTCCCACGCAGGCCTTAGTTCAAGCGCGCGTTCATATCGTTCAGCCGCTTCGTCGTACTTACCCTGCATTAGCACTGCATTGCCTTGATTGAAGGCTGATTCTGCAGTGTCATAACCTGAAAAAACGCCTGCAGATTTTTCGAATTCACCCGACTGAAACAACGCGATACCCCGCCACATCGGATCAGTGAAGTGAGTTGCTGCCTGCTCATACTCCCCCCTCTCGTAATAGCGATATCCCTGCCGGTCAGGTGTTAGCAGGGAAACCCTGCCCGTTACCAGCAAGACGGCACCGGCGAGCACGGCAATAACCGTGACCGGTTTCAGGATTCTGAATGCCCGCATCGCCGCGCTCACCTGACGACCCAGCCTTTGCGTGACCACATCAACAGAACAAAGGCGAGCAACGGCAATAGTGCATACCCGGCATCCTGCCATCGTGCCCCGTCGCCGGTTGCAGACGATGCCCTGAGTCCCGATTGCGCACCCCGGGCTGCCTTTTCAACATCTGCCTGGTCAACGGTGAGTTTTATGACGGCCGCTTTCAGCCTGGTTGCGGCGCTCTGCAGTCCGCTATCAACGTCTGCGTTTGGCGGATGCATTGAAAGAAACTGCACCGGCAGTGCAAACTTCATCGCAGACAGCGCCTGGATCTGTGACGGGGATACGCCATCGGTAATCACAAGCACCGATCCCGGAACGCCGCTCTTCGCCAGCATTTGCCCGGCCATTTGCAATGCAGGTACAAGCGCATCGCCATCCACCGGCATCAGGTCCGGCGTAAGATCCTCGACCATGGTGCTGATTATTCGATCATCCCGGGTTAGCGGCATTACAAGATGCGCGCTGCCGCTGTAGACAATGAGACCGGTGGACGATCCTTTTCTCAGTTCCAGCAAGTCCCGCAACTTGTGTTTCCCACGCTCGAGCCGCGACGGCTGAACATCGCTTGCCAACATGGTCACGCTGACATTTAGCAACACCACAAGACCCGCCTGATCGTCGGCAAATGGCGAGGGTTCCATACGCCAGGCCGGTCCTGCCAGCGCAACAGCAGCTATCATCCATGCCACAAGCAACAATTGAATTGGACGCATTCCACGGCGTTTTGACTCCCCAACAAGCAGGTGTGGAAGCAGGTGTGGGTCAATGATTTGCCGCCAGGAAGCGCTACCATCCTGGTTCCGCCAGAGCGCCCACCAGATGAGCAGTGCCGGTAAAAGCACCAACAGCCAAAATGGACGCAGGAAGTGAAAATCATCCATGACTGACTGTTCTCGTGTCGCGACGACGTTTGATGAGCAAAACGCTGTGGAAAACGAGTCCGAACAACATGAACGCAGCAAGTGGCCAGTGAAACAGATCAGTACGCGGTCGATAGGTCTCCGCTTCTACTTCCCTGGTGTCGATTCTGTCCAGCTCTGCGTAGATCTCCTCGAGTTCATCGCGATCCGCCGCGTGAAAATAGCGACCGCCCGTTGTGGAGGCGACAGCAGTCAATGCTTCCTCATCCAGTTTTTCTTCGCCAGTCGCGGTCGGGTCACCGACACCAACGACGTAAATGACGATGTCATTGTCCTTTGCGATTCTGGCGGCCTGTGGTGGTGGCACCTTGCTGCCAGTGTCGTTGCCGTCCGTCAGGGCTATCATCACGCGATGCTCGACGTCGCTGCGCTCAAACAAGGTGATGCCGAGGCCGATAGCATCGCCGAAAGCCGTGCGCGGACCGGCCATCCGTACTGCCGTTTCCTCCAGCAGCTGCCGGGTGGCTTCCAGATCCTGTGTAAAAGGCACCTGCACAAACGCTGCGTTGCCGAACACGATCAGTCCCACGCGATCACCTTCGCGTCGCGTCAGGAACTCGTCGAGCACCTCCTTCACCGCGGTCAACCGGTCAACCTTGTCCCCTTGCGAATTGGTGAAGTCCTCTGCTTCCATCGATCCCGAAAGATCTACCAGCAGCATCAGGTCGCGGGTTGGCAGGATGCGGCTTACCGGTGGTTCCAAAAACTGGGGACGCGCGAGTGCGAGTGTGATTAGTATCCAGAGAACCCAGAAAAAAAGAAGCTCCGCCTTATGCACATCTGCAATCGTTGCACCATCGGAGGGCCGCTGTTCTAGTAACGTTGCCATACGCTGGAACCAGGGCACACGAATTGCCTGGCGTGACTCCCGGTAAGGCAGCATGACAAGGCGCAGCACAGGAGGTAAGAAGATCAGCAGCATGATCCAGGGATGGCTCAGTGTATACAACTCAGTTCACCACAACCGCAGGAACGTGATGGTGGCGGATCCAGATGCCCGCCAGTTCAACAAGCTCCTCGTCTGACGGAGTGTCCGCGTCGCTGGCAACCATCGCCGAGAAATAACTCCGCGGACAGGTCTTGTGCAGAAATGCTACCCACTCATCTCCGTATAGAGATGCAACCTGTTCCCGAGGGAACACAGCCAGGGCAACACGTTTCAATACAACCGAGACATCGTACGAAGTCCTGACGTTATCCATCAGCGCAAGACCGGCTTTGCGATACGCATTGCGTTTCCGGGACTCGTGCAGGCGCCAGCTGAGGAAAAACATCATGACGACAACGATTCCGAGCGCAACCCATACGCCGGGCGCCGGTGGCCAGAACGGTGGAGGCTCGGGAATGACGATATCCCGCAAATTAGTCAAACTGTATTGATCAGTATCCATCGATTATCTCGCCTGCCCCGGCACACCGAGCAGTCGTCTTACCTGATCAACCACGTCACCTTCATTGCTTACCATTAACAACGGTGCCGCAAGTTTGCTTAGAAATCGTGTTATGTGCTCCTGTTCATCGCGGTAATTTGCCGCGATTTTTTCGCGCACTTGCTTATCGGCGAAATTGATCTCCATTTGCAACGACCCGTCGGTCACCGTCATCCGTTGTTCGGCAGGCTGGAGGCGAATGGGATCATGAACCAGGAGCGCGAGAACATCATTGTGCTCGGCCATGCGAGCAGTAAGTCGCTCCGTTTCTTCGTCTACACCAAAAAAGTCGCTGATTATTACCACGAGTACATCGTGCGGTACGCGTTGCAGGGCCTTCTCCAGCGCATGATTCAACATACCGGCATTTGGCTCAACCCGTGCGTCCGCCCTCAATGCGTGATTCATTTGCACGACAGTTCCAAGGATTGACATGACAGCCTTCTGGCTGCGCTGGGGGCGGGTATCAACAAGCTCGGTGTCGTTAAATACTATCGCGCCTACACGATCTCCCACATCCACAGCACGCCACGCGCCCAAAGCAGCCAGCTCTGCTGCCGTTACGGACTTCAGCCTGTCACGCGTGCCGAAAAACATATTGATTCGTTGATCGACAATCAGCAAAACGGCCCGGTCTTTCTCTTCGGTATAGACGCGAACATGAGGAGTGCGAGTTCGCGCGGTGACCTTCCAGTCCATGGTGCGAATATCATCGCCGGGCTGGTAGCGCCGTATTTCTTCAAAATTGAGGCCACGGCCCCGCAGTCTCGATGCATAGCGGCCGGACAGGATACTGGTCACCGGCTGCTTCGGTAGAAATGAAAAGTTGCGGGCCTTGAACTGGAGACGAATCAGGTCGTCAAGGTTTGCGTATGCGCCGGGCGGTTTTTTTGCCTCGGCTTTGTTTCTCCTTATTTTTGTCCAGTCCACCGTCGGTTTTCTCAGGCAACGGCCACCAGTTTGACTACTTGCGCGACTACATCGTCGGTTGTAAGGCCGTCCGCTTGCGCTTCGTAACTAAGGACTATGCGGTGACGCAGGCAGTCGTTGATAACCGCCCGAATGTCGTCCGGGGTCACCTGATCGCGGCCGCGCAACCAGGCGTGCGCACGAGAGGTCTTATCCAGGGCAATCGAGCCGCGTGGACTAACGCCAACCTGTATGTACCGGGCCAGGTCTTCATTAAACTCCGCCGGCCTGCGCGTCGCGGCGACGAGTGCGACGATATAATCTTCCATGGGTTCAGGGATTTGAACAGCGGTGATCTCGGCGCGGGCACCGAATACGGCACTTTGCGGGATTGGTTTTTCATCTTTCGCGGCGCCCCCGGACTCCTGGCTGCTGTTCTCTTCCCCACGCACCAGCCGCATTACGTCCCGCTCGGACTCGTCATCGGGGTAAGTGATGAATACATGCATCAGAAACCGGTCCATCTGCGCTTCGGGCAAAGGATAGGTACCTTCCTGTTCAATCGGGTTCTGAGTTGCCATGACCATGAAAAGTGGCGGTAGCTGGTGGGTCGTAGTTGCCACCGTAATCTGCCGCTCCTCCATGGCCTCCAGCAAGGCCGCCTGAACTTTGGCGGGCGCCCGATTCACCTCATCTGCAAGAACGATATTGGCAAAGATCGGGCCCGGCTGGAATTCGAACCGCTCCTTGGCGTCCTCCCCCAGGTACATCTCAGCCCCGGTGATATCGGACGGAAGCAAATCAGGAGTGAACTGGATGCGGCTGAAATCTGTTTCCAGGTTCTTCGCCAGACTCTTGACCGCCCGCGTCTTGGCCAAGCCGGGAAGTCCCTCGAGCAACAAATTGCCGTTGCAAAGCAGTGTAAGGAGCAAACGCTCAACTACCTGTTCCTGACCGATGATGGATCGGCCCATCCGATCTCTTAAATCGAGAATCGATTCATGCGCGTTCATTTAGTCTGCGTCTCCTGGGGTGAATACTGACTTACTTTGGTATCACTTCCGACAGCGGGGTGCCAATAGCACCGGACGGTGGTTTTGTGCCGAGATAATTCGCCAGTGTCGATGCTATGTCGTAGGGCGTGACGGCACGACTAATCTTCATGGCCGGCAAACCGGCTCCGGCGAAAATTACAGGCACATAAGTATCGTAGCGCCATGGTGAGCCATGCGTCGAGGCGACAATCAATCCGTCAAAGTCATTGATAAATACATCGGGTTCGAACACCAGGTAAATATCACCCGAACGTTTCGGATGGAAATTGCGCAGAATCGAGCGCATTAACAGGGTGTCGGGCAGACTGGCCGTACGTAACGCCGAACTGGAGACTGCCTCGGCCACACCCCTGAACTTTTTCAACTCCTCCGCGACGGCATTCTCCACAACGGCCTGATCCAGTCCTTTGTCGCGAATCAACTCACGGTTGAGATATACATAAGGGTGAAAGTACGCCTTGATCAGTTCTTCGCCAAAGCCGAATTGCTTCTTCAGCGCCGCGATGGCCGGGGTTCTATCCAACGCCTCGGTGTCGAAATAATGCGCCCTGTCGATACCCAATGCGTTCAGATACCCGGGTGCGTCGGGCTGACCATGATCAGCGGACAGAACGATCAGGGTGTTGGCCAATCCGACCTTTTTGTCGACGTAGGCGAACAAATCCGCAAGCGTGCGATCGAGGCGTGCAATATTGTCTTCGATTTCCAGGCTGGAGGCACCAAACAGGTGCCCGACATAATCGTTGGATGAAAAACTGATGGCGAGAAAATCCGGTATGGCATCCTGACCAAGCTGCTCCTCATCCAGCAGCGTCTTGGCAAAATCCAGTGTTAGTTCGTCGCCAGCAGGGCTCAGCGTTAACTTTGTTGTGAAGTATTTGTCATCTGACTCGCCATAGGCATGCGGGAAGACCCGTCCGAAACCTGCCAGGTCAGTCTCATACGCGCGGTCATCGGCGTCGCCGAACATGTACTTCGATGAGCGGTGCAGCAACTGCCACGACGTACCGGAATAGGATGATGCCGGATCGCGCGCATTCCACTTGTTGACCCATTCGGGATACTGATCGTAGTAATAACTACTGGTGACAAACTCGCCGCCGGCTTTGGAGAACCAGAATGCCTTGCCTGCATGACCGGCCAGCGATACTGCGCCGCGATCTTTAACCGATACAGCAAAAATTTTCGACTGTCCGGCAAAATGAACAGCCATCTCGTCGCTCAACGTGGAAGTCAGGATATTGTTAGGCGACCGCCCTTCAACTTTGGCTGTTCTCTGTGTTGGATCGATCTCGGTTTTCTGGTCTACGTCGGCACCGACGGTAAGCAGATGATAGGCGGAGTCCTCTATGTTATAGGCAAGGCGATCCAGCTCCCGGTCAAACCAGACATTGCCTATCATGCCGTGCGCGGCAGGCACAGTACCGGTCGCCAGGGATGCATGGCCCACAATAGTCTCGGTGTTGGCGTGCTGATAATGGGCGTTGGTGTAGTGGATGCCATCATTCATCAGGTAACGAAATCCGCCTTCACCGAGTACGTTGTCGAAACGGCCCGGCAGATCACCACGCAGGGCGTCGACTGTAATTTGCAGAATCAGTTTCGGTTGTTCGCTTGCCACGGCGCTGGCTCCTGAAACCGCCAGTACCGCGAGCATGGAAATCGAGATCGTCTTGACGAGTCCCAAAATCGACTTTGCTTTGATCATTATGCAAGTGCCTGTTCTGGTTTATGCAAATAAAAAAAGCCGGACGCCAGATCATCAAACGCCCGGCTCGAACTCATACCTGCCGATGCCTCAGTTTGCCCCGGTGTCTGTTTGCAGTGACTGCAGCACGTGATCCAGGTTGAAACTGCCTGGTTTTTGCCGTGGCGGGTATTCCTTAAAGGTGCCAATAAACTTACCCACAAAGGCTGCCGCGGGCGTGAGCAGATAGATTCGCTCAAAGCGCCATGTTTCATAGGCACCTGATTCCCAATCGGCTCGTTCGAAAGGATCGCGACGTAGATTGAAGAGCTTCGGAAAGCGCAAGGTCACGTAGGGTTCCTGCCAGACGTCCATGCCATGGCCTCGCTGCTCAGTGAACATTACTTTCCATTGCCCGTAACGTAATGCTGAAAGCTGGCCGTCGTCGGTGAAGTAGAACATCTCCTTTCGCGGGCCTTCTTCTACCTGGCCGGTGAAATACGGCAACATGTTGTAACCGTCGAGATGAACATTAAACTTCTTTCCGTCTGCCTTGTGGCCTTTGAGTAATTTGTTCTTGATGTCAGTCTCGCCTGCTACAGCAAGCAACGTCGGGAGCCAGTCTTCCATGGAGATGATTTCGTTGGATATCTGGCCTGGTTCGATCTTGCCCGGCCACTTCACCATCATCGGAACACGAAAACCGCCTTCCCAGGTGGTGTTCTTTTCACCGCGGAAAGGTGTCGTGCCACCATCAGGCCAGGTAAAGGTTTCAGCTCCATTGTCGGTGGAATACATTACGATGGTGTTATCCGCTATGCCGAGCTCGTCCAGCTTGGCCAGCATTTCGCCAACCATGCCGTCGTGCTCAACCATGCCGTCCGCATAGATTCCCTGTCCGGTTACGCCTTTGGACTCTGCTTTTAGTCGCGTCCACACATGCATGCGGGTGGTGTTGTACCAGATGAAAAACGGCTTATCCGCTTGGTGGGCCCGATCCATGAAATCCAGCGCCAGCGTGGTAACTTCTTCATCAATGGTCTCCATACGCTTCATGTTCAGCGGACCGGTATCTTCGATTTTGCCATCAGCGATGGAATGAATGACGCCACGGGGACCGAACTTTTTCGCAAATTCCGGATCTTGTGGGTAATCCTCATTCTCTGGTTCGTCTTCGGCATTCAGGTGATACAGGTTGCCGAAAAACTCGTCGAAGCCATGATTGGTGGGCAGATGCTCATCGAGATCACCAAGATGATTCTTGCCAAATTGGCCCGTCATGTAACCCAATGGCTTTAATAGCTCGGCAATGGTTGGATCTTCTTTTTGGATGCCTTCTTTCGCACCAGGCAAGCCTACCTTCAACAGGCCTGTTCGAAATGGACTCTGGCCGGTGATGAAAGTGGATCTTCCAGCCGTGCAGCTATTCTGCCCGTATCCATCGGTGAACAAGATGCCGTCATTGGCGATGCTGTCGATGTTTGGCGTGTCATAGCCCATCGCACCCCGATTATAGGCACCGACATTGAAATAGCCGATGTCGTCACCCCAGATGACCAGGATGTTGGGTTTGTCCTGAGCGACAGCGGGATTTGCGAGGAAAAGCGATAAAGCGATGGATGGCAGAGTGGTTCGAATTACGTGATTCATCAGTTTCAGCCCCTGATTTTGTTGGTTTTCTTATTTAGTGTTATTTAACAAGTGTAACGGAGATGGGTCTTTTATCAATAATCTTTCATGGCGACACAAAAAACGTAAATTTACCGATCGGTTAATATGACGCAGGTTGATCGGCACGCCCACGAAATATACTTGATGGTGCCCGGGTCTCCTGGATTAGGATAGATACGTGAATTCGCTGGTTGAGGAGCTGTCATGCGTAATAACACGATCAGATTCGCCTGGTTCGCCGTGTTGCTGGCATCCGCAACCGCGGCGGGAGCTGGAATCGATTGGCATCACTGGGAAATGACTGCGTTTGAGACAGCGAGATCGACGAATAGGATTATTCTCGTCAACGTCGGTATGGAAGGATGTGCAGCCTGCGCCAGGATGGAGGCGCAGACGTATGCGGATAGCCGTGTCATTGAGTTAATCAACGAGCACTTTGTCGCCATCGAGGTTGATGCAGAAGCCCGTCCGGACATTGGCGAACGTTACTCTGACTGGGCATGGCCGGCGACTATATTTCTGGCGCCGGATAGTACACAGATTCTTGCTGTTCGCGGCAATCGGCTTCCCCGAAATTTCCTTCCAATTCTCAACAGCCTGATCGAAAAGCATAAAACCGGAACACTTGAACCCGATCCACGATCACCATATGCAGCACCTCCCCAACCGCAGGATACAGATCTCACGCTCATTCGTGACAATCTGCGGTCACAGATCGACCGATCACTGAATCGCAAGTATGGCGGCTGGGGAAGAGGTGGAATTGGAGGCGAACAAAGCGGATCGCGTTTACGGCATTTGTATCTTCGCGCTCACTTATACAACGACGCTGAGTTGCTGGACCTTGCGCTGAAGGGGTCGGCCGGTTTTCTGAATAATATCGACCCGGTATGGGGTGGTAGTTACAGTGCGTCCTTTCCGGAGGATATGGAAGTACCCGAGAAATTTGCCGCTCTTCGAGCCATTCCGGAGAAGCGAATCCTGGTGCAGTCGAACGCCATCACCGCCTTCGCCATAGGCTATAAATATACTGGTGATGACAAATACCTTGCCGGCATCCAGGAGATCGACCGCTACCTTAGGGGGTGGATGATGGCTCCCGACGGTACGTTTTATACCAATCAGAAAAGCGAGCCGCCGGATTTACCGAAGGGTATGAATGCCAGTGACTACTGGTTATTGCCAACTGACCAGGAGCGACGAAAATTCGGTGTGCCGGCTATCGATCACGCCGTATACACCGATCGCAATGGAGAAGTTATTGCCGCGTACGTACTGGCTTATGAAACAACGGGGAATGATGACTACCTGCACACCGCTGAGAAAGCGGCCACCTCGATTCTGGACAAGCGTCTTCGGGATGGCGGCTGGCTTGTTCAGGCTCAAAGCAATGAGCAGGCAGAAAACGATGCGAGAATGCGTACCCTGGTTACGGACGAGCGTCCTTTTCTCAGCGTACAGGCCTGGTTCGGTACGGCGTTGTTATCACTGTATCGGGCAACCGGGGAAAAGCATTGGCTGGTAGCCGCCGACGACATTGGCAAAGCACTGCTGGCAAATCTATACGATCCTGACCTGGGAGGCTTCTTTGCGACAGTGCCCGATGCCACGGCTGCAATAATCGCGCCGCGGAAGCCACTTGAGTCAAATGGTACCGCGGCTGGTTTCTATTATGACCTGTGGGTGTACACCAAGGATGATCGTTACAAATCAATTGCGGTGGATACGATTCGGGCAGTAGCCGAGCCATCAATCATTCGAAGAGAAGGCAGGATTACCGGCGAGTTCGCGATGGCCCTGGAAAAAGTCACCACCGCTTACGTTGAATTCACCGTTGTGGGTGATCCGTCCCAGCCTGCGTCCGGCGCCTTGTTTGATGCCGGTCTGAATGTTTTCGAACCGCGCAAGTTGCTGCATTACGAGGAGCCAGGCAGATATCCCGATCGAGGCAGGCCCGCTATGTATATCTGCAATCCGGACATGTGTTCGATACCGATCGAAGACCCGGCACTTGTGGCGAAACAGGCTGCCGCATTTCATGGACCAGCCGCAACTGTATCAACCGACTAAAAATCGTCCATCCATGGACATGCGCCCGTGGCACACGACCGCCACGGATAATGAACCTGGACCGTTTTTCTCTTCACCCTTTCTGTTCGCAATCCGGATTTAGTCACATTGAGGCACATACGATGCTGTACCACGCTTGAACCTGGAACAAAGTATCGCGATAGTATGTCGTCTATAGGCAACATACTTGATAGGATTTAAAATTGAAAATTGACCTCAGGATTATCGGAGTGGTCCGAGCTGATCTCTCTTGCCAAATACATAAGCACGAGATTTGTATCTCAAGGCTCGGCCTTGGGACACAATAGATAAAAAAGCAAAATATCTGCTTCCGGCAAGAACATCAGCTAGGCAGACCGTTTTCGCGACAGTTGTTGAACCACTGCGCCATCCCATCAATATCATTGCCTGTCGCCTCCAGTGACCATATCCATTTTCACATGTTGTTTCCTGATGGTGTTTATGTGGGCGAAGCCGGTTCATTATAGCCCGGTAACCGATCGCTTGGCGCACAGCCGAGCGGCGCCCGATCTCGCCGCCTAGTAAATGGCGAAAATCCTGTCCAGTCGAACGTGTACTATGTTCGTCCGTATGAGCCCAGGTGAATGCGTATGGACCTCGAGCAATTTATTGGTGACTGCAAAGCAGCCGTGAAAGATTCAGCACAGACCAAAGCGATTCGCGAGACCGTCTTGCGGGCGATCGAAGATGTGCCGGCGCTTGAAAAGACACTTGGAGCACCGGAGCGTGGTGGAGTCCAGCGAATTTACGTCTCGGATGAGCTCACAATTTTAAATGTTGTTTGGGCGCCGTTTATGACATTGCGGCCGCACAATCATAATATGTGGGCGGTCATTGGTGTCTATAGAGGACGCGAGGACAATATCTTTTGGCGCCGACTCAAAGACGACTCGGCTGGCCGAATTGAAGCAGCGGGTGCCAAATCTTTGGGGCCCGGGGACGTAAGACCGTTGGGTAACGACATCATTCACTCGGTTACCAACCCGACGTCCAGGCTCACCGGCGCTATTCATGTTTATGGCGGCGACTTTTTTGAGATGCATCGCAGCGAATGGGAACCGGTTGGGCTTACAGAGCGCGATTACGACATCGAGAAAAACATGCAGCACTTTGAGGATGCGAATCGATACGCCCTGTTATCGGCCTCTTAGACCCACAGAAATTCCGCACATGCGCCGCTCCTGCGCATCCATGGACATAAAAAAAGCCGCTCCCTTTCGGGAACGGCTTTCTCTATTTAAGAGCCTGGCGATGTCCTACTCTCACATGGGGAGACCCCACACTACCATCGGCGCTGAGCATTTTCACTTCCGAGTTCGAGATGGGATCGGGTGGTTCCTACTCGCTATTGCCGCCAGGCAAACTGGTTGGATAACAATCTGTAGGAGGGGCATCTTGCCCCGATCGCGGCTGGAAGCCGTTCCTACGGATCGATTGTCATCCGAATAAAAAACAATCTGAAAAATTTCTGACAATCTGAGTTTATCTTTGTGTCGCATTACATGTTGCATTTAACACACAAAGTGCTTTGGTGTTATATGGCCAAGCCGCACGAGCAATTAGTACTGGTTAGCTTCACGCATTACTACGCTTCCACACCCAGCCTATCAACCTCGTAGTCTTCGAGGGCTCTTCAGGGACCTCAAGGGTCCAGGGAAATCTGATCTTGAAGGGGGCTTCCCGCTTAGATGCTTTCAGCGGTTATCCTGTCCGTATGTAGCTACCCGGCAATGCCACTGGCGTGACAACCGGAACACCAGAGATACGTCCACTCCGGTCCTCTCGTACTAGGAGCAGCTCTTCTCAAATTTCCAACGCCCACGGCAGATAGGGACCGAACTGTCTCACGACGTTCTAAACCCAGCTCGCGTACCACTTTAAATGGCGAACAGCCATACCCTTGGGACCTGCTACAGCCCCAGGATGTGATGAGCCGACATCGAGGTGCCAAACTCCTCCGTCGATGTGGACTCTTGGGAGGAATCAGCCTGTTATCCCCGGCGTACCTTTTATCCGTTGAGCGATGGCCCTTCCATACAGAACCACCGGATCACTAAGACCGGCTTTCGCCCCTGCTCGACGTGTCTGTCTCGCAGTCAAGCACTCTTATGCCTTTGCACGCAACGTACGATGTCCGACCGTACTGAGAGTACCATTGCGCTCCTCCGTTACTCTTTAGGAGGAGACCGCCCCAGTCAAACTACCCACCATACACGGTCCCCGATCCAGATAATGGACCTGGGTTAGAACTCCAAACATATCAGGCTGGTATTTCAAGGTTGGCTCCACGCAATCTAGCGATCACGCTTCAAAGCCTCCCAGCTATCCTACACAAACATATTCAAAATTCAGTGTAAAGCTATAGTAAAGGTGCACGGGGTCTTTCCGTCTTGCCGCGGGTACGCTGCATCTTAACAGCGATTTCAATTTCACTGAGTCTCTGGTGGAGACAGTGTGGCCATCGTTACGCCATTCGTGCAGGTCGGAACTTACCCGACAAGGAATTTCGCTACCTTAGGACCGTTATAGTTACGGCCGCCGTTTACCGGGGCTTCGATCAAGAGCTTCGCCGAAGCTAACCCCATCAATTAACCTTCCGGCACCGGGCAGGCGTCACACCCTATACGTCCACTTTCGTGTTTGCAGAGTGCTGTGTTTTTAGTAAACAGTCGCAGCCACCTGGTCACTTCGACCCCCACCAGCTCAGAGAGCAAGTCTCATCACCAGCAGAGGCGTACCTTCTCCCGAAGTTACGGTACCAATTTGCCTAGTTCCTTCACCAGAGTTTTCTCAAGCGCCTTAGGATTCTCTCCCTGCCCACCTGTGTTGGTTTACGGTACGGTTCTGTGTTACCTGAAGCTTAGAGGCTTTTCCTGGAAGCATGGCACCGACCACTTTCCGGTACAAAGACCGGTCGTCTCGTATCTCGACATTAAGAGCCCGGATTTGCCTAAGCTCTCTGCCTACATACTTTCCCCGGGACAACCAACGCCCGGTAGATCTAGCCTTCTCCGTCCCCTCATCGCAGTAACACAAAGTACTGGAATATTAACCAGTTTCCCATCGACTACACCTTTCGGTCTCGCCTTAGGGGCCGACTCACCCTCCGCCGATTAACGTTGCGTAGGAAACCTTGGGTTTTCGGCGTGCGGGTTTTTCACCCGCATTATCGTTACTCATGTCAGCATTCGCACTTCTGATACCTCCAGCATGCCTCACAGCACACCTTCACAGGCTTACAGAACGCTCCTCTACCATGCATAGATAAATCTATGCATCCGCAGCTTCGGTGTATAGCTTGAGCCCCGTTAAATCTTCCGCGCGGGCCGACTAAACCAGTGAGCTATTACGCTTTCTTTAAAGGATGGCTGCTTCTAAGCCAACCTCCTGGCTGTCTGTGCCTTCCCACTTCGTTTCCCACTTAGCTATAACTTGGGGACCTTAGCTGGCGGTCTGGGTTGTTTCCCTTTCCACGACGGACGTTAGCACCCGCCGTGTGTCTCCCGTGATTGAACTTGTAGGTATTCGGAGTTTGCATCGGTTTGGTAAGCCGGGATGGCCCCCTAGCCGAAACAGTGCTCTACCCCCTACAGTTATACACGAGGCGCTACCTAAATAGCTTTCGAGGAGAACCAGCTATCTCCAGGCTTGATTAGCCTTTCACTCCTATCCACAACTCATCCGATAATTTTTCAACATTACCCGGTTCGGGCCTCCAGCAGGTATTACCCTGCCTTCACCCTGGCCATGGATAGATCGCCTGGTTTCGGGTCTGCTCCCAGCTACTAAATCGCCCTATTCGGACTCGGTTTCCCTACGCCTCCCCTAAGTGGTTAAGCTTGCAACTGAAAACAACTCGCTGACCCATTATATAAAAGGTACGCAGTCAACCGGTCATCAAAACACCCTCTTTATTTAGATGGTCCCTCTCTTTTGTTCAATCGATATGCCACCCCATTGGAATGACATTGCAATAAAACAAACAAAGGTGCCGTCTTTAAAGATGCTTTAAAGACCAGGCTCCCACTGCTTGTACGCATACGGTTTCAGGTTCTATTTCACTCCCCTCTCCGGGGTTCTTTTCGCCTTTCCCTCACGGTACTAGTTCACTATCGGTCAGTAAGTAGTATTTAGCCTTGGAGGATGGTCCCCCCATGTTCAGACAAGGTTTCACGTGCCCCGTCCTACTCTTCGTTACTCCTCTCGCTCACCTTTCATATACAGGGCTATCACCTTCTTTGGCCAGACTTTCCAGACTGTTTTATTAGGATTGCTCGATTGATGGTAACTGGGCTGTTCCCCGTTCGCTCGCCGCTACTCAGGGAATCTCGGTTGATTTCTTTTCCTACGGCTACTTAGATGTTTCAGTTCACCGCGTTCGCTTCCATAACCTATGTATTCAGTTATGGATACTCTGTAAACAGAGTGGGTTTCCCCATTCGGAAATCCTCGGGTCAAAGCTTGTTTGTCAGCTCGCCGGGGCTTATCGCAGACTACTACGTCCTTCATCGCCTCTTACTGCCTAGGCATCCACCATATGCGCTTAGTCGCTTGACCATATAACCCAAAACACTCTTCTAACTTGTCTTTTTCACGTCTGGTTTCGTTGCTTGTTCGCTCGCTTCGGTCATTTACCTTTACGTAAACTCCCTCGCTCGCTCACAAGCGGCCTCACCAGTCGCGAATAATCCTGCGTTAAAAGTATCTGGTTGTTAATCAGATCCGTGCTGGGCGAAATACAAGTTTGCTGTGTTCCTTTTGTACAACACATTTGCGCGTTTGCATTCCTGTCGGCTGTGCAAGCCGAACCGTGTCGTCGCGACATGTGCAAATGCGACACTTGATATGAATCAGCAAAAACTGCTGACCCACTCAAGACGTCAGAATTTCCAAATTGTTAAAGAGCAAGTAAAAATAAACGGGGTCGGAGCTTCATTAATCCCAGTGCAGTGGTCAGAATCTGAGCCATTTCACAGATCAATGAAGCTCCGACCCCGATTTACATATCCTTAGCAGCAGTCTTCTTACGCCAAACAAAGTGGTGGAGCCAGGCGGGATCGAACCGCCGACCTCCTGCGTGCAAGGCAGGCGCTCTCCCAGCTGAGCTATGGCGAAACCATAAATGGTGGGTCTGGGAAGATTGGAACTTCCGACCTCACCCTTATCAGGGGTGCGCTCTAACCAACTGAGCTACAGACCCAAAGTTCGCTAATGCCTGAACGAAATGGACCAGGTCCAGGGCTGTTGCTTTCGATCAGATAACTTGTGAGGGGCTCGCGCCTTCGTCTAGACGTACAGGCGTCTTTCTTACTCTTTAAAGGAGGTGATCCAGCCGCACGTTCCCGTACGGCTACCTTGTTACGACTTCACCCCAGTCATAAGCCACACCGTGGTAAGCGCCGTCCCGAGGTTAAGCTACCTACTTCTGGTGCAACCTACTTCCATGGTGTGACGGGCGGTGTGTACAAGACCCGGGAACGTATTCACCGCGACATTCTGATTCGCGATTACTAGCGATTCCGACTTCACGGAGTCGAGTTGCAGACTCCGATCCGGACTACGACGAGCTTTAAGGGATTGGCTGAGCCATTGCTGCTCGCAGCCCTCTGTACTCGCCATTGTAGCACGTGTGTAGCCCTGCCCATAAGGGCCATGATGACTTGACGTCGTCCCCACCTTCCTCCGGTTTGTCACCGGCAGTCTCCCTAGAGTTCCCACCCGATTACGTGCTGGCAACTAAGGACAAGGGTTGCGCTCGTTGCGGGACTTAACCCAACATCTCACGACACGAGCTGACGACAGCCATGCAGCACCTGTTTTCCAGGCCGAAGCACTCCCGTATCTCTACAGGATTCTGTCAATGTCAAGGGCAGGTAAGGTTCTTCGCGTTGCATCGAATTAAACCACATGCTCCACCGCTTGTGCGGGTCCCCGTCAATTCCTTTGAGTTTTACCGTTGCCGGCGTACTCCCCAGGCGGAGAACTTAACGCGTTAGCTGCGACACCGAAAGGCAAACCCTCCCGACATCTAGTTCTCATCGTTTACGGCGTGGACTACCAGGGTATCTAATCCTGTTTGCTCCCCACGCTTTCGCACCTCAGCGTCAGTATTGGCCCAGGAAGTCGCCTTCGCCACTGGTGTTCCTTCCGATATCTACGCATTTCACCGCTACACCGGAAATTCCACTTCCCTCTACCATACTCTAGCTCTGCAGTTTCGAATGCAATTCCCAGGTTGAGCCCAGGGCTTTCACATCCGACTTAAAGAGCCACCTACGCGCGCTTTACGCCCAGTAATTCCGATTAACGCT
>PVMK01124446.1_pt1 | contig 36256 bp, 31 predicted proteins | sample 1853481 | NCBI WGS metagenome assembly PVMK01 (sample SAMN08533507, study PRJNA380276) | Marine sediment metagenome, whole genome shotgun sequencing project. | reverse complement strand
CCTGTGTTATCATCATTTGGAGGGCGGATCGAGAGCTGTGTTATGTCATGGTAAGCATCAGTTTAAATCCAGGTAGCTTGAAAACCTGCGATAGCATCAAGTTACCACAGTGTTTCCAAGACCTGAGATAAGGAATCAGATAACACAGGTTCGCTTGATGCGCCCGAGTTCATGTTATCACAGGTTTTTCGGTTGCCGTGGGATCATGGAATGCCCTTGTCTTGCCTCTCAAAGTGGGCACATTTTTCTTGGATATCAAATCTGGCCCATGCAATAATGCCTATATGCTCCTGGAATTTCAAAAGGCCGTGAAACAGAACACTGCAAAACCAATTGTTGACTATTCTCAAGGGGTTTGCGATGCTAAGACATGCACGAAACCTTCCGTTTTCACGACCATCAGAACCTCACGGATTGCATATGTAGTGTTAGATCTGCCCGTTTCCAACAATTGATTTGCCAGTGTTGACTGATTTTGCCTGATCAGAGAGTTTGGGCTATGGCCCGATCAACGCGCTCCAACGATGAAAACCGCCATGCAGATTTTGAGAGGGGTTATGATGTTACACTTGACCTTGAATACAAACGAGCCAATACGAAAAGAGTTGGTGTCTCTTACAGTCGCTATCACCCTGACACTGCTCGCAATATTACCTGGCACCCCTCTTCTCAGGGCAGCGTTTTCCGGCCAACAGGTGGCGTTGCTGCCTTCGCGGTTCCCTGTCAGTGTTCCGCCTCCGAGTCACTTCCGGTCCCAGGTGGGGCTGGCCAAAGGAAGGTTTCTTGTCGCCAGTCAACAGCTCAGAGATCCCAACTTTTTGGAAACCGTTGTCTTCTTGATCGATTACCACCGGCAGGGTGCAATGGGTTTGGTCATTAACCGCCCCACAAAGGTGAGGCTCTTTACGCTATTTCCGGAGATAGAGGGACTGAGGGAGCGGACGGACATTGTTTACATCGGTGGGCCGGTCGGGAGAAAACAGATGCGGCTGCTCGTACGGGCAGACAGTCAACCCGAGAAGTCTCATCGTGTGTATGAGGACATATATATCAGCTCAAGCCGGACGTTGCTTGAGCGAATGATTGACCATGCGGACCCCCGAGAGAGATTTCGTGTCTATGCCGGTTCTGCCGGGTGGTTCCCTAGGCAGCTAGACCGAGAAGTATCGAGAGGTGACTGGCACGTCTTGAAGGCCGATGCCGAGATGGTTTTCAGGAAAGATCCTTCAGAGATTTGGCCAGAGCTTATTCGTCGGGCTTCGCTTAAGTGGGTGAAAGCAGAATGAAGGAGAGGTAAATTCGTTCCTTCATTCCCATTGCGTTGCTTCCCAAAAGGAACTTTCTTACAACCTAAAATCTATCATAGTCTCTATATTATTGTTGTTACAGGGATTTTTTGAAAAAACAGAAGACTACATCTGGCACACTTACATGGATTTGGCGAAAGTACTATGAAGGCTTATGCACGTAAGGTTCTGTTTGAAGGCCATCTGACTTGGTAACGTTTGTAAATGTAAACATGCGTCTGCTAAGTGGAAGGATACCTTTCCCAGTCTTCTTAGCTTTACCTCGATCTGGGGTGCAGCAACCGAGATTCGGCTAAACAGCTCCAAAATAGAGATTAAGAGAGAATCTGAAAACGATCGCACCTTGAAATCCGGAATAAGGTATGTGAAAAAACGGAGAGTACAAGAAATATTGTGTTCCCTTCCTTGCAGAAATATGACCTTGACAATTCCCTCACTTCTGGTGGTAAACTTAAAAAAGCCACAGTGTGGTATATATGTTAACCCTGCATCAATCTCCTAGAGGAGATAAGGCTACGTATGTGGAGTTACAACGAAGCCTTCTATTATCAAATAGCGAAAAATATCTTTAGAATACTTCAGATCTGAAATCACAGGATTACGCGGGGATCCTCTATCATTGCTCAATCTCCCCGGACCTGATCCTCACTACTTATAAGCGTGCCCGGATTGGATGGATATGGGGTCTGCCGGAGGCTAAAATCCAACGTCTATCTGTCCAATCATCGGAGCTCATTTCTGTGTGGAAGTAAATAAATAGCATCATAAGGAGGTCTATTTATTATGAAGCTACGCACCATTCTCATTATCCTATCACTTACGGCCTGCCTTTTGACCATGGGGGGCGGTTATGTCTATTTGTCTTCCCTTCGCCAATCAACATTGGAGAAGGTGGAACGTGATAATACGATTTGGACAAAGCATATTCATTCTGAAACCTCCTCTCACCTTGGCAAACAACGAAATGTGGTCAAGGCCCTTGCCAGGCTCAAAGAATTGTCCGATGTTCTGGTTAACCCTAATTCGAAAAACCTGACAAAAGCTAATTTTGTTCTGGACAATTTCAAGGATTCCTTTGGTGTCAGCGTCTGTTACCTTTTCGACACCGACGGTTTGGTCCTGGGCTCCTCCAACCGTGGGGATCCGGGCAGTTTTGTCGGAAAGAATTACGGTTTTCGGCCCTATTTCAAGCAGGCCCTGGCCGGCCAACCCTGGGTGTATATGGCCCAGGGAGTCACTTCGCACAAGCGGGGTATCTATTACAGCCACCCTGTAGTTGGAGAAACCACTGATAACGTAATCGGGGTGGTGGTCATTAAGGACTCTGTTGATAAAATTGAAGACGGCTTCCGCCAAATCCCGGAAGGAACCGCCGTTCTGATGGATCCGAACGGTCTGGTGTTTGCCGCCAATCAGCCGGACTGGGTGATGCAACTTCTGTGGAAGCCCTCAAAAGATCTGCTGGCCGAGTTGAAGGCGAACCGACAATTTGGAGGCGGGCCGTGGAATTGGCTCGGTTTTTCCAAAACAGTGGACAAACAGGTGGTAGATCGGTCTGGCGACCCATACATGTTCCACCCGTTGAATCTCAAAAACCTGCCCGGTTGGCGGGTCGCGTACATCAGGAGTCTGGAAGATATTGCCCAGGGTACCTCCATGGTCTATTACGACACTGCCGGGATCATCATCCCGATTATCATGGTCATCATCGGCCTTGGGGTTCTGCTCCTGTATCGGAGTGCCAGCGCGGAACTGGCCTTGCGTAAATCAGGCGAGGCGGCGCTAAAAGAAAACGAGGAAAAATACCATGGTATCCTGGAAAACATGGAAGACGGCTATTTCGAGGTTGATCTTAACGGCAACTTCACCTATGCCAATGCCGCCGCCATCCGGCAGATAGGAACCACCAAAGAAGAGGTGGTGGGCACCAACTTCAGAGAGTATGCCGGAGAGAGAGAAGCAAAGAGATTGTATGAAGTCTTCAATAAAATGTACAAAACCGGTAAGCCGCTCCATCAGATAGGCTATTCAGTGGGCACTCCGGATCAAATGGTGAAGCACATGGAAATAACGGCTTCTGTCATCCATAATACCCAGGGCAACCCCGTCGGATTTGGGGGGGTTAACCGTGACGTCACCAATCGCAAATCTGCCGAGGAAGCCTTGCGCCAAAACGAAGAAAAATACCGCACCATCTTTGATAACATTGAAGCCGGATACTATGAACTAGATCTGGCGGGCAACATCACCGAAGGCTCATATATTGCCGGGGTTATGTTAGGTAGTTCTACTGAAGACTTCTTAGGAAAAAACTTTGCAGACTTTTGCGATAAAGAGAACGCCCAGTCCTTATTTGAAATTTACCATAACGTATATTTGACCGGCCAGCCCGCTAAGCAAGTTGAGTGGAATATTACCGCTCCGGACGGAACCAAAAGATCTATGGAAACTTCGGCGGCGTTGATGCGCGATACCGATGGTAAACCGATCGGGTTTCGGGGAATCATCCTCGATATGACCGAAAGAAAGAAGGCCGAGGAAGCCTTGCGCCAAAGCGAAGAAAGATACCGGACTATTCTCGATAACGTTAAAGCTGGATACTACGAGGTTGATTTGGCGGGAAACTTAACCCTTATCTCCGATGTAGGCGCAGGTATCCTAGGGCGGCCGGATGATGATCTTATCGGAAAAAACTATGCCGAGTTTTGCGATAAGGAAAGCGCCCGTGCGTTATATGAAAATTACAACAACGTATATGAGACCGGCCAACCGGCCAGGGCCGTGGAGTGGAACATTACCGATTCGAACGGAAATCTCATATCCGTGGATGTATCCATTTCATTGATGCACGACTCTAACGGCGAGGCAATCGGGTTTCGGGGAATCATCCGCGATATGACCGAACGCAAGCAATCCGAGCTGGAGCTGAAGAAGCGTACGCATGACCTTGGGGAGCGGGTCAAAGAATTGAATTGCATGTACGGCATATCCAATGCGACTGAAACGCCCGGCATCACTTTCGAAGAAATACTGAAGGAAGTTGTCGATCTAATTCCGCTGGCGTGGCAATATCAGGAAAATGCCTGCGCCCGGGTTGTGTTTCAAGATGCTGAGTTTAAAACTAAAAATTTTCAAGAAACCGTTTGGCTGCAAGCTGCCAACATACCTGTTGATGGACAAGATATGGGGGTAGTGGAGGTTTTTTATCTTAACGAGAAACCCGTACTTGATGAAGGGCCTTTCGTGCAGGAAGAAAGACATTTGCTTGACGATATTGCCCATCGCTTGGGCAAGACCTTCGAACGCATTCGTACAAAAGAGGCTTTACAGAAGGCCAAGGCCCAGGCTGACGAGGCCAACCGGGTCAAAGGGGAATTCCTGGCCAACATGAGCCATGAGATCCGAACGCCCATGAACGCCATTATGGGTATGACCCACCTGGCGCTGCAGACAGAGCTGTCGCCCAAACAGCATGACTATTTGAACAAGATCAAAACATCGGCCAATTCCCTGCTGAGTATCATCAACGACATTTTAGATTTCTCCAAGATCGAGGCTGGCAAGCTGGAGATGGAATCGGTAGACTTCAACTTGGACGAGGTCATGCATAATCTGGCACCTGTGGTGATCATAAAGTCTCAGGAAAAAGAGAATCTGGAAGTCCTTTTCGATATAGCTCAGAACGTACCGCGTTTCCTGAGGGGCGACCCGTTGAGGCTGGGGCAGGTCTTGGTCAATTTGGCCAGCAACGCAGTCAAGTTTACCGAAGAAGGAGAGATTATCATCTCCGTCCGGTTAATCAAAGATGAAAAAGATCAGGCAAGTCTGGAATTTTCGGTTAGCGACACCGGTGTCGGCCTTACCCAGACTCAGGCAGACAATCTGTTTGAGGCATTCACCCACGCCGATACCTCCACCACCCGCAAATACGGTGGCACAGGGCTGGGACTGACCATCTGCAAAAGCCTGGTTGAGATGATGGGTGGAGAAATCCGGGTCGAAAGTGAACCGGACCGGGGCAGCACTTTTATTTTCACGGCTAACTTTGGACGAAACGAGCAAAAGAAAGAGAAAGCCTTGAAACCATCGCCAGACCTGAAGGGTATGCGTGTATTGGTTGTAGATGACAACGACACCTCCCGGGAGATTCTGAAGGGCCTGCTCGAATCTTTCAGCTTCGACGTCTCGCTGGCCGCATCAGGGGAGGAAGGCTTAAGAGAGTTGGAAAAGGCCTCCAAAGCCGGCCTCCATGAGCTGGTGTTGATGGACTGGAAGATGCCGGGTATGAACGGCATAGAGGCTTCGCGTCGGATCAAGAATCATCCCGGCCTGGCCAAAATTCCAACGATCATCATGGTGACCGCCTATGGTCGTGAGAGCATCATGCGCCAGGCCGACCAGATCGGCTTGGAGGGTTTTCTGGTCAAACCGGTCAGTCCATCTGTGCTCTTCGATACCATCATGCAGGCCTTTGGCAAAAAAGTCACCGAGACTGCAAAGACTGCAAAGAGAAAAGAACAGGAAGCCGAAGCCTTGAGATATATCCAGGGGGCTCAGATATTGTTAGTCGAAGACAATGAAATCAACCAGGAGGTGGCCCGGGAGCTTCTGGAAAGATCTGGTTTGCAGGTGATAATAGCAACCAACGGTGAAGAAGCCGTACGCGCGGTCAAAGAAAAAGATTTTGAGGCCGTGCTGATGGATGTTCAAATGCCGGTCATGGACGGCTACAAAGCCACGCGTGAGATACGTAAAGATGAGCGGCATAAAGATTTGCCCATTATCGCCATGACCGCCCATGCGATGACAGGCGACCGAGAAGGGTGCCTTGCGGCCGGGATGAACGACTACGTGTCCAAACCAATCGACCCTGAGAAACTCTTTTCTGCTCTCATCAGATGGATCAAACCCGGGGAGCGAGAGATTCCGGATTATCTGCTGGCCAGGACTAACGAGGAGCCGCCGGAGGATGAAGGCCTGCCCTTACCAGACTTGCCCGGTATTTCAGTGAAATCCGGCCTGATAAGGGTAGGCGGCAACAGGAATCTTTACCGAAAACTGCTCAGTAAATTTCGCCGCAACCATGCGGATGACGCCAATGACATCAGAAACGCATTGGATAAGGACGATACGGGAACCGCTACCCACCTGGCACACACCATAAAAGGATTGGCCGGGAATTTAGGGGCGCATGATCTGCATATGGCGTCAGCGAATTTAGAAGCAGACCTCCGGCTAAACCGGACCGAAAACATACCGGGACTATTTAACGTTTTTTCCGAGGCCCTGGATTTGGTTCTGAATTCAATTACTGCTTTAGAACCCGGAGAAACGGATACAGCCGTAGCCGGGCTGACTGCACAACCTGCTCCGGAATCATTTGACCGCAATCGTGCTCATTTCCTGTTAAGCGAACTCAAAAAGTTTCTGGAAAAGGACGACTTTCGAGCGGTCAAAACCCTCGAGGATCTCAGGGCAGCCCTTCCAGGCGGTATGGCTGAGAATGAACTGGCCGACCTGGAAAAACACATCGAAGAATACGCTTTTGAAAAGGCCCTTGAACCCTTGGTTGCAGTCATACAGGCTTTAGATAATTCAGTATAGGGTAAAACGAAATGTCAAACAGTGAAATAAAGAATTCGGTTTTAGTCGTGGACGACAACCCGGAAAACATCGATTTGCTGGGTAGCATTTTACATCAAGACCACAAGATCAAGGTGGCTTTGAACGGCAACAAGGCACTGAAAATCGCCGGATCAGAAGACCCGCCTGATATAATTCTCCTGGACATAATGATGCCAGACATGGACGGATACGAGGTCTGCCGACGTCTCAAGGCCGATCCCAAAACCCGGGATATCCCTATCATCTTCGTTACTGCTAAATCCGATACATCCGATGAAACCCAAGGGTTGGAAATAGGGGCTGTGGATTACATTACCAAGCCTTTCAGTCCCCCCATTGTCCAGGCTCGGGTCAAAACCCATCTGACCTTGAAGATGATGCGTCAGAGGGTAGAGGACGCTTTCGGACGACATGTTCACCCTTCGGTGGCCGAACTGATCTTAAACGGCGGACTCAATATGGACGGCGAGATGAAAGATGTGACCTTGCTTTTCTCAGACCTGCGGAACTTCACGAGCTTTGCCGAACAAAATCATCCCCGAGTTGTCTTCGCTCAGATCAACGAATACTATTCGTCTATGACCGAGATCATCCAGCGTTTCGGTGGCGTTGTTTTACAATATGTTGGGGATGAGATAGAGGCCGTCTTTGGTGCTCCCTTCCCCGATGATCATCACCAGGACAAGGCTGTTCAGGCCGCTTTGGAAATGCGCCAGGCTTTGACAGAACTAAACACCAGGATTCGAGACCTTGGAAAAACCCGGTTCCGCCATGGCATCGGCATACACTCTGGGCCAGCCTTGGCTGGTGTTGTCGGGTCAACGGAACGTCAGACCTATTGCCTTGTCGGTGATACAGTGAATGTGGCTTCTCGGGTTGCTGATTTGTGTAAATCCTACGAGACTGATATCTTAATTAGCCATCAGACTTACCAGCATCTTATGCAGGATTATGGCCTGACTGCACTCCCTCCAACCCAGGTAAAGGGCCGCAATCAAAGCCTAATGGTTTACAAGATTTAGCTGGGGTGATTATAGGGCAGCTTTACATGGCGTCATAAGGAAATCGGAGAATTCTCGTAGCGCATGACTTCCGCATCACCAATGAACGCATATTTCCGCTTCCGATGGAAGTCAAAACAATGATAGAGCTGCCCTGGAGTTATGCCTAAGCCATCTATAGGGAGGTTCTTAAAAAGGGGAAACACAAGTATACCGAATGTAATCAATGCTTTTATTGAAGTGAAACCTACCTATATTTATGATGTTAGTTTGGTTATGATGATATATGTATTTAGATCCCTCCATATGATTCCAAAGAGATTTTTGAAAAAATCCATATCATTCTTCTGATTCTTTTATCATTTCATTCTTTCTTTTCTGTTTTTGCTCCTGAGACAAACATATCAAAGCGGTTTAGATCAGACCCATGGCGTATCGTGGTGTACTCTCTCCAATAAGATTGGTTTGGATCATATTGTCATAACCAAGCAGAGGGGGAAAGCCATGGGTAGTCAGGGATACACCAAGAAGCGTCCGTGTGGTATTTGCCGACGGTGGTTTATGTCCCATCCGAAGCTCAAGGATCGCCAGCAGACCTGTGGCGATCCCGTGTGCAAGAAAGAGTGGCATAGGAAAAAGTGCGCTGAATGGAACAAACGAAATGGGGATTACTTTAAAACGAACTACCTGCAAAAAAAACTTGATTCTCAAGTCACAACTACCCAGGTCAAAAGCCGCTTGAAGACAGGACTACCCCTACAGCATGTTCAAGAAGTGATCGGGATACAACACCTTGTAATAATTGAATATCTGGCACAACTACTGGTTCAGCGTTTTCAAGATGTGATATGGAGGCAAGTTCCTGTAAATACAGGACAAGTGGGCCGACTACCCCGGAAGGTGTTTTCAAGATGTGATCGACAGTGAGGGGCGCTGATATTTATAATCGTCCAAAACATCAACAGAGGAGTCGATCATGATCAAGAAAAAAGTCCTGGAACCTGATCGGATTAGACATATTCAAGGGGGGTTCAGTTTTATCCCTCACCGCTTCCTCACCGATGGCTTTTTAGCTTCATTGAGCCAGACAGAAATCCTTCTGTACCTTTTCCTTGTCCTGGCCTCAGATCGCAACGGTCTCTCTTTTTACTCCTATGATGCCATTTGCACCTTACTGCAGCTCAGCGTTGATGAGTACATTGAAGCGAGGGATAATTTGATTAAGAGGGATCTTATTGCGTTTAACGGCACCCTCTTTCAGGTGCTTGATTTACCCGGAAAGACAGCTCAAGAAAAAGAAGTAAAACCTTCATCCCAATCGAGCCGAAGGTCCGAGATCAGGGACCTTATCCAGCAGTCCATTGGGGAGATTTAAAGTGGCTGATGAAGATATCAGGAGGTTGGCTCAAGCCATCGAGGATTACGCAAAGTGGGTGAAAGGCACTTCCAAAACCACGAGCTATCCTCAGACACTGATGGATTTCCTTCTCTTCGCAATCAACAATGGAATGGCCTGGAAAGATATGTTTACTGTGGATACGCTCGAAGCGTTTCGTAGCCATAGCCGTTTCACAGTCGCCCCCCGTGCCCTGGTTTCCCTTTCCGATTATCTTTTTTCCCAGAATAGAATCGATCAACCTTTGGAGATTCCAACTCCCCAGATTTTGAAGCATGTGGTCCAATTGCCGGATCTCTACGAGCAATACCTGTTATTCTACAAACAGACTTCACGGGTTTCCGATGATTACCTTAAAAGTGTAAGAAGCCTGCTGGCCCGTTTTCACGAGTATCTTCAAAAGCAAAACATAGAAATTCCTGTTTTAAAGATCGAGCATATCGATACCTTTCTGGGAGGGATTAAGGGAGCCTTGAGTACTCACAGTCTCTACCGCTCTCAGTTGCGAGGGTTTTTAAGATACCTGTATCACGAGCGAAAAATCATAAAAAGAGACCTGGCTGATCTCTTGGTGGGGCCGCCCATCTTTGCCAAGCCCAAACCCCCAAAGTTCCTGCGACCCAATGAACTACAAAAACTCTTCTCAAGCCTGACACTTTCCACTCCCAGGTCCATACGAACCTACGCCATGGTTCACTTAGCCTATACCATGGCCCTTAGGCCTGTTGAGATCAGCAGGATCATCCTTAATGATATCTCTTTTTCTGAGAAGACATTGACTATGCAGAAACGAAAGGGCGATCGTCCCATTACCCTCCCCATTCCGGAGAAGACCATGAAGGCTATAGCCGTATATATCCTTCATGTCAGGATTAAAACGCAACACAGGCATCTGTTCATGACCCACAAAAGGCCCTATTGTCCACTCAGTTCTGGCAGTGTGTGTGTCGAAATCTGGAGAGCTATGAAGAATGCGGGGCTTTCTTCTTCTGCCTATTGGCTCAGGCATACCCATGCCCAGAATCTTTTGCTTCTTGGCCGGTCCATTTACGAGATCAAAGAAATGTTAGGGCATCAAGACATTCAACACACCCAGAGATATCTTCATATCGACACTGAACTCATGCGAAAGGTACTGCTAAATGAAACACTTTGAAAGCTTTCTGGCTCCAAAGTTGGACGCGTTCTTCGCTTATCGCAAGGATCTCGGTTATTCTCTCAAGACCCTCAGATATCAGCTTTTCGTTCTTGATCGATATCTGAAAGAAAAAAATGCGGACTGGAAAGATCTTCAACCCGGCTTTTTCCTTGAGATGAGATCAAATCTTCCCAATGAAGCCCGCTCTGTAAACAGGATACTCACCACAACACGCAAGTTTTTCCAGTTTCTGATTCGACAGGGATGCCTGGATGAAAATCCCCTCAGAGACATTCCCGTACTTAAGGAAAACACCGTCGTGCCTTTTGTCTTTTCTCCAGAGCAAACCGAGCAATTACTTGAGGCGGTTTCCAAAAGAATGCGGCAAACCAGGGGATGGTTTTTGAACGACTTTGCCTTGTCCATGGTTGTTTTGCTCTTGGCCCGATGCGGCCTGAGAATCTCAGAGCCTTTAAGACTCCGAAAGCATCACTATCGTCGTGATGATCGTACCATATATATCGAGAGAACCAAGTTCAATAAGGATAGACTCATTCCCATCCCCAAGGATGTCGTGACCCAGATCGAAAACTATCTCTCCGTGAGAAAATCCCTGCTGCAAAATGATGATAGCCCTTTTCTCCTGGTCCGCCTGGATCAAGGACCTTTCAGAGATCAGCAAGTCCGGTACTTGTTCCATAAAGCCATGAAAGAGGTCGGACTTGAGCAGCCCAGACGGGTTATCGGCAACGTGAACTTCAGTCAGCCAACACCTCATAGCCTACGTCATTCGTTCGCGGTAAATACTTTGTTGCGAATCAAAAAACGAAAAGGTTCGCTGCAATATGCACTGCCTGTCCTGGCGGCCTACATGGGTCACAGCATTTACTGGTATACCGCCATATATCTTCGCGTGGTCGATGCCATCAGTAGAAAAAACCTGGTTGACTTTACCCTTTGGCAGGAAAGGATGCCATGAAGCTTTCCCCTTGCGTCCGTAAGTTTTTTGATCAATATCTCCCCCACATCAAGGGGGTGAGTCACAATACGATCATAGCCTATCGGGATGCCTTCAAACTGATTCTTTCTTATGCTGCAAAACATTATGGCATTAAAATAAGATCCCTCAGAGTAGAACATCTCACATCGGGGTTTGTTATCCCATTCCTTGATGAACTCGAGAAGGAGCGTAAGAATGTGGCGAATACACGCAATCATCGGCTTGCAGCCTTGAAAACCTTTGCCAGAATGATCAGTCTTATGTATCCGGAGCAACGACAAGTGGCAGACGCCATTCTCCGTATCCCACAAAAACGAACTCAGAAACCCCTAATCGGCTTTCTTTATCAGGATGAGATCCTGCAGGTTTTTGAGGCCGTTGATCTCAAAAGAAAAGAGGGGTTCAGAGATTATGCCCTGCTTCATCTGCTCTATGATTCCGCGGCCAGGGCCAGCGAAATAACAACATTGAATCTGGATTACTTTGACCGTCATAAAAAAACCCTGACTATCCTGGGAAAAGGAAACCGGTTCCGGCTCATACAGCTCAAGCCCAAGACCTGTCATCTCCTCCAGGCCTATATCAGGAAATACCGCATATCACCAAAACCGCTCTATCAAAACCGGCTCTTTCTCAATCAGCGGGGAGAAGAACTCACCCGCTATGGTATCTACCGCATCTGTAGGAAATATCTCGAAAAGGCCCTTACCCCCAAACGCCTCAAAAATATCAATCCCGTTCGAAGCTTCCGTCACTCGCGAGCAGTTGATATGCTCTATAGCGGCCATCCCATCACGGACATCAAGAACCATCTGGGCCATGACAATATCCAGTCCACCACCATCTACCTGCATCTGGATCTCAATCGAAGGCGGTACATCCAGAGGCGGTTCATCAGACATATGGAATCGGTTTTAACCGATGACTCAAAGATAGAAGAAGCTCTTCAATGGGAAAACAAGGAGGATATGATGGCTTGGTTGGATCGTCTATAGAGGGGCGAAACAACCAACGGCCGGCCAAGGAGAGATGTTTCTCATGGAAAATTATTATGTTGCAAGTCTCATGCTTAACCCCATCCAAATATGCCGCAACTCATTGTTTTTGTTGTTGATTCATGATGCCCCACGCCGGGACCAGAAAACAACGCGTTTTCAAGAGGTTAGATCGGCTCACAACATAACTATATTATAGTTGAATTTTGACCCACCCCGGAAACGCTGAAGACTACGTCTGGTAGTCCAAACCAAAACGATCTACAATATAATATAAACAATAGGCCACTTCCCTTTGAGATAACAGGGGAAATACTGAAGAGAGCCGTTTCAGGGAGATAACCCTTAAACGGCTTTTCTGCGTCTGGCAGGAGGATAACAGAAAATGACAACTTTAACAGATGAACGTTTCAAAGAGTTAGGTTTTGTCAAAACGATAGATGGCGGAGTCCAGGATAAACAAGGGAAAATATTTTATCCGAAAAAAGTTAAATCCCCCGCAAAGGTCATCAGACTGTTTTGCAAAGAATGCTTGGGATTGGACAGACAGCAAAAACAAACCACCGGACTTTCGATAATGATTGACGATTGCACCGACCCTCTTTGCCCATTATTCGATTTTCGATATGGCAAAAACCCATTTTATACCAAGGCAAGTGATGAGGGTTCAGATATAGGGCTTGATTCAATAGAAAACCAACCTGAAACCCTGTCTCAGACCGCTTGATACTGATCAGAGTCGGTGAAGAGTATAGACCCAAAAAGACCACGCTCAAATGATGCCGGAGTTTGCCATTTTAGAACTCTTTTAGAATCATTTTTCCAAGACATAATGACCTCCCGAACTGATATTTTGTGAGTGGATGGTGAATAGGCCTTCACCCTATTGGGCGTTGGAAGGCTAAATGTGATTACGACACTTTCAGATGATTTTCTCAGTTTTTGAAAGTGCTGCAGTCGCCTTATAACGTTTTCCGAGATAGGCGTCAATGACCTGTCTATCGTTCAGAACAATCTCAGGGGGGCCTTCAGTAATCTTTTCCCCGTGGTGCAAAACAACTACCCGGTCAGAAACCTTGGCAATGGCCTTCATAACGTGTTCTATCACCAGAATCGTCACGCCCGTATCCCGCACTTCCTTGATAAGCGCTACACCCACGTCGATTTCGGTGGGGTTGAGGCCGGACATCACCTCATCCAAGAGGAGGAGCTTTGGGTTCATTGCCATGGCTATTGCCATTTCCAAGCGCTTCCGCTCAAGGCCATTCAGTCTCTCTATTGGTATATCCTTCTTTCCAGCCAGTCCCAAGAAGTCCAGGGCCTCCTCGGCTCTCCTCCGAGCCGCCCGTCCCCCCCTTCGTCTTTCTGTCCTGCCGAAAAGGGCTCCCATCATCACATTTTCAAGCGCGCTCATCTTAGTCAGTGGGGGTTTAACCTGGAACGTCCGGCTGATCCCAAGTTGACCGATCTGATGCGGTTTAAGGTCCCGAATTGATCCACCACCAAAACGAATGTCTCCATTGGAATAAGAGAGGCTTCCTGTGATCAGATTGACTAGTGTGGTTTTCCCAGCACCATTGGGACCTATAACGCCAAGGATTTCACCTTCAAAATGGGTAAAGCTAACATCCTTCAGCGCCATCACACGCCCAAAGCGTTTGGTGACGCCAATCACTTCCAGGATTTTCATGGTGCCCTCCTTGAAGCGCTTATAATGTGATTATCAATCTCTTGCCCGGGTGGCCGTCCCGAGGTAAATGGCAAACATGGTCAAGAGCGCTCCCAGTATCTCTGACGGGGCGGTAGACCTGGCAAAAAAAAGGATGTCCCAGACGAATGCCAGGGCAGGCTGCAGCAGCAAGATCAGCCCAACCACAGACGCCTCCAGTTTCACGAGACCCCCGGTGATGAGGACCCACCCTAAAGCTTGAGAGACAACGCCGTACCCTAAAAGGGCGCCCCAGCTTTGAAGATCCGGTATGTAAAATCCTTCCTTCTGAACCCAGGCCTCCAATCCCATAATAAGGGCCGTCAGCAGAGATATAAGAGCAATGGTAGACAGACCGGTCGTCCGCACAGATCCGGATTGGGATTTTCTGAGGATCAAGATATAAGCCGCATAACAAATAGCCGCGATCAAACCAAATAGGATGCCTGTTTTATAATCTGCTCCGAGATCATTCCAATTGAGACCCGCTATCAGGTAGAGCCCGAACATGGCCAAAGGGATAGAGATCAGCAGCTTCATCGTCAATTTTTCTCCCAGGACAATGGCCCCGAATGCGGCCAGGAAAAAAACCTGAAAATTGGCAAGCAGGGTCGCCAATCCGGGGCCCACGTAACGAATGCTCCAGTGCCAAAAGGTGGTGTCGAGAGCCAGAAAGATGCTGCAAACCAATGCCATCAAAACATATCGGGGCCCATGACTTAACTTTTCGCCCCTGAGCCACACGATGGCCGACAGGATGAGACCTCCGAAAAGCATACGGTAGAATCCTGAAGTGATCGGGCCCACATGCGCCAATTTCACATAGACGGGCGAAAAGCTAATCATGATAGCGCCAGCCGTGAGTTGAAGGATACCGAGGAATCTCCCTCTGTAATTCATTGTTGATATTGATTGCATCGCCATGGGTGAGAAGGTTTACTCATTTCTGGGAAGTAATTTCGTAACTAATCATAGAGTGTTTGGGCAATCTGGCCTTTACTCTTGTTTTGAAGATCATGGCATGGCCTTTTGGATTTGCCTTCGGAATCAAGCCCCTCCGAATTGCCCAGAGTAAGGATTTGTTGAAAATGGTTAAAATGAACATATTATAGAAATAAGAAAGACCCGTACACAAATTCATCTTTGGTATCATGTATGGGCCTTTCAACTTTTATCAGGGTCGGCTCGCAGGTTGGGTCACGTTCGCAGGAAGTCCATTTTCACCAAAAGAGACTCTCTCTCTCAATCCGCACTACTTTTTAGAATCTGCCACATTAATAGAGTTCCATCTATTGAAGTATCCGTGCATGATCTTTGCACGCCAGACAGGGCAAAATCAGTGAATACTGCCAGAACAATTGTTGAAAACTGGGGGGTTCATCGCTACATCAAGCTTCAAAATAGAGAAAACGCTTTTTACCTGCCGCATAAGCCTTCCCTCGAAGACCCTCTTTTCGCTTACTCCTGATTTTACCTTGGGTTCTCAGCTTGTGAAGAATTTGCTTGATAGTATCATATTTCCATCCAGTCTTTTTTTCCAAAGTGGCCATTTCAATTCCATTTGGATTCGAAATGATATGGGCCAAGACAATATCGCTTGGGTATATCTTTCCCCTAATGACACGGGCTAATATAGCCGGATCGATTTCAAGGAACCCTCTTGATTGAACTGTCTTTGCTTTCTTTGGTTTCTGAGCTTTGTCAATCTTTTCAACACGCTTGGTTATTTTGTCTATCTTTTGGGACAGTTTCTTGAGACCCCTCACAACCACCAGCAGTTCCTTTTTCAGTTGCTTCACCAACATCTTCCTTTTTCCTCCATCAATATGTCAACATGCTAATTCCATTAGTAAATAGCTTAAACAACGCCTTCTATAATAGAGAGCATACCACACTTTACCGCAAAATCACTGCAAAAAATACAATGCTGATATCCCTGAACCACCGAGCTTATAAACCAAGTCCTATCCCAAAACACGATGGGCCGCCCCTAAGATGGCTGTATGGTCATTGAGGATGACTCTAACGGGCATCTTTTCAAGAAGGCCTTTAAAACGTCCTTTGTCTGCAAACGAATTCATGAATACACCATCAGCCAATGCAGGCAGGATCTTTGGGGGGATGCCGCCTCCTAAATAGACGCCACCAGTTGCAAGAACGGTGAGGGCCAGGTTACCGGAGATCGATCCTAAGATAGAGGTGAACATGCTCAGAACCTTAACGCAGAGAGGGTCTTTTTTTTGTATGGCAGCCTCTGTAATTGCTCGAGCCGAATCCATTCTCTCCATGTCCAGGAGCAGCCAGCCGGGGACCTGATATCTTCCTGTTTCCCTCAGAAACGAGAAGATGTTCAAGAGCCCCGGGCCTGATACAATCCTCTCAATGCTCACATGCCCGTAATGCTGGTGCATGTGCCTCCACAGGAGCACCTGGTCCTCGTCAGTGGGGGCAAAATCAACGTGCCCTCCCTCGGAAGAGATGGGAATATATCTCCCGTCATGCCAAACAAGTACCGAGGTTCCAAGACCCGTACCCGGCGCTGCCAGAGCAATATTACCCCCCTTTCGGAGCCTCATCTTGTTTAAAGGGTAGAGCTCACGACTATACAGGAGAGGTATACCCATGGCAGTTGCGGCAAGATCGTTGATAAGCTTTACATCCCACCCAAAACGCCGCGCTATACGTCGTTCCGAAATATCCCAGGGCAGGTTAGTGGTTTTGCACCGCCCGTCTATCACAGGCCCGGCAATGGCAAAGCACGCCTCGGTTATGGATGCCGGGTGTTTTTCAAAAAACTGTTCTAAGATACTTTCAAGATCCAGCGCATCGCGGCTCGAATATGACTCTACAATCCGAGTCACCGGTCTGGTTTTTCCATGGGAATAGAGGGCGAAATTTGTCTTGGTCCCTCCGATGTCACCGGCCAGAATCAACCTGTCTTTATTTATGCCTGTCATATTTTTACCCTACGGGATAGCCGGGGATGCCTCCGCCAAGAAAGCCATCAGGGCACGGTTGAAGCCTTTGGTCTGTTCTATGTTTGAAAGATGAGCTGCAGAGGGGAGCACCACCAGCTTAGACTGGGGGATACGATCGTGCATTGCCCGGGACGCGTCCACGGGAGTACCGGGATCATCTTCGCCGACCATGATAAGAGTGGGAGCCTTTATCTCAGAGAGTCTATCTGAATAATCAAGTCCCCGTATGGCCTCGCTGCAGCCGGCATAACCGTCCACCGGCGTTGCCAGGAGATGACGTCGGATGACATCCACCATGGGAGGGTTGCGGGCAATATATGCAGGGGTAAACCAGCGTTCCAGGGTGGATTTGACCAGGGCAGTCATTCCCTCACTGCGGGCCAGGTCAATCCGCTCCTGCCAGACCGGGTCGGCCTCTTTGGGAAGTACGGCGGCAGTATCGCACAGGGAGAGACTCCTAAACCGTCCAGGGTGGTTCAGGACGATTTGCTGGCCGATCATTCCGCCCATGGAGAGCCCGACCCAGTGCACCACATCCATATCCAGGGCGTCCAATAAAGCCATGGCATCTTCCCCTAATTGCGCTAACGTGTAAGGTGGTGCGGGCGCATCAGTCCCACCGTGACCCCGGGTATCATAGGAGAGCACGCGGTAATGTTGACTCAAAATGCCTATCTGGGGGTGCCACATTCCCAGGCTCGAAGCGAGGGAATGACTCAGCACCACAACCGATGCATTTTCCCTACCGGATAATTCGTAATTCATATGTATGCCATTGGCCTTAATCTTCATTGGTTTCTCTCCTCTATTATCTCTTTTTGCCTGCACTCAAACCGGGTTATATAAACCTCTCCAATTGCCGGGGCTGAATCATTCCGTTTCTTAATATCTGAGGTGGATCGACTGTCACATCAAGTATTGTGGAACCGATCCCCCCTGCGGTTTCTCCTCCATCTATGATCAGATCAATATCCTCCCCAAAAGAAGCTAAGACCTCTCTTGCATTACAACAGGGGGGGGTGCCCGAGATATTGGCGCTTGTTCCGGTTATAGGTGCGCCCATTGACTGGGCCAGTGCCGTGGCCAGAGGGTGATTCGATAATCTGAGACCAATTTTTCCCGTACCAGCGGTCAGCAGGGCGGAAATCTTTTCCGAGGCTTCAAAGATCAGGGTTAAGCCGCCGGGCCAGAATTCGCTGATGAGCTGGTGTGCAACAGAGGGGACACGGATCACATATTCTGATAACAGATCTACAGAAGGGATCAAAAGGAGAATCGGGTGTTCTGCCGCCCTCTTTTTTAAAGCAAAGAGCCTCCTGATGGCCTCCTCATTGGTAGCGTCCACCGCAAGACCATAAAAAGACTCAGTGGGACAGGCAACGAGACCTCCCTGCAAGAGGACTTCTTTCGCTTTTTTAAGGGCTTGTTCCTGCTTTATAAATGAGTCCAACCGGATTATCATCTCACCTAACTTGGCCAGGAATCTACTTTTTCCGAGGCCTTTTCAGTCAATCTGTTGCGGTGGGCCTTCACCTTTTCTGCAACAGGAGGGTATTTCAGACCTAGGATTTGAGCCGCAAGAATGGCTGCATTTTTTGCCCCTCCGGCTCCCACAGCCACCGTAGCCACCGGGATACCGGAAGGCATCTGAACCGTAGACAAAAGAGCATCCATCCCTTTGAACGGGGACGAGTCGATCGGGATCCCTATGACCGGCAGGGTAGTATGTGCTGCTATGGCTCCAGCTAAATGGGCTGCCCATCCGGCCCCCGCAATAATTACCTCAATTCCGCGATCAGCAGCAGACATTGCATAATCTCTTGTCAGCCCGGGGGTCCTGTGTGCTGAAAGCACTTTCACCTCATGAGGCAACTCCAACTCTTCAAGCAGATCCATACACCCTTTCATTACATCAGAATCGGAGATGCTTCCCATGATCACACCAATTAGGGGTTTATCAAAAGACATTTTATCACCTCATATAATAATAACCGTTCAAAACCAAATCCATGGAAAATCTTTAATTTTATGTTATAATAGCTATCAAACCTTGATTTCAAGTCTATTTTTTTCTCGCGGATTTTGTTGACAATGAGGTGTACATAAAAGATGGCTCGCAGAAAAAAAAGAAAACATCGCCCGCAAGGTCAAAAGTCTTATCAAGGAGGAGAAGATGCCTTTAATCCAGTTCTCAAAGGTCTGGATGTCTTGAAACGGAAAAATGAGGATCTGCCGCAGGAATCCAACAAAAAGGTACCTCCTGAATCTTGCCCAAGGCCTGCGGGAGACGACTATTTCACTGAAGCCATGTCAGGTGTAACCCCGCTATCACAGGGGAAGAGGATAATCGCTAAGGCTCCTGATATGAAGACAAGACCGGCTCATCCGCCCAACATCAACGACCTGGAGGCTTTGGCTCATCTCTCCGATCTGGTCAGCGGGACCGCTGAGATGGACATTACATTCAGTGATGAATATATTGAGGGATCTGTCAAAGGTTTCGACAGAAAACTAATGCAGAGGCTGAAGGATGGCCTCTTTCCTGTCCAGGATTATGTGGATCTCCACGGTCTGAAAAAACACGAGGCTGAGTCCGTGATCAGAGATTTTCTCATCCGGAGCCACCGAATCGGATTGAGATGCGTGCTGGTGATACATGGGAGGGGGCTCAATTCTGAAAATCATATCCCCGTATTAAAGAAGCGGCTGCCCTTATGGTTGAGCAGGGGGCCTGTAAAGAAAATCATCTTGGCCTTTTCAACTGCAAAACCCTACGACGGCGGCACAGGAGCAATATATATATTGCTCAAAAAGGCAAGAGGAAGAGTTTAGGAGGTTTAATAATCATGAAATTGGGTATCATGGGGCTTCCCCAGGCAGGAAAATCAACCATCTTCGCTGCACTGACAGGGGCAAGGGGTGAAATGGATGATCGTGGTTCCCGGACAGATGTCAGGATTGCCACCATCACGGTCTTTGACGAGCGGATCGATTTCCTGTCCGGCATATACCAGCCAAAAAAGACCATATACGCAAAGATCGAATACTTGCTCCCCCCTGAAATAGGAACCTCGACCGGTTCAAGATCCGAAAGGGTGTTTTGGAATCAGATCCGAACATGCGATGCACTGTTGCACGTTGTGCGCAACTTTGAAGGATCAATCGGTACTCTTCCGACTCCTGAACAGGATTTCCGCAAACTTGAAGATGAAATGATCCTGAGTGATCTCGTAGTTGCGGAAAAGAGGGTTGAAAGAATTGAATTAGACAAAAAAAGAGGAAAAAAGCCTTCGGAAAAAGAGGCTTCTCTAATCAACTCCTCTTGTCAGTTTTTAGAAGAGGGAACGCCCCTGCGCAATGTCCCGGAGCTTGCGTTAGAGCCGCTCCTCAAAGGGTTTACCTTTCTCTCTGCAAAACCGGCACTCATCCTCTGCAACAACGAGGATGAGGACGAGGAACTCCCCGTCTGGGATCAGAAACCGGAAAGAGTGAATCTGCTTGTGGTGCGTGGCAGGCTGGAAATGGATATTGCCTCCATGACACCCGAAGAGGCAGAAGAGTTTTTGGATGCATACCATATTCAGGAATCCGCCCTCGACCGGGTTATAAGGCTCTCCTATCAGATACTGAACCGAATATCCTTTTTTACAGTAGGTTCGGACGAGGTAAGGGCCTGGCCCATTACCGCGGGCACCCCGGCCCTGGAAGCTGCGGGCGAGGTGCATTCCGATATCCAGCAGGGCTTTATACGAGCCGAATTAGTCTCTTTCGAAGATCTTAAAGCACATGGCTCTTTCAAAGAGGCGAAAAAAGCAGGTCTGGTTCGTTTAGAGGGAAAGGAGTATGAAGTCAAGGATGGGGATATTATTAATTTCCGTTTCAATGTTTGATCAAGCCGCAAAAAGGCGCAAAATTCACAAAAAAAGAACTTGGCCTGTATAGTATCAAGAGGTTATAAGAAATAAAACCAATAAATTCTCTGTGATCTCTGTGGACTCTGTGAGAAATTTGACTTTTTGCGAGACCATCAATATTAAATCATAAATCAACAATCCAAGGGGCTGTTATGGACAAAATCAAGGTAGGTATTATAGGTGCAGGGGGTTATGGTGGTTGTGGCGCAGTTGAGCTCCTGCAGCCGCATCCCCATGCGGAAATTATAGCGCTTATTGATAAACAGGACGTTGGAAAGCGGATTAACGATCTATACCCGCATCTCACAGGTTTCTGCGACCTGACGATTATGGACCCTGATGATCCAAACTGCCCAGACGATTTTCAGGTGGTCTTTTTTTCCACCCCGGATGGTGTGGGTCAGAAAGGAGCGCCTTCATGGTTGAAGAAGGGCACAAAGGTTATTGACTACAGCGGCGATTTTCGATTCAACGATTTAGATACCTACAGGGGATATGCGGCGAGAATCGGGAGGGAGCAGGATCACGCCTCTCCAGAGCTCCTTCCGGCTTCTGTTTATGGCCTGGCTGAACTACACCGGAGGGAAATCGCTCAGTCAGACCTGATTGGAAATCCAGGATGCTTTGCAGTGAGTTGTATTCTCGGATTGGCTCCCGCAATTAAATCAAATCTTGTTGATCCCGGCTCAATTATATGCGATGCCAAGACCGGGGTTTCCGGGGCAGGGAAAACTCCGAACCCCGCCTTTCATTACCCTGCCCGTTATGACAGCATGAACGCCTACAGAATATCGGGCCATCAGCATGTGTATGAGATTGAAAGAGAATTGGGGATTATCGCCGGTGAAGAAATAAAGATTACATTTACGCCCCATGTGGTTCCCCTTTGCCGTGGTATCCTCACCACCATATACGCCCAGTTGGGTGAAGGACAAAACCTGAAAGACGTGGAAGAAGCCTATCGATCTTTTTACGGCGATGAGGTGTTTGTGAGGATATTCGGGCCTGAAGAACCACAGATCAGCACCAATGTCCGGGGGAGCAATTTCTGCAATCTTTCCCTCAATGTGGATGAGAGGACAGGAAAGCTGATAGTGGTAAGCCTGATCGACAATCTGGTAAAGGGGCAGGCCGGCAGTGCTGTTCAAAATATGAACGTTATGTTTGGAATTGATGAAACCGCAGGACTTTTACATCCCGGGATTTATCCTTAATGCAGAGCATAAAGCGCATTGCGCAGAGAGCATGACGCATGGCGTTTGCTTGAAGGAGATAACGCCGCTATGCCCTGTGCGCTTTCCGCTCTGCGTCACTTAATACACACCTTCCTGACCTGAGAAAAATCAGTAACACCGAGACAAACCTTTCTGATACCATCCTGGAGGAGACTGGTCATCCCATCCTTAAAGGCCTGTTCCCTCAATTTCTCCATTAGGGTTTTGTTCTGGATCAACAATTTCATTTCATCCGTGCCTTCGAGGAGTTCGTGGATACCGGTGCGACCGCGGTATCCCGTCTTGCTGCACTTAGGGCAACCTTTGGCTTTGGCCTTGAAAAGAGTAAAGTCATCATTATACTCGAATCCAAGGGCATCAAAATCACCGTCATAGGCCCTGACTAATAGATCGAATTCTTCCTTGGCAGGATGATACTCCTCCTTGCAGTCCTTGCAAAGGGTCCTGACCAGACGCTGGGCAAGGACACCTAAAAGGGCATCGGCAAAATTAAAGGGGTCCATCCCCATATCAAGCAACCGGGTGATTGTCTCGGGGGCGCTGTTGGTGTGAAGGGTGCTAAAAACCAAATGCCCGGTCAACGAAGCCTCGATGCCTGTTGACACTGTCTCCTGATCACGCATTTCGCCTACCATGATTACGTCCGGGTCAGCCCTCAGAAAGGCCCTCATGGCAGTGGCAAAACCAAACCCAATCTTGGGTTGAACCTGGACCTGACGAAGCCCTTCCTGGGTAATCTCAACCGGGTCCTCGGCGGTCCATATCTTTGTTTCGGGTTTATTGATATATCCTAAGATAGCGTGGAGGGTTGTTGTTTTTCCGCTTCCCGTAGGACCTACCGCCAGAACGATTCCGTAAGGCTTGCTAATCAGGGATACAAGGGTATCATAAGTCCTTTGGCTCATGCCCATTTTTTCAAGCGGGATCGGATCACCTGCGGCTAATAAACGCATGACAACATCTTCATTCTGTCCTGCCGTGGGAATGGTGGCCACACGGAGTTCGATGTCTAAGGGTGCGAATTTCTTAAACTTGATCTTTCCATCCTGTGGCTTCCGTCTTTCAGATATGTCTAAGTCTGACATGATTTTTATACGCGAGACAATGGCCCTCTTATAGGTATGTGGAATAGTCTGGTAAACCTGACAGGCCCCATCTATCCTTAACCGGATAACCACATTTGCTTTTCCCTGGCGGGGTTCAACGTGTATATCAGAAGCATTTCGATTGTAGGCATCGATAATCGTCTTATTTACAAGCTGAACAATAGCGCTATCATCTTCGCTTAAGCCATCGACCTCATCATCCTCATCATCCTCGACTACTTCCAACTGCCCCAATATTTCTTCGATACTTCCGGAACTGGCGAGTATGTCCTGTTCGTTTACACCGAAAAACATCGCTATCATCTCATATATATCTTCCCTGAGGGATACACAGTATTCGACTTCCTTGGCCTGAATTACCCTACCAATGGCATCTCTCGCGATAAGGTCATTGGGGTTTTCCATGGTCACAACAACCTTACCGTCTGACTGGCTGACAGGAACAAAACCATTGTTCCGGAGAAATCGTACCTTAAGGTTCTTAATGAGTTCCCCTGGAATGGGAATCTTGTCGTCGTATGGGATGAAACGGGTTCTGAAGTGATTTGATAACGATTTCCCAACATTTTCTTTTGACACGTCAAAATCAGACATGAGGACCGATTCAACACTTTTCTTGGTCTTCCTTGCCCGAGAAATGGCGTTATCCAAGTCCTTATCAGTGAGGATATTGTTCGTTATGAGAAAGTCAAACTTTGTGGGTTTGGGCTTTTGGGCAACCTTCTGATTCTTGTAAAAGGCAATGCCGAGAACCTTGGCAATATCCAGCACCGATGACTGGTCTGCCTGGGAAAAACGTTCCCCGCCTTTCTTGTTGATAAGCTGTACAACACCTAAGAGATATCTATTATAAGTAATGGCCGCAACAAGAACCTGCTTTGTTCTATAAGCCGTCCGCTGGTCCCATGCCTTGTCAAACTTCAACTTGGGATCAAAGCTTTTGAGTTCATCATCATCGTAAACATCTTGTATGTTCAAGAGCTTTCCAGATTGAGCACAGAATCCGGAGAGACTTCCAGAATTAATCGGAAGTCGAATCTCATTAATCTCATCCCCGGTCTTGATCTTTGAGTAAATTTCTCTTTTCGCGCTGTCAACAAGATATATAGTGAGCCGATCAGCATCAAAGAAGCCCAGAAGATCGCTGTGAAGTTCCAGTAGAATGTCATTAGTATCCTTGGCAGCATGTATCCTGTTGGTGATGCTTTGAAGGCTTTTTTGATATTTAAGCTCATGTTCGAGTATTTTCTGTTTATTGGTCATTAGCCGTAAATCCTTGAGTCATTAAATTCTAATCCCGAATAGCCGACTCCCTGCTTGGCAATTTTGAACAGCCTATGGTCAAAATTACGATCTCTAATCCTTTATAATAAATACATTTCCATAAACCTGCAACATAATTATTTGCGAAAATGTCTCGAATTGATTATAAGGTTAGCTCCAATTGAGTTGCTGGGACAACACCATTGTTTTGGAGGCGCCATGCTAATTGACAGTCATGCCCATTTGAATATGAACGATTTTGAAAAAGATCGCGACCATGTCCTTGAAAGGGCAGTTAAAGGCAGTATCGTTCATATCATCAGCATAGGGATAGACCTTGACAGTTCAACAAATACCTTAGAACTTGCCCGTAAATACGAGTATGTATCCGCTTCAGTGGGTGTCCATCCCCACAACGCCGATGACTGCGATCAGTCTGATCTGGACAAGTTAGCAGTGATGGCATCCGCGCCTGAGATTGTGGCATGGGGAGAGATCGGGCTCGACTTTTTCAGGGGCTATTCAGCACCGGAAGCACAGTCAAAGATCTTCAGACGCCAGCTCGGCATAGCCAAGGATCTAAACCTCCCCGTAATCATACACGACCGTGAAGCCCATGAAGAAGTTTACTCAATTCTAAAAACGATGGGAAAAGGGGAACGACAGGGAGTCATTCACTGTTTTTCAGGGGACAGGGCTCTTGCAGAGGCCTTTATGAAATTGGGGTATTTTATCTCCATACCCGGAACTGTGACCTACAAGAATGCCTCCCATATCAAGGACGTCGCATCTTCCATCCCTTTAGATCGCGTTTTGGTTGAGACTGACTCCCCGTTTCTGGCGCCCGTGCCAAAAAGGGGGAAACGCAACGAGCCCTTCAACGTCACTTTTACGGCCCGGGAAATCGCAAGGCTAAGGAATATTTCATTCGAAGAAGTAGCCCTGCAAACCTCAGAAAACGCAAGGAGCCTTTTTGGACTGCCGTAACCGCATTCCCTTCCCTGTTATCTCCGAACAGCACCCCTTGATCCTGGCCTCTGCCTCTCCGAGGAGAAAGAGGCTTTTAATACAGATGGGTCTCCCCTTCCACGTGGTGCCAAGCGATTTTGATGAAAAAGAGATAGGCGGTGAACCATTGCGGATATCCCGGGTCCTGGCTGAAAAAAAGGCCGCCAGGGTCTACCCCCTGACAGGCTCATCATGGATTCTCGGTGCGGATACCATAGTGGTTATCAAAGAGAGGATTCTCGGAAAACCGCAGGATGATGCGGAAGCAAGGGACATGCTTCGTCTTCTGAGCGGGATCGAGCATTCAGTAGTTACGGGCTTCTGCATCTTGAATCCATCAGGAAAGATTGCCCATTCCGAAGCTGTAAACACGGTAGTCCGTTTCAAAGAATTAGTAAAAGAAGAAATAGAAGCCTATATCAGCACTGGCGAACCTTTTGGGAAGGCCGGAGGATATGCCATACAGGGTGTAGGCTCCTTTATGGTAGAAACGATTTCAGGCTCTTATTCAAATGTAGTGGGTCTCCCTCTCTGCGCCGTGATAAAGGCCCTTATAAGTACTGGCGCGCTCAGGACTTTTCCACTCCCCTCTGCCTGACAACCTCCGAGAGGATAATGCCGCTGGAGACCGAGACATTCAGCGATTCCACAGGGCCTGACGAGGGGATGCTGACTATCTCGTCACACCGTTTCCGTGCCGTTCTGCTAAGACCGCTCTTTTCATTGCCCAGGACCAGGACGAGGTCCCGTCCCCAGTCAAAACGATAAATAGACGTAGATCCCTCACCCGATGCCCCGATAATCCAGAACCCATTTTTTTTCAGGAGGTCCAGAGTCCTCCCGATATTTACCACCTTGGCTATGGGCAGGTGAAGATACCCGCCTGACGATCTCTTGAGAATCCTTGCGCTGACCCTTGCCGAGCGATCTCCCGGAATTATAAGACCGTGCACCCCGAAAAACGCCGCTGTCCTGATTAATGCCCCGAGGTTCCCTTCGTCGGTAATGTGGTCAGCAACAATCAGGATGGCATGTCCCCCCTTTTGAAGGGATTCCTCTATAATGTGGTCCAGATCAGCGTAGGCAAAGTCTTCTGCCACAGCGACAATCCCCTGGTGGGCCACATCAGGGACAAGCCTGGAAAGCTCAGCCGCCTCCTTGTAAAAAACGGGAATATCGTGTTCTTTCGCAATCCGGAGGATATCCCATATCCTGCCCGGTTTTTTCCCTGTTGCGATCCAGATTTCCCGGATCCCGACTCTCCCTTGAATTAAGGTATCCCGTACACCATGAAACCCGGGAATGAGGGAAGGGATTTTGGATTGCGGATTTCGGATTGCGGATTTCGGAAGCTTCATTCGCCTAAAATCTCCATCCCTCTCTGCTCGAGGGCGGTTATCCGATCTCTGAACAGGGCGGCTTCTTCAAATTCAAGCTTTGAGGCAGCGTCTATCATCTTGCTCTTGAGATCCTCTATCATCTTATCCAAAAGTTCCGGAGTCATATACAGCTCTTCCTCTTCTGACACGACCGGTACGGTAACGTAATCGGCCTCGTAAGGGGACTCTAAGATGTTGTCAATATTTTTCTGAATAGAAACAGGGGTAATATGGTTCATTTTGTTATATTCCAACTGGATTTCGCGACGTCGGGCGCTTTCCTTCATGGCCCTCTCCATGGATCCGGTTATCTTGTCTGCGTAGAAGACAACAGTGCCGTGAATATTCCTCGAGGCCCTGCCGCAGGTCTGTATGAGAGACCTCTCAGAGCGGAGAAAACCCTCCTTATCTGCATCGAGAATGGCCACGAGAGAGACCTCAGGAAGGTCCAGGCCCTCACGCAAAAGGTTGATGCCAACCAATACATCAAAGACACCCAATCGAAGATCCCTGATAATCTCCATCCTCTCTATGGTCTTTATATCCGAGTGCATATACTGTACCCTGACGTTCAGGTCCGCGTAATACTCTGTCAGGTCTTCTGCCATCCTCTTGGTGAGGGTAGTGACAAGGACCCTTTCGCCCTGCTCAACCCTTTCTCTGATAATACCCAACAGGTCATCAACCTGGTTTGTGGCAGGTCTAACCTCGATTTCCGGGTCAATCAGCCCTGTTGGTCTGATAATCTGTTCAGCGACCATCTCGCCTTTCTCGAGTTCATAGGGCCCGGGTGTGGCAGAGACATAGATAACCTGGTTGACCTTTGATTCAAATTCCTCAAACTTGAGGGGCCGGTTGTCAAGGGCTGAGACGAGGCGGAAACCATAACCGACTAAAGTTTCTTTCCTTGATCTGTCCCCCTTGTACATCCCGATGAGCTGTGGGATCGTTATATGGCTTTCATCTATTATTACCAAAAAATCCTTGGGAAAATAGTCCAGAAGAGTGGGAGGGGCTTCTCCGTGCGCCCTTCCGGCGAGGTGTCTGGAATAGTTTTCTATCCCGTGACAATAACCCAGCTCCACCATCATCTCGAGGTCAAACCGGGTACGTTCCTCTATACGCTGGGCCTCTATGAGTTTCTCTGAATCACGGAAATATTTGACCTGCTCGGTGAGTTCTATCTTGATCTGCCGGATCGCCCGCTCTCTGATCTCCACCGTGGTGACATAATGGGTGGCAGGATAAATGACAACGCGGTTGAGGGTGGCAATAGCCTTTCCGGTAAGCGGATCTATCTCCTGAATCGATTCCACTACATCGCCGAAAAAGTTTATCCTCACTGCCCGGTCCTCTTCATGGACAGGATAGATATCCAGCACATCCCCCCTCACACGAAAACGGCCCCTGAAGAAATCCATGTCCCCCCGCTCATAGTGGATATCCACCAGTTTCCTTACAGCATCTTCCCTCGACATGACAATGTCGTTTTCGAGACAGAGGAGCATATCGTAGTATGCCTCGGGTGAACCGAGGCCATAGATGCACGAGACGCTTGCCACAATGATCACATCTTCCCGGTCCAGGAGGGACCTGGTGGCTGCGTGCCTCATCTTGTCTATCCGATCATTTATGTGGGAGTCTTTCTGGATATAGGTGTCTGTCTGAGGGATATAGGCCTCGGGCTGGTAATAGTCGTAGTAGCTGACAAAATATTCAACAGCGTTGTGGGGAAAGAGGTTTTTTAATTCCCCGTACAGTTGAGCAGCCAGAGTTTTGTTAGGCGCAATAATCAGGGCCGGTCTTTGGACAGTGGCTATAACGTGGGCCATTGTAAAGGTCTTTCCAGACCCTGTAACCCCGAGAAGGACCTGATGGGCAAGTCCTTGATCTACTCCTTCTATAAGGGTTTCGATCGCCTGAGGCTGATCTCCGCAAGGCGCAAGACCGGTCTCGATCTCAAACATCGAGCCTCCAGGTAGTCCCTTCAGGGCCGTCTTCCAAGATAACGCCCATCTTTCTCAGCGTGTCACGGATTTCATCTGATCTTCCCCAGTCTTTCTGTAACCTGGCATCGGAACGTTCCTTGATGAGATCTTCGATTTGTGAATCGTCAATATCCGCAGAAGTGTCAGCCAACTGTTCAAAAAAGGTGTCAGGTCTTTCCTGAAACAGACCCAGAACCCGACCGATAAGATTCAACTGATCCCGGTCGCTTTTAAGACGTATAAGTATTTTCTCATCAGCCCTGTCATTAAATGAATCCATGATCCTGTTCATATCCCTGACCTTGTCAAAGACAAGACCGATGGCCCCGGACGTGTTAAGATCATCGTCCAGCATATCAATAAATCTGCCGATGAAAGAACCCTCAGGAAACTCACCCGACAGAAATGCATTCGCCTCCCCATGAGACATCACCTCTTTGGGTCCTGTTATCTCCTCCAATCGCTGGATCGTACGATAGATCCGAACAAGCCCTGACTGAAGACCCAGCACATCATTCTTTGAAAAATCAAGGGGGCTTCTGTATTGCTTCGAAATGAGAAAAAGTCTGAGAACTTCAGGATGGTAGGTCTTTAAGGCATCTCTGATGGTAAGAAAGTTGCCCAACGATTTTGACATCTTCTGGGACTCGACCGTGACAAAACCGTTATGGACCCAGTAGCGGGCGAAATCGCCGCCATTGGCGCAGATAGACTGGGCCCTTTCATTTTCGTGATGGGGAAAGAGGAGATCACGACCGCCCCCGTGGATATCAAAACTGAGACCAAGATAGCGGTTGCTCATGATCGAACACTCTAAGTGCCAGCCCGGTCTGCCCGGCCCCCAGGGGCTTGGCCATTCAGGCTCACCCTCTTTTGCGCTTTTCCACAGGACAAAATCCATGGGATGTCTTTTTTTTTATCCACGGCGATACGGCTCCCCGCCCGCATATCATCCAGTTTTCTCCCTGAGAGACTGCCGTACCCTTTGAATGACGTTACAGAAAAATATACATCCGCACTTTCCACATAGGCATTGCCCCGGTCAATGAGGGCCTCTATCATCTCTATCATCCCGTCTATATGTTCGGTTGCCCTTGGCTCTACGTCAGCGTTTAACACCCTTAGAGCGCCCATGTCCTGGTAAAAATCGTCAATAAATTCCTGGGCCAGACTGCCCGTATCCCTACCCAGGAGCTTAGCCCTTTCAATGATTTTATCATCCACATCGGTGAAATTCCGGACATAGGTAACATCGAGTCCTCTTGCCCGCAGATACCTTGTGAGAATGTCAAACACGATGGTCGATCGTGCATGACCGATATGGCAGAGATCGTACACAGTAACTCCACAAACATATATGCCGACCTTACCCTCTTCGAGTGGTTGAAAATCCTCTTTCTTTCGGGTTGCAGTATTATAGAGTCTGAATGCCACTTGTTTACCCTTTGGGATCTTTGCAGAGTCACTCGGCCTTTACAAGGCTGACCACGGCAAATGCCTCCATCCCTTCCCTTTTCCCGCAGAAACCAAGACCCTCGCTGGTGGTTGCCTTGATGTTTATCTGCCCGATGGATGCCTCTAATGTTTCAGCCAATCTTTCCCGCATATTTGACAGCCGGGGCGCAAGTTTGGGTGCCTGCGCAGTTATGGTTGCATCCAGATTATTCAATCGATACCCCTCACCCTTGATTAGATCCATTACGGTTATTAACATGGAAAGGCTGGATACGCCCTTGTATTTGGGATCGGTGTCCGGGAAATGCTGCCCTATATCGCCAGCGCCCAGGGCCCCGATTATTGCATCAATAATAGCATGGGTCAGGACATCCGCATCTGAGTGTCCTTCAAGACCGAAGGGATAGGTAATCTCTACACCCCCAAGTATCAAAGGGCGTCCTTCAACAAGCCGGTGAACATCATATCCAAAACCTATTCGAAACAAAGCGACTCCTCGTGGGTTGAGTAGTTAAATGGTTGAGTTGTTGAGTGGTCAGGTTCGAAACTGGTTCCACTGCCCAACCGATCTCAGTGACAGGTGCTGCAGTTGGTGCTTGAACAGCTGCCGCACCCGGATGCCCCGGTAGAGGGTGTATAGCTCTCACCGCTCTTATATCCACAGACCGACATGAGACGTTTCACCCTGTCTCCCTTACATTGAGGACAGGCTATCTCTTCATCTGCCCTGAAAACAAGGGCCTCAAATTCTTCATCGCATTTCGCACATTTATATTCATATATAGGCATTATTTTTTTCCTTCTTATTGCTTTTCGTCCAACCCTTCAATGACCGCAGCCGCCAACAATGGAAACATGATCTCATGGTGGCCCGTCAGGCTGAATCCCTTTCCCCCATCCAGGGTGGGCCGATGAACAACATTGGTCATGGGACGATAATGTTGGATAAAATCCATATTGACTGTTGTAAAATCCTTGACCTCATGACCGAGATTTCTCACAAGACTCAGGGCCTTTAAGAAAACCTCGGGCATAATAACTGCAGAGCCAAGATTTATGAATACCCCACCCTCCAACTCTGAAACAAGACCGGAGAATATCCGGAAATCATTATGAGAAGTCTTGCCAATGGATGCACCATCCGCGCTTGGATGAAAATGGATGATGTCAGTCCCCATTGCCACATGCACGGTTACCGGGATATCAAGCTCATAGGCCCGTGCCAGAAGGCTGTGCCGGTTAAAGGGGAAATCCTCTCGAATAAGCATGGCCCCCACAGATTCACCTAAACCTAAGTCCTTTTCTGCCCCTTCTGAGATCGCTTCGTTCAGGAATCTTCCCGTCTCTTCAGCCATACCGAATCGTCCGGCCCCGATTTCCGCGGCCACGTCCTCCGAAGTTTTACCTGCCATGGCCAATTCAGCATCATGGATGATACAGGCGCCGTTCATGGCTAAGCCCTTTATGATCCCGCGATCTAAGAGGTCTATAATGATCGGATTGAGACCCACCTTTATGGCATGGGCGCCCATGGCGAGAATTATGGTCCTGTTAGAGGATACTGCATGTACCATACGATCCCGGATTTCAAGGAGATCCTTTCCAGCAAGTATCCGGGGCAACGACTCCAGCCATCGGTTCATTGAACCTCCGGACTCCCAGACCTGGGCAAAGCCGTCAAGATTGACCTTGCTCTCCCTCTCTTTAAGGGGATAGGATTTTACCCCATCTAACGATATCTGTTTCCGTTCAGTCATGCGAGATCCTATTGATAATCTTCCTGTCCGCAATCCGCAATCCGAAATTCGCAATTCGAAATAATGTGTCCTACTCACTCCCCAAATGCTTCTGGAAAAGGATATAATCAACTAAGTGGCATATGATATGCTCTGCCAGGATATGCGCCTCCTGAACACGGGCAGTTACATCGCTCTTCACATTAAGAGCCAGATCAACCACGTCTGACAGCTTTCCACCCTTGTTTCCAAGCATCCCGACTGTGTACAGACCCTGCTTGTTGGCAACTTCCACAGCAGAGAGGACATTTTTCGAGTTGCCGCTCGTGCTTATGGCTAAGAGAACATCCCCTTCTATTCCGAGGGCCTTCACCTGTTTTGAAAAGACATCCTCAAAAGAATAATCATTCCCAATACTGGTAATCACTGAGGTATCGGTTGTCAAAGCCATTGCAGGGAGAGGGGGACGTTCAAGCTGAAAACGATTTACAAATTCCGCCGCCATATGCTGGGCGTCGGCAGCGCTCCCCCCATTTCCGCAGATGAGGAGTTTTCGATCTCCCAGGAACGCTGAGGCGATCTTCTCAGCAACCATGCCGATCTTCGATGAATTCTCCCGAACAAACTCATCATTGATTTTAAGGCTGTCTGCCAAGATCTTCTTGATGATATTCTCCAATTTAGACACTCCCTTCTAATGGCTCTGCAACAGCGAGATCCTTGATGGCCCGGGCCACTATCTCGAATTCCCTTTCCTGGATAGTCCTGACATCGAACATGACTCTGTCTCTTTCGAGTCTCGTAATCACAGGGGGAGCATAGGCCCTGAACCAGGCCTCCATTTGCTGTGAGGAAAATCTTTCAGGGATGAGGCACAAGAGCCTGCTCTTTAACTCCTGAAGAGGGAGGGCTCCCCCTCCTACTTTTGAGGAGCCATCAATCAGCTCAATGGAAAAGTTATTGCTTTTTGTACTGCTCACCAGCTTGTACAGGCGATCGGCTTTTTTCCTCAGGGAATCGTAGGAGTGACATATCATTTCCAGGGTTGGAATTTCTTTCATGGCAAGACGCTGGTCCCTGTAGAGTCTGAGAGTCTCCTCTAAGGCCACAAGGGTCAATTTGTCAATTCTGAGGGCCCTGTTGAGCTGGTTTCTCCTGATTGCTTCGACCAGATCCCTCCGCCCCAGGATAATTCCGGCCTGTGGGCCTCCCAGTAGTTTATCGCCGCTGAAAGTGACAAGATCTGCCCCCAGGGCCAATGATTCCTGGACAGTTGGTTCCTTTATTAGACCAAAATTTGAGAGATCAACGAGACATCCGCTCCCGAGGTCCTCCATTACAGGGATTCGGTGCCGTTCTCCCAATTTGACGAGTTCCGGCATAGGGACCTCTTCAGTAAAGCCCACCACTTGAAAATTACTGGTATGGACTTTCAACAGGAGAGCGGTCTGGGGGCCGATTACTTCCTCATAATCTTTCAAATGAGTCTTGTTGGTGGCCCCCACTTCCACCATTTTCGCACCGCTCTTACGCATAACATCCGGTATACGAAAGGAACCGCCGATCTCAACTAACTGGCCCCGCGACACTACCACCTCACGGTCTTTGGCCAAAGTCTCAAGGGCAATGAGCACCGCAGCGGCATTGTTATTGACCACCATAGCTGCCTCTGCCGAGGTCAACTCCTTGAGGATCTCCTCCACGTGCACATATCTGCTTCCCCGCGTACCATTCTCCAGGTCATATTCAAGATTGCTGTAGCCGCCGGCTATAGAGTTGAACCTCTCAAGCGCCCTTTCAGGCAAGATGGATCTCCCCAGATTGGTATGTACCACCACGCCAGTCGCATTGATTACATTTCTCAGGCTCGGCATGGATATCAACTCCAGTCTTTCCAATACCCGCAACGAGACCGATTCAGCCTCAAATTCGGGCCCTGGTTCGACAATACTCCCCTCCCGAATATCCGCTCTGAAACCGTCAAGAACCTGGTTAATCGCCTTCAGCACAAGTCCTTTAGGATGAGATACCAGGGCCTTTTCAATCACCGGGTTTGCCAATAGCTGATCCACAGCGGGCAATTTTCTGAACAAAATCTGTTTGTCTGCTGCCATAACTCTATCACTCCTCTGGGATTCTTGTTCCTAATGCTCAAATAAAGATTTCAGCGAGGATACTCTTTCCATGAAACAGAATGAGCCTAATATAGGGAAGTTTTTGCGAAGCGTCAAATATTTAGTCCCCGCTCACGGGTGCCGCCTCACCATATTCAGGGATCTTAGACAGGTTTCCCGAAAATACCCTTGCAAAATACCAGAGTCCCTGTTATATTTATAGAGTTAATATGGTGGATGTAGCTCAGGTGGTAGAGCTCTGGGTTGTGGCCTCAGCGGTCGCGGGTTCAAATCCCGTCATCCACCCCATAATAAAATCAAGGGGTTAGTCCCGCCGTTATGCGTGGAATTAACCCCTTTTTTTATCTCTCTAAGTCACCTTTTCGACCGGGTTTTCAATCGTTACAAAGCTTCCGGATACGGCATCTCAGGGATTTCAGGTTCGGAAAACCGGAAACCGGATCGGCAGATTCCGAGCCTGTCAGCTCATTGGCATTGGCCTCTTCCCAGCCCTGGGGGACATGGATTGTATCCGGACGTATTTCAGGTGTAACACTGGCCATGAGCTGGATCTTCCCCCATGAGGTCTCTATTTCTGACATATCACCTTCAGACAATCCGTATTCAAGCGCGGTATCAGGATGGATTTCAAACATGGGGTCAGGGGCCATCTTCCTCAACCCGGGTATGTATCGGTACTGCCAATGAAGATAGCAGAGCAGATTCCCTCCAGTCGTAAGAAACAGGGGGAAATCCGCGGAGACCTGAACTGCATGAAGGCTCTCCTTACGAATAGGAAACGGATCATAACCGAAACTCTTTAATCGACCGGAGAGAATCTCCACCTTTCCCGTATCTGTATTAAACCCCTGATCCTCATATTTTTTATATCTTCTCTTTTCATACTCATAGATTCCACCCCGGGATACCAGATCGTGATAGCTTGTATCCAGCCCTCCTAATAAATAGTCAATACCCTCCTCGCAGGATTTCCAGGGGAAATATTTTCCAAATCCCATCCGATCCGCCAGTTTCACCCATATCATCTGGTCCGGTAAACCATAAACGGGTTCCACGACCTCCCTTCTTAATGAGATGACAGGCAGATTATGATAGACGTTGGCCCGGTGCTCATCCCGCTCCAGAAAAGTACAGGCAGGGAGAATGAGATGGGCATACTGAGAATCCGGAGATCTGACCACATCAATGACCATGAGAAATTCCAGTTCCCTGAGCGCCCTTCTGACCTGGCTGCTATTGGGCCATTCAAGAGACGGGTTTCCACCTGCAATGGCCATCCCTTTGATTGGATAGGGATCTCCCCGCAGAATGGCCTCTGGCAGGCACAGGGCGTGACCCTCTTTTCGGGCCTTGCAGAACAGGGGGAATTTCTCGGCACCGATGGGTGGTATTGAAGGTTCAGGAAGTGGACGGGTCATGTCCTCCAACTTGGGCCTTGGCGTAAACAGATCTCCCCCGGGAATATCCAGATTTCCGGTAATGGCCTTCATGATCGCCAGGAGGCGCATGGTGCTTATTCCATTGCCGTGATGCTCTAGGCCATTGCCAATGGAAATGCATGCGGTCCGGGTGCCGGCATAGGAACACGCAACATGTCGCACCAGCTCAGGTGCAATCCCGGTCAAAGTCTCTCCCTCTTCAGGGGAGAATCGTTTCTCTTTAACCTCTCTCGCAAAGTCTTCAAATCCGTGGACCCATTGCTCTGTGAACTCTTTATCCCACAATTCCTCACGTACAATAACATGCAGCATATTCAGGATGAGAATCTCATCCCGGCCGGGTCTTACCGCCAGGTGGTAGTCTGCCTTTGAACCGGTTTCTGTCTTCCGGGGATCGATGACCACGATCTGCCCACCCCTTTTCCTGAGTCTGCTTAACTCTCTCGGTGG
>PVMK01119115.1_pt1:22500-36264 | contig 36264 bp, 37 predicted proteins | sample 1853481 | NCBI WGS metagenome assembly PVMK01 (sample SAMN08533507, study PRJNA380276) | Marine sediment metagenome, whole genome shotgun sequencing project. | reverse complement strand
GGCACTAATGACATCGCAACGCCGGGCGGCGCCTTTGCCATGCTGTCGTTCGGTACCGTGGCCCAGCCGGTTATCAATCCTGACCTTTATGCCCCAGTCTGCCTGGGGGGCGACTTCGGCGCCTCCGATTCGCCACTGCCACCGTCCCTCGTTCAGGTGCCGCTGTGCTGCCGCGGTCCCGCGCGACGGACGACAGGTTGCCCCGAGAGACAGCGGCCAGTTTGGCGTGGCGTTGCGCTGGTTCGTCGAGAGCCTGAACGCCACGGAGTTCGGTTTCTCTTCCTGAACTACCACAGCCGGCTGCCGCTAATCAGCGGCAGTAGCCATCACAACGGCATCGCCGTGAGCAGTGGACGCTACTGGACGGAGTATCCGGAAGATATCCAGCTTTATGGCGTCAGTTTTAACTCCAACATTGGCACCTGGGCCCTTTCGGGAGAAGTTAGCTACCGCCCCAAAGCGCCGTTGCAGATGATGACGTTGAGATACTGTTTGCCGGCCTGACTCCATTGAATCCATTGTTCCGGCGCCAGTCAATCGCTTCAAGAGCCAGTTGGGTGAATTCGCCCGGGCGAAGAGATCGCGCTGGGAAGAACACAAATCCTGGCAGGCCCAGGCAACGACGACCAAGCTGTTTGGTCCGAATAATTTCTTGAAGGCCAATCAGATCGCCTTCGTTACGGAAGTTGGCTTTAATTACGTATCTGACTTGCCGGACAAGGACTACTTGAGATACAACGGTCCGGGCACCGACACCGGAGGTGGTGCGGACTACCTGACCGGTGATTTCCGCAACCCGGAGACCGAGGTTGCCGGATTTGCAGATGATTTCAGCTGGGGCTATCGCATGCTTGTCCGTGCCGAATACAACAATGCGATCGGCGCAGTCACAATCAGCCCCAGGATCGGCTGGCGGCATGATGTCAGCGGAACCACACCTGGACCCGGTGGTTCATTTATAGACGGGCGCAAACAGGTCACTCTGGGTGTTGCTTTTAACTACCTGAACGAGTGGATCTTCGATCTTGCCTACACCAGCTACTTTGGTGGCGGTCGGTACAATTTACTTACGGACCGCGACTTCTATGCCGCCAGTGTCCGTTATTCATTCTGATCGCCGGAGGAATTCATGCGAACTTTGACAAAAATTACGCTTTCAGTCTGCATAGGCCTCACCCTTGGTGTGGGCCAGGCAATAGCGGGCGCCAAGCCAGACCAGATTCACCGTCTGAGCGAAGACCTGACCCCCATGGGTTCCGAGCGGGCCGGCAATGCTGACGGTACGATTCCGGAATGGACTGGCGGTATCACTACTCCGCCGGCAGGTTACAGCCCCGGTGACCATCACCCATCACCCTGGCCGGATGATAAGCCCCTGTTCCGTATCACTGGAGCAAACTACGAGCAGTACGGAGACAAGCTGAGTGTCGGTCAAAAAGCCACCTTTGCAAAGTATCCCGATACTTACTTCATGGATGTGTACACGAGCCGGCGAAGCACGTCTTTCCCGCAACGCATTTATGAAATGACCGCCAAGAACGGCGGCACTGCGAAGCTGGCGGAAGCCGGCGAAGGCGTGCTCGATGCCGCGGAAGGTTTTCCAGTCCCGTGCCCGGAGAACGCCTATGAGCTGATCTGGAACCACAAGCTCAAATACAAGGGCATCGGCGGCATTCGTTACAATACCCAGATCGCGCCCACAGCCGGCGGCAAATTCTCGGTGACCGTGATCCGTGAAGAATTGCTGGGCCTGTACTACAAGGTAGGCGTGACCGTCGAAGACATCAATAACATCCTGCTGTACTTTTTCCAGGAAGTGGAATCTCCGGCCAGGCTGGCGGGCAACATCCTGCTCGTGCACGAAACCCTGAACCAGGTCATTCTTCCCCGGCAGGCCTGGGTATACAACCCCGGCCAGCGCCGTGTCCGCCGCGCGCCCAATGTGGCTCTTGCACCCGCGCACGGATTCGGACGGATTGCGCACCAATGACATGACAGACATGTTCAATGGCGCGCTGGACCGCTTTGACTGGAAAATTACCGGCAAGCAGGAAATGTACATACCGTACAACTCCTACGGAGCGCATGCCGAGGGCATTCCCTACGATGAATTCATCCAGCCGGGGCACCTGAATCAAAACCTGATGCGCTATGAATTGCACCGGGTGTGGGTAGTGGACGCCACGCTGAAGGAAGGCATGCGGCACATCAATCCCCGCCGCACTTTCTATCTCGACGAAGACAGCTACCAAATCGTCCTGATCGACCACTACGACGCCAGAATGCAGTTGTGGCGGGCGTCGGAAGGCCATTGCATCAATTACTATGATGTACCGACTTTCTGGTCCACCATCGAAGCCCATTACGACCTTCAGTCCGGGCGCTTCGTTGCCCAGGGATTCGACAACACGATGCCGGTGAATACTTTCAACGTCGAGATGCAGCCGTCACAGTTCACGCCACAGGCGCTGCGCACCCGCGGCCGCCGTTAATAAAAACCGAAAAGGCCAGCGTTTGCTGGCCTTTTTCTATGGGTAACCAATTCTGAGATGACCAAATCTACCAGATTCCTTTCTATTCTTTGCATTGTCCTCATCCAGGGTTTGTTGGTACAAAATGCCAAAGCGGAAACGGACATGGACGTCGAGTACGCGGAACACATGCCGCTTGCTACGGAATCCATGTTGCTCGATATAACCCGCGCCGGCAATACACTGGTTGCGGTCGGCGAACGCGGCCATGTCGTGATATCAACGGATGGCGAAAGCTGGCAGCAGGTGGAAGTAGTGCCCACCCGTTCGACCCTGACCTCGGTTTTCAGCGTGGGAGACCGGCTGTGGGCAGGCGGACATGATGCCGTAATCATCACCAGCGGGGATGGCGGTGAAACCTGGACCCGGCAGTTTTTTGCCCCGGACCGCCAGCAGGCAGTGATGGATATCTACTTCACGGATGAGAACAATGGTGTGGCCATCGGCTCCTATGGTTTATACCTGCGAACCCGTGATGGCGGCCAGACATGGGAAGATGCCACGGTTGATGCGGAGAATGATTTTCATCTCAACAGTCTGGTGCGTTTCAGTGACGGCAGGCGGTTGATCGCAGGCGAAGCCGGTTACTCCTACCGCAGTTACGATGACGGGGAAACATGGGAAGCCATCGAAATGCCTTACCAGGGCTCCATGTGGGGCGCGCTGATGACTGATAGAGGATGTGTTCTGTTCTATGGTCTCCGTGGCCACGTAATGGAAAGCTGTGATTTTGGTTCCAGCTGGACTGAACTGGAAACCGGATCAGAATCCAGTATTTCAGGAGCGGCAAAACATGACGGCCTCGTTCTGTTTGCCGCCAATAGCGGAACTGTGCTGATCAGGGGACGATAGCGGTCAATTCAGTATCCATCACCATTCCGATGGCGTGGATTTTGCCGCTGCGCTTTCCCATGGGAGACGGAACTTTCCTGCTGGTCGGCGAGGGTGGAGTGCACATATATCCGGAAACAGCTAACAAGGGAGAAGGCGATGACTGACTCTACAACAGCACGCCTGCACAAAATTGCAACCTTCCTGATCAACAATCGTTATGGCATCGTGGCCCTTTTCGCAGTCATAACCGTCGGCATGATGTTTGCGATGTCCAATCTGCGCATCGAGACCGGGTTCAAGAAGCAGTTACCGCTCAAACATGAGTACATGCAGACCTTCCTGCAGTATGAAAAGGAGTTTGGCGGGGGCCAATCGCGTGCTGGTGGCGCTGGTGGCGCGTGATGGCGACATGTTTACGCCGGAATTCTTTGAATCCTTCGAGACCATATCAGACCAGGTGTTTTTCATTCCTGGTGTTGACCGCGCCAGCGTGCGCTCGATCTTCACGCCAAACGTCCGTTTTGTCGAGATCGTGGAAGACGGCTTTGCGGGTGGGAACGTCATTCCATCAAACTATGCTCCCTCGCCGGAGATGTTCGAACGGGTGCGTTCCAATATCGTCAAGTCAGGAGAAGTGGGCCGCCTGGTTTCCGCTGATTTTTCCGGCGCCATGGTGTGGGCCAACTTGATGGAGGAAAACCCACAGACCGGGGAAAAGCTGGATTACCGGGATGTGGCTGCGCAACTGGAAGCGATCCGCACCGAGTTCGAGGGTGATGATTTCACGGTTCATATCATAGGCTTCGCCAAGATCGTCGGTGATATTTCCGACGGAGCCCAGTCGGTGGTCTGGTTCTTTTTGATCGCCCTGGTGATGACCGCAATCCTGCTCTACCTGTATTCGCGATCTGTCTGGCTGACCCGTGCTGCCGCTGACCTGCTCACTGGTAGCCGTGATCTGGCAAATGGGTATCCTGAGCCTGCTGGGCTACAGCCTTGATCCGATGAATATTCTGACACCCTTCCTGATTTTCGCTATTGGCGTCAGCCATGGCGTGCAGAAAATCAGCGCCTGGGTTGTAGAAAAAGAGTTTGGCGGCCGGACTCCGGATGACTGGGTCAAAGAGCGGGGTTCATTCCGTCGAAGACATCCCACGCCGCTCTCCGATGCATGGCTCGCGTGAGGCCATCAAGAAGTTGCTGGCGCCTGGCATCATCGCCCTGGTATCTGACACAATCGGGTTCCTGACAATCCTGTTCATCAGCATCCGCATTATCCAGGAACTGGCGATTACCGCCAGCATAGGTGTAGCGGTAATTATCCTGACCAACCTGCTCCTGCTGCCGGTATTGCTGTCCTGGGTACAATTGAAGAACCCCGCAAAATATCGCGAACGTCTGCTCAAGAAAGCGGCCGAGGACTCCCCGTTGTGGGATTTCCTGGCCAGTTTCACCGAGCCCCAAACGAGCTGCCTGGGCGATTGCCATATCCATCGTGCTGTTCGTGGGTGGATTCTGGAAGGCACAGGATATGAAGATTGGGGATTCCGAAGTCGGTGTGCCGGAATTACGCCCGGAGGCACGCTATAACCTGGATGCTGTATTGATCTCGCAAAAGTTTGCCCTGGGCGTGGATGTGCTGACCATCGTTGCCGAAACCATTCCCGATGCCTGCACGGAGAATTACAACGTGGTGGAAACCATGGATCGTTTTGCCTGGGACCTGGAAAACGTAGAAGGCGTTCAGAAAGTCATTACCTTGCCGATGGTGGCCAAGGTGGTTAATTCAGGCTGGAACGAAGGCAATATCAAGTGGCGGATTTTGCCCAGGGACAATTATATACTGCGCCAGGCTTTGAGCAGCATCGACACCGATACCGGCTTACTCAATTCAGACTGCAGCGCCATGCCCATCATGGTATTTACCACCGATCACCGGGCCGAAACGATTGCCAGGATCGTGCAACGGGTGAAGGAATTGCGTGAAGACCTCAATATTGGTGACCTGTCCTTTGAGTTGGAACACGAAGTCCTCGAGGAACTGGCGGCCGAAGGTAAGGTGACGCCCGAACGTCTGAAATTTCGTCTGGCCACCGGCAATGTCGGTGTGATGGCGGCAACCAATGAAGACATTGCCGCGGCGGAAAAACCCATGCTGGCGCTGGTTTTTGGTTCCATTATTATTCTTTGCCTGATCACGTACCGGACGATCCTGGGAACGCTGTGTATCGTATTGCCACTGGTGGTTGTTTCCACCCTGGCCGAAGCCTTGATGGCGGTCTACGGAATCGGGCTGAAGGTCAATACCCTTGCCGGTGGTTGCGCTAGGCGTTGGTATCGGTGTGGACTATGGTATCTATATCTATAACAAGCTGGATATTTATCTCAAGGAAGGTTTCGATTTGCGTGAAGCTTATTACCGCACACTCAGGCTGACGGGGCGGGCCGTGATATCACCGGCTTCACCCTGGGCGGGCCGGTGTCGGCACATGGATGTTCTCGGCGCTGCAGTTCCAGGCTGATATGGGCATCCTGCTGGCGTTCATCTTCCTGGCGAACATGGTCGCCGCCATCGTGATATTGCCGGCGCTGGTGCGCTGGCTGATGATGCGGAACCGGGACACGATAGTCGATGCCCCCGTTTCCGAGTTGTAGGAGTGTGCGTGCCCGCGAAAAACGGTTGCAATCGACTACGTTATTACGTAAATTCAACTGGCATGATAAGCACGCTGAGCTACCAACGGCATACTGCCGACTGCGCCGACCCCGAACTCAAATCCGGGCTGGGTAGCCGTGTAAGCAGGAATCAAGCGAAATTGATGATCAGAAACCCAGCCACCGGCTGGGTTTTTTGATTTGGAGGAATTAGATGCAACATTTTTTAAGCACAGTGGACTGGTCCGCAGAACAGTTGGATGAGCTGTTGGACCTTGCATCCCGGCTCAAGCAGGAGCCGATGCAGGAACACTTGCGCGGTAAATCCATCGCCCTGATGTTCCTGAACCCATCTCTGCGCACCCGGACATCTTTCGAACTGGGCATGCAGCAGCTTGGCGGTATTGCCATCGTGTTGCAGCCCGGCAAGGACGCATGGGGTGTAGAGTTCAAATCCGGCATCCGTGATGGATGGCGATGCCGAGGAACACATTGCCGAGGTGGCCGGCGTGTTGTCCCGCTACTGTGACCTGATTGCCCTGCGCGCATTTCCGCTGTTCAAAGACTGGTCTGTTGATCGCGAAGATGCGGTTATCAAGTCCCTGGCGCAGTACGCTTCGGTCCCGGTGGTTAACATGGAGACCATTGTCCATCCCTGCCAGGAACTTGCCCTGATGTTGACGCTGAAAGAGAAACTCGGTGAAGTCCGAAAGAAAAAATTCCTGCTCACCTGGACCTGGCACCCCCGGCCGCTTAACACCGCGGTTGCCAATTCCGCGCTGTTGATTGCAAGCAAGTTCGGAATGGATGTCACCCTGTTGTGCCCCGAAGAGGCCTACCGCCTGGACCCACAGTTCGAATCCGCGGCCGTCGAGTACGCCGCCGCATCCGGCGGTTCGTACAACATGACGCACGATATCGATGAGGCATACACCGGGGCAGATGTTATCTATGCAAAAAGCTGGGGCGCCCTGCCGTTCTACGGCAGGCCGGATCAGGAATGGGAACTGCGCAAGAACTACCGGCACTTCATGGTGGATGAAGAAAAGATGTCGAAAACCAACGGCGCCTTGTTCAGCCACTGCCTGCCGTTGCGCCGGAACGTGAAAGCAACAGATGCGGTGATGGATGCCGATTATTGCGTGGCCCTGGACGAGGCGGAAAATCGCCTGCACGTACAAAAAGCCATAATGATGAACCTGCTCGGAAAAAACTTATGACCAAAAAAATCGTACTCGCCTTCTCAGGCGGCCTGGACACCAGCTACTGCGTACTGGATCTCGTGCAACAGGGATTCGAAGTCCACACGGCGTTCATCGATACCGGCGGTATCGACGACCAGGGCCGGGCGGCAATCCGCGCCAGGGCCGAAAGCCTGGGCACAACCCAGCATCACGAGATCGACGTGGCCCAGGAAATCTGGGATGAATTTGTCACCCCCCTGGTGTGGAGCCATGCCCGGATGCTGGGGGAATACCCCCTGTTGTGCTCAGACCGCTACCTGATCGTCAAACACTGCCTGCTGTTGTGTGATGAGCTTGCAACACAGCACTTCGGTCACGGCTGCACCGGCATGGGTAACGACCAGTTGCGTTTTGACCAGACGGTTCGAAGCCTGGGTGATTATGAGATCCATGCCCCCATTCGTGATCTGCAGTCCCGCGTGCAGGCGGTACGTGATTACGAGTTGCAGTTCATGACGGATGCAGGTTTTGCAGTGGAAGCCTCCGCCAGTCGTTACTCCATTAATGAGAACCTGCTCGGAGTCACCATATCCGGCAGTGAAATCGATGAGTTTCAACCTCCTTCAGCAGACGCATGGACCATGACTTCCGGGCGTGGGGACTGGCCCGAAAGTGCGCTCCAGGTCAGCCTGGGTTTTGAAAAGGGTGTCGCCGTCAGCCTGGATGGTGAAAAACTGAACGGCCCTGAAATCCTGCAGAAATTGAATGCAATGCTTGGCGCTTACGGCGTTGGCCGCCATATTTACACCGGTGACGTTACCATCGGCCTGAAAGGGCGTATCGCCTTCGAGTGTCCGGGCATCGACGGCTTGCTGGCTGCCCACCAGGCGTTGGAAGATGCGGTTAATACCCGCTTTCAGAACCAGTTTCGCAGCCAGGTGGCCAAGCGCTGGGCGGAGTTGGTGTATACGGGGTTCTTTTACGAGCCCCACAAAGTGGATCTCGAAGCATACCTGCAGAGCTCACAGGCTGTGGTGACAGGGGAGGTGGTCCTTTACTCAGATGGCGGTAAGGTTATGGCAGTAACCGTGAATAGCCCGTATCGCCTGCAAAACCCCGACGCAGTGTACGCGCAGAGCTGTGACTGGACGCCGGAGGAAGCAGTCGGGTTCATCAAGTTACTGGGGCAGAGCACCACGCTGGCTGGAAAGGTGCGCGGTAAAAGCTGATGATTTCGCAGCGCATTCTCGAGCACCTCGAAGCCCTGGTGGCTTGCGACACGCAAAATCCGCCGCGGCTGATCGAAGGTGATTCAGCAATTTTTCAGTATTGCGAAACGACCATTGGAGAGGGATTCCGCACCAGGACCTGGGACCATGGCAATGGCCATGTTTCCTGGTATGCAGTGCGGGGGAAATCCGAAAGTGTTGTTCAATGTGCACCTCGACACCGTGCCGGTGGGTGAGGGCTGGAACAGTGACCCGCATAGACTACAGGTCACCAACGGACGCGCCATTGGCCGCGGCAGTTGCGATATCAAGGGTGCGGCTGCAGCATTGCTGGCCCTGGCCCAACAGGGTGCTGAAAACCTGGCCCTGCTGTTTACCTCGGACGAGGAAGGAGCGGGAGGTTGTTGCGTGAGCAGGTTCCTGGAGGAAAATGATGCGCACATTTTTGACCAGCTTATCGTGGCCGAGCCGACCTCCTGCAAGGCCGTACTCGGACACCGTGGTTTTTTATCTGTCAAAACCAGGTTCCACGGTGTTCCCGGTCATTCTTCAGAAGCCAGGGCGCTACAGGATAATGCCAATCACCAGATGGCGCGTTGGGCAGCCGGCGCCCTGCAGGTGGCCAGGGAGAAAAAGCGCTCAGAGCTCGACCCGGGCACCTGCATGAACATTGGAATCATTGATGGCGGCACCAAGAGCAATGTTATCGCCGGTAATGCTTTTGTACACTGGAGTGCGAGGTTGAGGCCGGGTGAGTCGAACGAGGAATTCCTGCGCGAAATCCAGGCTTGCGCCCCCGCTGAATCCAGCGTTGAATGGGAAGTGCCTTTTGCCGGTGAGCCTCTTCCGGCAGCGGGTCAGGATGACGGTGCATCCCGCGCATTTTGCACGAAACACGGCCTCGAATCGGGCCAGGCAGTCGATTTCTGGACCGAGGCTTCACTTTTTTCGGCCGCAGGCTTACCGGCGCTGGTGCTCGGGCCGGGTGACATAGCCCAGGCGCACGTCGCCAACGAGTGGGTCTGACCTCCCAGTTGGAGCAGGCCTTTCGGTTTTATGGACAAGTGGTGAAAAACGATGGCTGAGATCAGGAATGTAGTGAGCCAGGTTTTGAGCCAGCTGGGCGCCAGCCGCGAAGCGCGTTATTACCTGAAGCAGTTCAGCAGCGACAGCTTGCAGTTCGCGGTGATCAAGATCGGTGGCGCGGTAATGGAAGAGCAGTTGAGGCCACTGGCCTCCGCACTGGCCTTCCTGCGTAATCTGGGCCTGATGCCGATCATTCTGCACGGCGCGGGGCCGCAACTGGATAAAGCCTTGCAGGCTGCCTCGATCGTGACGCAGAAGCGGCAGGGTCTGAGGGTGACCACCCCCGAAGTCATGGAGGTGGCGCGTCCCGGTTATCTATCGCGCCAACCGCAACCTGGTACACGCGCTGGAGGAGCAGGGTGTACGCGCCCAGGGCATTCAGCATGGCGTGTTTGTATGTGACTACCTTGATAAAGACGAACTGGGCCTGGTCGGGCATATTCAGCGAGTCGATCTGGAAGCGGTGCGCGATGTGGCGCAACGGGGGATCTTGCCCGTCGTCGCCTGCCTGGGCGAGAATCCCACCGGCCAGGTCATGAACATCAACGCCGATATCGCGGCCCGGGAACTGATCTGGGCCGTCGAACCGCACAAGATCATATTCCTCACCGGTACCGGCGGACTGCTGGATGAGCACGGCCGGATCATTTCCTCGATCAGCCTGCACACCGACCTGGAATATCTGCTGGAACAGGACTGGGTGCATTCAGGAATGCGCTTGAAAATCGAGCAGATCAGCCAGTTACTGGATGGCCTGCCCGACAGCGCCTCGGCCTCCATCACATCGGTGGAAAACCTGTCACGCGAGCTGTTTACACATCGCGGCGCCGGCACCTTGATTCGCAAGGGTGAGTCCATCATTGAACACCACGAATTTAGCCGGGAAGAGCGTGAAATGGCGGTGAAATTGCTGGAGCAGAGCTTTGGCAGGCGAGTGCGCGAGGAGCTATTTCGACGACCTTCAGCTGGACTGCGTACTGCGCAGTGAAACCTATGGTGCGATGGCCATCGTACTTAAAGGCGTCGATGGCTTGCCCTACCTCGATAAGTTTGCCGTGACCCCCGAGGCGCAGGGTGCGGGCCTGGGCGCCGCAGTGTGGCAGGCGTTGATCCACCGTTGCCCTGCGTTGTACTGGCGTTCGCGAACCACCAACCCGGTTACCCGCTGGTACTTCGAGCAGGCGGATACCGCTTTTACGGAGGACAAGTGGGTAGCGTTCAGCATCGGCATCAAGGACTTCGGGCAACTCGAACGTTGCAAGGCAGATTCCCTGGCGCGCGCGGAAAGCTGGGTCGAGGAAAAAGATCATGATTAGTGTTGTGGTGATCGGGGCGCGTGGTTATACCGGCGCGGAGTTGCTGCCGCTATTGCACCGGCATCCGGAGTTTGAAATTGTCGCAGTGGGCTCGGCGAGCGCGCGGGCCAGCATGTTCATGAGCATGTGGATGGCATGGGAGGCTGTGATCTCCTGTTTTCCGGGATACGCCCCAATACGCTGGAGCAGTACAAGGGCGGATGCATGCGTGCTGGCGCTGCCCAATGGATTTGCCGCGGAATTTGTCAGTGCACTGGATGAACACAAGCCGGACACGGTTGTCGTCGACCTGAGTGCCGACCACCGCTTTGACCCGGGCTGGACATACGGACAACCCGAGCGGAATTTTGAGCAGATAAGCGGTGCAACCCGGATCGCCAACCCCGGTTGTTACGCCACCGGCGCTCAACTGGCCCTGGCGCCTGTGTGCGACCAGCTGCTTGGACTGCCGGTGGCGTTTGGTGTGTCCGGTTACAGCGGTGCCGGCAAAACACCGTCGAGGAAAAATGACCCCGATGTCCTCAAGGACAACCTGTTGCCTTATTCGTTAACGGATCACCTGCATGAAAAGGAGATCACCCATCATCTTGGCCGTGATGTCCGCCTCTTGCCCCATGTCGCACCCTTTTTCAGGGGAATCAGCCTTACCATTGCAGCGGAACTGGAAAACGCGCAAACCCCTGAACAATTGGTGGAATGCTACCGGGAGTATTATGCAGGGAGTCCGCTGGTCGAAGTCCAGGCAGAAACCCCCGAGGTCGCCGCCGTCAGGGGAACACACAAGCTGATCCTGGGCGGTTTTTCGGTCAGCGAGGCCAGGCCCCGGAGAATCGCCCTGGTGAGCGTGCTGGATAATCTTTTAAAAGGCGCCGCGACCCAGGCGGTGCAGAACCTGAACCTGGCTTTCGGGCTGGAATCAATGGTGGGTCTGGAATGAGCAAATATCTCTGGCAGTCAGATGAACAAGGACAGGTCGACAAGACCATCATGGATTTCATGGCGGGAGAGGATGTTGTACTCGACCGTGAACTCTTTCCCATTCGATATCCGGGCCACGGTCGCGCATGTAAGAGGTCTTGAGCGCATCGATATTCTGAGCAGGGATGAGAGTGCAAACCTGTGTGCCCTGCTGGATGAACTATTGCAGGAATTTGGCGCGGGAAGCTTCATTCTGGATGAACGCTACGAGGACGGGCATTCCGCCATCGAGGTATTCCTGACGGAGCGGGCAGGTAAGCTGGGTGCGAGGGTGCACACCGGGCGCAGCCGCAACGACCAGGTGGCCGTTGCCACGCGGCTTTTCATGAAAGACTGTCTGCATCAGGCCATCGGTTTGAATGCAGGCATCGCCTTCTCATGTCTTTCTTTGGCTGAGCAGCATGCGAAGACGCCCATGCCAGGCTATACCCACCTGCAGCGTGCGGTGCCCTTCCAGCGTTGGGTTGTGGATGGGTGGCTTCGCCGAGGCATTTACCGATAACCTGGTATTCACGCGTCGCGTGCTGGAACTGATTGACAGCTGTCCCCTTGGCGCGGCTGCCGGCTATGGAGTGAATCTGCCTCTGGACCGTGATGGTGTTGCTGAAGAGCTGGGTTTTGACCGGATACAGGTCAACCCGATGTATACCCAGAACAGCCGGGGTAAATTCGAGATCATGGTGTTGCAGGCCCTGTTGCATGCAATGCAGGACGTCAGGAGGCTGGCCTGGGACCTGAGCCTGTTCACCACCAGCGAGTTCGATTTCGTGCGCCTGCCGGATCAGTACACAACGGGTTCTTCGATTATGCCGAACAAATCGAACCCCGACGTGATTGAGTTGTTGCGCGGACGGGCCGCCACGACCGAAGCGGCCATCGTGGAAATCCAGGCGACACTTTCATTGCCTTCGGGTTATCAGCGGGACCTGCAACTGACCAAAGCGCCATTGATTCGTGGCGCGGGGTCCGCACTGCAGGCGCTGGCCATTGTGCCCGGCCTCGTGAATGGGCTGGAGTTCAAGCAGGAGAATATGCTCGCGGCCATCACGCCGGAAATGTTTGCCACTGATATCGCATTGCAGAACGCGGCGGCCGGTGTCCCGTTCCGTGAAGCCTATCTCATGGCCAGGCAACAAATAGATGTGACAGCGCAGCCGGATGTGCTGCAAAGCCTTGCCCGGCGGATATCTCCGGGCGCCTGCGGCGACTTGCAACTTGACCGGATCAGGCAGCGCCTGGAGGCGGAATTTGAGCCAGATGCACTGCAAATTCCGGATCCTTCGTGCAATATGCGGGCTAAGCCGAAATAAATCGACCAGAGGTTCCCGTCATCATGACAAAAACAACATCACAAATAGCACCGCTTACTGAACGGAGCGCATGGAAAGCCCTGGAAAACCATTTTGAGAGCGTCCGCCAGTTGCATTTACGAAAGCAGTTTGCGGATGATCCGCAGCGCGGCGAGCGGATGACGGCCAGGGCAGTTGGTTTATACCTGGATTACTCAAAGAACCTGGTTACCGATGAAACACTCAGGCTGTTGCTGCAACTGGCTGAGGAATCCGGTTTGCGGGACCGTATCGACGCGATGTTCCGCGGCGAGAAGATCAACGTCACGGAAGACCGGGCCGTCTTGCACGTGGCCCTGCGTGCTCCAAAAGAAGCTTCCATTGTGGTGGATGGCGAGAACGTGGTTCCCCAGGTTCATGCCGTCCTTGACAAGATGGCTGACTTTTCCGGCCAGGTGCGCAGTGGGGAGTGGAAGGGGCACACTGGAAAACGCATTCTGAACGTCATCAACATTGGCATTGGCGGCTCCGACCTCGGCCCGGTGATGGCCTATGAGGCACTGAAGCATTACAGTGACAGGGCCATGACATTTCGCTTCGTGTCCAACGTCGACGGTACCGACTTTGCCGAAGCAGTCCACGATTTCGACCCGGCGGAGACT
>PVMK01119115.1_pt1:0-17500 | contig 36264 bp, 37 predicted proteins | sample 1853481 | NCBI WGS metagenome assembly PVMK01 (sample SAMN08533507, study PRJNA380276) | Marine sediment metagenome, whole genome shotgun sequencing project. | reverse complement strand
CCTCGAAAGCTATTTAGGTAGCGCCTCGTGTATTGCCCTAGGGGGTAGAGCACTGTTATGGCTAGGGGGTCATACCGACTTACCAAACCATGGCAAACTCCGAATACCTAGGAGTATGAGCACGGGAGACACACTGCGGGTGCTAACGTCCGTAGTGGAAAGGGAAACAACCCAGACCACCAGCTAAGGTCCCTAAATCATTACTAAGTGGGAAACGATGTGGAAAGGCCCAGACAGCCAGGAGGTTGGCTTAGAAGCAGCCACCCTTTAAAGAAAGCGTAATAGCTCACTGGTCGAGTCGGTCTGCGCGGAAGATTTAACGGGGCTAAGTAATGTACCGAAGCTGTGGATTCGTCATTTCTTCGGAAATGATGGATGGTAGAGGAGCGTTCCGTAGGCCTGCGAAGGTGAACCGAGAGGTTTGCTGGAGGTATCGGAAGTGCGAATGCTGACATGAGTAACGATAATGCGGGTGAAAAACCCGCACGCCGAAAGCCCAAGGTTTCCTAGCGCAACGTTAATCGGCGCAGGGTTAGTCGGCCCCTAAGGCGAGGCTGAAAAGCGTAGTCGATGGGAAGCAGGTTAATATTCCTGCACCAACTGTTATTGCGATGGAGGGACGGAGTAGGCTAATTACGCCAGCTGTTGGATGTGCTGGTACAAGCATGTAGGGAGTGATCTTAGGCAAATCCGGGGTCACATATCCTGAGGTGTGATGTGGGGTCCCAACATAGGGACGAAGGTGATGATGCCAGGCTTCCAGGAAAATCTTCTAAGCTTCAGGTAACAGTTGACCGTACCGCAAACCGACACAGGTAGGCAGGTTGAGAATACCAAGGCGCTTGAGAGAACTCGGGTGAAGGAACTAGGCAAAATGGTACCGTAACTTCGGGAGAAGGTACGCCTTTGCCGGTGATTGGACTTGCTCCATGAGCTGGCGGAGGCCGCAGTAGCCAGGCCGCTGCGACTGTTTATTAAAAACACAGCACTCTGCTAACACGTAAGTGGACGTATAGGGTGTGACGCCTGCCCGGTGCCGGAAGGTTAAATGATGCGGTTAGCTTCGGCGAAGCTGTTGATTGAAGCCCCGGTAAACGGCGGCCGTAACTATAACGGTCCTAAGGTAGCGAAATTCCTTGTCGGGTAAGTTCCGACCTGCACGAATGGCGTAACGATGGCGGCGCTGTCTCCACCCGAGACTCAGTGAAATTGAAATCGCTGTTAAGATGCAGTGTAACCGCGGCTAGACGGAAAGACCCCGTGCACCTTTACTATAGCTTCACACTGAACTTTGACTATGTTTGTGTAGGATAGGTGGGAGACTTTGAAGCCAGGACGCTAGTTCTGGTGGAGTCAACCTTGAAATACCACCCTGATGTAGTTGAAGTTCTAACCCAGGCCCGTTATCCGGGTCGGGGACAGTGTGTGGTGGGTAGTTTGACTGGGGCGGTCTCCTCCCAAAGAGTAACGGAGGAGTACTAAGGTGGGCTCAGTACGGTCGGACATCGTACATTGAGTGCAATGGCATAAGCCCGCTTAACTGCGAGACCGACGGGTCGAGCAGATACGAAAGTAGGTCATAGTGATCCGGTGGTTCTGTATGGAAGGGCCATCGCTCAACGGATAAAAGGTACGCCGGGGATAACAGGCTGATACCCCCCAAGAGTTCACATCGACGGGGGTGTTTGGCACCTCGATGTCGGCTCATCACATCCTGGGGCTGTAGCCGGTCCCAAGGGTATGGCTGTTCGCCATTTAAAGTGGTACGCGAGCTGGGTTTAGAACGTCGTGAGACAGTTCGGTCCCTATCTGCCGTGGTCGTTAGAGATTTGAGGGAAGCTGCTCCTAGTACGAGAGGACCGGAGTGGACGAACCTCTGGTGTTCCGGTTGTCACGCCAGTGGCATTGCCGGGTAGCTATGTTCGGACGGGATAACCGCTGAAAGCATCTAAGCGGGAAGCCTCTCCCAAGATTAGATCTCTCAACACTTGATGTTGTAAGGGCCCTTGTAGACTACAAGGTTGATAGGCTGGGTGTGGAAGCACAGTAATGTGTGAAGCTAACCAGTACTAATTGCCCGAGTGACTTGGTCATATAACACCAAAACCCTTTTTGGCTGCTTCATTTGCCAAAAAGATCTTTGTAAGACACAGCTTTTTGACAGAATTCCCAAATGTAGGGAGCGAGCGTTAGCTTGCTTCCGATCGTAAATTGGGGTCAGAGTAAAAACTCTCTGGCTGGAACAGGAGTCTTTACTTCCTTCTGAGGAGTTTTTACTCTGACCCCAATTTACAACAGTTTGCCTGGCGGCAATAGAGCATTGGAACCACCTGATCCCATATCGAACTCAGCAGTGAAACGATGCATCGCCGATGGTAGTGCGGGAGTTCCCGTGCGAGAGTAGGTCACTGCCAGGCGCCAAACTAAAAAGCCTCACCCTTTAGGGTGGGGCTTTTTTTTTGCAAAAAATCATGATACAGGATCCAACCTGGATCATGAATAAGATTTATCCCACTTGAGTGAGGGGTAACGGGACTATAGGATATAGTCCCACAGCAAGCCTGATGCCCATCAAAGGAATTTCTCATGGACTACCAAGCCTTATATCTCCAATCATTGGACGATCCCGAGAATTTCTGGGGAGAGGTCGCTTCTGGAATTGACTGGTCCAAAGCCCTGGGACCGGGTGCTGGATGACTCGCAGGCGCCGTACTATCAGTGGTTCTCCGGCGGTGAATTGAATACCTGCCATAACGCTCTGGACCGGCATTGCGAATCGGGCCGGGGCGGGCAGGCTGCTTTAATATATGACAGCCCGGTTACCGGCCAGGTCAAGACCTTCACTTATTTTGAACTGAGAGACCAGGTTTCCAGGTTCGCCGGTGCACTGCGCATGCAGGATGTGACAAGGGCGACCGCGTGATCATTTACATGCCGATGATTCCCGAAGCTGTTATCGCGATGCTGGCCTGCGCCCGGATCGGCGCCATCCATTCCCTTGTTTTTGGTGGCTTTGCTCCACAGGAATTGGCTACGCGGATCAAGGATGCCGGTGCAAAACTGGTGATCAGCGCGAGTTGCGGCATCGAGGGCAAGCGCGTAATTCCCTATCTGCCTTTGCTGGAAGAGGCGCTGGAAATAGCGGGCGTCAGTGAACTCCCGCGAATCGTGGTCTCCAGGCCACAACTGCCGGTGGAAGATCCGGATTCCTTTACGGTGTTGTGGGATGACGCCATAACAGCTGCGGATTGGGTCGATTGCGTAGCGGTGGCCGCCACCGATCCGCTGTATATTCTTTACACGTCCGGGAACAACCGGCGAGCCCAAGGGTGTGGTGCGGCCCAGTGGTGGACACGCTGTCGCGCTGAAGTGGTCCATGGACCATATTTACAATGTGCAACCCGGTGACGTGTACTGGGCGGCATCAGACATCGGCTGGGTAGTGGGACATTCGTACATCGTTTATGCGCCCCTTGTTGCACGGCTGCACCACCATTCTTTATGAGGGCAAGCCTGTCGGCACGCCGGATGCCGGAGCGTTCTGGCGCGTGATCGAACAACACAAGGTGAACTGCCTGTTCACCGCGCCAACGGCATTCCGGGCCATCCGGCGCGAAGACCCGGATGGCGAGTTGCTGCGCCAGTACGACATCAGCAGCCTGGAAACCCTGTTCCTGGCAGGAGAACGATGTGATCCGGCTACTCTGCACTGGGCGGAAAATCAGCTTGGAGTTCCGGTCATAGACCACTGGTGGCAAACGGAAAGCGGATGGCCAATGGCGGCCAATCCAATGGGTATCGAGCCCCTGGAAGTGAAAGCAGGATCACCGACGGTGGCCATGCCGGGTTACGACATCTGCGTATTGGATGATGAAGGCAGGGAACTGCCCCGGGGTCAGTCCGGCAACATTCTGGTCCGGCTGCCTTTGCCGCCCGGCAACCTGTCTACCTTGTGGGGCAACCAACAGCGATTTCATGACGCTTACCTGTCCCGTTTCGAAGGTTATTATCTGACCGGCGATGCCGGTGTGCTTGATGAGGAAGGGTACCTGTGGGTGATGAGCCGCATCGATGACGTCATCAACGTTGCAGGCCACCGCTTGTCGACCGGTGCGCTGGAAGAAGCGCTGGCCAGCAACGAGCATGTTGCAGAATGCGCCGTGATTGGTGTGGAAGACCAGCTCAAGGGGGAAATGCCGTTGGGTTTCGTGGTGCTGAACGCCGGTACGGAAGTAGAAGAAGAAGAGCTGAAAAACACACTGGTGCAGTTAGTTCGCTCACTGGTCGGACCCATTGCCACCCCCCGGGACATCCTGATCGTGGACCGGCTGCCCAAGACCCGTTCGGGCAAAATCCTGCGGGGAACCATGCGCGCAATTGCAGACAACAAACACTACGACATGCCAGCCACTATCGAAGATCCTGCAGTTTTGGACGAGATCGCTGCCGCGTTGAGTTAAGTTCAAGTCTCAAACTCACCGGCGCCTGTACGCATTTATGCGGGGTTTTTCTGTGGAGATTTCGGGCGATTCCGCAAGAATGGCCGTTCAACCCATCGATATGAACTGTAGGACACCAGCCAGGTAAGCGGAACAGCGAAAGCCAGCATCAATGGCAGGCGATACCCTGGATAATCAACCATGAACGACCACTTGCTCAGTAGAATCACGATGGGCAAATGCCATAGATACAGGCTGTATGAAATAATACCGCAGTGCATCATCAAGCGGTTACCAAATAACCAGTGAGCCCAGCGCGAGCCGGTCAAAATGGCAATCAGGATGCTGGCAATACTTATGCTGATCAGGGTGTTCTTAAGATAAAGCAATATATGCCCTTCCCAATAGAAACCATACAACCAGTGAAGCGAATATACGCAAAGCAGCACACCCAATACACCAAGTACAAGAAACATCGTTGCGGGTAACCGGAGCGTGTTTTGCCTGCTCTTGCTTACATACAAGTAGGCACATAATGTGCCGACAATAAATTCATCCAGAAAGCCCAGTGTGTTGCCCATTAACATAAACATTTTGCCAACCCCCTGGTCGTGAAAGTTTTGAAACACCCACCAGCGATAAACCCAGGCACAAGCAATCAATCCAATTAAAAGTACGCGTGTAGCACGAGTCTTAAGTAGAAAACCCAGGGGCAGCAGCAGCAAATAAAACAGGAATTCTGTTGGTAATGTCCACCAAACTCCGTTGATTGGCCTGACCCACCAGGGTGGAAGATTGAATGCCATCATCAGGTGACCAATCAAGCCTTCTAAAGAGGGAAATACATAGAAACTTGTGCCAAAAGCTACGACGAATAGAATGACTAATTGTGTCCAGAATGCCGGGAAAATACGCTTGAAGCGTCTGCTCAGGTAGGGTTTAACCAGTGGAAAGGCCTGTTCACCGCAGGCCCAGCGTGCAAAAGGCAAAGTCAGTAAAAAGGCAGATAAAACAAAAAAGAAATCAACGCCAGCCCAGCCGATTGAAAATAAGGGTGTTAGATCAAGCGTGGTAACGCCCAAATCAAGTGTCATTAAGCGGGGCTCAGAATACACCCAGCAGTGATACAGGAACACCCATAACGCGGCGAAGCCCCTCAAGCCTGTAAGGCTGCGGATATATCCCAGATGATTCTGGGCATGATCACGCATCTGAAGTCCTCAATATTGATATAAAACCAGCATTGCGAATAACTGCAACTCCAATTGAAGCGTGGCAGCAACAAGTTTCCTCAGGCCGCATCCTGGCCCTTTTGCTGGTTCTTCAGGTATTCCTGGATGGAAGCAACGCCCTGCTCCCTGGCTTCGAACAGGCTCTCAATATGCTCGCGGGTGTTGATCAGTCCACGTGCGCAGAGAATTCCGTTTTCATCGATCAGTGCCGCGAATGGCAATTTGGCTACCTGCATGGTCATACCCAGTTGTTCGGATAGTATGTAGGGCCATGATTCCAGTTTGCTTTCCCGCAGCCATTCACGATGTTTCTTTTCGTCCCCATCACTGGCAAAAATTATTTCCAGCCAGTTGGCCTCGCTTTTTCGCATGGCAGTGAGAATGGGAATCAGTGTTTTGCAAACCGGGCAGACCGGAGACAGGAAAAAAAGCAGAGTACTTTTTCCATTGCTGTTCTTGCCGCCAATCCGGATGGCCTGTCCAGCGAGAGTTTCCAGGTTAAAAACAGGTATTTCTTCCCCGGTTTTCAAGCCACTCCCGGTCATCAGGGCGCCCGCCGGCGCGACGCGTTCGTACAGAATCCCGATCTGCCGCACCAGCGCGAACACCATGGTGGCCAGGACCAGGACCAGGATCCACAGCAGCGTGTTGGAAATGGCAAGTGTCGTTTCCATGGATCAGGGCTTCCCGGTCAGGATTCCCTGGCGATCATCTGGTCACGCATCACAAATTTCTGAATTTTGCCGGTAACAGTCAGCGGAAACTCATCCACGATTTCCACCTTCCAGGGTATCTTGTAATGTGCGATCTGGCCGTCACAAAATGACTTGACCGCAGCCTCATCCAGCGCTTCACCCTCTTTGACCTGTACCCAGGCGATGACCTGCTCCCCGTATTTATCATCGGGAATCCCGAATACGGAAACATCATTGATTTTCGGATGGCGGAGCAAATACTCTTCAATTTCGCGCGGATAAATATTCTCACCCCCCCTGATGATCATGTCTTTGAGGCGGCCGACGATATCGCAGTATCCAAGTTCGTCAATGACCGCGAGATCCCCTGTGTGCAGCCAACCGGCCGGGTCTATTGACTCACGGGTTTTTTCATCATCACCCCAGTATCCCAGCATGACGGAATATCCGCGTGTACACAGTTCACCCCGGGTTCCCACCGGTACAACGCGTCCGTCATCATCAATGATTTTAACTTGAACATGGGGATGTACCCGCCCGACCGTGTTGACCCGTTTGTCCACCGGGTCATCTACTGAAGTCTGGAAACTCACCGGGCTGGTCTCGGTCATGCCGTAAGCGATGGTCACATCCGTCATGTTCATTTCACCCATTACCCGTTCCATGGTTTCAGCCGGGCAGGGAGCGCCGGCCATGACGCCGGTGCGCAACGAGGACAGGTCGTAGCTGCTGAAATCCGGGTGCGCCAATTCGGCGATGAACATGGTTGGCACACCGAACAATGCGGTGCATTGCTCAGCCTGGATCGTGTCCAGTACGCTTTCGGGATCAAATGCCTCGTCCGGAAACACCATGGTCGCACCGTGGCTGACACAACCCAGAACACCCATTACCATCCCAAAACAATGGTACAGCGGTACGGGGATGCACAGGCGATCCTTGTCGGTGAACTTCATGGTTTCAGTCACAAAATACCCGTTGTTCAGGATATTGAAATGGGTCAGGGTTGCACCCTTCGGGAACCCGGTCGTTCCGCTGGTGAACTGAATGTTGATCGGGTCGTCCGGTTGCAATAGGGCTGCAATGGACTCCATCTGTTGTAAGGAAGAAGCGGATGCCGTTTGCTCGAATTCCGCAAACCGGTACATGCCGGGCCCTTCCTCTTTAGCGAGACAGATTACCGTTCTCAATGAAGGGATTTTTTCGGCACGCAAATTACCCGCATCACAATCATCGAGTTCCGGGGTCAGGCTCTTGAGCATGCCGACATAATCGCTGGACTTGAATTGTTCCGCCAGGATCAGGGCCTTGCAGGCGACCTTGTTCAGGACGTATTCCAACTCGGAAATCCGGTATGCCGGGTTGATGTTCACCAGTATCGCGCCGATTTTTGCCGTCGCGAACTGGGTGACAACCCACTGCAGGTTGTTTGGTGACCAGATGCCCACCCGGTCCCCGGTCTCAATGCCCCGGGCCAGCAGATTGGCCGCCACCTGGTTCACCCGTTCATTCAACTCTGAATAACTCAGGCGAACACCCTGGTGACGCACCACGATGGCCTGTTTGCCGGCATAGTTCGTCACCGCCTCATCCAAAAGGTTTCCAATGGTTTTAAAAATCAATGGATTGCGGCTGACTCCATTTACATAGCTGTGTTTAGTCATTTTTTTGTCATTCATTCCGTAGCGCAACGCCTATTATTTCATATTGTCAGCAGGTCGATGGTATGGTGTGCTTCTATTTTTTCAGCCCTTGAGATAATGCCGTTACTGGATCCAATTTACTCACTCATCGTGGCGATACTGGTCGCTTTTGTGTTTGCTCATGCCGCAACACACAAAGTCATGGACTATACACGCCATGCCGCGATTGTGGCTGATTACCAGGTCATGCCGGCGCAGTTTGTGCCGTTGCTGGCGCCGCTGGTTATCTTTCTGGAGTTTGCAGCAGCGATTCTTGTGCTTTTACCTGCCACACGGTCGATGGGTTTGATCCTGGCTGCTGGCTTGCTGCTTGCCTACCTGTTTTCTATTGGCCTGAACCTGTTGCGCGGGCGCACGTCCATTGATTGCGGTTGTGGCTGGGGTTCGCAAGAACATCCAATCAGCGGCTGGCTGCTGATTCGTAACCTGTTGTTTATTGCGGCCACTCTGATGGCGTTGCTGCCGCGTGCAAACCGCTCACTGCATCTGGCGGACTGGATTCTGGTTGCACTTGCCAGTTCGGCTGTGATTGCAATTTATTACATCGGGGATTTGCTCATCGCCAACTGGCTGAAACTGCGCAAACTGAAGCCTGTTTGAGGAAGACCTCTCTTTATATCCCTCCCGGTTACCGGAAACGCCTGTTAACGATCCGCACCGCTTTGCCCTCGGTCAGCTGGTTGGTATGGTCAGAACGGGTGCTTTACTTTCAGTGCCTGCGTTGGTCAAGGTAGTCAGGAACAACATCAGCGTGAAGACTCTTTTGGATTGTAAGGCATCATTTTCTATCCAGTACCAGTATCCGTGATATTTGATTGCAGTGAAGCTGTCTTCCGGGCGGTCCGGGCCTGAATGCACACGAAATGGCCATTCACCACCCGGCGGAATCTGGTATCCGGGTGCGGCATGTGAGGCCTTGCCGGGTGGAACTTCAACAAATCCGGACAGGGCGACCAGCATTTGCAGCATGGAACGGGTCTGCATGGCAAGGACATCGTCCTGGGAGGCAAACGGTGCATAGACAATGCGATATCTGTCGCGCTCCGGGGGCAGGCCCAGGATCTCACCCACTCGTTTTCTTTTGGCCTGGGTGGCCTGGTCAAAACCTTCATGTGCAAACAGGACGATCATGTCTTGATTGGCGCCGGGCTTACTTTCGATTTCGAAACTGATTGCACCGAGATCCTGTAATTCCTGGAATAAATTGATGAATTCGGTGTACTCAGGGTCTGCATTTTGCGCCTTGAGGCTCCTGATGGAGAAATTCTGAACGCCGTTAATGGACTCGACCGCCCAGGAAAAAAGCAGCTCGGAGCTGTATCCTGCAAGCACCAGTGAAAGCAGCGCACGGGGTTCCACGGGCTCAAGCAGACTGCGCAAGTAGTCATTTCCGGTCTTCGGCGTGTAAGTGATTGTAGGGCGGTCGGTAAATTTTCCACTGGCGCCCAGGGACTGTGTATCAGCACCGAGAAAACTGGTGTTGAACCCCAGGCCGGCATTCACCGTGGTTTCAAGGGAATAACCGCTGACGATCTGGCCCACATCCATGAAGACGGGCATATCCACATACCTCAGCTTGACCAGGTTGGTCAGCATCTGGGCCTTCCAGTTGTCACCGACGCTTCTGCCGTAGTCCAGTTGGTCCCTGTCCATGGATCTAGGGCCATAACTGGAGCAAGCAGCCATAATGGCGCACAAAGTCATACAGATACACCAGGCCAGGAAACGACCAAATTTCCTCAATCGCATTGTCTTCATGTTTAGATTACCGCTGTTCATTTTCCTGACCATATTGAGAGGAGAAAAGCCTAGAAAAGCCGAAAAGTCGAGACACCCAAAAGTCGAGTCGAGACACCCATGACTTGGCAGGGAGAAATAAAGCTGGACTTCGCCTTTCCATGTCAGCTTACCGCCTAAAGCGCAGCGACTCAACGTGGGGTTACACTGAGCACGCTAACTGCCGGAGCGACGCAATGAAATACCATGCATACCATGGTCCGTGTGTCCGATGAGGAACTCTGATCGTCCATGGAAAGTACCGGGGGTTGGTAGTGTGAATCGTGTTGAGAAATTGCTAGCAACAATCCAGTTGGGTACGGGTTAGTTCAGCGGCCTGGCGCAGGAGGTGGATGCTGTGGACGACCCGTTCGCGCTCATTTTCCGGGATTTGTTGCAGGATGGTGTCGATACTGCTGGCTATCAGGCAGTTGAGGCGCTGGGCTTCATTCTTGCCGTCGGGCGTGAGCGAGACCAACACGCGGCGGCCGTCATCATCGCTTTTGTCACGCGCGACCCAGTCGCGTTTTTCAAGCCCATCGACTAATCGCGTCATGGCGCCCTTGGTGACCCTTGAATGGGCGGCAAGGCTACTCACATCCCATTCTCCCTCCATCAGCGTTTGCAAGAGCACGCACTGCGCCGGGCTCACCGTTCCGCAGCAGATCTCCTCGCGCTCGAACGAGGAGAACATGCGGTAGAACACGATGATGTCATCTACGACCGGGTTCATCGTCTTTCGGCGGTGATCGAGTAGCTGAACACCGTGCCCGAAAGCTCCATGATTCGCTCCTCGCCAATCAGGTCGACGGCCGCCTTCCACACTGGATCCTGAAGGTTCGGCATCAACAGCGGCCCAGCCAGTTTTCGACTGTACTCAATGTTCTCGAACCCGGCAGCGAGCATGCTGCCAAGATACTCTTCCTCTGTCGACGCACCACCTACGCAAGCAATCCAGGTCGCAGCGAGTTCGGCAAATTCTGGCGGCAACGGTTCACTCAGTAGTATGTCACTAACCGCGATACGCCCACCGGGCTTGAGCACCCGGTACGCTTCCCTGAACACCTTCGGCTTATCCGGGCTGAGATTGATGACGCAGTTGGAGATCACGACGTCCACGCTCTCCGACGCGACGGGAAGATCTTCGATGAGCCCTTCGCGAAACTCGACTGTGCGCGCGTACCCGGCATTCACCGCATTGGTGCGGGCGCGCTCAAGCATCTCCGGCGTCATGTCCACGCCGATGAAGCGGCCCCCTGGGCCGAGCTTTTCGGCTGAGAGCAGGGCGTCGAAGCCTGCGCCAGAGCCAAGATCAACAACGGTTTCACCTTCTTTCAGGCTGGCGAGCGCAGTCGGGTTGCCACAGCCAAGCCCAAGGTTTGCATCGGCAGCCGTGCCCGCTATGTCTTCCTCGGAGTAGCCGATCAGGGCTGCTGTTTTTGCGTGGGTGTCCGCAGCCTGTCCGGCATCAGGCCCACAGCAGCCACTCCCCTGGCGAGCGACCTCCGCGTATCCCGATTTCACCGTGTCATGTACTTGATTTTTGTTCATCGGAGCCTCCAATAGTTGAGTGATGCAACAAGATAGTTGTATGATGCAACAAAATAGTTGAGCCTGTCAACTAATTTCACTCACGGCGGGGTACCGCTACTATTGGTGTCTTGACTTTTCCTTTGTACATTATTGATTCGGCCTCGCTTTGGCAGGGGTTATTTAAGAGGTTTGTAATAAATGGCCCTGAATTTGGGTAAGAAAATCGCTAGTAATATTACATAACGGAATATATAATATTCCGAACTGTTATCTTGAGGCATGGCAGAACTCAAGTACAGCAAACAAGCAACAAAATACCTGCAGCGGATGCAGGAGACTCATGCCAAAAAGATGCGCAATTCACTGCAAAATATCGCTGAAGGCAACGACGAAGGATTAGACATCAAGCCCATGACCAGCCTGAAAGCCTACCGGCTGCGGCAGGGAAATTACCGGGCTTTGTATTTTTACCGGGGTGGGGGCAGGTTGCTGATAGTTGCCAAGATCGGAACGCGCGGAGACTTTTACAAATGAGCAAAGTACAGTACATACCCCAAGACGGGGAGCCGCTATACGCCGTAGTGCCCATTGAGGACTACAGAATATTGATTGCCGTTGCAGCGGGCGATGAAGATGACCGTGACATCCGTGAAATCATTGCTGACATTGACGCTGGTGAGGAAACTTTCCCTGATGATTTTGTCGGTCGCTTAATTGAGACTGAAAGCCCACTGCGTGAATGGAGAAAATATCGTGGCATGACCCAGGCAGAACTGGCGTTTTCCTCAGGGCTTTCACAAGGCGCCATAGCTCAGATCGAATCCGGAAAAAGAAATCCAACGGTTGAAACAGCCCGCAAATTTGCGAACTCACTGAACTGCGACATTGACGATCTGTTCTGAAACGAAACGACCCTGGCTGGTAATTCTGCGCTGTCCTGTTGGCAGCCTGGTGATTAATCCCGAATGATTACAGCCATCTTCGTACCTGGTGCCTGTAGTCGAGAAACTCCTGGCCGAAAGCCGTTTCGAGTGCGCGCTCTTCCGGCCGGATCTGGAAGCGGTTCATGTAGGCGATGAATCCAATGGTCAATACCAACGAATAGAGGTTAGCAAGGCACAGACCCCAGCCAAGAAGGACCAGGAACAACGCCAGGTACATGGGGTTCCGCGAAATACTGAAAACGCCCGATACCACAAGGGACGAGCAGGTGTGCGGATTAAGGGGATTAACGCTTGTCCTGGCCTTCCTGAAAGACACGACTCCGGCCAGGCCAACAAAAGCCCCGGCCGCGGTCAGGGCAAGCACGGCGGTAAGCCGCAGTTCCGTTGACATTGGGATGTTGGTCGTCAACAGGGAAACCAGCCACATCAGGAAGGCAAAAATCACCGTTATCAGCGCGGGTGGGAGCTTAAGTTCAAGTACTGTCATATGCCGCCGGATCACTCATGAGTGCCCTGTTTATGCTCCGATATAGAAGATTATAATCGAGGCATTGGATAGAGGTTACACTGAGCACATTAACTGCCGGAGCACCGCGATGAAATACCTGCATACCATGGTCCGTGTATCCGATCTGGACGAGTCGCTGGATTTCTATTGCAACAAACTGGGACTCGTTGAGATAAGACGGACAGAGGTCCCCACCGGGCGCTTCACACTGATTTTTCTCGCAGCGCCGGGTGACGAGTCAGCGCAAGTCGAACTCACCTGGAACTGGGATTCAGAAGAGTACACAGGAGGGCGGAATTTCGGTCACCTGGCGTACGCTGTGGATGATATCTATGCCCTGTGCCGGAAATTGATGGACGCCGGTGTGATCATCAACCGGCCGCCGAGAGATGGCCACATGGCTTTTATACGTTCTCCTGACGGCATCTCGGTTGAGTTACTGCAATCCGGGCAGCTTTGCCAATAGAGGCACCCTGGTCGTCCATGGAAAGTACCGGGGGTTGGTAGCCGATCTCTCCCCCCTGGCACGGCCTCAATCGCGAACAGGGTACACTCCTGCAAGGCGCGTACACGATGGATTGAATGCCTGGTGCATACATCGTTGCTGGAATTCACAGCTAAGCGGGGCATCGTGACGCTGCACGGGACATTTTTTGATGTAGTATTCACTTGTGTATTAATTTTTCTGGAGTTTGGAAATGAACGCGTCACGTTTACTTGTTTCACTGGTAGTTTTGTCACTGGCTTTTCTGGCGAGCAACTCCCTGCTGGCGCAAAAAAGCGGCCAATCGATGCAGATACAGTATGGGTATGTCGTAGCATCCAAATATGTCCAGGAGAAGTCCAATGCCGGCAAAGGGGCGCTGATCGGTGGAGCCATAGGCCTTTACTCAGGAAAGGGCAAATCGTCTGGCACCAAGTTCAGAAGAACTGCTGCTGGAGCGGTTGTTGGAGGCGCCACTGCATCGGCGATCCAGGGCAGCCGGGACGCACGTGAATATCAGGTCAGAACTGCAACGGGCATGATCGTGATCATATCCGACCAAACGGAGGTTCAGGTCGATGACTGTGTTGTAGTCGAAACACCCGGCAAGGGCAATGCCAATATCCGGCGGGTTGCGAACACCTATTGTGATCCCGCATCTGCCGAAGTTGTGGCCGAACTGCAAGACGAAATGCTGGAAGAGGCAGAGGAATGCATGATGGCCAAGCGGGAACTCGCAACCGCCGACACCGATGAAGCCGTGGATCGGGCCCTGCGTAAAATCTCAATTCTTTGCGATACCTGACAGGCCGCTGGTTCTAATTTTCCTTTTCCGGTCAACGCGAACGCTTGTCTACGATCCGCACCGCTTTGCCCTCGGAACGGGCAACGCCTCCCTCATCGCGCAGTTCGATGGCTGACGTCACGCCGATGTATGATTTGATATTGTGCGCCAGTTTTCCTGCAACCAAAGCCCGTTCGTCATCCCGAATTTGCCCGTATTGTGGTTTTAACTCAACCAGCACGCGCAATTTGTCCATCTGTTTTTCGATATACAGTTCGATCTGGTAGTGAGGTGAGCATTCTTTAAGCTTGAGGATTTCTTCTTCGATCTGGCTCGGGAAAACATTGACCCCGCGAATGATCATCATGTCGTCGCTGCGGCCGGTGATCTTGTCCATGCGGCGCATGGTGCGGGCTGTGCCTGGCAATAAACGTGTCAGGTCCCGCGTTCGGTAGCGGATGATGGGCAATGCCTCCTTGGTCAGCGAGGTAAAAACCAGTTCACCGTATTCTCCGTCAGGCAATACTTCGCCACTATCCGGGTCGACAATTTCCGGATAAAAATGATCTTCCCAGATGTGTGGGCCGTCCTTGGTTTCAATGCATTCGCTGGCCACACCCGGGCCGATGACTTCCGACAAACCATAAATGTCTATGGCATCAAGGCCACAGCGAACTTCAATTTCCTGACGCATCGCATCGGTCCAGGGCTCCGCACCGAATATCCCGACCCGGAGCGAGGATTCCGCTGGATTAAGTCCCTGGCGATCGAACTCATCGGCAAGATTCAGCATATAAGAGGGGGTGGACATGATGATAGTGGGTTGGAAATCCTGAATCAGTTGCACCTGGCGCTCGGTCTGGCCGCCCGATATGGGAATGACGGCTGCCCCCAGGCGTTCCGCACCATAATGCGCACCCAGTCCGCCGGTAAACAGGCCATAGCCGTACGCCACGTGGACGATATCGCTTTTACTGCCACCCGCGCCGCGAATGGAGCGTGCGCAAACATCGGCCCACATGTCGATATCGTTTTGTGTGTATCCCACCACTGTCGGTTTTCCGGTGGTGCCGCTGGATGCGTGAATGCGAACGACTTCATCCATCGGCACCGCGAACAGGTCAAAGGGGTAATTCTCACGCAAGTCCTGTTTGGCTGTGAGTGGAAACTTACCCAGGTCGGAAAGCGTCTGAAGATCCTCAGGGTGCACACCTGCCTCTTCGAATTTTTTCCTGTAGTGTGCGACATTGTCATAGGCGTGTTGCAGACTCCACTTCATCCGGCTCAGTTGCAGGGCCTGTAATTCATCCAGGCTGGCCTTTTCAATGGGCTCAAGTTCCGAGTGATTTATCTTGCTCATAATTTCTCCTGGACAGGCCCGATTTCGGACTGTATCCACTGTGCAGCGAAAGACTCCGCTTCGGCAAGAGCCCGTTGACTCTTGTCCGCAACCGAAAACCAGAAGGCGAAAATCAGGTTCGCCAGCATTGCAAACAAGGTTGGGTAGGCGTAGGGGAACACCGGCTTGTCGAATCCCAGCAGTGAAACCCAGACGGTCGGGCCCAGGAAAACCAGGACCAGCGCGGTGGCAAGCCCCGCATAACCACCGGCGAGTGCGCCGCGTGTGGTGAATTTTGACCAGTACATGGATAAAAACATCACCGGGAAATTGACGCTGGCGGCAATGGCAAGCGCGATCAGCGCCAGCACCGCGACATTCTCACCTTCGAGCAGGATGGCCAGGGCCATGGTGGTCAATCCGATGACCAGTGTCGTAATGCGGGAGATCCGTAATTCTGTTTTCCGGTCGCTGTCGCCATCACAGATCACATTGGCATAGAGGTCATGCGACACGGCGGCGGCGGCTGACAGGGTCAGGCCCGAAACGACGGCCAGAATGGTGGCGAAGGCGACGGCTGAAATGAAACCGAGAAACAGGTCGCCGCCAATGACTTTTGAAAGGTGCACGGCGGCCATGTTGACGCCGCCAATGAGCCCGCCGCCCTCTGCCTGAAATTCAGGGTTGTTGCTGACATAGACCACAGCGCCCAGGCCGATGATGAATATCAGGGCTTGGAAATAACCGATAAAGCCGATGGCGTACGCAACTGAACGCCTTGCCTGGCGTGCGTCGGGTACTGTGAAAAAACGCATCAATACATGCGGCAGACCGGCGGTACCGAACACAAACGCCAGTCCGATCGAGATGATGGTGATGGGGTCGGTAAACATCACGCCCGGCGCCATAATGGCCTCCCCTTTGGGGTGCGCTTCAACAGCGGCAGATATCAGGGCGCCAAAATCGAAATTCAGCAGGATCATCACACCCACGCCAATGATGGTGCCGCCGGTCAGCAACAGAACGGCCTTGATGGTCTGAATCCAGGTCGTTGCAAGCATGCCGCCAAACGTTACGTAGAACGTCATCAGCACACCGACCAACACCACAGCATAGGCGTAGGGCAAACTGAACAGGGACTGGATCAGCGCTCCGGCCCCTACCATCTGGGCCAGCAGGTAGGGAATCGCCACCGCGAGAGAACCAATCGCAGACATGGTTCTGACCGGTTTGCGTTCCAGCCGGAAGGCGACGACATCGGAAAAAGTATACTGACCCCAGGTTACGCAACCGCTCCGCAACCAGCAGCAGAATAACCGACCAGCCGAGTGTTCCACCGATAACGAACAACATGGCGTCCATACCGGTGCTGTAGACCAGCGCGGTAACGCCCAGGAAGGTTGCCGCGGACATGAAGTCTCCGGCAATCGCCAGTCCGTTTTGGAAGCCTCCGATACTGCTGCCTGCGGCATAGAAATCCGACCGGGTCCGGGTCCGTGATGCCGCCCAAAAGGTAATCACCAGGGTGATGGCGATAAACACGAAGAACATTGCGATTGCGGTAATGTTCAATTCGTTGCCGGTCCCGTTTCCGCTTGCAGTAATGGTTGCGGCTTCTGCATCAGTGGCCAGAAGGAGGACAAGTGAGACGAATGCGGTAATCCAAACCCTCATTGTTCGAGCTCTGCCATGATTTTTCTCTCAAGAGGTTCGAAATAGCTGTTGGCAAGCCAAACGTATACCAGGGTTAAAATAAAAGTCAGCGCCAGGATTGCATAGCCCATCACGATCCCAACCGGGACAACACCATCGCTGAACACCGGGCGGGCGAGAACTGAGGGGGAATAGACAGACATCAGTCCAAAAGCAAGGTAAGACCCCAGCAAAACAAGGAGAAACGACCATGACACCCGGCGACGCGCTGACACGAGTTTATGGAAGTTTTTATTGCTCAGGATCTTTTTGTTGGTTTGTAAGAGCATAATCACTGTATCCTGTCATTGAATCCCGGGTTTGGCTGCCATCCCGGCATTCTGGTATAAGAGTACCCGGGTACTCTACAT
>PVMK01166737.1_pt1 | contig 36290 bp, 37 predicted proteins | sample 1853481 | NCBI WGS metagenome assembly PVMK01 (sample SAMN08533507, study PRJNA380276) | Marine sediment metagenome, whole genome shotgun sequencing project. | reverse complement strand
ATGCTGGCCAAGGTGAAGAGCAAGGACACCGAGACGGTGATCAACGCCTTAATTAAGCACGCTCACAAACTGCCGACAGAGCTGTACAAGTCACTCACTTGGGATCGTGGCAAGGAGATGGCAGACCACCAGCGCTTCAGTCTGGACACCAACATCAAAGTTTACTTCTGTGACCCACGAAGTCCCTGGCAACGGGGATCCAATGAGAACACCAATGGCTTGCTCAGGCAGTACTTTCCGAAAGGAATGGACCTCTCGGATATATCACAAGCCAAACTCAATGCGGTTGCACGGCAACTCAACGCACGTCCTAGAAAAACGCTAGACTACGAAACACCAGCCGAACGATTTAACCAATGTGTTGCGTCGACCGGTTGAGATCACAGCCAAATAGCGGAAAAAGCAAGTTGTAGCAGATTGAATTGCCAAACCCTGCCCGTGGTATGTCTTTTCTATTTCGTGAGCCTCCTGCTGCCTGCAGCACCATATGTACTGACTCCACAGCCTATAAATGGTGACGGGTTTCACGATATTAGCCTTGGGACGTATCCCACCGGGTTTGTAGACGAGGAAACAAAGTGGCTTATTCCGCGGGGGGGGGGGTACGTCAATCTGTGTGCGTGAGTACGCAGTTACCAGAGCCGTAGGCAGTTTAGTCGAAATTGATAAACTCGAGAACTCGGCCAGGAAATAAATAGTGAATGAAAGATCGCTTTCCGGCTCATAGCAGAACTCGATTGAACATAGATTTCAGGACCAACTTCTTCCGAGTTCGGCCAAGAAGCGGCATGTGCAGCGATTTATTAGGGGTCACTCTTGTGCCGTTCTGAGAATCATCTCCAACTGCACGGCAGCGCCAAAAGGCAGTTGCGCAACTCCGGTTGCGGTTCTCGCGTGCCGCCCCTCGTCTCCATAGAGCGCGATGAGCAAGTCAGACGCACCGTCTATTACCTTGGGTTGTTCGGTAAACGAGGGTGCGGACCGTACAAATCCAACAAGCTTCTCTACCGAGACGACCTTATCCAGGTTACCGATTTCGTCCTTGATAATCGCCAGAATATCGAGCAGTGCACCTTTCGCGGCCATCTGCGCTTTGGCAACATTCAAGTCTGTTCCAACTTCACCCCGAATTTGACTCACACGTCCGGATACGTAAAGCGTATTACCTGACCTTTTGCACCCCAGATAATTCGCAACTGGCTTCTTCGCTTCAGGCAGCGATTCCCCCAGTGCAGACAGTTTCTCCTCAATGCGCGACACAAAGCGGTCACTCACCTTATGAACTGATTCCTTATCAGCTCGTTCGGCTCAAGCCAGCATTTCCCATCACGAGAAAATAGAGTGCCAATAAGAGCAACACCACTTGAAATTCCATCCCGCCCATTGGAAAACCTTCGGCAGGCGTGAAGTTCCATCGACCCCAGTGCACCATGAATATGGCACCGAGCAGGACGGGTACAAGAGCAAGTCCTGACAAACGCGTGATCAGGTCCTTTGTGAATGCTCCTGCGATAATCCCGATGCCACCCGCTAACTCCGCAAAAGTGACGAGCGCTATAACCGCGACGGGAAGCCCCAGCATCTCGGAAAAACCTCCGAGGTTCATGACTTTGCCCCAGCCGTGGAAAATAAAAACGCTGGCGAGAGCAATACGCAATAACCAGTGCGCATTGGGTTTAAATGAATCTAAAAAGTCAAACATATAAAATCCTCCATACTATCGATTTCATATTATCGATTGCTCTGGCTGACCTGTTGAGAAACAAACAGGTGCGCCAGAATTAGCGACTATATGGTTTACCTCGCTACATGCTTGCGCAGGAACTCCCGCATGGTGTCGGCAATGAACTGCCCGTCTTCTTCCAGCGCAAAATGGCCGGTATCAAGTAGGTGGAACTCCAGGTTCTTGAGGTCTTGCTTGTAAGGATGGGCTCCCGCGGCCGGGAAGATCTCATCATTCTTGCCCCACACGATCAAAGTTGGCGGTTGTTGGCTGCGCAGATACTCCTGCCATTGCGGATACAGCGGCGGATTCGTGCCGTAGCTGTAGAACATTTCCAGCTGGATTTCCTGGTTGCCTGCACGGTCCAGCAGTGGCTGGACGTGTCCCCAGTTGTCCGGACTGATGGCTTCCACGTTGCGCACGCCATTAGTGTACTGCCACTTTGTAGCGCCCAGCGTGACCAGGAAACGCAGGGCGTCGTCATTGGACATGTTGGGCTGGTTGTAGGCCGCTTTTACATTCTTCCAAAAATCATTATCCAACCCCTTGTTGACGGCATCGCGATCCTTCCAGTACTCCTGGATGGGTTCCCAGAAGATGTTGTTAATGCCCTCAACATAGGCGTTGCCGTTTTGTATGATCAGCGTCTCGACTTTCTCGGGGCGATGGGTGGCGACACGGAACCCTACCGGTGCGCCGTAGTCCATCAGGTATATGCTGTATTTGTCCAGGGCAAGTGCGTCGATAAATTTGTCCACAATTTTGGCCACGTTGTCGAAACTGTATTCGAACTCATCGACTTTCGGCATGGCGCTGAATCCATAGCCCGGGTAATCCGGCGCAACCAAGTGGAATTCATCCGCAAGTGCCGGAATCAGGTTCCTGAACATGTGTGAAGATGTGGGAAAACCATGTAACAGCAGGATGGTGGGGTTAGCCGGGTTTCCCGCTTCGCGGTAAAAAATGTCCAGCCCATCAATCGTAACCGCTTTATAGCTAACACCACCGAACGCTTCCGTCGCAAAAGTGGCTTGTACCAGCCCAAAACTCAACAACAGTCCAATAAATACATTTCTCAGAAGTTGAGTGGTATTACTCGTCATAATTATATCTCCCTCAGGTCATATTGGCTGGGGTGACGGGCCGGGGATGAATCTCATCTGGTCCGGCCCCCAATACCTGGATTGAAGCATCATCTCCCCGGCGCAATAACGTTATTTCTGTAAGCGTTTGACAGCTTCGTCGGTCGTCCAAACTGCGTTCGCCATAAACCGGAAATTGATCAAGGCGGCAAGGTAGCCGTCGCCTTCCGGTATTTGAGCTGCCGCGGTTGCATCTTTCACAACGGCAACTTCAAACCCCGTTTCCAGCAACTCGTGCATGTGTGCCTGTACGCACAGGTTTGCAGACATTCCGGCAAGGATTACCTGATCGACCCCCTGCTTGCGCAGTTGCAGCACCAGGTCATTTTGTTCCGGCCCGTACACCTTATGCGGCGAGGCGATGACGGTTTTTCCGTCATAGATGTAGGTTTTGTACTGCGGCATGAAATCTGCACCCGAGTTTTCAAAGCCCTCCATAGAAGGCTTTGAGGGCCTGTCGAACATGCCTATGTTGTGCATTACTTTTTCGAGCGCACCCTCGAACTTCCAGCCGTGGTCAGTGGGAAAGTAGTAGTGTGGAGAGATCATGACGATAATGTTATTTGCCTTTGCGGCTTTGAACAGCCGCTCAATATTTTGCACGGTCTTGTTCGAGGTGACGCTGTTGCCTACCAGCCCCCAGGTCACACCGTCTTCGCTAAGGAAATCTATCTGCGGATCGGTAATGACAACAGCGGTACGTGGTAAATCCAAGACCATGTTACTGGGTGGTAAACCCGGGTTTTCCGGTTCAGCGTACGGGTTGTCCGCCTCGCAGGCTGAAGTCATGAGTATTACAGATGCCAAAAGGGCTGCGGTTTGATATGAGTGGAACATGATTTTTCTCCGTGATATTTTACGTTCTAGGTATAACCAAAGCGATTCGATTTGCAGCAAATTCTCCTCAATTGCTTGTTATTCGGACGGTAAAAGACTCGACGGTTCTGTATCCCCGGGGAATCCGTCCCCATCTTTCGTTGAGTTCTGCTTTATCCGAGTGGTGCAATAAGCATAGTACAAAAATGCAAAGTTGCTTGTACGGCGACTTATTTTGGCAATTGGTCAATTCGTTTTCGATGCAGCGTCAGGATTGCTCACCCAGAAACCCGGTTTGACACTGGGGCAATGGTAATTTGCGCCAATCCTCCTATACTGGAAAGACAACGATTAATAGAACGTTAGCCCGAATTTGTGCCCAGTCAGCGATAGTTGGACCGATCGGGGGGTTTGAATAAGAGAGACATTTGGCTCATCGTAACTCTGAAGAGGAACGATGATGACAAAGAAAATAGAAAGCGCCGAGAAGGCCATTTGAGACATTCGCCAAGTTCCGCTTCGTATATGGACTCCTCCTTGTTAGCGAGAGATTTCGTTTCAGATATCAGACGCGTATGTATATTCGGCTTGTTAGTGGAGACGCTATCTCCCAGCCCTCAATGTATGCGCACCCCGGTGCCTATTAGGGTCGATGGACTCACAAACCTCATTTTGGAACAGGTTTTACTGGAGCGGATATCTTCGATCTGGTCCTGGTCTCTCGCTGAGATAACAGGGGCCAGATACGTTTTTAGTACTTGGCCTTGAGTCCGAGGAAGTTCTGCAACGGGTCGTAAGCACTAATTCGCAATCACTTCCGCCCTTGTTCTGCTTCTCGCCAGAGAGCAGTCGTTCGCCAGCCTTAGTTTAAGGTGCCTTCAATCATCCCTTTCGGCCAGAACCGGTCTCTCAGGAATTGCACACGCAACTGTAGTACGAAGAATTTGGGCACCCATGCCTTACTTCGGTTGGAGTTTGCGCTCGAATCATGAGCCTGTCGCACCGTTGAGCCGAAGGCCAGTTGAATGGAGGGAAGATGGGGTAATCTTACCGCCGCGATGCGGAAAAGAGTGGCATTACGCCGTGTAAAGTGTCAGTTTAGTGGCTTCCGACCCCAGGCCTTTTTATGGCGGCGACTCTTTTTGACACGGTAAACGTTGCCTGGCTTAATGACGGCCCAGTTGCAGGGCCCCATACTTCAGCGCGCATACGCACCTCTTACAAGGCAATCGCCAATGTCAGATAGACTAACGGTCAAGGCGAGCACCACCCTAATCCCGTTCCTTACCATTCAGCTTCAGGGTTGGTCGCGGAACACGATCAAGCAGCGCCTTAAAAACGGTTGCGTCAGGGTTAACGGCGAGCAGGTTACCCGACATGACCACGACCTGCTGGCGGGCGACCAGGTGGTTGTCGAAGCCTCCGCCCGAGGCGCTTCCAGTGTGCGGCCACAGCTCGGCATCCTCTATAGGGATTGGGACCTGATCGCCATCAATAAACCCGCCGGGGTGTTGTCGGTTGGTTCCCCAAAAAACAAGGAGCCCCATGCGCTGGGCATACTGCGTGACCAGCTGTCGCGTCGTAACAAGTCGATCAGACTGTGGCCGGTGCACCGAATTGATCGCGATACTTCCGGGGTACTGCTCTTCGCGACCTCCCGGGAGGTGCGGGAGGCGGTGATGAAGGGGTGGAAGGCCGCGGAAAAAACCTACCTTGCGATCGTGGAGGGTTGCCCAAAGCCTGCGGCGGGCACCATCGATCAGCCGCTGCGTCTCGACCCGGTAATCTACCAGATGCATGTCGGGCCGCACCCAGACGCCAAGCGCGCGGTGACCCATTTCACCACCGAACGTAGCGTTGGTCAGCGAACTCTGTTACGGGTAGAACTGGAAACCGGCCGCCAACATCAAATACGAGCTCACCTGGCATGGCTGGGACACCCGGTCGTAGGCGACCAACGATACGGCACGGCTGGTACGCGAATGGGCCTGCACGCCTTGCGGCTGAGTATCACCAAACCGGGAACGAATAAGCCGCTGGTATTTGAAACTCCCGCACCGGCGGATTTTTTGGCGCTATTTCGCTAGTGTTTGGCGGGAGTGGATTTGTGTCAATACACGGAAACCCTTCACGCTGCGATGGGCAGCTATTGGCCGGTTCCAGTCATTCACAGTGAATAGACAATGAGTTCGCCTTTGGGTCGCGGGCTGCTATTGGCTATGGCAAAGGGCGACATTCCGGTTCTGCCCACAAAGCGGTTGTTCGTCAGACATGAATTTCAGCAATGTGTATGACCGGAGTCGGCCAGTAACATAAATAGCATAAGTACCGAAACAATCTCCGCGGCAGCCGCCCGCCAATGGGTTTGGTCATTACGATTGCCAGCCCTAACCAAGGTCTGCTTACAGCAGATTCTTAGGCAAGAGGATCGAAAAGCTTCTTCTTCTTTCCCATCGCCGGAACAAACGTAACAGCCGCGGTTATATGATGGGGCGTATAAAGTGTAGTTCTAACCATCCAGCCACCACCCGGAACACGCGCCTGCTCTGACATGGTTCTGATATTAGTGGTATCGTCAAACGCATCTTCAATAAAATCGTAATCCAGTTTCATTTCTTTACTCCCGATAGCTTGCCCACCTACAAAAGGCTACTCATCTCTGCGCTGATAATAATCCGCTGTCAATGAGCCATATCATTTCTTATGTATATGATTTAGCTGTAATATTCGGCATGAATTGCTTGGGGGGATTCTTTACAGGCTGTCGAGTCATTTTTTACAGGTAGTCCAATCAAGTAGTTCCGCAGAGGGTTGCGAGCGGCTATTGGCAATTCAGTTTGGCCATTGGCTGGTTCTGGCCATATAGCGGTTACTCATCAGGGGCGACTTCCAGTGACGTGTATAACCGGAGTCCACAGCCACAAGCGGACGTTCACCTTCTTCAGGAGATCAAGTCTCAAGTGAATTCAGCTTTGACGGCCATTCCAAAAGCTCAAGTGACATTGATTTACAATATTAGCCATGGCAGATGAAGAAAACGAAATCATGAGTGCTTATACGGTCGTTTTTGACGATCTGGTCTACCTGGGCCCCGGTGATTCGGCGACCACCAGGAATTTAGCAGAACGATTGTGCCCAGACTTGCCCTCAGGGTCGCGTGTTGCCGATTTCGGCTGTGGAGTGGGGGCCTCCGCATTGGTGCTGGCACAAAGCCTGCCAATGGCGCGTGTGCTTGCATTGGATTCCCATGCGCCGTTTATTGCACGCTTGGAAACCGTGGCCAACGCACGTGGACTTGGAGAACGCATAAGCGCGGTAGTGGGCGACATGGCAGATCCCCCATCGCTGGACGGTTTGACGGGTGGGTTTGACCTAATCTGGTCGGAATCGGCAATCTACAGCATTGGCCGAATAATTGCGTTCTCTTGCTGGCGACCGTTGCTGAAGCCGGGCGGCTGGCTTGTTTTCAGTGATGTCGTCTGGCAATGCGAGCCGAGCAAACGCTCCGTCGAGGCATCTGCGTTCTGGGAAAAGGAGTACCCGGACATCGCGACAGCAGACGCCGTAGTGGATGAATTGACTGCTGCTGGCTTTGATCCGCTTGATCCGGTGTTGTGCGGCAGAAAACCCTGGTCCAATTATTTCGAGCCACTCCGAGATCGCCTCCGCCAGTTGGTGAAGCGTAAGAATCGTCCACCGGCGCTTATCGACTTGATGGCTGAGTTAGAACGGGAAATTGACGTTTACGATTGCGCTGGGGATGACGTCGCTCTCTCCTTCTTCCTGGCACGGCGGGATTCCATTCCCGAATGACTGAAAAGGGTCGAGGGCGGAGATTCGTGGTGTGATTGCTGCAGACAATAGCGGTAATACCAGCGAGGAAGTCTGCGAAATTCTCGTCGTAAACCCTGGCAAGGACAAATAGAATATCGCCGCCATCATGGCCGTGCTGGGCGACAGGAAGTGGACCATCGCCGACCCAGACTTGACCCGTCTACAGCTTCATAGTTTACCCTTCGTATTCATCAGGGCAAACAACGGGGAGTTAAACATGGATCAGCAAAGCAAACTTGAAGGCAGCAATAAACCCCGGCGGGTCAAACATAGCTTTACACAATCAATAAAAGGAACACCCGAGCAGGTATTTCCGCTACTTTGTCCAGTGCGCGAGACTGACTGGATTCCGGGCTGGACAACCGATTGGGTTATTTCCAATTCGGGTGTGGCTGAGCAGAACTGTATATTCCAGACACCGCCCCGCCCGGGCGCAGGAGGGGCCGCCTCAATATGGGTGATCACGCGCCATGATGCGGATGCTTTTGAGGTGGAAATGTTTAAGGTGACCCCGGAGTTTACCGTCGGCAAACTACAAATTTCACTGTCCGCGCAAGGCGAGACCGGCACGCATGTGACCATCGCATACGAGTTCACCTCGCTGGGCCCGCTTGGCGATACTTATTTAGAGGGGTTTACAGCGCAATGGTACGAGAAGTTCATGCACGTATGGGAAGGACAGATGAACTATTACCTGGAAACCGGTGAGTTGATCCCCACTCCTGATTTGCAATCGGGGTAACAGGATAGGTGCCCTAACCACCAGCGACAGGGCTGGCTCAATATTTTATTCAATGACATATATCAACGCTTCCTTTGCACATCCCCATTACGATCAGGGAACTGTCTGCCATGGACGGCTAGCGAGGAGATGACCCTATGGCTAACAAACTTCGTTTCACGCTGTCCGTACTGGCGGCGTTTTTGCTTACGGGCTTGTTCATGGCGCCTGCAATTGCGGCCAAAGCAGTCGGTGATGGCAGCGAAGACGTTTTCAACTCGGCGATCATTGGTGAGGTTTGGCTGGACATCCCCAATTTAAGCTGGACGCCAATCGATGATGTGGCCCTGACTGCATGTGAGCCTCATCCCCGCTCCTACTACCCGGGGACGGTAAAAATTGGGGCGACCAATTTTCCTGGATCCGGGGTGCGCATAAAAGGCGGCTGTGGCTCGTCTCGCACGCTGGAAGAAAAAGCCGCTTTCAAGGCAAACCTGTCATGGGACGATCCGGCTATTCCGGGCTGCCCACCAATTCGCACATACAAAGGTATCAAGAAGTTCACGTTCAACAACCAGGTAGAAGACGCAAGCTTCACGCACGAACGCATTGGTTATAATTTCTTTCAAAAACTGGGCATACCCGTTCCCCGTGCGGCGCCCACTCGTGTCCATGTCAACAACCAACTCTGGGGCCTGTATCTTCATGTGGAGACCATGGACCGACGCTTCCTGGCGCGACACTTCGACTCCAGCGATGGCATGCTCTATGAAGCGGACTATGGCTGTGATCTGGGTGATGAGAGCTGCTTTGAAGAGAAGTTTGATACCGATTCCTGCGACGATCCGCCTGTGGCTGATCCCACCAAGATGACTCCGCTACAGGAACTCAACGCCAAACTTGCGCAGCTACCGAGCGACAACTTCTATCCGGCGATTGGTCAGATTATCAACTTCGACACCTTTCTAACCATGTGGGCGGCGGCTTCCATCATGGGCTACTGGGATGGGTATCCCAACGACGCCAACAACTACCGCATCTATCATGATCCCACTGACGATCGCTGGAGCTTCATTCCCAGCGGCATCGACCAACTATTCGAGAAGGATGTCAATCCCTTTGATCCCGTAGGCCTGTTGAGCATTCGTTGTCTCGCCGAGGAAGACTGCAAGGCAGCCTTCCGCTCGAAACTAGCCAAGGTGCTCGACGTCTTCGAGGCCGGCGACTATCCGGCGATGGCACGAGCCATCGAGACACAGATTCGAGCAGATGTCGAAGCAGATCCTCGCAAGGAAGTTACCGTGAGCGAATGGCATGCCGCGGTGAATAGCACGGTAGCCTACATGCAGAGGCGCCCCGGTGAGCTTCGGGACTTGCTCTCCCGGCCCGAACAGAAAACAGCCAGGCAAGACTTTTACTTCCACCAGTTCACCGACCCCAAGGGAGATAAATTCGTCTTTGTTACCTGGGTCGCCGTCGGGGACGATACCGTATCGGGACAACGGTGGTTGACCGCCAAGGGTAATTTCGAGGGTCTCACAGCCAAAATCGATGCCTACGAGTTGACCGGCGGCAGTGCTGATGTCGTCAAGGTCGGAACGGTGATCATCAACTTTGCAGACTGCGAATCTGCGAAATTCACTTACACACCGAATGACGATGGCCTGGAAGGTCAAACCAGAATCGTTCGCGTGGATTCCGGCACCTGGAAATACTGCGAATAGAAGTTGGAGCCGAATAGCTGGCTTTAAAACCTACAAACCCCCACTCAAGCCCGCAGCTTGAGCCGCATGGTGGTTTCCCGCAGAATTCAGGCGCTGCCACAGCAACATGCTGGCATTGGCTCGATTCAGCGTAAAAATGTGGAATCCGGGTGCACCGCCTGCTCTCAGCCGCTCGCACATTGCCGTCACAACATCCAGCCCGAAGTCACGGATGGCGGCGCCATCGTTTCCGAACCCTTCCAGTCTGCGGCGGATCCACTGCGGAATCTCAGCTCCGCACATGTCTGAAAAACGCGAAAGCTGGCGGTAGTTGGTGATCGGCATGATTCCCGCTGTAATCGGAATCTCGATACCGATGCGATAGCAGTCATCGACAAAGCGGAAATAGCTGTCGGCGTTGTAGAAATACTGCGTGATGGCGCCATTGGCTCCTGCTTCAACCTTGGTCTTGAAATGCTGCAACTCGGAACGAGGCGAATCGGACTCTGGATGAAACTCGGGGTAACAGGCGACCTCGATGTGGAAATAGTCACCGAATTCCTGGCGCACAAACGCAACGAGCTCGCTGGCATATTGGAACGGCCCGGGGCCGGTCATTCCGTCCGACCGGTCACCGCGCAAAACAATCAGCCGGTCTACTCCGCTCAGTCGATAGTGTTCCAGTAAATCATGCAACTTCTCACGACTTTGAGCCATGCAGGAAATATGCGGCGCCACCGGCACACCGGAATCCCTGATCAGCGCCTCGACCGTTTCACGAGTCGCATCCAGCGTTGACCCGCCGGCTCCGAACGTCACCGACAGGTAAGCAGGGTCAAGATGAGCCAGCTTCTGCCAGGTGGATTCCAGGGCCAGTTGCTGCTCCGCCATCCGGGGCGGGAAAAATTCGAAGGATATGGCTGGAGTAGGCATGGTTGCGTTTAGGCGGGCGAAGGGCAGCACCTGGAATCTAGTGCTACCTTCATGCTTCGCCGACTCAATACCTGTAATGCTCTGGCTTGTACGGACCTGCAGATTCAACGCCGATGTACCGGGCTTGCTGTTCCGTCAGAGTGGTCAAATGCGCACCAATGCGACCCAGGTGCAACCTGGCGACTTTCTCATCCAGGTGCTTGGGCAGCACGTATACCTGATTTTCGTAGTCAGCACCCCGGTTCCACAGCTCGATTTGGGCCAGCACCTGGTTGGTGAATGAATTTGACATCACGAAGCTGGGGTGACCGGTGGCGCAACCCAGGTTCACCAGGCGCCCTTCGGCCAGCAGAATGATCCGGTGGCCATCAGGGAAAATCACGTGATCGACCTGGGGTTTGATGTTTTCCCACTTGTACTGCTTCAGGCTGGCGACATCGATTTCATTGTCAAAGTGGCCGATGTTGCACACGATCGCCTGGTGTTTCATGACCGACATGTGCTCATGTGAGATGACGTGGTAGTTGCCTGTCGCGGTCACGAAAATATCTGCCAGGGGCGCCGCCTCATCCAGGGTCACCACGCGGAAGCCTTCCATTGCGGCCTGCAAGGCACAGATCGGGTCGATCTCGGTGATCAGGACCGTAGCGCCGAGACCTTTCAGAGACTGGGCACAACCCTTGCCAACATCGCCATAGCCAGCGACCACGGCAATCTTGCCGGCAACCATCACGTCGGTTGCTCGTTTGATGCCGTCGACCAGCGACTCACGGCAGCCGTACAGGTTGTCGAACTTGGACTTGGTCACCGAGTCATTGACGTTAAAGGCCGAAAACGGCAACTCACCGTCTTTCGCCATTTGGTAAAGTCGCTTCACACCGGTGGTGGTTTCCTCGGTCACACCCTGGATTTTGGACAAGGCGATCGAGTACCAGCCCGGGCGCGCGTCCAGGCGCTTACGGATGGCATTGAACAGAGAAACTTCTTCTTCGCTTTTTGGATTGTCCAACACGGAAGCATCTTTTTCCGCCTTTGCGCCCAGGTACAACAACAGGGTGGCGTCACCGCCGTCATCCAGGATCATATTGGCGAAATTTTCATCGCCGTCACCATGCCCCCAGTCGAAGATCCGGTGTGTGAATTCCCAGTACTCATCCAGCGTCTCACCCTTGTAGGCAAATACCGGCGTACCGCCCGCGGCAATGGCTGCTGCAGCGTGGTCCTGGGTTGAATAGATATTGCAGGATGCCCAGCGTACATTGGCGCCCAGCGCTTCCAGGGTTTCGATCAACATGGCCGTTTGGATGGTCATGTGCAGACTGCCGGCGATGCGCGTGCCTTTGAGTGGCTGCTCGTCACGATATTCCTCGCGCAGAGACATCAAGCCCGGCATTTCGGTTTCAGCGATCGCAATCTCCTTGCGCCCAAATTCCGCCAACTTGATATCGGCGACGTAATAATCCTGCTTGTTCAGGTCTTCAATTACAGCATTCACTGCTATTCCTCCAGATCGTGAAGATCGAGCGCAGTTTGTTCGGCTTTGCGATCCGAGCCTGGCCCCGTATCCGGGCCCGATCGGCCCTTGGGGTCGCAACGCTCCTCGGCGCGCAGCAATCAATTAGACGCCGGCAACCCCCTTGATATGGTCGACATGGTTAACTGCTTCCCAGCTTACATTCAGATCTTCCCGGCCCATGTGGCCATAGGCTGCCAACGGCTGGTAAATGGGCTTGATCAAGTCGAGCATCTGGATGATGCTGTAGGGTCGCAGGTCGAATTCCTGCCGGATGATCTGCTCAATCTTCTTGGCCGGTATATGTTCGGTCCCAAAGGTATAAACGCTTATCGAGGTTGGTTCGGCTACACCGATGGCGTAGGAAACCTGGATTTCAATCCGGTCGGCCAGTCCGGCGGCGACGATGTTCTTCGCCACGTAGCGGGCCGCATAAGCGGCCGAGCGATCCACTTTGGACGGGTCCTTGCCCGAGAATGCGCCACCACCGTGGCGGGCCATGCCACCGTATGTGTCCACGATGATCTTGCGCCCGGTCAAACCGCAATCACCGACCGGCCCGCCGACTTCAAAACGCCCTGTCGGGTTGATGTGGTACTTGGTATTCCCGTTCAGCCATTCACCCGGCAGCACCGGCTTGATGATTTCTTCCATCACCAGTTCGCGTAACTCGGCCTGAGAAGAATCCGGGTTGTGTTGGGTTGACAGCACCACGGCATCGATGCCGGCGGCCTTGCCATCCTCGTAGCGGAAGGTGACCTGGCTCTTGGCGTCCGGGCGCAGGTGCTGCCGCCCGTCATCAGTGGTTCTGCGTACCACGGACTGGCGCTTGACCAGTTCATGGGCGTAATAAATCGGCGCCGGCATCAACACGTCGGTTTCATTGGTTGCGTAACCGAACATCAGGCCCTGGTCACCAGCGCCCTGCTCTTCCGGGCATTCGCGGTTTACACCGCGCTCGATGTCGGGAGACTGCTTGCCAATGATATTGACAATGCTGCAGGTATTGCCGTCATAACCCACATCGGATGAATCGTAACCAATGTCCACGATAACCTGGCGGATCAGTACTTCGAGGTCCACCCAGGCACTGGTCGTGATTTCACCGCCAACAATTGCAATACCAGTCTTGACCAGGGCCTCGCACGCCACGTGTGCCGCGGGATCCTGCGCGATGATGGCATCCAGAACGGCATCGGAAATCTGGTCAGCGACCTTGTCCGGATGGCCTTCAGATACCGATTCCGACGTAAACAGATAACTACTCATTGTGGCGCATCCTCTTAATATATCTTTCAATCATGATAAGGAGATATATAGTACTTTAAGGCACGAACAAACGCAAAGCAAAAACAGCAATTGCTGTCACCAGGCATGGATGGAAGTGGCACGACAGCGCCACAACCATATAGAATTCACCCTGACTGGCCCAGAGCCGTTCAGGACGCTAACTAATGCCAAAAACAATTGCGATGTCCTTACTGGACAATTTCTTAGGCCCGGCAGCTGACTGGTACAAGCTAACTATCATTCTTTTCCTGATCCTGAACCCGATCCTGTTGGCTACGCTCGGGCCGTTTATCACCGGTTGGGTTCTGGTCGGCCAATTCGTTTTCTGCCTGGCCATGGCGCTCAAGTGCTATCCCTTGCAACCCGGCGGCTTGCTGGCCCTGGAGGCAGTTATTCTCGGTTTGACCTCGCCGGCCACTGTCTACCACGAAACCGAAGCCAATTTCGCAGTGATACTGCTATTGATTTTCATGGTGGCAGGTATTTTCTTCCTCAAGGATTTGCTGCTGTTTATCTTCACCAAGATGCTGATCCGGATACGCTCCAAAACGCTGTTGTCGCTGATCTTCTGCTCTACCTCCGCAGTTCTCTCAGCTTTCCTGGATGCGCTGACCGTAACGGCCGTGATCATTACCATCGCCGCCGGCCTCTTCGCCGTCTATCACCGCGTCACCTCGGGCAAGGGATTCGACGAGGACCATGATCACGCAGATGACTCGGGCATCGGGGCGGAAACAAGGGAGGACCTGGAAAATTTCAGGGCCTTTCTGCGTAACCTCATGATGCACGGTGCGGTGGGCACGGCCCTGGGCGGTGTCTGCACACTGGTGGGTGAACCTCAGAACCTCTTGATTGGGCAAATCGCGGGTTGGGACTTCATTGAGTTTTTCCTACGCATGGCCCCCGTCAGCCTGCCCGTATTCGTAGTCGGTTTGCTAACCTGCCTGGCAGTCGAAAAATTCAAAGTTCTGGGTTACGGCGCCACGATGCCCATTGCGGCCAGAAATATTCTCGAGGAATACGACCGCAGGGAGGACGCCAACAGGACACCCAAAAAAACGGCAAACCTGATTATCCAGGCCTTGGTGGCCATGTTCCTGGTGGTGGCCCTCGCCTTTACCTGGGCTGAAGTCGGCATGATCGGCTTGGCGGTGATCGTGCTCGCCACGGCGCTCACCGGCATTGTCGAGGAGCATCAGCTCGGACATGCGTTTTCCGAGGCTCTTCCTTTCACGGCATTGCTGGTGGTGTTTTTTGCCATTGTCGGTGTCATCCATGATCAACACCTGTTTCAACCGATTATTGACTATGTTTTCTCGCTCGACGAGCAAATTCAGGTCCCGGTCTTTTTTGCCGCCAACGGTATACTGTCAGCAATATCAGACAATGTTTTCGTAGCCACGATTTATATCAACGAAATCATGGAAGCGCTGGAAGCTGGCGAAATAACACGCGCGCATTTCGACCTGCTCACGGTCGCTATCAACACCGGCACGAACATTCCCTCGGTCGCGACACCCAATGGCCAGGCGGCTTTCCTGTTCCTTTTGACTTCTGCCCTGGCGCCCCTGATCAGGCTCAGTTACGGGAGCATGGTGATCCTGGCCCTGCCCTACACCATTACCATGACCGTGACCGGCTTGCTGGCGACGATTTATTTACTTTAATTACCATTGCCCCGAGTTCTCCATTGAAGCCCAGGGTTCCGCAGGCGGCAGCGGTTCGCCTTGTTGCAGTAATTCAATGGATATTCCGTCAGGAGAACGGATAAACGCCATGTAACCGTCCCGCGGAGGCCTGTTGATGGTCACTCCGGCATCCATCAATCGCTGGCAGCTGGCGTAAATATCATCCACAGCATAAGCCAGGTGGCCGAAATTCCGCCCGCCATCGTATTCTTCCGGATCCCAGTTGAAGGTCAGCTCCACTTGTGCGGACTCATCGCCGGGGGCGGCAAGAAAGATCAGCGTAAACCGGCCCGCAGGCACTTCTTTGCGCTTCACCTCGACCAGTCCGAACTTATTGCAGTAGAAATCAAGGGATTCATCGAGATCTGTCACCCGGACCATGGTATGTAAATATTTCATTGATCGCCTCCCAAGCGTAGGATGCCCAGTGTACCTCTCCTGAGCGAAGCGAAAAACCCGGCGGCAAACCATGAATATGAATAATGAAACCCACAGCCCAAGAGTTGAATTGATTCGCGAGGCCGCCGTGTTGCAGCTCAAACTGCTGGCGGACGGCTTGCGGGACGCGGCACTGATTCCGGTATCCCTGCTGGCTGCCCTGGTCGGACTCATACGCGGTGGCGACGAACCCGATCGTGAATATCGTAAAGTAATCAAACTGGGCCGGCGCAGCGAGCGCTGGATCAACCTTTTTGGCCATCAGCGCCCGCTCGGAAAATCCCATCCGGCCGGCTCCCTCGATACGATCCTGGGGCAGATTGAAGAAGTTGTGATGGAACAGCGCAAAAAAGGCCGCAGCACTGCCGAGACGCGTACCGCTATCCGCGAAGCCCTGGATGAGGTGCACAAGGGTGACAGGGATGAGGGAGTTTAATCCATGTTCAGTTCCCTGCGCATTTTCCAGTGCCTGATGCGGTTTCTGGGTCTTGATTTCAAATGCCCGATACCCGAATCCACCAGTTGGTCCGTTGCTTTTACAATACGCTCACTGCAGCGCCCGTCATTCCAAGGGTGCGTATCCAGTGCGTGTGCCTTTATTGCCTGCATTATCCCGGGTGGACGGGTCAGTGCCCGCTCCAGCGCCGGGCCAACCATGTCTGGTTCCCGTACGTCGATCATATAAGGCTTGGGGGCGTTGTTGCGGAATGTGACTATGGGTTTTTGCAGCAAGGCGAACTCTGAAATTATGGATGATGTATCACACAGCATTACATCTGCATCCATCAGTAACTGCAAAGTATCGTGGCCTTCAACAACACGCAAATTGTCGGACTGGATGCCGCGGTAGAGATCGGTGATTTTTTCCGGCATCTTCGGATGAAAATGAACCAGCCACTTCCAGTGGTGTTTGTGAGCAAGATCCTGGATGGTTCCGACCAGAATTGGGGCTGCCGAAATGCGGGCTGAAAACGTTGAAGCAAAATAGATAACCGGAACCTCAGACGGGGTATTTTCCAAACTACCGTCGAACAGGGGGTCCAGCTTGGACCAGCCACAATCCGCTACCTCGAAGTAGCCCAGTTCCTTTGCCATTTTCTGCCAGGGGATTGTGGTGTTCGGACCATGGGTGATATAGAGATCAAACAAACCGCGCTCAATAAATGAGTATATAACACCATCTTTTTTACGCCGTTTTTCAGAAATCAGCCCGTGAGTCACCATCACCTTGACGCCTGGAATAAAATCAGGAACATAATTCCCGGGCACGATGACCGCGCACGGATTCCACTCAATCGCTTCCCGGACATGGCTGAATACGCGCTCGTCATCCCTGAAATGAGTACTGTCGAATTCATTGCCCACTGGTAACCAGGCGATTTTATCACCGCGATTCGTCAGAACCTGCTGTATCGGCCTCAGTATGCCGTAGCAATAATTCTGTTCGACATAGAACAGGTAGCGATTTAGTTGCGAATCAGAATCCATTTTTGCTTGTGGATTTTTTCGCCATTAAGTAGCTCGACGTCGAGACCGCGCGCCCGGCAGGCCTCCCGGATCCACTTGAAGCTGTGCCTGCAAATGCCCGCTTTGTCCGACTCATGCGAGCCGCCGACCCAGGTGTCACCTTTGTAGTCCGGCCTGAAAGGCCGGGGCGACTTGAAGGAAGTCAGGAATCGCGCGCCCGGGTTGGTGAATTCGACAAAACCATCCAGCATGTTCTCAATGTCTTTCTTGGGCGCATGGGTCCAGATCGAATGCGCATGAAAATAGTCGAACTTTTCATCGAAGCCGGAAAGGTCATACTGGTCGTTGTGCTGAAATTTTGGTTGTTTCTCTTCGAACAAGCCCGGTTCGATAAGGTGTTCAACCCCGGCATTGAATGCAAGCGTGTTGGGTTCAATGCCGTAATAGCCACCCCTGTTCAGAAAATGGATCATCCAGTAACCGCCGCATAGTGCTCCGCAGCCTATGTCGAGTAACTTGTCCCATGGGTTGAGGCCGTGCCGGATCAGCGCCTCGAGTTGAGCCCGTCCGGTTTTTTCGAATCGCCGGATGCCGCAACCGACCTTGGTAGTGATTGAGTAAACGCGCTCCCCACGCTTTTGCAGGCTGTCTGTTGCGGAAAATGACGTCATATATGATGAGTGTCCGCGGTGTTCACAAAAAATTGAGTATACCATTGAAGGTGCCCATCGCCGGGCGGTCCAGGGGGAACTGAACAAGTCAGGGCCGGGATACTGGTGCCATCTGTGGGCTAGTCTTAATAGCTTCCGGCGATGTATGAAGAGAGCTGTTCCACCTCGGCTTCTTTGTCCTGCAACATATGCTTGACCAGGTCACCCAGCGAAACGATGCCGACCATAACATCATCTTCCATCACGACCAGGTGCCGGCAACGGCATTCCGTCATGGTTTCCATCGAAGCGCGTGTGGGCTCGGTTGCTGCAACAGTGATAAGAGGCGAGGACATAACCTCGTGAATCATCGTGTCGGATGACGAACGCCCCTTCAGGGCAATTTTTCTCAAGTAATCCCGTTCGGTGAAAATACCCAACGGCTGCTCGTTGTCCTGGACAACCAGGGATCCGATATTAGCCTCAGACATGATGCCGATAGCCTCAATAACCGAAGCTTCTCTGCTGATTGTGAGGACCGTACCCCCTTTCCGGTCCAGGACCTCGCGGATCGTGGACATATGCTTTTTCCCAATTTGCCGTCTGGACCAATTCTAAACGGATTGAAAGGAATTACAACGTCTTCCGGAATTTCAGTCACGCCGCCTGGAGACAACTGTGTATTCGGCATCAATGATTTCCCCCTGCCTGGGTTTGGGCTCGGCAGCTGCCTCTTCCCTGGGCAATTGACGCCTGATCCACCACATTCGCAGCCACAAACCCAGCCATAACAACAGACCAATACCGACAAACAGCACCAGCACAACCAGACCGAAAAAGAACGCGCCCACGAGGGTCAGTGCCGCCACAAGCGTTGCTAACACGCGGGAAACAGGGTTCATCGGGGTCTGGCTGATATAGTAGGGCATAAGTTTAGTCTCTGCTTTCCTGATAAATAAGTCCACCCGGCCCAAGACTCAATGTCACAGCGAATATGCCACGCCAGCGAAGTCACCGAAAAAGGCCGGGAATATCGCGTCAACGGCGAAGACGGCCCTTTCTACCTGATGGTTTTTCGTCGTGGGGACAACTTGATGGCATACCACAATGCCTGCCCTCACCAGGGCCGCAGCCTCAATTTCGCACCGGACAGGTTCCTCATAGGGGACGACGGCTTGCTGGTGTGCGCCCACCACGGTGCGGCCTTCGACCTCGACAGCGGTGATTGCCTGGCGGGGCCGTGCAAAGGTTCGAGCCTCAGGGCGATCGCAATCCGTGTGCGGGACGATGAAGTCTGGCTGGAGTGAATCTTTTGCTCGAAGTCTGTCTGTTTTGACCGATTGTAGCGAGGCAGCCGGGTTCAGAAAATAAAATTGACCATCGTCAGCATGACGATAATGAAAATAATACTCATGCCGCTGCCCGCATGGACAAAATCAGCCACACGGTAACCGCCCGGGCCCATAATCAGTGCATTCACCTGGTGTGTGGGCAATATGAAAGCATTGGACGTAGACAGGGCTACGATCAACGCATACATGGCCGGATTGGCGCCGGTGGTAAGCGCAATACTGACCGCGATCGGCACCAGGATGGTGGTTGCGCCTACGTTGGACATGACCAGGCTGAAAATGGTTGCCAAAATGGCAAGCGCTATCTGGATGGCAATCTCCGGCACGTCGCCCAGGATGATCATGATTTCCTGCGCGATCCAGGCTGCCGTACCAGTGCGCTCCATGGCGCCTCCCAACGGGATCAGGCTGGCCAGGAGAAATACCGTCTTCCAACTGACCGCACTGTAGGCCTCATCCATGCTCAACACGCCGGTCAGGACCATCCCCATTGCACCCACCAGCAGTGAAATCGACAGGCGGAAATCCGTGAAGACGATCATGCTGATGGATATCGCAAAAAAGACCAATGCATACGCCACTTTGTGCGGCCGCTGCTCTTCCTTGGGAATGTCCGTGGCAACGATGAAATCCCGCTCCTTGCCAAGCACTGAAAGATCGCGCCAGGTACTGTGTGATACCAGGCAGTCACCGGTTTCCAGCGGCATGTCCCTGATGTCCTCGATCAGAACCTCTCCGCGGCGGTTAATCGCAAGCACGCTGATGCCATAGCGCTTGCGCAAGCGGGTTTCACCAACCGATTGCCCCACCAGTCTCGACCCAGGCGGAATCACCACCTCTGAAATGCCGGCGCGACTGGGATTGAACAAACCGCCGAAGGTCCGCAGGCGCGGCTGAACCCGGCACTGCATATCCAGCGCATAGCGGCCTACTTCATTACGCTTCCCCATCACGCCGAGGATGGTGCCAACCCAGATCATCTCATCCGATGGCGGGGCCAGGCGGGGTTCTTCCGTGTTGCGGATGGCCAGCAATAACGGCGCCCCTTCCATTTTTTCGGCATCACTGATCTTCATGCCCACCAGTGGGCTGTCTACTGTTACCAGCAGCTCAAAAATATCGCCCTTGATGCCGTAGACGTCCGCGAAATAGGCCTTGGTGCGCGCCGGTCCACCGGTGGCCTTCTCTTTGGGTTCAGGCAGCAGGTATTTGCCTCCCAGCAGGAAATAGAGGATGCCCGAAGTCAGCAAGGCCAGTCCGATCAGGGTGACATCGAAAAGAGCAAAGGTTTCGAGTGTTTCAACGCCCGGCGGCAAAGACTGATTGGCGTTTTCAATCAAGTCATTCAGGAGTATCAGTGGTGAGGAACCCACCATGGTCAGGGTGCCACCCAGGATCGCGCAAAACCCCATTGGCATCAGCAGTCGCGACAGCGGTATGTGGGTCCGGTTCGAGATGCGGGACATCACGGGCATGAACAATGCCGTGGCGCCCACGTTTTGCATCATCCCGGAAATAACGCCCACCGTGCCTGATACCAGGGGTACGATTCGCGTGGCGGTTGTCCCGCCCACTTTCAATATATAGGCCGCCACGACGGTCATGACACCGGTGCGGTCCAGCCCGGCGCCCAGTATCATCACGGCAATGATCGACAGGACAGCATTGGAAGCAAAGCCATTAAACAGTTCGTTCGCCGGCACCAATCCCAGCAGGCCGATAACGACCATGACGAGAATAGCCGCAATATCAACGCGAACTAATTCAGAGACAAACAAGCCGATGGTGGCCGACAGCACGACCAGTACCAGCATCATGTCACCAGTGAGTGTCAGGCCCGATTCCATGGGTGCGCAATATACGGTATTTCTTGTGAGTATGAATAGCTATCCTACCCCGAGCATGGCGCCGAGGCCATTCTTCTGAAAAGCAGGTCATTCACCTTGTGGCCCAGGCGCTCACCCCGCTTCTCATATTTGGTCTCCGGGCGCCAGTCCGGCTTACTGTGAAATCCGCCACTGGTGGACAAATTCACAAATCCATTCACGGAATCAAGCACTTCAAGCATATGCTCCGCATAGGGTTCCCAGTCAGTAGCCACATGCAGGATCGCCCCGGGCCGCATCCTGGAGGCCAGCAGGCGGACAAAAGAGGGCTGGATGATCCTTCTCTTGTGATGCCGTTTCTTGGGCCAGGGATCCGGAAAGTAGATGCGCACCCCTTCCAGCGACTCTTCCGGAATGCGCTTGCGGAGAAATTCCGCGGCATCGGCACAGGCGATCCGGATATTCCGGATGCCGTGTTTTTCAATTTTCAGCAACAGGTGACCGACACCCGGCCGGTGCACTTCCACACCGATGTAATTTTCCCCGGGGTGGGCGCCCGCCATTTGCCAGGTCGCCTCTCCGTTGCCAAATCCGATTTCCATGATCACCGGAGCCCTGTTACCGAACAGTTCGCCCAGGTCGAGCATGGCGTCACTGTCGTCGATACCAAAATGAGGCCAAAGTTCTGCCAGGGCGCGCTTCTGGCCTTCGGTCAGCCGCCCCCCGCGTAGTACGTAGCTGCGCACCGGTCGTCTGCGCGCCGAATCACTCCCGGATACTTCCTTGTCCTGCGATGGTCTGCTCATTTACCTGATATGGCCCAAACCAAAAAACGCAATTGTACCAATCCCCATGACATGAATGTTGTGCCCGGTCCCGTGCCCGGGTAATTTCACATTATTTGATCATTTGTACCGGACAATGCTTGAAAAACAGGCCCGAAACGCCCACTCTGGATGTCATGGGTAAAGGAAACAATATCGAGACTACCGGCTACCTCAGTCAGCAGGTTCTCATCGCCATGCCGGGCATGGTGGATTCCAATTTTGCGGGCAGCGTCACCTTGCTTTGCCAGCACAACGAAGAAGGTGCTATCGGTATCACCATTAACCGTCTTGCCGATTATTCACTGGCCGAGGTATTTTCCCAGCTTCAACTTGAGTGCAACGACGAAGCCATCCGCAACATGCCGGTGCTGGAAGGCGGCCCGGTTGCTCCTGACCGGGGTTTCGTGCTGCATACTCCGCAGGAGGGCTTCGAATCGAGCATGGCAGTGGGTCCGGATATCATGGTCACCACCTCGCGTGACGTCCTGGCAGCGATTGCGGAAGGTAGCGGTCCGGAAAAGTACGTCGTCGCGCTCGGTTATGCCGGCTGGGGAGGCGGGCAACTCGAAGGCGAGCTGCGGGAAAACGCCTGGCTTACGGTCATGGCGGACAGCGACATTGTTTTTGACATGCCCGTTCCAAACCGCTTTGAAGGTGCGCTCGGACGCCTGGGTATAAAGGTGGATCGGCTGCACTCGGAAATTGGGCATGCCTGAATCCGCGTTTTCGCGTGGTTCCATCCTTGCTTTTGATTTTGGTCTTCGTCGCATTGGTATTGCCGTGGGGCAATTCACCACCATGACCGCCGGAAGCCTGGAAACCGTCAGTCACGGCAAATCGCCCGACTGGGCCGCCATAGACCGACTGGTTAATGAGTGGAAACCAACGCAGTTGCTGGTAGGCCTGCCCCTTGGGCCTGAGGGCGATGAGACTGAGATGTCCCGCGCTGCTCGAACATTCGGGGCTCAACTCCACAAGCGTTACACGCTGCCAGTCAGCTACGCGGATGAGCGCCTGACTTCACACGCGGCGGAAGGCCGTTTCGCTGAATTGAGGGCACAGGGAAGCCTGCGCAGGAAGCACGCCCGGCGGCTGGATGCAATGGCGGCCCGGATCATCCTGGAAAACTGGCTACAATCCACACCCGGCGGTGCAATCGAGGAAGAGCCCTGAGGGGCCGCCATGCCGCATATCCAGGGCTTTCCACCGATCTCCCGCCCGGATGCCGGAACCCTGATCCTGGGCAGCATGCCCAGCCGTGAGTCCCTGTTGCAAAGGCGCTATTACGCCCACCCACGAAACAGCTTCTGGCCCATTATCTCTGAACTGTTTGGCATCATGACCCTCGACTATGCACAACGCGCCGAGTGCCTTACGCGCAAAGGCATCGCGATCTGGGATGTGCTGCAAGCCTGCTTTCGCAGCAGCAGCCTGGATTCGGACATCGATGACAGCACCATCGTCACTAATGATTTTGAAACTTTTTACCGGAACCACTCCCGGATCAACCGCGTATTCTTTAACGGCGCCAAGGCCGAGTCGGTTTACCGCAGGCATGTACTGCCCGGATTGCCGACTGACCTGGCAGCTATTCAACTGCAGCGGTTGCCATCCACCAGTCCGGCTAATGCGGGTATGACGGCAGCTGAGAAGCAACAGGCGTGGAAGGTCATTCTGAAGTAGAGTAAAAGCCATGGATCGAATTTGCGTTTACTGCGGCTCCAGCCCCGGCCGGCTGCCCGAATACAGTGATGCGGCCCGAATGCTTGGGCATGAGTTGGCTGCACGGAAACTGGGCCTGGTTTACGGCGGCGCCAGCGTTGGCGTAATGGGTACTGTAGCAGATGCCATACTGGAAAAAGGCGGGGAAGCCATTGGCGTCATCCCCTTCGCCCTGGCTACCCGGGAAGTAGCGCATAGTGGGCTCGATGACTTGTTCGTGGTTGATTCCATGCATGAACGCAAAGCCAAAATGGCCGAGTTATCCGATGGATTCATCGCCCTGCCAGGCGGCTGGGGCACCATCGAGGAAATCTTTGAAATGTTGACCTGGGCACAGCTGGGTTTCCATCAAAAGCCCTGTGGCTTGCTGAATATAGCCGGTTATTATGATCAGTTGTTTGCTTTCCTGGAGCACGCCATTGATCAGCGCTTCGTGCGAGAGGAATACCGCCCCATGATCATGATGGAGGAAACCGCCAGCGACTTGCTTGATCGGTACCAGCAATACCAGGCGCCGTCGGTCAGAAAATGGATTGGCCCGGAGGAAACATGATCCGGGTCAAATCAATCGATCATATTGTGCTGCGTACGCTGAGCGTGGAGGAAATGGTCGATTTCTATTGCCGTGTGCTCGGCTGTACCCTGGAGCGGACGCTGTCGAAAGAAATCGGACTTAGCCAGTTAAGAGCCGGTGACGCCCTGATCGATATCGTCGCAGTGAACAGCGAACTCGGGCGGGCCGGAGGCGAAGCCCCTTCCCGGACAGGCAACAACATGGACCACTTCTGTCTGCAGATCGATCCATTCGAAGAAGATGAACTACTGAACTACCTTTCAGGGCATGGCATAAACGCGGGTGGATTCGAACTGCGTTACGGCGCCCAGGGCTTCGGCCCCTCTATCTACATCAATGACCCCGACGGCAACACCATCGAGCTAAAAGCGGGAACAGATGATTAGCGAACATGGATGTCTCGAGCGTGTCCTGCAAGCAGGTACCCGATCTCTCCCCCGCACTGAATGAATCGCACCCACAGGGCGTAAACGCGCATGGCGCGCTCCTACTCTACACCGAAGCTGGTTTCGAAACGCCAGGTCCGGGTGATATGCAGGATGTCAACGCGATCAGTGATGTTATCCGGTAAGCGTGAATACGGGGCGGCGAGCTGGACGATATCGACAGCTGCCTGGTCGATTTCGCGAACGCCCGAGCTGCGCATGATGTCTACGCTCTCAACCGTGCCGTTCTGGTTAATGCCAACCGTAAGCACCAGGTCACCGTGCAGTTTCTTGCGCCGCAGATCGCTTGGGTAATTCATGTTGCCCACGCGCTCAACTTTGGAAACCCAGGCGCTCATATAACTGGCGAACTCATATTCTTTTGTATTGGCGGAAATAAACTCGCGTCGCGGGAGTTTTGACTGCCATTGCCTTTGCCGGCTCAGCTCGGGCTGGAGACTGGCCATATCCAGGCTTTGACGCATCAGGTGGGCGGCGCTGGGCAGCTCGGTATCGGGCTGCTCTACCCGGGTTTTCTCCAGCGCGTTTTCAGATTCACTTTCAAGTGCGACGATTTCCCGTTCTTCCTGCTCGGGCACCGGCATGGCCGGTGTGCTCTGGAGGCTGTCCTGGCCGTGCTGGGCTGTGGGCAACTCGCCACTGACCGGTTGGGAGGGCCGGGATTTCTCGGCGGTCTCCCCACCACCCTGCTGCGAAGCCTGGGCCAGGTAATCTGCTTCCTCCGGCTCGCTTTCGGACCGCCACTTCACCAGCACCACGTCCAGCGTGTCAGCCAGGCGTGGCGAAGGGTTCAGCGAGACTCCAAAACTGACTCCCAGAAGCAACACAGCGTGCAGGCCGGTAGCCAGCACGAGGCAAACCATGAAGCGATCCTGCATCCATGTCCCGTTTCCATTCCAGTTCATGATCATCCCTGTAGTACTCTCATCCCTGCCTGGATTTCTCCAGGGCGTCAAATAAATCACCCGCAATATTGAGGCCGTATTGTGCATCGAGTTCACGGATGCATGTCGGGCTGGTGACGTTGACTTCCGTCAACCAGTCACCGATTACGTCCAGGCCGGCAAACACGATACCGCGACGCACCAGCTGCGGCGCTACTTCGCCGACTATCCATCGATCCCGATCCGTCAGCGCCACTCCCACTCCGGTGCCACCCTTGGCCAGGTTACCCCTGAAATCCCCCTCGCCCGGAATCCGGGCCAGGGCGTAAGGCACAGGCTCTCCATTGACGACCAGGATGCGCTTGTCACCCTGTGTGATCTCGGGGATGTATTGCTGGACCATGACCAGGTCACGCTCACCTTTGGTGATGGTCTCCAGAATGACGTTCAGATTCGGATCTTCCGGGCGCACCTGGAAAATCGACTCCCCTCCCATACCATCCAGTGGTTTGACCACCGAGAGGGCGTGTTCTTTGACAAAACCCTTGATCTCCGTCGAGCTGCGGGTAATCAAGGCCGGCACGCAACATTGCGGGAAATGTGTAATGAAACATTTTTCGTTGGCATCCCGTAATGCCTGCGGGTGATTGACCACCGTCACACCGGCCTTCTCCGCGAGATCCAGGATGTAGGTGGTGTAGACATAGTCCATGTTAAAAGGCGGGTCTTTTCTCATCAAAATGATGTCGAGCCCCGCGAGTTCAAGATTTTTGCTTTGACCGAGTGTAAACCAATCATCGCCGTTATCCCTGACACTGAGCCGACACATGTGGCCACTGGCCACACCATTCGCTACGGTCAGGTCGCCCGGCTCCATGTAGAACAGTTCATGCCCGCGGCTCTGGGCCTCCAGCAACATGGCGAAAGTCGAGTCTTTGTAGGATTTGATGCCGGCGATCGGATCCATGACAACACCTGTCTTAAGGGCCTTGCCTGGATTGCGGCTGGATTCGACCATAGTTCCTTCCTTGTTCCAAATAGTCTGCACTGTCTTATTATCGGTGCCCCGGGGCCGCTGTTCCAGCATTCTTTGCAAGCTGTGAAGCTGTTACATGTTTCAATTAGAAATCTTAGCTCTTTTATATAAGCTCTTGTTGTTACTGGAATCTGCGGTTGAAAGTGGTAGACTAGAGGACCCCAGCCGGAAATTTTGGGCTGGATTGTGTTCAGACGGGTGCAGGAAAGTGCCTGTACCCGGTTAATTTTCTAGGGAAGGAATTATGGCTGAAGAACACGTAATTGAAGACACAGGGACGATGAACAGCGATTCCTCCGGTTCCGGTTTACGCATTCTCGTAGTTGATGACAGTGCCACCATCAGGCGCTCGGCTGAGAGTATGCTGACCACTGCGGGTTACGATGTCGTGACCGCGGAAAATGGTTTCGAAGCGCTTTCCAAGGTCGCCCGGCACAACCCCGATCTGATTTTCGTTGACATCATGATGCCGCGTCTGGACGGATACCAGACCTGTGCGATCATCAAGAACAATACGCAGTACCGATCGACACCGGTCATCATGCTGACCAGCAAAGATGGTTTGTTTGATCAGGCGCGAGGCCGCGTTGTCGGCTCGGACCTGTATCTAACCAAACCATTTACCAAAGAGGAACTACTCGCCGCGGTACAGCAACACGCCGCTGCCTGATCCAACGAAAACGAACATCCGTTTCCATAAACAGGGAAAGTGAAGGGACAGATGAAACTGAATGGGAATAACACAGCTTTCGAAAAGCTGCTTGAGTACGAAAAACGCAGCGAATCGTTTTCCGCCAGCAAACGCCATGGCAGTGGCCCCGCACAGGAATGGAGCGGCGTCACTTTCGGCCTGGGTGAATCCCGGTTGGCGTGCAATATCGACCGGATCCACGAGATTCTCCCGCTTCCTCAATCTACACCGGTACCCGGCGCCAAGCCCTGGATTATTGGCCTGGCGAACGTACGTGGCTCCCTGTTAACCATAGTAGACCTGGCCTGGATTCTGACCGGGGTGCGTTCCCCGATTACCCAGCGCAGCCGCTTGCTGTCGATCAGTCTCCACAAAGCACCCATTGGCTTACTGATCGATGAAGTCTACGGACAAAGACATTTCCTGGACAGCGACGCGGTCAGCACCGAGCTACCCGAGGACTCACCTCTGCAAAAAGTTGTTAACAAGCAACACAGTTTCGGCTCGGAGATATGGCAGGAACTGGATCTTGACCAATTAATCGGCATGGCAGAGTTTTTAAATGGCGCGGCAAGTTAAATCACATGGAAGGATGGGCCGGTCACCACAAAAGGGATTTTTCCTGAAGCGTGGAAAAAGGCAGCAGAAAATGACACCGACTATTTTCAAACCTTCAGCACAGAAATCGAGCGGGCTTTACGCACTGGTGGGCCTGCTGGTCATCCTTCTCGCTTTCGTGGCGGTCACTTTCTATCTCATCATCAAGCAAAGCCGCAATGAGCAGGAATGGATCCGGCTCGCGACTGACCTGCAGGTTCAATCACAGCAATTGGCCAAGTCAGCATCCGAAGCAGTGGAAGGTGGTAGTGACGCCTTTTTGGAACTGGGGGATTCACACGGCGCCATTGCCGGCGCAATGGAGATTCTCAAGAATGGAAATGCTGTTAAATCAGTGCCAAAACTACCCGGCGCCATGTCCAGGAATCTTGGCCAACTCGACAAATCCTGGAGCCGGATGAGCGCCAACGCAACGAATATTCTCGAACGCGAGGCCCTGGTACTGAAACTTGCAGCAGCAAGCACTGAATTCATCAACGTTATTCCAGAGATCCAGTCTCTTACAGACAGCGCAGTCCGGGATCTGACCAGGAGTGGGGCGTCAAATCAGCAATTATTTGTTGCCGGGCGTCAACTGGTGCTTTCCGACAGAATCCTCCGGCACCTCAAAGATATGTTGCGCGGGGGCAGCGGTTCGGTCGCGGCTGCAGATAATTTCACAAAGGAAATCGACTACTTCGAGCAAATGCTGAATGCTCTTCTGCAAGGCAGCAAGAGTGTTGGGGTCGCCCAGGTGAAAAACGCGAGCGCAGCCAAATCACTGGGACAGGTACGGCAGCTTTTTGACGATGCCCGGCCCAACCTCGATGTGATCCTGTCATCTTCCACCGACATACTGACGGTGCGTGGCGCGGCGGATGAAATTTTTCTCGACAGCCAGAATATGTTCGACGTGGCCCGAAAACTTTCAGACCAGGTCCTGGGCCACGCCGATTCCCGTGCCTGGCCATCCCTGTGGTCCGGTTCACTGGCCCTGTTTGTGATTGTGGTCATAATCGCTCTCATGGTCCGGGCAATCCTCACCGGCGAGCGTCGGCGTGCGGTAAATGCCGGTATGCAGAACCAGAAAAATCAGCAGGCTATTATGCGATTGCTGGATGAGATGAGTTCTCTGGCTGATGGCGATTTGACGGTTAAGGCCACCGTAACGGATGACATGACAGGGGCAATCGCAGATTCCGTCAACTTTGCAGTGGAGCAGCTTCGCGAACTGGTGACGGGAATCAACATTACGGCCCAGACGGTGGACGAATCAGCCCAGGCAACCATGGATACCACCAGCAGACTGGCAGAAGCCTCCGGACAACAGGCTGAGCAGGTGCGGATCGTCACCGATAACATCAATGACATGGCCGAATCGTTCGATGTCATGGCCAATAAATCGCGTGAATCCAGCGAGGTGGCGAGAAAATCTGTTGCCATCGCCAACAAAGGTTCGAACATGGCGCAGCAGACCATCCAGGGCATGGATACCATCCGTGACCAGATCCAGGAAACATCGAAACGGATCAAACGGCTCGGGGAATCCTCGCAGGAAATTGGCGACATCGTCGAACTGATCAATGGCATCGCGGAACAAACCAACATCCTGGCGCTGAACGCGGCCATCCAGTCGGCCTCCGCCGGGGGCGCCGGCCGTGGTTTTGCCGTCGTCGCCGATGAGGTCCAGCGCCTGGCCGAACGTGCCACCAATGCCACGCGCAGGATCGAAATGCTGGTGAAGAACATTCAGGCTGATACAGCTGAAGCTGTCATCTCGATGGAATCAACAACTTCCGAAGTCGTCAGCGGGGCCAGAAAAGCCGAAGATGCGGGAGAGGCGCTGGGCCGATCGAATCCGTATCAAAAGACCTGTCCCGCCTGATCGATGAGATTGCCTCAGAAGCCCAGGCGCAGTCGGAAACGGCCACGCAGGTTGCCGGACAAATGAAGGAAATCCGCGATGTCTCCATCAAGACATCTGAAGGCACTAACCAGACAGCGCAGTCAATGGGCAGACTGGCGGACCTGGTGACTAAGCTCAGCGAATCGGTAGCGGATTTCAAGCTGCCCAGGCAGGAACGAGAGGGATCACGGGATGATGCTTGAAGGATCAAATTCCAGTTCAGCAATCGGCTGGGTTCGCGAGGACCTGGACGACTGCCTTGAAACCATCCGGGAAAACCTGGAGAACTATGCCGAGGACACGTCTCAAAGGGACCCGTTACGCATCGTCCAGGAAGAACTCGAGCGCCTGAACCTGACGTTCCTGACCATGGAACAGGAAGGCGCCACCATTCTCACTGACGAAATGATCGCCGTCGGCGGTTACATGCTGCACAACGGCAAAGCCAGCCCGGAAGAATCTCTGAGCGCGCTGACTGATGCTGTCATCGTACTGCCGTCCTACCTGGACCGACTCCAGGCCGGTCACGAGGACCTGCCAATCCTGTTATTGCCGACCCTCAATGAACTGCGGGCAACCTACGATGAATCCCTGCTTTCGGAAGGCACGCTGTTCGCCCCCTATCTGGATGTCATCATTCCCGATTTGAGTGGCAGCGAGGCGGATGCTGTTGCAAGCAGTGATTTCGGCGCCTGGTCACGACGGATGCGCAGTCACTACCAGGCCGCATTGCTGGGCTGGTTAAAGGAGCAGTCAAAGGATCACTTGCTGGATCCGATGAAGGAAGTTTGTGAAAAACTTTACGTCCGCCTGGGCCGTAATGAATTGCGCCGTCTGTGGTGGATTGCACACTTGATCATGGAAGGCCTGCAGGACGGATCCATCGATAGTGATCTACCTCTGCGACGGTTGTTTGCGAGGCTGGACCTGACACTTAAAGCCATGGCTGAAGAAGGTGAAAACGGGCCAGGCAATGACACGATTACCGCCCTGTCGCGCGCGTTGCTGTTCCACGCTGCCCAGGCGCGCCCCGGCAGCAAGGCCACGGATAACCTGAGAGAACGATTTAACCTGGAGGAACTGATACCGGACCGCGAAGCTCTTTTGCGCGCTCGCGGCGCGGTCACCGGCCGTGATGCCGAGTTGTTTCGCTCCATCGGTGACGCAATTCGGGAGGAACTGGGCCAGGTCAAGGATACGCTGGACATGGAACTGCGCACCGGCCGGGTGGATGCTGAACAGCGGGGGCAAAGCCTGGCCTCGTTACAGCAACTGGCTGACACGCTCCACATGCTCAACCTGCCGGTCCCGGCCAAGGCGGTAGAGGATCTCCTGCCATCATTGCAGGCAAGTGATGGTGACACCAACATGGACCTCGATTCGCCGCTGCTCGCCCTGGCGCAGAAACTGCTGGAAGTCGAATCCATCCTCGATACGCACATCCAGTTGCTGGGTGAACCCGTGGCAGAGGTTCGCAGTGAAGGCTTCATCGATCTGCCCACCCACGAACAGAGGCAGATTATCAACCGCCTTTTGGATGAATGCGTCAACAGTTTGCACGAAGTCCAGGACGCGATCAGGAAGCGCCTGGACGACGATACCGAGGCAGATTTCGGCACACCCCTGGGCCAGATTTCCGGGGCCTTGAGCCTTGCGTCCCAGGGTGAGGTCGCCAGCCTTACAGAAAAACTGGAGCGGGCGCTGAACGCAGAACTGGCTGCCCGCACCAGCGGCGAAGACAAGCGCAAAAGCAACCTGGAGCCATTGACCGATGCGGTCGCCGCTCTGGAGTTATACCTGGCAGGTTGCCGCGACGAGCAGGCCAATAGTCTGCGCTACCTCGAAATAATGCATTCACGGCTCGAAGGCCTGCCGGAAGCCAGCGCCAGCGGAGATGAACTGGCTGCGACCGCGGTGGAACTGCCATACCGCCCGGCCGAAATGCCCGCAGAAAAGTTAGCCAAAGTACCGGCCGAAGCGCCACCCGAGGTACCGGCCGAAGTGCCTGCCGAAGCGACGGCGCAGGAAACACAGGACCAGGGCATGCCGGAGATCGATTCGACCATGCTCGGCATTTTCCTCGACGAATTCGATTCGGTTGCGGACCAGCTCAGGCAGAAATTGCCCGTCTGGCTGGAGAATACCTCCGACAATCGAGTCCTGTCTGAGCTCCAGCGCGGGTTCCATACGCTGAAGGGTAGCGGCCGCATGGTAGGTGCCACGGAAGTCGGCGATTTCTCCGGGCAAATCGAGGGATTGCTCAACAAGCTTATCGAAAACAAGATCAGCTGCAGCAACCCTGTGAGCCAAACCATCAAGCTGGCAATTGCCGCCCTCGGCGACTTCAGGAGCAGGATGCTGGGTGAAACAAGCGAACTGAGTGCCGGGGGAATCAAGGCCCTGAACGACTTCGCCAGGCAACTGGCCAACGGCAATCAACCACAGCTGAGCCTGCTGGAAGCCGAGTTACCTGCCGGCCTGACGTCCGCTGCCACGGATGTAAGCGCACTGACGCTCGAGACCGACAGTGAAGTCGAAGCTCGTCTGAAAGACACCCCCGACGATACGGCACAAGCGGAAGAGGCCCGGGCACCAGAGCCAGCACCCGAACCCGAAGATCAGCTGCCGGCTGCACAAATGGAGCCGACACTGCTGCAGCTGATGATTGCAGAGGTGCAACAGAATCTGACCGAACTGGAAGTACTCGTTTCCGGCCTGTCAGCCGGTAGTTCACAAGAGGTCAGTAAGGACCTGGTCCGTGCCATTCACACCCTGGCCGGCACCTTTGCCATGGCGCCTCTTGGCCAGGAGGCTCAAGTTGCGCGAGGTCTTGAAAATTACCTGGAAGACCGCCTGAAGAACGATACAGCAGTGAGTACTGCGGCCGCAATTGCGCTGCAAACCTGCCTGCACAGATTCCATCAGCGCCTGGCCATACTGGATGGTGGGAACGAAACAAGTTACCCCGTGGAAGACAAGCAATTGCTTGCGGACCTGACCGGGCTCGCCGGGCACGAAGCCACGGTAGCGAAGGCCGATCAGTTGGCGGCGACGGAAGAGTTCGTTGAGGAAGCCGCTCAGTTGGCGGCGACGGAAGAGTTCGTTGAGGAAGCCGCTCAGTTGGCGGCGACGGAAGAGCCTGTTGCTCCTGCGGGCGAAGACGAAGCTGCAGAGGAGCGCGCAACCAGCGCCATCCAGATCGAGGAAGGCAGTATTCTTTCCATATTCCTGGAAGAGGCTACCGAGATTCTGGAGCGCTGCGACACGCTGCTTAACACCTGGCGCGACAAACTGTCAGATCAGAAACTGGTCCAGAACCTGCAACGTGAAATTCATACCTTCAAGGGTGGAGCACGAATGGCCGGCCTTGAAGCTCTGGGCAATTTGAGCCATGCGATGGAAACCCTGCTTGAACGCATCGCGGCCAACCGGATGCAGGCGACGGTCGCCTCTGTTCAGGTGCTCGAAGAGGGTTGTGACCGGCTGACAGTCTGGGTCGAACAACTGCAATCCGGTCAGATGCCGGAAGCCGGCAACGCGCTGGAACGCTTCGAGAATAAAGTCAAGGCACTTTCTGTCCCGCCACTGGGCGAACAGGCTCGGGAAGAGCAGCCCGTGGAAGAAACGGAGCCAGTGAAGCCGGTTGTTTTCGAAACAGAGGTGGAAGCTGCCCCGGTCAAAGACTCAACGGCTACAGAAGCGGAAGCGGAGACCACCGTACCGCTGGCAGCGGCACCACAGGCAGATTCCCGGACAGGCCCGCACAAGCCGATCAGCCACAAGCCGGAAGAGATTGAAGAACTCGAAGAACCGGTACGGGAATTCCACGAAATCCAGGAACGCCCGGCCGTGGCCGTAGAACCTGTAGACGATGGTTCCAGCCAGGCCCACATCAGGGTGGCGGCGGAACTGATGGACTCGCTGGTGAATTATTCCGGGGAAATCAGTATTTACCGCTCACGGCTTGAACAACAAATGAGTTCGGTACGTAACAACCTGAAGGAAGTGGAAGCCACAGTCAGCCGCCTGCAGGAACAACTGCGCAACATGGAAATCGAAACCGAAGCGCAGATGATGTCACGTTACCAGCATGCTTCAAGCCAGGGTTCCTCTGAGTTTGATCCGCTGGAGCTCGATCGTTTCTCCAAGATTCAGCAACTGTCGCGTTCAACAGCTGAATCTGTCAGCGACCTGCTCAACCTGTAGGGCATGCTGGATGAATCCGTGCGCCAGGCAGAAAGCTTGCTGACACAACAGTCCCGAACCAGCGCTGATCTCCAGGCCGGACTGATGCAGACCAGGATGACACCCTTCGGCAGTGCTGCTCCGCGCCTGCGCCGCGTGGTTCGTTCGGCAGCCACGGAAACGGGCAAACGGGCCCGTCTGCAGTTACGCATGGCAGGTTCGAGTGACCAGTTGGATCGAAACGTGCTCGAGCGCATCACGGCCCCGCTGGAGCACATGCTGCGTAACGCGGTCGCTCATGGCATCGAAACCCCCAAACTGCGGCGCAAGCTGAAGAAACCCGAAGAGGGTGAAATTACAGTCACGGTCGAAGCAGAAGCCACCGAATTCGTGATCCGGGTCCAGGATGATGGCTCCGGTATCGATCTCAAAGCAGTACGGGACCGTGCGATCGAGCGCGGCATGATCAGCAAGGACGACAAGGTCGAGCCTCACCGGCTGATGGGATTTATTCGCGACAGCGGATTTTCAACTTCCAAGACCGTGACCGGCCTGGCAGGCCGGGGCGTGGGCATGGATGTCGTTAACAGCGAGATCAAGCAGATCGGCGGGTCGATGGAAATCGAATCCGAGGCTGGTAAAGGATCACGTTTCACGATCCGCATACCGTTCAGCCTGGCCGTTATGCAGGCCATCGGTGTAACCGTGGATGAGCGGCCTTTCCTGATACCTCTGAACAGCGTTGCCGGCGTTGCGCGTATGGCGCCTTCGGATTATTCAGCCCTGGCTGCCGGCGAGTCGCCCATGTACGAATTTGCCGGGGAGAAATTCCCCTTGCTGGAACTGGAGCCCATGCTGGATGCTCCACCGCTGCCGCTGGACAGCGAAAACGTGTCCCTGATGATGATCCGCAGCGGTGACGCCAAAGCTGCATTCCGGGTCTCGGGACTGCAGGGACACCAGGAAGTGGTCATAAAGCCTGTGGGTCCGCAAATCAGTAGCATTCCGGGTATTCTTGGGGGAACCATTTCAGGAGACGGCCAGGTCGTGATCATTCTCGACATGGGGCCGCTGATCCGTCGTGGGCTGGAAAACGCCGTTAAACCGGTCGCGCCTGTTGTGGCACCCACGAAAACAAAAAGTCAGCCACTGGTGATGGTCGTGGACGATTCGATCACCATGCGTAAAGTGACATCCAGGGTGCTGGAAAACCATTCCATCGAGGTAGTAACCGCACAGGATGGTCTGGATGCCATTGAGCGCTTGCACGAGCGGGTTCCCGACCTGATGCTGCTGGACATCGAGATGCCGCGCATGGATGGATACGAGCTTGCTCAGCACATGCGGTCGGATTCGCGCCTGCGCCACATACCCATTGTCATGATCACGTCGCGCGCCGGGCAGAAGCACCGTAAGAAAGCTCGTGACTCCGGAGCCAACGCCTACCTGACCAAGCCGTACCAGGAAGCTGAGCTGGTAGCCCAGGTGGGTGAAATGCTGAACATGGAACTACAGATGCGGAGGTCGGACTGACATGGGCCGCAAAAAACGTACAAAGAAAGTCGCCAAAAAGCCCGTGATGCGGAAAAAGCCCGTTCCCAAGAAGGCTGTAGACGCCCCCGTCGGGCGAATGAGGAATTCGGCCCGGACGGGATCAAAAAAAGTCATGCGCAAAGCGGGTAAGAGCCCCGTCATCCACTGTATGCTGGCCCCGGCTGAGAAGGAAACTCTACTGCTGCCGACCGGAGTCATGGCCGAAGTCATTGATTTCCAGGACCCATCCCCGCTGGATGCGACCCCCCCGTGGCTGCTGGGCCAGATTGAGTGGGAAAACCGGCAGGTACCGGTTTTCAGTTTCAGTGCGCTGATCAATGCCGGTGCAATCGGGAAAATCCCCGCCAAGTCCAAAATTCTGATCATCAAGTCGCTGGCGGATTCTGCCCGTGTCCCCTACCTGGGCATCCTGCTCAGCGAACTTCCACGCATGCTGAACGTGAAGGAAAAAGACCTGGTTCAGACCGGAGACGACAAGAAATCACTGGGCGTGTTCAGCCGGATTACCCTGGAAGAGCAATCAGCCATCGTTCCCGATCTGGACCGCCTCACCCACCTGGTCACCCACGCAGCTTACGGCGCCCTGCCCATCACCCAACTCGACGACTAAACCCGTAGAAGAAGCGTTTTTCCGAGGATTAGTGCTGCAAAATTAGCCGCAAATTACGCAAATTACGCAAATTTTAAGAGCCTTTTTATAGTGGCGTTGTGCCGGCTGATGTTCAGAGCAGTGAAGGTAGCTTTGTAGCTTCTAGAGACTCTGATTTTTTGC
>PVMK01122219.1_pt1 | contig 36299 bp, 33 predicted proteins | sample 1853481 | NCBI WGS metagenome assembly PVMK01 (sample SAMN08533507, study PRJNA380276) | Marine sediment metagenome, whole genome shotgun sequencing project. | reverse complement strand
ACTTCCTGCCATGCGGGCATACTGGCTGGCTTTAGCCATGCGTATAGCAGCAGATAGCCTATATACATTACTACCAGCATGAGTCCCGGTAGCAGTGCACCCAGAAACAGGTCGCCTACCGAAACAGTTTCTGGCCGAAATATCCCCTGGCTAAGCTGTGCCTGTTGATAGGCGGCTGACAATACATCACCGAGCAGAACCAGAATGATGGATGGGGGAATTATTTGTCCAAGCGTTCCTGCAGCAGTAATAGTGCCGGTGGCGACGCCAGGGTCATAACCGCGTTTAAGCATCGTTGGTAGTGATATCAGTCCCATCGTAATGACTGTCGCACCAACGATCCCGGTACTGGCAGCCATCAGCATCCCGACCAGAATGACAGCAACGCCCAGGCCCCCGCGCAGACGGCCCATCAACATGCTGAGTGTCTCAAGCAGGTCTTCTGCTATACGGGCACGTTCGAGGGTTACCCCCATAAATACAAACAAGGGTACGGCGACCAGGGTTACGTTGCTCATGATGCCGTATATGCGGTTGGGCATCGTATCGAGAAAAATCGGGTCAAATACCCCTGCCAGCGTCCCTCCTAATGCAAAAATAAGGGCAGTACCCGCAAGGCAAAAGGCCACTGGATAACCGGCTAGCAGAACCAGTACAACAACCAGAAACATTAAAAAACCAATCCAGGCCATATAGGGTTTACCCTTGTTGTGCCCGTTGCTCAGATGGTTTGGGAATTTGCAGTATCTGCAAGGCTTCAAGGCTCATTGCTACTCCCTGTAATATTAACAATGCACCGGCAATCGGGATAAAGCTTTTCATGATGGTCGGAAATGGGTAGGGCAAACCACCCGTTTCGGACGAGCTTTCCTGAATGACCCAGGAAGTCCCTACGTAATCCCAGCTGGTCCAGATAAGAAAAATACAAAAGGGTAATAACAGGAATGCAGAGCCCAGCAGATCCACCCATGCTCTGTTACGCGTAGACATTTGGCTGTAAAAAATATCAACACGGACATGATCACCGGACGCCAGTGTGTAGGCAGCTGCGAGCATAAATACGGCCGCATGCATAAAGCTAATTGATTCCTGCAGACGTATAGAGCCACTTGCAAACCAGTACCGCTCCACGACTACTACGCTTGTAATGACAACGATGAAAAAGCTTAACCAGGCGACGCCTTGGCCTATGCAGAGATTAATTAGCCGCAGCTTACTGGCAAAGCGGGATAGTTTTGTTGCAGGCAAAGCAGACTTTGCCATTTTAGTTTTGCCAGTATGTTCGGGAAAAAAGTACAAGCAATGTGAATATTTCCAGTCTGCCCAGCAACATTGCTGCCACGCAGACCCACTTACTAAGGTCGCTCAGTGAACCGAAACCAGCGGCCACATCACCAAGTCCCGGGCCGAGATTATTAAGTGAGGCGGCGATAGCAGAGAATGCTGTGACCTGATCCACGCCATCAATAAGCATGATGACCATCATCACTACAAAAACCACGACATATACAGCAAAAAACCCCCAGACAGAGTCAATGACCCGGGGCGGGACTGTCTGGCCGCCTAGTTTGACGGCGATTTCTGCATTCGGGTGTACCAGGCGCTTGATCTCCCTGACACCCTGACGGTAGAGCAGCAGGACGCGCATGACTTTCATGCCACCACCTGTAGAGCCGGCACAACCACCTACAAAACTGGCAAAAATAAGCATGACTGGCAACGCTCCGGGCCAGGCGGCAAACTCCGCGGTGGTAAAACCTGTCGTTGTTGCGATGGATACCACCTGAAATAAGCCTTCACTGATAGTCTCACTGAAGGTTGCGTATTCACCAACGAAGTACAGGTATGCAATGACAACGACAGATAGTCCCACCATGCCTCTGGCGTAGGTGCGAAACTCTGAATCCTTCAGATAACCCAGCAGGCTTTTGCCGCGCCATGCCAGAAAATGCAGAGAGAAATTTATACCCGCGATAAACATAAAGATAATCGCAATAATGTTAATCAGCGGGCTGGCAAAATGACCTATGCTGGCATCGTGGGTTGAAAAACCACCAATGGCTACGGTGCTGAAGGCATGGCATATGGCATCGAAAGCGTTCATGCCTGCGTAATAGTAGGCGGCACCACAGGCTATAGTCAGCCCAAGGTAGATATACCACAGAGCTTTGGCTGTTTCGGTAATACGTGGAGTGAGTTTGCTGTCCTTCACGGGCCCCGCCATCTCGGCGCGGTACAGCTGCATTCCACCAACACCCAGCATAGGCAGAATAGCCACGGCTAAAACAATAATTCCCATACCGCCAAACCATTGTAGCTGTTGCCGGTAAAACAATAGTGACTGGGGCATGTAGTCGAGCCCGGTCAGTATTGTGGCGCCTGTGGTAGTTAGTCCCGACATGGCTTCGAACATTGCATCAGTAAAACTTAAGGCGGGTGCTTCCATAAACAGAAATGGCAAGGCGCCGACACTACCCAGCACAATCCAGAATGCGGCAACTATTAAAAAGCCGTCCCGCAACCGCAGGTCTTCTATGTGTTTGCGTACCGGAAACCAGATAAGGAAACCCACCAGCAGCGTAATGCCAAATGCCTGCTCAAAAGCATGAATGGCGCCATCATTAAAATATACAGAAATGGCAACAGGGGGAAGCATCGTGATGCTGAAAATCATTATCAGCATTCCAAGGATGCGTTGAACGACAGCAAGGCGCATGAGCGGTGGTCAGGTATCTGCCTGAAATAATCGTTCGACTTCATCTATGTGACGTCGATCGGTCAAAAACAGAATGACATGGTCATTTTCTTCCACGACCGTATCATGATGCGCCTGCATAACGTCATCACCCCTTACTATTACAGCAATGCTGGTGCCCTGCGGAAGCTTGATGGACTCTATGGTCCGGCCTACTACCTTCGATTTGCCTGATTCGCCATGGGCGATGGCTTCAATAGCTTCAGCACGGCCGCGCCGTAACGCATGCACCTTGACAACATCTCCCTGCCGCACATGCGCGAGTAACGAGCCTATGGTGACCTGCTGCGGAGAAATTGCGACATCAATGTTGCTGCTTTCTACCAATTCTGCATAAGACGGCCGGTTTATAAGCGCCATAACTTTTTTACAGCCCAGTCGTTTAGCGAGCATGGACGACAGTATATTGGCCTCTTCCGCATTCGTAATGGCGACAAAAATATCCGCACTATCGACATTTTCTTCCAGCATAAGCGCTTCATCGGCAGCATCACCGCAAAGAACGATGGTACGTGATAGTACTTCAGACAGATATTTGGCCCTTTCTTTAGAGCGTTCAATAATCTTGACCTGGTTAGTTGATTCAAGCGCTGCTGCGAGCCGATAACCGATATTGCCACCCCCGGCAATAATAACGCGGCGCACAGGGTCTTCGAGTTTGCGCATTTCACTCATTACCATACGTATGTCTTTGCGCGCAGCAATGAAAAATACCTCATCATTTTCATGTATCAGGGTATCGCCTTCGGGCTTAATGGGACTTCCATTTCGGTAAATGGCCGCGACGCGCGCTTCAACATTAGGTAAATGATCAGTCAGTGTACGAATTTGCTGCCCTACCAGCAGACCGCCCTCAAGTGCGCGTATACCCACCAGGCGTACTTTGCCATCGGCAAATTCCAGTACCTGGAATGCCCCCGGATAATGAATAAGCTGTTCAATGTTTTCACAAACCAGCTGTTCAGGGCTGATAACAACATCAACAGGCATATTTTCCTGCTGAAACAGATTGGGCGCGTTGATGTACTCGGGTGCCCGGATACGGGCAATTTTTGTCGGGGTATCAAACAGGGTGTAGGCAATCTGACAAGCGACCATATTGAGTTCATCGCTGTCACTTAGCGCGATGATCATGTCGGCATTTTTGGCACCTGCCCTCTCCAGCACGTCCGGGTGTGCGGCATGGCCAACAACGGTGCGAACATCAAGACGATCCTGTAAATCGCGCAAAGCGCCAGGGTCCACATCAACAATGGTGACTTGGTTCGCCTCTTCCCGGGCAAGCTGGTAGGCAACATTGGAACCTACCTGTCCGGCTCCGAGGATAAGAATATTCATGAACTGGTGTTGAAAACCTCAGCAAAGAATCAGGCGTGGCGTAGTTTACATGAGTTCGAGGTTTGCATAGGACATTACCAGCCATTTTGTTCCGACATCACTAAAATTAACCTGCACCCGGGCATGTGATCCGGATCCCTCATAGTTGAGCACCACGCCCTCGCCAAATTTTCCGTGCCGTACGTGCTGTCCCAGCTGCACCCCCGGGCTCGTATCCAGCTTAATTGAATTGTTGTGCCGGTAAGCAGGCGTGGCTACTCGTATATTGGGGCGTACCTCTTCGACCAGATCAGCGGGGATTTCGGCCAGAAATCGGGAGGCCCGTGCGTAATTGTCTACGCCGTGCATACGCCTTTGCTCGGCATAACTCAGGTAAAGCTGACTCATTGCGCGGGTAATGCCCACATAGCAAAGCCGCCGTTCTTCTTCCAGGCCGCCTGGATCATTGATGGAACGTTTGTGTGGAAACAGCCCTTCTTCCATGCCAGCCATAAAAACCAGTGGAAATTCGAGCCCTTTGGCTGAGTGCAGGGTCATGAGTTGTACGCAGTCCTCCCATTTTGCTGCCTGGCCTTCGCCGGCTTCCAGTGCTGCGTGTGATAAAAATGCGGCCAGTGGTGGTAGTTCATCCTGCTCATCTGGCTCAAAGCTTTCGGCCGCAGTAATGAGCTCCTCCAGGTTTTCTATGCGAGCCTCACCCTGTTCACCCTTGTCTTTTTTAAAATGAGCAATCAGGCTCGTGCGTTCAAGTATGTGTTCGACCTGTTCATGCAGGAGTAATTCTTCTGTTTCATGAGCCAGACCTTCAATCAGTGCCAGAAATTTGTGTACAGCGCCTGCTGCTCGTGCACTGAGGTGTCCGCCTGCATTACTTCGGGCTGATTCCCACAAAGATAGGGCGTTGGCGCGGGCATATTCACGAATCTCTGCCACAGTACGGGCACCAATGCCCCGTGTGGGAACGTTGACGACGCGTTCAAATGATGTGTCATCTGCACGGTTTTCCAGTAAGCGCAGGTATGCCAGCGCATCCTTGATTTCGGCCCGTTCGAAAAAACGCAAACCGCCATATACACGATAAGGGACCTGTTTTTGCAGTAAAAATTCTTCAAATACCCGTGATTGAGCATTCGACCGGTATAACACGGCTGCTTCAGCGCGCAGATTGCCCTGATTAACCCAGTCCTGAATGCGGGCGACAACAAACTCGGCTTCGTCACGTTCGTTATAGGCGCTGTAAAGCCGGATGGGTTCACCATCATTGCCATCAGTCCACAATTCTTTGCCAAGCCGGTCACTGTTATTGGCAATGATCGCATTGGCGGCATTGAGAATAGTTGAAGTAGAGCGGTAGTTCTGTTCCAGCTTGATTTCCCGGATCGCGGGAAATTCTTTTTTTAGCTGAAACATATTTTCAACTTTGGCCCCGCGCCAGCGGTAGATCGACTGATCATCATCACCCACTGCGAATAAAATACCGGTATCACCTGTCAGTACCCGCAGCCATGCATATTGCACACTATTGGTGTCCTGGAATTCATCTACCAGCAGGTGCCGGAAACGGCGCTGATAGTGCATCAATATGTCCGGATTTTTCAGCCACAGTTCATGTGCCCGCAATAGCAGTTCAGCGAAATCAACCAGGCCGTTCTGATCGCAGGTATCCTGATAAACTTTATATAAACGGATGAGTTGTTCCCGGGTCGGATCATTTCGTCCATTAATATGTTCCGGCCGTTTCCCTTCGTCTTTCTGGCCATTGATAAACCACTGTACTTCACGGGCTACCCAGGTTGATTCATCCAGGCTGAGGTCTTTGATGATGCGCCGGAGCATGCGTTGTTGATCCTGCGCATCAAGAATCTGAAACCCCTTTGGCAGCCCGGCTTCAGCCGCATGCCTGCGTAGCAAACGGTGGGCCAGACCGTGAAAAGTGCCTATCCACAAGTTCCCCACCGGGATATGCAGCAGCTCTTCTACCCGTCCGCGCATTTCGGTTGCCGCTTTGTTGGTAAAAGTTACCGCCATTATGCTGTGTGGGGATATGCCTTCGACCTCTACGAGCCAGGCGATCCTGTGCACCAGGACACGGGTTTTGCCACTGCCGGCACCAGCGATAACCAGCACAGGTTCCTGTGCTGCGGTTACAGCTTCGCGCTGTGCGTCATTCAGTGGATCTATGATGGGTGTGACATCCATGGCTGCAGTCTAACTGTTCATCCAGTTTCGGGGCAGAGCCACGCGGTACTCAGTGTGTTATCCGGGCCCACAAAATTATTTCTGCTGCAGTGGGCCAGTGAAATGAGTGGCAGCACAGGGATATCGCAGGGAATGACAGCTTCAGGCTGTGCGACGCTGAGTGCCAATGGTGGTGTTTGTGTCGAGAACAACGTGCCACCCTGGGCACGCCGGGCGGCAGCGGTGGTTAACACATAGTCCTGCGCTATTTCGCATGCTCTATCGATAGCACTGGGTTCCATTTGTTCACTCAAGGTATTAATACGCTGCGCAAGGCTCTGGTCGAGTACCGCATAGCCCCCAAAGGTGACTGCGGCGATAGCCCAGCCCAGTGCGCGTTCCAGTGGTGCCGGTGAAGTATTTTGTAGTGTATGCAATGCAGATTGCCAGACAGAATCACTGACGAAGTTAGCAAGTTCAGGGTCGGCCAGTGTGGCCAGCAGATCGCTAATGCGTACCATGGCATAGACTGAGCCGTTTACAATTGCCTGGTCAAACCATTCCAGGGCAGCCAGTGGGTCAGTTTCCAGGCTGCTCTCTGCCAGTATGTGTAAGGCCGCTATGTCGCCTTGCCCTGCCAAAATCAGTAATGTTGCGCCATCATAGTTGACATACAAATCTTCAGCCTGCGGCTGGTCGCTAAAATCAAGCAAGGGTGTGCCAGAATGAAATCCGTGCCGTATCAGCCAGTCCCGGTATGTATCTGCAAATTGTACAGGGTAGCCCTGTTGTGTCAGCCACTGCTTCAGTTGTGCAGGCGAAAAAATACGCGGTAGTGCCGGATCAAATGCTACAACTTCAGGTTTGGCTGGCATTGGCAACGGTGTATCCGGCGCATTGGCCAGGTCATTTACCATGCTGAGAATGATCCACAGCAATACTCCCAGCAGTGCTGTCGCGAGCAATATAGAAATGTTGGTGCGCGACACGTCTAGGGCGCTATACGTGATGCAACATTATTCAGATTGATCACGCTAAGAAGTAATATCGCTGCGATACCGTTGTGCGCTGTTGCGACCGCCAGAGGTAAACCAAACCAGACAGCGGCGAGCCCAAGTGAAAGTTGTATGGCTAAAGCCGCCCATATCGTAATGCAGGCACCGCGCATAGCAGGGCTGAATACAGTGCGCCAGTATCCTGCAGTTACCAACAAAAGTACGAGTGTTGCAGTTAGGGCGCCAAGGCGATGGGTAAAATGTATTGCAACACGGGCCGGAGCCTCAAGAATACCAAATTCATAATTAACACCCAGACCGCGCCACATGACGAAGCCTTCTGCAAAATCAGCTTGTTCCGGCCACCACTGCCCCATACAGGTGGGCAAATCCGGGCAGGCGAGTGCGGCGTAGTTGGAACTTACCCAGCCACCCAGTGCAACCTGGGTGATCAATATGATCAGTGCAAAAGCAGCCGGCCACGCCAGCTGGCGATTTTGCGCTGTTGTTGTCGAACTGTAGCGCTGGTTTTCAAGTAGCAGCCAGAACAGCAGGCCGAGTGTGGTTAGCCCGCCAAGCAAATGCCCCATGACGATAATCGGTTTAAGCAAGAGTGTGACAGTCCACATACCCAGCAGGCCCTGAAATATCACAACACCCAGTGTTAGCAGTGGCACCTTGACAGGCTGGCCTTGTTGGCCCCGATTACGCCATGCCAGCAGGGCGATTAGCATGATCGCGAAGCCCAGTATTGAAGCGACATAGCGATGCACCATTTCCCGCCATGCTTTGCCGGTCTCGACGGGTCGTTCCGGCCACTCTGAGCCAGCCCGTTCATTATCGATATCAGTCGGCAGTATTGAGCCATAACAACCTGGCCAGTCAGGGCAACCCAGACCAGCATCACTCAGCCGGACATAGGCACCCAGCACGACTACAAACAGAGCGAGCCCGGTCGCAAACCACACGAGCCGCCGATACCAGATGGTCATATGCTCCCCTTCATTTTCCGCTGCCCTGATTAACCAATGCCGGACAATTTTAAAAGGTGTCCAAGATCTTTACGGACATCACCCATTTCGGTCCCGGGCGGATAGCTCATAAAAAGATTACCAAGCGGGTCTACCAGGAAAATCTGAGCATCGTTCCATGTGCCTATACGTTGCCGGATAGCATCGCTTGCGTCCGGTTCTGCAAAAATAAGGACCGGGAATTCCCCGCGATTAAACAGGTCAGTCGTGCCGGAATCGCCGGGCACGAAAATGGTCTGTAACCGCGTCATCTTGGGGCCAAGAGACAGACGAATCTGGCGTATGTGTTCGAGTGCACTTATGCAATCGTCGTTGCATTGATCGTTTGCCAGAACCATCAGGCTCCAGACTTCACGTAAGCGGTAATTCCCGCTTGTCGGACTCAGCACTATATCTGGCAATCCTATAGGTGGCGTGATCAGGTCGCCATGCTGGGTATTTTGCCCTGGCCGCCAGCCGTCGTCAGAAAAATACAGATACATCGCCAGGATAATAGGCGTAATAAACAGAGCGCTAATTGCAAGCAGCGTTAACCTACCGCGCTTTTGTGCGTCATTCATGGGATTTTCCGGCGCGTAAAGATTTTTTGTGTTGACGGGTCCAGCGCACATTCAATATGACATAGAAGACTAATGTGACCACGGCGAATGAGAACCACTGGAATGCATAGCCATAATTTTTTTCCGGACCGACAGGAAGTGCTTTCCAGTCACGCAGATAACCGTTGGCCTGATCGGCGTCCAGCAATAACTGATAGTCCGGTACCTGCGTATCCAGTGCTGCAACTATCTGATCCCGGGTTGGATAAAGCATACGTCGTGGCCAGCTGGCAGCTTGTTCCACGGGTGCATCAAGCTTTATCCCTGCTGCCGGCAGGTGATTAATTCGTGCAGTAATCGTGCGCAGCTCCCCATCGACGTCGACAGCCGGGAGTATATTGCGGTCAGCGTTAGCAGCCAGCCAGCCACGGTTTACCATGAGGGTCTGCTCGCCGGAGATAAATGGGGTCAGGATGTGATATCCATTACGTCCACCCGAGACCATATTGTCCAGTAAAAACTGATGACGATGGTCGTAGCGCCCTGAAAGTTCGATAAGTCTGAACCGGTACTCTGCCGCATCAGCATCACTGACAGGCTTGGTTAAGGTTTCAACTATAGAGCCAGCGCTGAATGCGGCATTCAGATCATGTTTTTCACCAGCACGCCTGAGTTGCCACAGGCCCGCGGATATAAAGACGGTCAGTAAGATAATCAAAAGCACGGTCAAGATTGCGGAGCGCACATACCTTGCCCTTGGATTTCTGTCACTGTACGGTTGCGTGCTCATGATTATTAAATATCTTATCGTTATTGTTCTTATAGCTATAGTTGCAAGTCTGGGGTCCGGCCTGTTTTTCATGATGAAAGACAAGGGCGGGTCCAGGCGTATGGTTAATTCTCTGACTGTACGTATCAGCCTGTCTGTTGTGCTCTTTGTTTTACTGTTTGTGGCCTGGTCTTTAGGGCTGATTCAACCGCACCCGGTAACACCACCGTAGCGGTCAGCGTGCGCATTATCCCTGAAACGGGATGAGTCTAGTACTTCAATTGCGATAGTGGAAAACGGGCCTCGCCATCCCTGAGAGGTACACCTATCTCCGGGTTACCTGTCCATGCCTGACCGGTAACGATCTCCAGGCTGACAGAAAAGCGTCCTGCAGAGTCCCTGGTGGCATAGAGCTCATCAATGAAGCGTGCCCAGTGGCGCGGTGACATCAGGCCGCGCCGCCGTTGGGCCGCAAAATTCGTGCCAGCGACAGCCCGTAAATCTGCAATAAGCTTATCAATATCAGCATAGGTGATGGTCAGTATCTCGGTATCCATTACCGGTTCACGAAACCCGGCTTTTACCAGTGCATCACCAACATTGTGCATGTCTGCAAAGGAATGCACATGCGGGGCATCATCAATACGCGACCAGGCGCGGCGTATTTCCTTTAAGGTATCCGGCCCCAATGTGTTGAATAAAAACAGTCCGGGGTTGCGCAGCACGCGCCGTGCTTCGCTGAAGACCATTTCCGGTACAGCGCAGGCCGGCAGCATCAGGTTCGAGATAATAATATCAATACTCGCATCTGCCAGCGGCAGACGGTGACTGTCTGCGCACACTTCGGCAGCTGACTTGTCTGAGTTGGCCAGCATGGCCTCTGAGCCATCAAGCTCGATAATCAGGGCATCGGCAAAGTGGGTTTGCAGTTGCCTGGCAGCAGCTCCCGTTCCAGCACCCAGGTCGAGCACTGTTCCTGGCTGCAGGCTAATATAGCCGAGCCGCTCGAATAGTCTGCTGCGAATTTCGGCGCCGAAAAAATCTGCCTCATCATACGCAGATGCGGCCCGGTCGTAAGCCCGACGCAGCTGTATCTGATCCAGCTCATGCATAGATATACTGCCGTGGGTGGATGAAACGGCTAGTTCGGTGCCGCTTTGTCTGCCGGATATGGCTCTGGTGCTATGCCGAGGCGTGCCATCAGGTTCCGATCTGTATCTGTATCCGGGTTGTCTGTCGTCAGAAGTTTCTCACCAAAAAAAATGGAATTAGCACCGGCTAAAAAACTCAGAGCCTGGGTTTCATCGGTCATTTCTTCACGGCCTGCCGACAGACGTACATGTGAAGTGGGCATGAGAATACGCGCAACAGCAATCGTTCGGACAAATTCAAGGGGGTCGAATGGACTGCTATTGCTGCTGTTTCCTGCCAGTGGTGTGCCTTCTACCTGCACCAACTGATTAATAGGGACACTGCCTGGATGTTCCGGCAGGGTAGCCAGTGTGTGGAGTAACTCGGCGCGGTCAATTTCATTTTCACCCATCCCCACGATCCCGCCACAACATACTTTCAATCCTGCATCGCGTACGGACTGGAGTGTGTCCAGACGATTTTTATAGGTACGGGTTGTGATGATCTGCTTGTAGTAATTTTCAGAAGTATCGAGATTGTGATTATAGTAATCGAGGCCCGCATCCTTGAGTTCTTCCGCCTGGCCGGGGCCGAGCATACCCAGTGTTGCGCAGGTTTCCATACCAAGGTCACTGACGGCTTTGACCATTGCAACAATTTTTGGCATCTGTTTGGGTTTGGGTGAACGCCAGGCGGCGCCCATACAGAAGCGTGTCGCACCCTGTTCAAGTGCAGCGCGAGCCTTAGTCAGAACTTCATCCAGCTCAAGGATCGGTTCATTCTCTACCCCGGCGTCATAACGAATACTTTGTGGACAGTAACTGCAATCTTCCGGGCAGCCGCCGGTCTTCACACTCAGCAGCGTGCTGACCTGAATCTGATTGGGATTAAAGTGCTTTCTGTGAACTGTTTGCGCGGCATATAAAAGGTCCATGAACGGTGCCGTATAAAGTGTACGCACTTCATCCAGTGTCCAGTCCGTACGCGGCTCTCCTGTAGCCAGCCCATGTAATTGGGTGGGCGTGGCCGGTGGCATGCTGCAGTTGTCAGCGGCCGTTTCTGTCTGTTGATTTCCGTCCATTCGTCCTGTTTTCGCCTGTTTTGGTGCTTTCCGGTTGGTTGCTTGTCGCGTACAACCGGGCAGCATGAGTTACGTGGATTGGAAGTATCAAAATGCGCACCTGTGCTGTCAACCAACAATCACCCGCTGGGTTGACAGCCTGCTGGCCGTTATTTCATCCTGGCGCTGTGTATTGTGCCTGCAACCCGCGCAGGGTATGGATTTGTGTGCCGACTGTCTGGATGATCTGCCCTGGTTGGGAACCGGCTGCCGTCATTGTGCGCTACCTTTGCCCGACGCAAGCACCGCTGTATGTGGCCGTTGTGCGCGGACCCGCGAGCTGCGGGATATCGATATATGCGTGGCGGCTTTAGCGTATGAGTTTCCGGTCGACCGATTGATTACAGCCCTTAAATACACCCGCAAAATTGAATATGCGCGTGTACTGGGAGAATTACTGGCAATTCGGGTGCATGAGCTGATACGGACAGATGGTTACGTATTGCCCGATATGGTTGTCGCTGTGCCATTGCATCCGTGGCGTCTCCTGCAGCGGAGTTTTAACCAGGCAGCAGAAATTACCCGGTGGGTTGCGTACGAGCATCATCTGCTGATTAACACAGGTTTGGTGAGACGAGTCCGGCATACCCCGGGTCAGGCTGGTTTGAAGCGCAGTGCCCGCCTTGGCAATTTGCGTGATGCCTTTACATTAACAGCTAATGTTACAAATCTGCGTATTGCGGTGGTGGATGATGTTGTAACTACGGCTGCAACAACCCATGCGCTGGCACGATTGCTAAAACATTCGGGTGCTGCAGAGGTGCAGGTATGGGCCGTAGCCCGCGCTATAGTTTGATGGACGATAGAAACCGTCGTTGCCTGCCCTACTGGTTAAAGGTGTAAGCCAGAACAATCCCAATAAAGATTGTCATTCCTATGTACTGGTTATTTAAAAATGCACGAAAGCAGTTTTGTGGTTCACGCTTTTTAATTAATGAGAATTGATAAATCATGAATAAAGCTGCGATTAGAACGCCAAGTCGATACCACATGCCAAGGGCTGCGACTTCGCCGATCAGAAACAGCGATAAAAGCAGTATGGCCTGCATGATGCCAACTATATAAATATCGGCCTGTCCGAAAAGTATTGCGGTTGAGTTGATGCCGAGTTTGAGATCATCTTCACGATCAGCCATGGCATACATCGTGTCATAAATGACGGCCCAGATAAGCACGGTTAGCCACATAAGCCATGCCAGTCGTGGGATGCTGCCAGTTTGAGCTGCAAAGGCCATGGGTATGCTCCAGGCAAATGCAGCACCGAGTACAAGTTGGGGGGCCGCAATATAGCGTTTGCAGAACGGGTAGATAACGGTTAGCAAGCCTGCAGCTATGGCGAGCAACTGAGTCTGTCGGTTCAGGGTAAGTACCAGGCCAACTGCAATTATGCTCAGTGCGCCAAAAAGTATGAGTGCTTCTGTCGAATCTATGGCGCCGGTTGCCAGCGGCCGGTTGCGTGTTCGTTCTACCTTGGGGTCGATTTCACGATCGGCATAGTCGTTGATTACACATCCGGCGCTGCGCATGACCAGCACCCCAATAACAAAAACTGTAAAGACCCAGGGGTTGGGAGTGCCCTCACCTGAAATCCACAGGCCCCATAACGTCGGCCATAAGAGCAGCCAGATACCAATGGGACGGTCCAGACGCATCAGCCGGGCATAGTGGCCTAACTGCTGATTCAGTTCATTTATCGTGCCCGATGCCAGTTTGGGAACCGATATTTTCATTACTCTGAATTTCTGCCTGGAAGTCCCGATCCGGTACGTCTCGACCAGAGGTTCTGGCCAGAGATTTGACTGGATCCAGATTTTGCTGTCGCGTATATCATTTTGTGCTTAAGAGTAACGCAAATAATACTGGTTAATCTGCCGCGCGCATCTGATGTATTACGCACTCGGCAAAACCCGGTAAGAAAACTTCTGTAACGAGCAAAGATGTATTGCCGACAAAAAATTCGGAACGCCGCGCCCACAATGCACCATCTGTTTGTGCAGGTAAATCGGCTGGTAGTTGTGGCGCAGTAAGTAAGGCAAACTCGAAACTACCCCGGGTTACATCTGATCGGGTTTGCAGGGTTTCGCCGAGCGGTTCATCACCGAGCTCTTTCAGCCATGGATGCTCAGCAGTTGTCGTCAGTGGCAATAACGTTTCAGCATAGATACAGGGTTGATCTCCACACCAGAGTACTATGCGGCGGAGTTTGTCGGTGTTGCTATCAGGTTGTGCCCCGACATGGTCTTCAATAACCGTCAGCCGGAAATTATCCTCGCATTGGCGTCGCAATCGTGCCGTGAGTAGCCCGGTATCTGTTAACCAGCCATACAATTCGGGCCCGGGATGAGTCGCGGCGTCGCCCGGTTCACTGAACCAGTCTATAGCGCTATCGGGTTGGGGGTTTAATACCGGCATTAGCCTGCTGCTGTCCTGCTTAATTCTGGAAGTCGGTGGTATGCGTCGAGAGTCTAACTGATTTGCTCGTGCTTCAGCAGCTGTGAGGTGGTTGCGGTTTGCCAATCCAGGCTAAACGTTGCCGTATTGTTCTGCATCACCGATCCAGCGGCGCATAATCCCGGCAGCGGCATCCGGGTGTTTTTCCAGAAGTATTTCAGCCATTTCCTGAACCCGGGGCAGCAGAGCCACATCACGAATCAGGTTGGCAACTTTCAATTGCATCAGCCCTGTTTGGCGTTTACCCAGCACTTCGCCAGGCCCTCGGAGTTCAAGATCTTTTTGCGCGACTATAAAACCATCACTGGTTTCGCGCAGTACGCCCAATCGTTCGCGGGCATGCATAGACAGGGGGCTTCGGTAGAGCAGTACACAGGCACTTTGTTCGCTGCCCCTGCCTACCCGGCCACGTAACTGATGTAATTGTGCCAGGCCCATACGTTCTGAATTTTCAATAATCATCAGCGTAGCTTCAGATACATCAACACCCACCTCAATGACTGTGGTTGCCACCAGTACCTGTGTCTTCCCAGCGGCAAATGCTTTCATCACGCGGTCTTTTTCATCACTCTTCATGCGGCCATGGATCAGGCCTGTATTTATGCCCTCCAGCGCTTCTGCAAGCATTGCATGGGTTGCCTCGGCATTCTGGTAGTCGAGTACTTCTGATTCCTCAATCAATGGACATACCCAATAGGCGCGCTGGCCTGCGCGGCATGCTTCACGTACCCGGGCCACCACTTCGCCCCGGCGGTCTTCGGCTATGGCTACGGTCTGTATGGCCTGCCGCCCCGGCGGCATTTCACGGATAACAGAAACATCGAGGTCGGCATACATGGTCATTGCAAGTGTGCGCGGTATAGGTGTCGCCGTCATCACAAGCTGGTGTGGCCGGAATTCCCCACGGGTTCCTTTTTCCATGAGGCTAAGTCGCTGGTGCACGCCGAAGCGGTGTTGCTCATCCACTATAACCAGCCCCAGCTTTGCGTATTTCACCGCCTCCTGAAACAGTGCATGGGTGCCAACGATCACTTGTGCCTGACCCGTTGCCAGTGCTTCGTAGGCATTATTGCGAGCAGCTCCTTTCAGTGCGCCGGATAGCCAGGCCAGTTTTATATCCAGCGGTGCCAGCCACTTCATCAGGTTGTCACGATGTTGTTCGGCCAGCAGTTCCGTCGGCGCCATAATGACGGCCTGATAGCCCGCACTGACGGCATGCAATGCAGCCGCAGCGGCAACCACTGTTTTGCCGCAACCCACATCACCCTGCAGGAGTCGCATCATCGGGTGTCTTTTGTTGAGGTCCAGCCGCACTGTATCCAACGCTTTTTGCTGGTCTCCTGTCAGGCTAAATTGCAGGCCGCCTAAGAAATCTTCTACCAGCCCATTTTCAGGATGCAGTGCTGCGGCGGTCAGTTGCTGGCTGCGTTTACGGATTTTTCGCAGGCTAAGGTGGTGCGCCAGTAATTCTTCAAGTGCCAGCCGCTGCTGGCACGGGTGGTGTCCGGCGACAAGTTCATCCAGCTGGGCGTCAGGCGGTGGCCGATGCAGGTAATGCACAGCAGTTTCGAGTGCAGGCATATCTTCTCCGGCAGTCAGCCCCGCCGGTAGCCAATCTATAAGTTTGCCAGGCCCCGCATCCAGAACCTGTGCGATCAGGTTGCGTAAACGAGTTTGTTGTATGCCTTCAGTTGACGGGTATATGGGTGTCAGGTGTTCTTCCAGTTGCGTATCTGTGGTTTCGTTCAGTACCCGGTATTCCGGATGGATAATTTCCAGCCCGCCGGGGCCTTTGCGTACTTCGCCATAACACCGTATGCGTTTGCCGCGGGCTAACCCCTGCTGTTGGGCCCGGGAGAAATAAAAAAAGCGCAGCGTCAGTAAGCCGGTACCGTCAAACACGCGGCATAACAAACTGCGGCGCCGCCTGAATACAACTTCGGTTAGTTCAACTTCAGCCTCAACAACCGCTCGTTGACCTGGCTGCAGACTGCCTATAGCTGCGATACGGGTCCGGTCCTCATAGCGCAGCGGCAGTACAAAAAGCAGGTCTTCCGGTACTTTTACACCCAGACGGCCAAGCTTTTCCGCAAGCGCCGGGCCGACACCACGCAAACCGGTTAGCGATTCTGGCAGTCCGGGATGGTTGGTTTGTTCTGTAGTCGTGTGGGCAGGTTGAGTCACATTGAAAGGATGGCGTCTGCTTCAACTTGCGCACCTTTTGGCAGGCCTGCCACTTCTACCGCGGCCCGTGCCGGATAAGGTGTCGAAAAATATTGGGCCATGACCTCATTAACCTTGGCAAAGTGGCTAAGGTCGGTCAAAAAGACGGTTACCTTAAGGGCTTTCCCAAGGTCGCTGCCAGCAGCCTGGGCAACCATGCGCAGATTTTCAAATACCTGCGTAATCTGTGCATCAATACTATCTGACACTAATTCACCGTTAGCCGGGTTGAGTGGTATCTGTCCTGAAATATAAACAGTGTGGTTGTGGCGTATGGCTTGCGAATAAGTGCCAATGGCGGCGGGGGCATTACTTGTTTGTATGGCTGTTCTTTCCATTTATTTTTGTCCTTGATTATGCACAGGTTCTTGCTACGCGCATTACCTGGCGCATAGAGCGAATACTGCGCAATACATTTGCAAGGTGAGTACGATCTTTTATGAGAATAAGGAAAATCATTTCGGCAAAATCTTCGTCATCCTTGCTTACTTCGACCTGCTCAATATTGGACCCGGCCTCAGCTATTCTCAATGCTACTTCGGCAAGTGATCCCGGCTGATTTTTCATTTCCACGCGTAACTCTACGGAAAAATCTCTTTCAATTTCCAGCTCCCATTCAACGGCCAGCCATTTGCCCGGCTGTTTACTGAATTGGTGCAGGTTGCCACAGTTGTTGCGATGAATTACGACGCCTCGGCCGGTGCTCAGGTAACCCATAATTTCATCACCCGGTATTGGGTGACAGCATCGGGCGTAATTAACCACCAGACCTTCTGTGCCAGCGATAGTAATGGTTGAAGGTTTGTATTGCTTGTGTTGATCATTATTGTCAACGGTGTCCTGCACAAGTAGTTGAGCAATGACTGGTGCAAGACGTTCACCCAGACCCAGCTGTTCGTAAAGGTTTACCTGTTTGGCCAAACCAAATTCAGCCAGCAGCGCATTCATCTTGTTGCGACTGATATGCCGCAGAGTCGTGCCCTGAGCCCGTAAAGCCTGAAGCAGCAACCGTCTTCCAAGTTCAATTGTTTCATCACGGCGCAGATTCTTAAGGTATTGCCGGATACTGTGACGTGCTTTAGCGGTTACTACGAAATTTACCCATGTCGGGTTTGGGTGAGCCCGGCGTGAGGTAATAATCTGCACAGTCTGGCCATTTTTCAGGGGTGTTCGCAACGGTGTCAGGTGGCGATCAATTTTTGCTGATACGCAGCGGTCGCCAACATCTGTGTGTACTGCGTAGGCAAAGTCTACGCAGGTTGCACCGCGGGGCAACCGGAGTATCTTCCCTTTGGGTGTAAATACGTAAACCTTGTCAGGAAACAGGTCGACTTTAACGTTTTCCATAAACTCTTCTGAGTTTGCGGTTGTCTGCATTTCACTAACGGCGGCAAGCCATTCGCGGGCTTTAACCTGTGGTGAGACAATGCTGGGGTCTGCGGCTTTGTAGTTAAAGTGTGCTGCTACACCGCTTTCTGCAACGGCATGCATTTCTGTTGTTCTTATCTGTACTTCAAGCGGAATGCCATTCGGGCCAAATAAAGTTGTATGCAGTGACTGATAACCATTTACCCGTGGAATAGCAATATAATCTTTGAAGCGGCCGGGCATCGGTTTATAAACCTGGTGCACCATACCCAGTGTTCGGTAACAGGTATCAACGCTTGCAACGATAATCCGGACACCGTACACATCAACAATTTCATTTAGTGGCAGCTTTTTGTGCGCCATCTTCCGATAGATACTGTAAAGATGTTTTTTGCGCCCCTGAATGCTGGCCTGCATACCTGTCTCGCGAAGGTTTTTGCGCAGTCTGTCGGTAATGCGTTTCAGTATCTGGCGCTGGTTGCCGTGGGCTTTGCGCAGCGCGTTATCTATGACGCGTGCACGAAACGGGTAGGCATGGTGGAACCCCAGTTCTTCAAGTTCAACCTTCAACCAGTTAATGCCAAGGCGATTCGCTATCGGTGCATATATCTCGAAGGTTTCTCTTGCAATACGCGAACGCTTTTCAAGGGGTAATGCATCCAGCGTGCGCATGTTGTGTAAACGATCTGCAAGCTTCACAAGTATGACGCGTATATCGTCTACCATTGCCAGCATCATCTTGCGAAAACTCTCGACCTGCGCTTCGCCGCGGCTGGTAAAGCTGAGTTTGTCCAGCTTGCTGACACCGTCCACAATACTGGCAACATCATCACCGAACTGATCACGAATCTGTTGCAAAACCATCGGTGTGTCTTCAATGACATCATGCAGTATTGCTGCACAGATGCTTTCCACATCCAGCTTGAGTTCCGCAACAATGGCAGCTACTGCGACCGGATGGGTTATATAAGGATGGCCTGATGCGCGTGTCTGGCCACGGTGCGCGCGCGCGCTAAACTTGAAGGCACGCTCAATCTTGTCGCGCTGTTCGTCAGTCAGGTAATCCAGTTTGGCATTCAGCCGCCGGAAACCAACGCCCCTCATGGTGGGCGGCAGTTTTTCCCTGAGTGTCGCAGCATATTCCATTCACGGTGACCGGTTAGAGATGACAATGAGGCGCCTGCACCGGGCGCTTTAGGGCCAGTATAAATGAATGTCGTGGGGGGCCGTGCGCAAAACGGCTTATTTCCCAGTGATGCACAGGCAGGCAAGCCAGGTGTGCTAACACCTTGTCTGCTGCGCCATTACATAATTTTGCCAGATAGCCGGAATATGATGGCCAATTAGACCTGGCTGGACGCGATGCGTCAGATGTTGGGTGCGGCCTCATCGCTGTCGGTTTCACCCTCGGGGGTGCTTTCGACAGGCTTTTCTGCTGCAGCACTGGCAACAGGCTCTTCTGCTGCAGCATTGGCAAGTTCTGCTGCATCGCTGTCGGTTTCACCCTCGGGGGCGCTTTCGACAGGCTTTTCTGCTGCAGACACTGGCAAGTTCTGCAGCAATTAAATCGTTAACATCTGCAGAATCTGGTTCCGCTGCAGTTTCTGCGGGCGTGGAAGCTGCGAGCTCGGCAGCAATCTGGCGTGCAAGGCTCTCAATTGCAGGGTCTTCTTTTGGTTGTCTGGCAGGTTTTTCTGGTGCCGCGGCTGCAGCGAATGCGGCTGCAGGTAGTGAGGCTGTGGCAGGAGTAGCTTTGGTCATTGCCATGCCAGGCATCGGTGTGCTGGCAAGCAGTTCTTCTGCTGCCTCACTGCTGAGTATGTCATCCTCAGGCTGAGCCATCTCGGCGAGGATTTCCTCATTGATAAGGCCCGCCGCAATTTCACGTAGCGCAATTACTGTTGGTTTATCATTCTCAGCCTCCACCAGGGGCTCGGCGCCATTGGCTAGTCGACGAGCGCGCTTGGCGGCAGTCAGGACGAGATCGAACTGGTTGTCGATTTTCAGGAGGCAGTCTTCAACGGTGATTCTGGCCATCGTAATACTCTTTATAAATTATCTGTCAGGGTCTGTGCGCTATTTGTGCGTCCGGAACCTTGCCCGGGGACGCGACAGGGTACAGATTCAGCCCCCGGCTTGCAATGCCTGATTATGCTGTAAGCGCTTAACTTTGCTGCAAAATAGCGTTAATTCGTGTGCTTAGTGCGGGGCTGGAGACGGCGTTGGCGTCGCTGTCCCCGCTTACTATGCGCTCCAGTTCAGCGTGTGCCAGGTCCAGATTGTCGTTGATAACCGCAAATTTAAACTCCTGCCAGTGTGACATATCATCAAGGGCGTCCTGGAAACGTCGTTCAATTACTTCTGCGCTGTCCGTACCGCGACCCGTGAGTCGCCGTTTCAGTTCGGCCACTGATGGCGGCAACAAAAATATACTGCGACAGTCGGGCATGTGATTTCGTACCTGTTGGGCGCCCTGCCAGTCGATTTCGAGAATCACGTGGTGGCCTTCGTTAAGCATACTTTCCACCCGGATTTTGGAGGTGCCATAGCAATGGTCAAAGACCAGTGCATGCTCCAGAAAATCACCCGCATCAACCATGGTTTGAAATGCATCCGGGGAAACAAAAAAATAATCCTTACCATCTGTTTCGGTGTGGCGTTGTGGCCTTGTTGTGTAAGACACAGAAAAACGCAGCGATGGATTTGTCTCCATTAGCTTATGTACCAATGTTGTTTTGCCGGCACCGGAGGGTGCAGCGATAACGAACAGATGGCCTCGCTGCGGACCTGATTGCTTACTGGGCATTTTGAATATAAACCATGTTGAGAGGGACTACGGCCTGTTTTAATGCCCATAGTTTAACCGGAGCCGTGCAGATGCACCTCCCTATTACAGGGTTTTGTTCTATAGCTTCATAAAAGAATTAGCTTCTTTTATATTCCCTGTCGTAGATCATGCCCTGGCCATCATGTACACAAAATAGTTGTGCCTGATTTAGCTGTATTCCGAAAGAATACTGAGGCTGGTTGTAGTTCATCATTTTCTTTAGCCCGCTTTCATGAAAACTTTCATGGACCGGGTCGCCAAAATGATCTTTGACTTCCGCCTCAGTCAAATTTGCACGAATAACAGGATTATCGGGCGCCGGCGGATAGCATACGGCGGACACAGTATTATTTTCATTAAAGCGGACATACAGGTCGCCGTCAGAGTAGAGCCAGATATCCGGGTGGGCCTCATCAACCACAGGTTCCCCAATAGCAATTTTCACCTCAAGGTCGGACATTCCAATGCTCACACCCAGAATTTCATGGGGGGATTTATCAAATTGTTCACCCCATCCATCTGTGTCCAGGTCTCCATAGGCCATTATATAGCCAAGTGAGCTTATGGCTGGCAGCGCAACCAGAATTGCAAAAGTCGGCTGTAAGATCGCACCAGAAATTTTCTTATATTTGCTAATCATTACCCAATTGCCTCCTGCAAAATTATAACGACTCGAATTGGTCTCGCCAGCTGTTTAGGGGCGACTGCAGCAGAAAAACTATTTGCGATCTGCAGCTGCTTAAATGAGTAGCACTACGTTGGGCCTGTTTCTCTGGATGACGATGCCGTTGGTTTGAAAGCCGCATCAGCTTCTAAAGCATGTGCAATATGGCTTCAGGCTTTTGTTACAAGGCTTTCCGGTTATGTTGGCAGCCAATTACTGAATAGATTATGGCCAAAGGATTTAGTCAAAATCAGAATCAGGGAGCATATTTTTTTCTGCATTATGTCGTGTGGTTAGGGCGAATATAAATTATGTAAATATTGTCCCGGACATAAGGTCTGCTTATAAGGCAGTTATTCTGCTGAAATTTGAATTTAAGTTAACAAGTCATAGCCATTATGTCCGCAACTGCGGGATATATAGTCAAAAATGATCACGATGGCGTTATGTGATAGCCGACCCTGTTTGCAAAGCTACAAAAACTAAATGCAGTATTCGGGCTGCTTGAGAAAATCACTCCACATTCTGAACCTGTTCTCTTAACTGCTCGATCAAAACTTTCAGGTCCACAGCGTTCTTCGTAGTAGTCGGATCTGCCGATTTGGAGCCCAATGTATTGGCTTCACGATTAAATTCCTGCATCAGAAAATCAAGGCGTCTGCCTATGGCGCCGTCCATGGTAAATGCGCTGCGCGTTTCCGCTATATGTGCATCTATCCGATCAAGCTCTTCGGCTACATCCATTTTCTGCGCCAGCATGACCAGTTCCTGTTCTAAGCGGTCATCATCAATGCGTGTTTCCAGTGCCTTTGCCCGTTCCAGCACCCGTTCCCGAATCCCGGCCAGCACCTCGGGCATGCGTTTGCGTACCTGTTCGGATAAAACGGCAATCTGGTCGAGCCTGTCCTCCAGCATTACCTGAATTCGCGCACCCTCCCGTGCTCGTGCCGAGCACAGTGAATCAAGCGATGTACTGAGCAGTTCCTGAGCAGGTTGAAACAATTCGGTTGTATCGATGGCATTCTCTGTGACGACACCGGGCCAGCGTAAGATATCCAGGCCCACTGAATTCCTCGGGGTCAGCAATCTTTGTAGCAAGATTTTCTGCCTGCCGGATTACCTGTATTGCCAGTGCTTCGTTAATCTGTAATTCAGTTTTCGCCTGGGTAGCTGCTCGAAATTGCAATGTTGCATCCAGCTTGCCACGTTTTAATTTACCGGCGGTCAGGTCACGCAGTGCGGGTTCCAGCCCACGGAATCCATCGGGCAATTTGAAGTGGGTTTCCAGATAGCGGTGATTAACGGTGCGCAGTTCCCATACCAAATCACCGTATTCAGTTGAGCAATCGCCACTTGCAAACCCGGTCATGCTGTTAGTCATAAAAGCTCTCCGTGCGTTCATACTGGTTTTCAGTCAGCATCACTGACTTGTGGTACGACGTCACATTTTTGTGAAATAGCAGCATGCACTGTTGCCAGCATGGGCTTACACTCTGCCGTTGTTAGGGTGATATTGTAGTGTCCGGTGTGTTTGGTTGATACCAAAAGTGCCGTAAGGATCCGAATGCTTAGTGAAATCGCAGAAATCAGCTTCCTGGGGAACCGTAAGGAAAATCAGGACAGAGTCGCAGTTCTCAACGCAAATAATTCTGCGCTACTAATCGCTATTGATGGTATGGGTGGGCATGCAAACGGGGCTCGTGCAGCAGAGCTTGCAGTTGAAACTATCGAAAAGATCTTCCTGGCGCAGAGCCATCCGGTCTTTGACCCCCAGGGATTCATGCATCTGGCAATTGGTGAGGCCCATGCGGCTGTTGTGGAGCTGGGCGCTGATATCTCTGTGGAAACCCGCCCGCGAGCAACCTGTGCGTTGTGCCTGGTTCAGGATGATGCAGCTTACTGGGGGCATGTAGGTGACAGTCGTATTTATCACCTGCGTGAGGGTGTTGTATATGACCGTTCACGCGACCATAGTCATGTCGAATTGTTGCTGTATGACGGTGCGATAACAGCGGAGGAGCTTGCGACTCACCCTATGCGTAATTACGTGGAATGCTGTCTGGGCGGTGATTCTGAGTTGCCGCGTATGAGTATTACTCGTCGCAAACCGATGTGTATGGGTGATGTCATGCTAGTGTGTACAGATGGCTTCTGGTCGCCGCTGTCTGAAGACCAGCTTGCCGGGCTTAGCAAGGCAGACGGAGCGCTGGAAGATAATTTGAAAGCACTGGGTGGTGTTGCGACACGTACAGCCGCTCCACACAGCGATAATACTTCGGCAGCGGCATTAAATTTTTCCAGCATCGACTGATATAACAATACCTAATACAACACCTGCAGGGTTAAGTATGACTAAACGACCAAGCGGCCGTGCACCGGCTGACATGCGTGCCGTATCTTTTGAAGTGGATTACACCCGCCATCCAGCGGGTTCTGTATTGGCCAGCTTTGGTGATACCCGGGTTTTATGTACCGCAAGTGTTGAAAATATAGTCCCACATTTTCTGCGTGGTAAAGGCAGCGGCTGGATTACAGGAGAGTACGGCATGTTGCCAGGAGCCACGCATACCCGCGGTCGGCGTGAAGCAGCGAAAGGTAAACAGACCGGTCGTACCCAGGAAATCCAGCGATTGATAGGCCGTTCGTTGCGTGCTGCAGCAGATCTGGCCATTCTCGATGGCTACACCATTACGCTGGATTGCGATGTATTACAGGCTGATGGTGGTACGCGTACTGCGTCAATTTCAGGCGCCTATGTTGCGCTGGTAATGGCGACTGAAAGGATGCTGGCCAAAAAGCATATCCAGAGCAGTCCTTTGCATGGTCAGATTGCCGCGGTATCTGTGGGTATATTTGCGGGTACGCCCGTCCTTGATCTTGATTACCCTGAAGACTCTGCTGCAGAAACAGATATGAATGTTGTGATGAATGAAGCAGGTGGTTTTATCGAAGTGCAGGGTACCGCTGAAGGCCACGCCTTCCGCCGTGAAGAACTGGATGAGCTGCTGAATCTTGCGGCCAGTGGTGTGCAGACGATTTGCCAGGTACAGAATCAGGTGCTGGAGCACTGGCGTCAGACGCAATAAGCAGCAGAAAACGGAGTGATTGCTGTTGTTGTTGCAAAATACTTTCTCAAATGACTCAGACCAAACGCATAGTCTTCGCCAGTGGTAATTCAGGCAAGGCACGTGAAATTCGTGCGATGTTTCAGGAGTTATTTGGCAACAGCCTGGAACTGATACTGCAAGGCGATCTGGGCATCACTGCGGCGGAAGAAACAGGCCTTAGCTTTGCCGATAACGCGCTACTGAAAGCGCAGCATGCCGCCCAGGTGAGTGGTTTGCCGGCGCTGGCAGATGATTCAGGCATTGAGGTTGATGCACTGGGTGGCGCGCCAGGCGTTCGTTCGGCCCGGTTTGCGGGCGAAAATGCGAGTGACGGGGATAATGTAGCCAAACTATTGCGGGAGTTGCAGGGTGTTCCCGCAGAACTCCGGACGGCCCGGTTCAGATGCGTGCTTACCTATATACGCAGTATTGAAGATCCGGCACCACTTATTGCTGACGGTGTTTGGGAAGGGGCCATTGCTCTGGCGCCATCGGGACAGGAAGGATTCGGCTATGATCCGGTTTTTATTGATGGGTCCAGCGGCTGTTGTGCGGCGGAGCTTGCTCCAGCAGCCAAGAATGCCTGCAGCCACAGGGGCAAGGCGCTGGCGAAACTGGCTGAAGAGCTGCGCATGGCAGGGCTCTGAATGACCGTCTGTGCTGCCTGCCAGGTGCCGGACACTGAATAGACTATGCAACCATTGTTACCCTCCTTGCCGCCCCTCAGTCTGTATATCCATTTTCCCTGGTGTATTGCCAAGTGTCCCTACTGTGATTTTAATTCGCACAGTTTGCGCGGAGAGCTGCCTGCCCGGGAATATGTGAATACATTGCTTACCGATCTTGGGCTGGTTGATAAGTCGTTATTTGCGCGGCCCCTGATTTCCATTTTCATGGGTGGGGGCACGCCCAGTCTGTTCCCTCCGGATGAGATGGCCAGGCTGCTGCGTGGAATTGCGGAGCGGTTCGAATATGGACCCGCAACTGAGATCACCATGGAGGCCAACCCCGGCGCGGTAGAACATGCAGCTTTTAGCGATTACCGCGCAGCTGGCATCAATCGATTGTCGCTGGGGGTGCAAAGTTTTTCTGATGCAAAGCTGCATTTGCTGGGGCGCATTCATGATGCGTCTGTTGCCCGTAAGGCTTTTGCGGAAGCGCGGTCAGCAGGGTTTACAAATATCAATCTTGATCTGATGTTTGCGTTGCCTGAGCAATCGCTGGTGGAAGCGCTTGCCGATATAGACACTGCATTGGCGTTGGGCGCCGAGCATATTTCTTACTATCACCTGACCCTGGAACCAAATACAGTTTTTTATAATCAGCCGCCCGCCTTGCCTGATTCCGAACTTGCCTGGGATATACAGGAAGCGGGATCTGAAAAATTGGCTGCTGCCGGTTATCGCAACTATGAAGTATCAGCCTGGGGACAACCGGGGCGTGAGTGTCAGCATAATCTTAACTATTGGAGTTACGGTGACTATCTGGGGCTGGGTGCCGGCGCACACGGCAAGCTGACTGATACGAACGGGCGGGTAATGCGTGAAACGCGCACAGCCCACCCACGCGAGTACCTGTCCCGGCTGCAATCAGGTGTATCCCCCTTAACGCACAAAAATGTTACGGATCAGGACCTGGTTTTTGAGTTCATGCTTAATGCGCTACGCCTGAAGGCGGGTTTTAAACTGACCGATTTCGAATACCGAACCGGCCTGTCAGCCAGCTGCCTGCAACCAGGACTGGAGGAAGCCACCCAAAAACAACTGCTTACTGAATTGTCGCGGGGATGCTTTCGGCCAAGTGAGCGCGGCTGGCGTTTTCTGGATGACCTGCAGGGTATTTTTTTGCCAGCTGATTAGGCTGTGCTGATATCTGTTATGCCGAAACCCTGTGTTGTAAATTTCCCCGACAGCCAAATCTCTTAGACTAGGTCCGCTTTATGCACAGTTGGTCGGGTTACAAACTAAATCAGAGCATTAGATCGATTATGCTAAGATGATGCTCCGCAAAAAGCTTGTAAATCATTGTTTAATAACGTATTTATACAAATGGCTATTTATTGCGCAAACTGCAGCTTTTGTAATGCTTTCCGTCTGTTACGTGCTGGTCACCGACTTCATCCACAGAGTTATCCACAGATTTTGTGGATAATATGGATCGGTGGATAAAGCTTACTCATCCCCCTTGTCTTGGCGTCCCTGACCCGCTATCCTTCCGCGCCCGTTCGACCCTAAGTGCCCAATATAGCGAGATCCGCTCAGGTAGCAGAACAATGAAAGCAGAGATACATCCGAATTATCAGGAAATTAAGGTTACATGTAGCTGCGGCAACGAATTCCAAACTCGTTCGACCCTTGCGGATGAACTGCATATCGAAGTCTGCTCGTCCTGCCATCCTTTTTATACCGGCAAACAGAAGATCATTGATACGGCCGGTCGAGTCGATAAATTCCGTCGTAAATACGGTATGTAACGGTCTGGCCCGAACCCCGCACCCTGGCAAAAACCCCTATAGAGTCCTCTGTCTGGTTCACCGGGTATGCTGATTTAGGGATGCGTATTTCCCGTGAGTGCATGGAGCACGCCACTCCTCTATAATAGGCGGCCCACGTACGAGGGGATAAAAACATAAAGCTCCGGTTGTTGTTTTTATGTCTCGGCGGCCTGATTTGATCGCGTGGCTGCTACGCCAGTTAATCGTAGCCTGTTTGTTGGCAAGCGCAATCGGGGCATCATCAAATAAAAGTTTCAGGGGCTCATAAAGGGGTCCGGGAAAGTGCGGGCTAACGTCGGGCACTGCGAAAGCTATCAATACTAAAGCGAACAGAGAACCCATGAGCGATAAGACTTTTACATTGACGGATAACACAACAGGCACATCTTCTGAGTTAAAAAGTTACTCGGGAACAATGGGTCCGGATGTTATAGATGTCCGCAGCCTTTATGGTCAGCAGGATAAGTTTACCTTTGATCCTGGTTTTGCATCTACGGCCAGTTGTGAAAGCTCGATTACATTTATTGATGGCGAGAAAGGTGTTCTGCTGTATCGCGGGTATCCGGTAGAACAACTGGCCGCCAAAAGCTCATTCATCGAAGTGTGCTACCTGTTGCTCTACGGCGAGTTGCCCACCAAAGTGCAGCTGGATGCATTCGATGAAAGTATCCGTACGCATACCATGATCAATGAAACCATGTTGAGATTGTTTAATGGTTTTCATCATGATGCTCATCCAATGGCGATGGTTTCCGGGGTCGTTGGCTCTATGTCTGCTTTCTATCATGAGACCATGGATATCCAGAATGCCAGACACCGGGAAATATTTTCACACCGAATTATTGCCAAGCTTCCAACAATCGCGGCCGCGGCTTTTAAGCACACGCTGGGCCAGCCATTTATGTACCCGCGTAACGATCTCGATTATTCCAGCAACATGCTGAATATGTTTTTTTCTGTACCCACAGAAGATTATGAGATTGATCCGGTCGCGGCTGAAGCTATCGACCTGTTGCTGATTCTGCATGCCGATCATGAACAGAACTGTTCTACATCAACTGTTCGCCTTGCTGGCAGTTCGGGTGCCAATCCCTATTCTTCGATTGCTGCAGGCATATCGGCACTTTGGGGGCCCGCTCACGGTGGTGCCAACGAAGCAGTTCTTAGCATGCTGGAAGAAATTGGTAGCGTAAAGAATATTGACCAGTATGTAGCCAAAGCCAAGGATAAGGATGATCCGTTCCGTTTGATGGGTTTTGGTCATCGTGTCTACAAGAATTTTGATCCGCGCGCGACAATTATTCGTGAAATGTGCCACAAGGTGCTTAGCAAGCTGGGGAGTGACGATGATCCTTTATTTGAACTTGCTCTCGCACTTGAAGAAGTCGCACTCAAGGATGAATATTTTGTTGAAAAGAAACTGTATCCGAATGTCGATTTCTACTCAGGCATTATTTACCGGGCACTCGGTATTGATCCATCAATGTTCACAGTGATGTTTGCAATAGGGCGCACAGTTGGCTGGGTTACCCATTGGCAGGAAATGATTACTGATTCGGCACATCGGATCGGGCGGCCTCGCCAGCTATATATTGGCCCGGTTAGTCGTGATTACGCAGATATTGGGACGCGCTAACAATAAAAACGCATTAAGCAGGCCGGAACTCACTAGAACTGCGGGCTTTTTTTGCCCCAGGTAGCCATATCTATGGTTCAGGAATAATTTTTTCCGGCATTGTGGCACCTGGGTTCTTGTTCCACCGTCGGAGCTAAGTCTGGTTAGTTGTTGGCAAGTAATTCTACTTGATGCAGCTTGGCACGTGGCATGGGCTTCCCGTCCAGCGGACTTAAAGGCGCATGTCTGTTGCGACGTTCAGGGAACACAGTGATTTCAATAACTATATTGTCGGTACAGAAGCGATACCCGGGAAATTGTTCAACCCTATTACGCTGAAGTTTTAATCGTTGTGATATCAATCTGTGCCTGATTCCGCTGGCTGTCAATTGAACGCCAACATTCTCAGTAGGTTCACTGAACAGATGTAAATTGATTGCAGAATGTTCAGTTACGTTACCACTCAGAACCTGGCCGACAAGCCGGGGTCTAAATATCTGTAGCTCATACATTACCGTAACAGCAACACCCCGTAAGTGAGCCAGTAAATTCTGATGTTGTGCTGCGCCAAAAATACGATTGTGCTGTGCCAGTGCGGCTTCTATTTCACGGTTGGTTGGTAAAGCGCCCATATTGCGGAGATTAAACTTGCTTGCAGCTTTTTTCTTTGCGGTACGGTAGTCACTGATACCATGATCATAAATAAGCCGAGCGGCTTCCTGCGCGAGCAGAGCACGGAGATAGGTTTTACTGGCCATCAGAAAATGGATGAGTCATCTGCATCGTCCGTAAAAATTTCACCTTCCCCAAATTCACCTGATGTACCTGCTGATGATGGTTCGTTACCTGCACGAAAAATCTCAAACATGGCATCCTTTGAGCCGGCTGAAGCAAGCAAGCCGGTATCTTTTTCAATCCGAACCGTAACAATGCCGGATGGCTGTTTAAGCGGTGCTTCCTCAGTTCCGCCTATGGCGGTAGCCATGAAGTCGATCCACATGGGTAATGCTGTCCGGCTGCCCTCTTCGCCGGCACCAAGTGAGCGGGAATCATCATCAAACCCGACCCAGGCAATGCCGACTATTTCACTATTAAAACCACTAAACCAGGCATCTCTGCGATTATTGGATGTGCCGGTCTTGCCGCCTATATCATGGCGCTCCAGTGATCGGGCTCTGCGACCAGTGCCGCGATTTATAACGTCCTGCATCATGCTGAATATGAGGTATGCATTTTGCGCAGTAATAATCCGCTTTGCCTGCGAGCGGTCTGCCCAGAATTTCGGGGTCTCTGTGTAATCAGGCTTCCAGTCCTGAGCCTGCTGAATCATTTCTTCGGCTGATGAGTATGCGGGCACCTCTGGGTCGAGATTAATCATTTCGGCATCTTGCTGAGTATCATCGCCGGTTTCTGTGTCGACTACAGGTTTCTTCACTGCAAATTCCGGTAGCCCCGGTTGGTTTTGCTGCTCATTTGCTTCACGCCCGTCAAACCATTGCGGTGCACACTTGGCGCAGACCATAGTCGGTGTGGCCTGGTAAACAATATTGCCTTCTGTATCGAGAATTCGATCAATAAAGTAGCGTTGGGTGGCGTAGCCACCGCTGGCTAACCCGCTGAAACCTTCTGCCATCTGCCAGGGAGAAGCCCCGCCGCTGCCCAGAGCAAGGGCTAAATCACGGGGTAATGCAGAAGCTGGGAAGCCAAAGGGTTTTATGTGCTCCAGTGCTCTGCGCATCCCTATCCTCTGCAGGACTCGCACCGATACCAGGTTCATTGACTTAACCAGGCCTTCGCGTAAACGTGTAGGGCCATAAAAGCGATTGGAGTAGTTTTGCGGGCGCCAGGATTCTTCCTGACCAGCATTGTTCAGTACGACCGGTGCATCATTAATAATGGTTGCCGGGGTGAAGCCATTTTCCAGCGCTGCTGAGTAAATAAAGGGTTTAAAGGAAGACCCGGGTTGTCTGCGTGTTTGTACAGCGCGATTAAATTTGCTGGCGTAGTAGTCAAAACCACCGGTTAAAGCTGCGGTGGCCCCGTCGCGCGGATCCAATGCGACAAAGGCCCCCTGAGTTTCAGGTAATTGTGCCAGTTGCCAGCCAGCTGCCCCGTTAACGAGGTAGACGATATCTCCGACTGACAGCAAATCAGTGACCAGTTCCGGTTCTTCCCCTATAACATTGTCATTTATATAGGGTCGCCATTTCAGCCTGTCCCATGGCACCTCAACCCTTCCTGTATCACGGAGAAATAATTCTGCCGCATTAATGTCAGGGTCCGTCTCCTCGCTGGTATTGTTGTCACCCGTGCCGGGCTTAAGTGCTGTAATGATCGCGATGTTTAAATCACGATATACGGGGAAATCATTCAGATAGGTTTGCAGGGCAATATCAGTGCGCGTTTCTGCAGGCGCATTGATGAATGCATCCGCTGGCGAATCCATATCCGGATCGTCTTCCTGATTTTCATAGTCTTCGACTATTTGCGTAATATCTGCCTTAGCAACAGCCCCGCGATAGCCATGGCGCCGATCATAGGTAAGCAAAGCCTTGCGTAATGAGGTACTCGCTGCACGCTGCAGTCGGCTATCGATAGTGGTTACTACCTGGTAACCATCTGTGTAGGCGGCAGTGCCGAATAGCCGTACGGCTTCACTTCTGGCCATTTCCGCCAGATAAGGTGCGCGCACATCAACGCGTGGGCCATGCAGATGGGATTCTACGGGGGTTAACATGGCGGTCTCATATTGCATATCATCTATAAAGCTAAGTTCCTGCATACGACGCAGTACATAACTGCGACGGTCTCTGGACAGATCAGGATTGGACACCGGGTTCAGTCTGGAAGGTGCGGCAGGCAGTCCGGCGATTGTTGCTGCTTCAGCAATGCTGAGTTCAGATAGTGTTTTGCCAAAATAAACTTCGGCTGCTGCTGCAACACCGTAGGCCCTTTGTCCAAGAAATATTTTATTGAGATACAGCGAGAGAATTTCTGGTTTGGTAAATTCACTCTCAATTTGGGTGGCCAGAATTAATTCTTTGGCTTTGCGCACAAAAGTCCGGTCGCGGGTTAGAAAATATTCACGGGCGAGTTGTTGCGTAATCGTGCTGCCGCCCTGGGCGCGAGATCCCGTTGTAATGAGCTTGATCCCCGCCCTGATTATTCCCTGATAGTCAAAACCCGGGTGTTCAAAGAACCGGTCATCTTCTGCAGCGAGAAAAGCCTGCACCACAATTTCAGGGATATCCTCGTAATCTACGGGATTCCGCCGTTTTTCGCCTATTTGCTCTATTAAACGTCCGTCGCGTGAGTAGATGCGCAGAGGAATCTGCAGCTGTATGTCGCGCATCTCTTCCACCGAAGGAAGCGCCGGTTGCAGGTAGTAATAAGCCGCCAGGCCACTGGTAGCAATACCCAGAAAAGCGGTCGCCAGAAGTCCTGCCGCATAAGGCAGGAGTCGTAAAATTATGCTCATAGATAAACCTGATGCAGTCCCTTGCTTTGAGGTGGGTGATTATGCATATTACTCGCGGTCTTGTGGCAAACCCATCGAAAGGTGGGGGCGCAAAGCCACCGGTCTAAGGGATCGCTGTATTTAACTCATTGATTTAATAGGTTTTTGCAGATTTTTCCTAGGATAGCGGGGCTGCCGGCAGACCGGACGTATACATATATATGTGTTTGCGGCCCGTGTCGACCGTCATCCCTACGCTGATCCAGGCGTCCTTTCTACCGGTTACGACAGCCAGATGCGGAATATGTCCAAATCGGAAGTCGTTCACGGTTTTCGCTATTGTCTGTATGTAATGTTGCCCAAGCCATGACGAAAGTCGTGAGCATTTCACTAATGTAGTGATATATAGTTAAATTGACACTTAATGCCTGCGCTAGCATTGTCTAGCCAAGCGAAGGACTTTGAAGGGAAAAACGGATGTTCGCTTCACGCTCCAAACCCCTGGCGGGACTTGACATAACCACCTCATCGATCAAATTGATCGAACTGGTGCCCAGTGGGCGAGGTTATCGCGTCGAATGTTATGCGGCCGAGCCATCACCACCTAATTCTATTACTGAAAAATCTATTGTTGATGCCGATGCAGTTGGTGAGGCAGTCAGGCGTGCTGTAAAACGCGCGTCGACCAAAGTATCTGAAGTCGCGATTGCGATCAGTGGCGATGCAGCCATTACCAAAGTTATTCAGATGCCTCGGCAGCTAAATGACAATGATCTCGAAGCGCAGGTCGAAATTCAGGCAGATCAATATATCCCCTTCCCAATGGAAGAGGTCAGTTTCGATTTTCAGGTTATCGGAGAATCTGCGAGTGATCCCGATATGGTTGACGTCTTATTGGTCGCAACCAGAACTGAAAATGTCGATCAGCGCAGAGCTGCTGTTGAGGCGGCTGGACTTAAGGCACGCATCGTAGATGTAGAGCCATTTGCACTGGAAAATGCCTGCAGCCTGTTGACGCATCAGATGCCTGATGGCGGTATGGATCATCAGGTTGCGGTGGTCGACTTTGGTGCATCCAGTACTACCTTCAGTGTGTTGCAGGATTTGCGTGTTGTATATACACGTGATTTCAACTTTGGTGGCCAGCAGTTAACCGAAGAGATTATGCGCATTTATGGGCTCAGTCTTGAAGATGCTGGTCGGGCAAAGAAAGAGGGCGGTCTGCCCAGTAATTACCAGCCTGAAGTTCTGGATCCGTTTGTTGACGACATGACCCAACAGGTCAGTCGGTCGCTGCAATTTTTTCTCGCTTCCGGTGGTGGCCGTGAACAACCAGACCAGATTCTTGTTTGTGGTGGTTGCGCAAATATTCCTGGTGCTGCTGACCTCATCGCATCCAAAGTTGGAATTCCGACTGAGATTGGTGACCCACTCGGCCAGATGAAAATTTCATCGCGCGCACGTTCGCAGGGCGTAGAGGGTGATGCAACAGCGTTATTAACAGCCTGTGGTCTGGCTTTGAGGAGTTTTGACTAATGCCTAAAATCAATCTCCTGCCATGGCGTGATGAACTGCGAGCGCAGCGGCGCAATCAGTTCTATATGGCCATGGGTGGTTCCTTCGGTGTAGCGGCTGTGGTCGTGCTAATTGGTGTACTGCTGCTGAACAGCATTATCGATGCTCAGTATGACCGCAACAGACTGCTAACTGATGAGATCACAAAACTTGATGAGCGTATCAAGGAAATTCTTAGTCTCGAGAAGAAAAAAGATCGACTGGTAGCTCGAATGAAGATTATTGAGCAACTACAGAAAAGCAGGCCAGAAATTGTGCATGTATTTGAAGATCTGGTTCGGACTTTGCCCGATGGTGTTCATCTTACGTCGGTCCGGCAGACTGGTCGGGTTTTGGAAATTCAGGGTACGGCCGAGTCGAATACGCGAGTATCCGCATTTATGCGCAATATCTCCAAGTCTGAATGGCTCGAATCACCGGATCTGAAGGTTGTAGAGGTTAAAAAGGGTTCTGCGCGGGGTGGCCGTGCAAGTGAATTTACCGTATTTGCCAACCAGGTCCAGAAAAAGGAGGAGGGGGCATGAATTTCCTCGACGAACTGCAAAATCTGGATTTTAATGACATAGGGCGTTGGCCATTTGTCTATCGTGTGGCTGCCGTAGCCCTGGCCGGAGTGGTAGCAATAGTAGCCGGCCTATACCTGTTTGTTTACGAAGAAAAGATGCCGTTGCTGGAAAAAGCTGAAGTTGAAGAAAGAGATTTACGGGTTATTTTTGAAGAAAAGCAGCGTAAGGCTGCGAATTTCAGTGCCTATCAGGATCAGCTTGCAGAGATAGAACGCTCTTTCGGCACCATGTTGCAGCAGCTTCCTGGCAAGACAGAAATCCCAAATCTTCTGGTGGATATATCACAGACAGGCTTGGGTGCAGGCCTGGAAGAAAAATTATTTCAGCCTATGGCTGAAGTGCGCAAAGATTTCTATGCGGAAAAACCAATCCAGATAAAGCTGGATGGAAGCTATCATGAGTTTGGTAATTTCGTTAGTGACATAGCAGCACTGCCCCGAATTGTGACTTTGCACAATATTGAAATTCGTCCAATTGGTAAAAGTAGTGGCTATGACAACCTCGTGCTAAATGTTACTGCAAAGACGTATCGCTATCTCGAAGATGATGAAGCGGGAGGTGAGGGCTAATGACTAAGGCAGTAAGAACACTATTGCAGGTCGGGCTGCTGAGCACCGTTTCCATGTTGCTTGGCTGCATGTCTGGCGTTGATGACGAGCTTTTGTCATACGTAGATGAAATAAAGGCTCGACCAGGTGGGCGCATTGAGGCCCTGCCACAGATTAAGCCCTATGAAACTTTTGCCTATGCGGCTGATGATGTTCGTTCGCCGTTTGTGCCAGATCGGCCTGCAGCGCCAGCCACTATGGCGGGCCCGAAACCAATCCATGATCGCGCCAAGGAATACCTGGAACAGTTTCCGCTGGATACATTGGCGATGGTCGGGACACTTGATCGAAGCGGCAAGACCTTTGGTCTGGTTACGACAAAGGATGGCATGGTTCATAGGATAACGTCAGGTAATTATGTAGGCCAGAATGATGGCCGTGTTGTTGCTGTAAACGATGCGGGAATCCGGCTGGAGGAATTGGTGCCTGATGGTATAGGCGGGTTTTATACAAGATCTGCTGAAATTGGGTTGAATGATTAATTCCCTTTAGGGAATTATCCGGGAGTAGTAAACGATGATTACAGCCACACGAATGCAAGGGAATCTGAACGGACGGGGACTGTGTCGCCGCACATTCAAATTACTTGCACGGGTAGCGATATTAGGCGTTCTGGCTGGCGCAGCAGTTGGTGCGCAGGCAGCGGGCAATAAACTTGAACGTATTGAAGCGCAGAGCCTGCCGGGCGGCAAAGTTGAATTGCGATTAATTCTGTCCGGCCCGGCTCCTCAGCCGCTGGCCTTTACGATTGATCAACCCGCACGTATTGCCCTGGATCTGGCCGATACTTCGCTGGGTCTGGATAGTCGTCGTACCGATATTGGTCTGGGCGTACTGGACACGGTGCTGGCTGCCGAAGCCAATGGTCGAACCCGGGTAGTGCTTAATCTTGATGACATGGTTGCTTATCAAACCAGGGTTGCGGGCAATACCGTGTATGTAACCCTCGAGACTCCCAAAGTAGGTCAGCCCATTGTAACGGAGTTTGTTGCAGCAACAGCGGCGGTCTCTGGGGGTGTTAGCGCGGGATCCCGTAGTATTGAATCTATCGATTTTCGTCGTACAGAGTCAGGTGGTGGCCGCGTAATCATTGCATTAACGGATGCCGGAACACCTGTTGATGTAAGTCAGGAAGGCGGCCGGGTGATTATTAATTTCAGCGATACCACATTTCCAGATGAGCTTCTGAAGCGTCTGGATGTAATGGATTTCGCTACCCCGGTTACTACCATTGATTCGATTCAGACCTATAATGATGCACGCCTGGTGATTAGTTCCAGTGGTGCTTTTGAACAACTGGCCTATCAGTCTGATAAGACCTTTACGGTAGAGATTCAACCGGTTGTTGAAGATAAAGGGCCTGTGGCGGCTACGCTTTATAGTGGAACAAAGGAATATGTTGGCGAACGTCTGACACTGAACTTTCAGGATATTGATGCTCGTGCTGTATTGCAGCTGCTGGCAGATATCAGCGGCCGTAACATAGTT
>PVMK01125574.1_pt1 | contig 36318 bp, 30 predicted proteins | sample 1853481 | NCBI WGS metagenome assembly PVMK01 (sample SAMN08533507, study PRJNA380276) | Marine sediment metagenome, whole genome shotgun sequencing project. | reverse complement strand
TAGAACTATTCCAAAATATTTCATAAACAGAAATGCTAGAGTTAATAGTGTACACTTTCTTGTGATGTGTAATTCGGTAAATAATGTTGTAAGTTCCATCAGATTTTATTCTTCTGGTGTCTAGTGTGGTTTTTACAGTAGCCATAATTGGAAGTATTATGGTCAAATTGTGCAAACTATGTGCAAAAAAACGCTAGAAAAGTAGCCATTTTATCTGTTCCCTGGAACAATAGAAACTAGTAAAAACAAAGAAACCTGCTGAAAATCAACAGGTTAAAGTGGTCCCACATGGGCTCGAACCATGGACCCCCTGATTATGAGTCAGGTGCTCTAACCAACTGAGCTATGGGACCGTTTATATTTTTCTTTTATCAGTGCTCCCCGGCAGGTACGCGGGTAACAAACTGAGCCCCGCCTATTTGCCACCGGGCAGACAGGTAAGGGACCTAAACAGGCTGCAAATCTAATATTAATTTTATTACTCCACAAGGAAATTATTTGTTTATCCCAATCTCCTGGCAGAGTTCGATTAGAACGCCATTTGTAGATTTAGGATGAAGAAAAGTCACCATTTTATTGTCGGCTCCTTTTTTGGGTATTTCGTTTAAAACAATAAAGCCTTCTGCTTTAAGCCTGGAGATTTCCGACTCAATATCGGAAACGTCAAAAGCAATATGATGAATCCCCTCTCCCCTCTTGCTAATAAATTTAGCTATTGGGCTTTCTTCGTTCGTGGCTTCCAATAATTCAATCTTAGTGGTTCCTACCTTAAAAAATGAAGTATTTACGCCTTCGCTCGCCACTGCTTCAATTTTATAGTGTTTTGCCCCCAGAAGTTTAGCAAACAACGTGTTGGATGTCTGTAAATCTTTAACGGCTATACCAATATGTTCTATCTTATTCATGTTTTTTTCCCGCACCCGCCTGCCAGTCGGGCAGGAAAGCGGGAATCTTATTAATTACTGTTCTTTAAAGTAAGATACTAATTTTGTAAATCAAATGTAAGATAATCTTTAAATATCCGTTATTTTTGCAATGAACTCATTTAAAGTTTTTTGATTGAAGCGAAAAATAGCCATATTGTTGCTAAATGAAGACTTTTTTGAGTTGCATAGCAGTGCTACGGAAGGAATAAAAGACGAAATTTAGCGCCAAAAAAGCCTTTTGCAGCCAATTTGAAAAACTTTAATTAAGTTCAATATGGAGGAGAGTCAAAGACAAAAGAAAATAGCTTCGGTATTGCAGAAGGATTTGGTAGAAGTGCTTCAGGGTGCCGCTACGCATGGAGGTATGGCGGGTGTAATAATTTCTGTAACTAAGGTTAAGGTTACTGTAGATCTGTCTATTGCCAGGGTAAATTTGAGCATCTTTCCTAACGATAAAAGCAAGGTTATAATGGATGGGATCCGAGCTAACACTTCATCGATCAGGCATGAATTAGCTCAAAGAACCAGGCATCAATTAAGACGCATGCCTAAATTACAATTTTATATTGATGATTCCCTGGAATATATCGACAATATTGATCGTTCTTTAAAGGGTTTGGATAATCCCATTGACGACCCCGATCTGCTCGATAAAAGAAAAAAGATATAATTGAACTTCTCGTTTTATATAGCCAAACGTTATTTATTTACCAAAAGCAGTAACAACGCCATAAATTTTATCACCATAATTGCTGCTATTGGCGTAATTATTGGATCTGCAGCATTATTTATCGTTCTATCAGGATTCGCAGGTTTAAAGGATTTTAGCTTACAATTCTCTACAATAGTGGATCCAGACTTAAAGGTCATGCCGGCAACAGGAAAGGCTTTTGAAATTACTCCGAAAGAACTCCATCAAATTGAAGGCATGGAAGATGTGCTGTCTTATACCAGGATTATTGAAGAACGTGTAATTTTAAATTTTGACGATAAGAATCTTATCGCCAATTTAAAAGGGGTGGATGAAAATTATCCCCAATCGACCATAGACTCAATACTGGTTCAGGGGAGCTGGCTGGAAAAGGGAACAGACCAAATAGTAGCTGGCTGGGGGCTTTCCAATAGCTTGTCATTTGGCATTTTTGACTATGCAAAAACCATAAAAATATATACCCCGAAACCGGGCAAAGGACAGCTGTCGTCTTTAAAGGGAGCATTTAATACTATAAATGCCACAAATGTTGGCGTTTTTCAAATAAATGAAGAGCTGGATAATAGTTGGGTGTTTTCAAACTTTGAAACCGCACAGTTCCTTTTAAATTATAAAGAAAATCAAATCAGCGCTATCGAAGTTCACTTAAAGGATCCTGAAGGCCTGGATGACGCAAGGCGGGAACTCATTACAATATTAGGTGATAAGGTTATTGTTAAAAACCGAGCGCAGTTAAATGATGCGCTTTATAAAATGCTCAATACAGAACATCTGGCCGTTTATTTGATTTTTACATTAGTTCTGATTATCGCCCTTTTTAATGTTATAGGGTCTATAGTTATGATGATTCTCGATAAAAGAAAAAATTTAAATACCCTGTTTAGCCTGGGAGCCACACTAAAAGAAATTCGACGGGTCTTCTTTTTACAAGGAAGTTTGATGACTGTGTTCGGAGGTGGATTGGGATTGCTATTGGGATTTCTTATCATCTGGCTTCAAAAAATATTTGAGTGGGTCATGATAACGCCATCCCTTCCCTATCCGGTTTCCATAAAACCGATAAATTTTTTAATCGTGTTTATGACCATCTCAGTTTTAGGAATTATGGCTTCGAAAATTGCTTCAGGTAGAATAACTAAGAGACTGGTTTCTGAGGTTTAGACAAATTCATGTTTTGAAAATCGCTCCAAAACCTCATCGAATGCATTAAAAACATCTTCCGGATTATCACTGGTTACCATTTTCATTCTGTATTCCTTAAAATGAGGAATCCCTCTAAAATAGTTCGTATAATGCCTCCTGGTTTCGAAAACTCCGAGTTTTTCTCCTTTCCAGTCTATAGCCATTTGCAAATGACGTCGGGCAGCAGCAACACGTTCGGTTATTGTTATTGGAGGGAGTTGGTTACCCGTTTCAAAGTAATGCTTCACTTGCTTAAAAAACCATGGGTTGCCAATGCTGGCCCTTCCTATCATCGCGCCATCTAGCCCATAATCGTCTCGTATGGATTTAGCTTTTTCCGGGGTGTCTATATCCCCATTCGCAAAAACGGGGATGTGCATCCTTGGATTGTTCTTTACATCGACTATAGGCCTCCAGTTTGCCTCTCCCTTATACATCTGGGCCCGCGTGCGACCATGGATGGCTATGGCCTTGCAACCCACATCCTGGAGACGCTCGGCAACTTCCACGATCTTAATGGAATCATGATCCCAGCCCAGGCGCGTTTTTATGGTTATAGGGAGGTGTGTTCTCTTTACCATTGCTTTGGTTAGGGATACCATGAGATCGATATCCTTTAATATTCCGGCACCGGCACCTTTGCTTACCACCTTTTTAACGGGGCACCCAAAATTAATATCTATGATATCGGGGCTAGACTTTTCAACAATCTCAACCGATTGCAGCATGCTATCCAGATTTGCTCCAAATATTTGAATGCCTACAGGCCGTTCTTTCTCATAAATATCGAGTTTCATTGTGCTTTTTGCAGCATCTCGTATTAGCCCCTCACTCGAAATAAACTCGGTATATACAACGTCTGCACCCTGCTCTTTACATAACGCACGAAAAGGCGGATCGCTTACGTCTTCCATAGGCGCCAACAGCAATGGGAAATCCGGTAATTCTATGTTGTCGATCTTAACCAAAAATTGGGTTTTGATGCAAAACTACATTTTTTTATGTTAATACATTTAGCTTATCAGTGTTTCCGGATAGTAATACTACCGGGTAGATTGATGCTAAAGTTCAATTAATGATCACTTTCTTTAATCCTGTCCAGTTCTTCTTTAGATATGGATCGTTCATTCGTCGTTAATTTTGTGTTTCCAAATTTATATCTAAACCCAAGTTTAATGTAGCGGTTATCCAGGTCTGAAAAATATGAGCTGTTTTGGTCTAAATATTTAGTCGTCACGAAAAAGTCGTGATCATTGAACAGGTCGCTTGCCGATAAGGAGAAAACACCATTGCCCTTAAAAACAGTTTTTTTTATTGACAATTCTGTGAGAACTCTCGTATCTAATTCGCTTAACCCTGAAATATTGGATGACACATAGGTTAGGGTAAAGTTAGCTGTAAGACTATTGTCTTTTAAAAATGAAAAATTATTATTAAAGACAGTATAATTTGACCATTTATCCAATTTAACCTCGTTGCCATTAAAGATGGCTATATCCTGATAATTATAAAAGGTCGTTACAAAAAACACAGACCATTTTTTGTTTACATTAAAAGATGAAAGAAATTCGATCCCATATTCCACACTTTTATTGATGTTTATTGGTGTATAAGTAATACTGTTATTAGAATTATCCTGTAAGGTAATCTCAGAAATGTTTCCTGCAGTTTCCTTATAATAGATCTCTAAAGTGTGTTTATCTGATAATGATGTGCCAACACTAAAAAGATCAATAAATGCCGGATTTAAATTTGGATTTCCCATATAAATCGTATTATCATTTAGAAAAAACTTAAAGGGGTTCAAATCACTATAGTTGGGCCGTTGTACACTTCTTTTATAATTACCATAAACACTTACCTTTTCGGAGGCTTGAAATCCAATATTTGCCGTAGGAAACCATTCTAAATATTCTTGTGAGTTGGATTGATCAATTAGACCCGATTTCGACTTGATATTAGTTTGTTCCAGTCTCAGTCCTGCACCAATTTTCCATTTTTCCCATTGCTTATCGTAGCTTAAATAGCCTGCATATATGTTTTCCTCATAATTAAAAGCGTCCGTATTATTAAGATCTAATTCTTCCTGGCCGTTGATAATATCATTTTTAAGAATATCGCTCTGTGTATCAACGTTAGAGAACTTAACCCCCGTTTCGAAAGAAGAAGTTTCATCAATAGGTAAAGAATAATCCATTTTGAAAGTGAAAATTTCCGTCTCCTGGTTAGCCATGGTATTAAATGCTGTGCTAAAATCTAAAACGCTGTCTTCAAAAAAGTTGTCGCTGTTCACCTGTTGATCTCTCTGGTAGTCATAAGTAGTAAAATGCCCGTTAAAGGATAATTTCGCGCCGTCCTCCTTAAAATTATGGACATAGTCCAGGTCAAATCCCAAATTATGCTTTTCGTCCCGGGATAAATTTTTGGAGATAAATCCTTCCTGGACATCATTGCTAATACTGGTGTTGTTTTTTAGAAAATATTTGAAGTAGGGCAAAAATTGTGTGTTGGCAGAGAAACTTAAAGTGTTGCTCTCGTCAATATAATAGTCGAAATTTAAATTTAAATTATGGGTTTCTGTCCAGGTATTTCTATTAATATTTGAATTCCATATTTGCGGTGAATAATCAACAAATTCTTTATTTACTCTATTAATTTTGTTATTATTATAACTATAGCTGGCAAAAAAATTAATCTTTGAATTTTTGAAGAAATTGGTCATCCCGTAATTTTGCCTTCCGAATACACCTTGTGTATAATTGCTAAAAAGGCTTCCGCTATATCCGGTAACAAGATTTTTACTCATAATTATATTCAATACTGCCCCGCTTTCCGCGTCATAGCGAGCGGAAGGATTCGTTATGACCTCTATGGAATTAATATTTGAAGCTGAGGTTCCTTCCAATAGTTCAGCAATCTCCTCTGAAGAAAGATGTACCTTTTTGTCATTGATATAAACAGTTGGAGCGGTGTTTCTTATAGAAATGATATTGTCCAAAATTAAAACTCCGGGTGTGCTCCTTAAAACCTCCATAATATTTCCTTCGGAAAGTGCAGTATTTTCTATGCTAAAAACCAAACGATCAGCTTCTTTCTTAAGCGTAGGTCTTTTATATACAATTTCTACTTCAGATAGTGTTTCGACAGATTCTTTTAGAATAATTGCCTGTAATATTAAATCGTTATTAACCTCAATATTTCTGTAGTTATCCTCGTAACTTATAAAACTCGCTTTAATAATGTAACTTCCGGAATCTATTCCGGTCATTGAAAAATTACCGCTATCTTCTGAAGTCGTTCCCGTAACAATCGTAGAATCCTGCGCCTTTAATAATATGATGTTTGCAAAAGCAACAGGCAGGTTGGAATCATCTACAATTTTACCGGTAATTGAGAACTGCTGCCCAAACCCCGATACATAAAGTAATCCACATAAAATTGTGAAATAAAATTTGTTAGTTAGCCCCAAACTGAAAAATTTTAATGGCAATATACTATTTGTTTTGCACTTTCAATTACGGTAAATCCGTAATCTTAATACAAAATAAATGCACTCAAAGCTTAATAAATCAACTATATTTGCAAAATCTTTTTAAAGATGATATGGCCTTATGAAGCACATTAGAAATTTTTGCATTATTGCGCATATAGATCATGGGAAAAGTACTCTGGCGGATCGCCTGCTGGACGCGACAGGATCTGTGACCGATCGTGAGAAGAAAGACCAGCTTTTAGATAATATGGATCTGGAACGCGAACGTGGAATTACTATTAAGTCTCATGCCATTCAGATGGAATACAATTATAAGGGCGAAGCCTATATTTTAAATTTAATTGATACTCCCGGACACGTAGATTTTTCGTATGAGGTGTCTCGTTCTATTGCTGCCTGTGAGGGCGCACTGTTAATAGTAGATGCCGTTCAAAGTATCCAGGCACAAACGATCAGCAATTTATACCTTGCGCTGGAAAATGATCTTGAAATTATTCCTGTGCTTAATAAGGTGGATCTACCGAGTGCCAACCCCGAGGAGGTTACCGACGATATCGTTAATCTTCTGGGCTGTGATCCGTCCGAAGTTATTCCTGCAAGTGCCAAAACCGGAATTGGAGTTGACGACATACTCGAAGCCATTATAGAAAGGGTTCCTGCTCCACAAGGAAATGTTGATGAGCCCCTGCAGGCTTTAATATTTGATTCGGTCTATAACCCGTTTCGTGGTGTGGAAACTTATTTCAAGGTTATAAATGGTTCCATTAAAAAAGGGCAGCATATAAAATTTATTGCCACCGAAAAAAGTTATTTTGCCGATGAAGTAGGAACTTTAAAGCTGACTCAATTCCCGAGAAATGAAATTAAAGCGGGTGATGTAGGCTATGTTATTACAGGAATAAAGGAAGCCAAAGAGGTAAAAGTGGGCGATACGATTACCGATGCCAAAAACCCAACGACCAATGCCGTTGCGGGTTTTGAAGATGTAAAACCTATGGTCTTTGCCGGTATTTATCCGGTTGATAACGATGATTATGAAGAGCTACGGGCATCTATGGAAAAATTACAGCTTAACGATGCCTCTTTAGTGTTTATCCCTGAAAGCTCCGTAGCATTAGGCTTCGGGTTTCGATGTGGATTTTTAGGGATGCTGCATCTTGAGATCATCCAGGAACGATTAGAACGAGAGTTTAATATGACTGTTATTACAACAGTTCCTAACGTGTCATACCACGCCTATACCAGAAAACATCCGGATCAGGTTATAATTGTAAACAATCCAACGGACTTGCCGGATCCGTCGGGAATAGACCGGGTTGAAGAACCTTATATAAAAGCCACCATCATAACAAAGTCCGATTTTGTTGGTAATGTGATGTCTTTGTGTATCGAAAAACGTGGTATTATTACAAATCAGACCTATTTAACAACAGAACGCGTTGAACTCACCTTTGACATGCCTTTGGCCGAAATTGTTTTCGATTTTTACGACCGCCTAAAAACCGTTTCTAAAGGCTATGCCTCGTTTGACTATTCACCTATTGGTTTACGAACCTCGAAATTGGTTCGGGTAGATATTTTATTGAACGGACAAACCGTCGATGCGCTTTCGGCCTTGATTCATGCGGATAACGCTTACAACATTGGTAAAAAGATGTGTGAAAAATTAAGGAAACTAATACCAAGACAACAATTTGATATCCCGATCCAGGCTGCAATTGGTGCAAAAATAATTTCTCGTGAGACCATTAAGGCCCTGCGTAAGGACGTGACGGCAAAATGTTATGGTGGAGATATAACGCGTAAGCGTAAATTACTTGAAAAACAGAAAAAAGGCAAAAAGCGTATGCGCCAGGTGGGAAATGTAGAAATTCCTCAAGAGGCATTTATGGCAGTTCTTAAGCTAAACGATTAACTGTAATTAACTGTTTTACTTGTTTCCCTGATTAAGAATATAGGCTATAATAATAAAGCCAACACCACTTAAAATGGGCGGCTTCATCATATTGGCTTTAACTCCTAAATAAATCATTACTATTCCAATAATAACAAGAAGGACTAATAAGATTTTATTCAAATTCATCGTTTCGGTTTTATATTATGGTTTCTATATGTTTTCCTAAATATACTAATTTAAATCCTTTACTAATTTCATTCACGTCTTTACTATAGGATGAAATGATCTCCAGTTCGCCCGTGCTGTCTTTTACAAATAGAGGAATAATGTCCTTATCCTTATTTGTAAGTTCGATCAACTTCTCAAAATGAGCTTTATCATTCAATTCATATTCATGAATTTCAGGAAAGTTATGCGTTACCTCGCTAAGTGATATAAAATCATCGGTATGAGAGAAAAGGCCTTTCTTAGCATTGTTATCCGGGTCATTCATTTCGTCCACGGTAATTAATCTAAAAGAGCCGTTTTCTCCAAACTGCTTACCAAACTTGTTGATCGCAAATTTGTTAATGTCCGAATTTCCCGTGAGCGCCATTATATATCCCATATCGTTGAGTTCAATATTATCTGTTAAAGCGTCCGAATAAATATTGCTGCTTAATGCCTCTAAGCCCATATCCAGAGCATTATTAATATTGGTCTGATTGCTATCGATCAATACCACGTGTCTGTTATTCGAATCTAAATACTGTCCAATTAATCGCGAAACCTCCGAAGCTCCTACAATAAGTATCCCTTCCGATTTTTTTAAAAAAACACCCGCCAATCGAGCAAATAATCTTGCGGTAGTCGCATTTAACAATACTGTTCCAAGTACAATCAAAAATACTAAAGGTGTAATATATTCTGCCCCCGGAACTCCGTCCTTAGCAAGTTTTAAACCAAATAGTGAAGCGATTCCTGCAGCAACGATCCCTCTTGGACCTACCCAACTTATAAAAAGTTTTTCGTTGATTTTTAAACTGGATTTTCGAGCGCTTAAAAACACTCCCAAAGGACGAATTACAAAGACTACAATTATAAAAAGAACAACTGTTTTCCAATTATAAATGAGCAACATGTCCTCAAAGTTTATGTTGGCCGAAAGTAGTATGAATAATATTGAAATAAGGAGTATACTTAAAGATTCTTTAAAGTAAAGTAGTTCTTTAAGGTATGCCGAATTTGAATTTCCCAGAACCATTCCCATAACTACAACTGCTAATAGCCCTGATTCATGTGCAAAATTATCTGAAAGAACAAATACTCCTAAAACAGCGGCTAAAGCAAACACATTTAACAAATAATGTGGGATCCACTTTCTGTTTATAGAAAAGTTAAGTGCGTGTGCAAATGTAAACCCGAAGGTCGAGCCAAATAAAACAATCTTTCCAAACTCAATGAATGCTGTTTTTGTAAATTCACCGCCACCTCCAACACTAATAAATTCATAAACGAGGACTGCAACCAAAGCCCCTATTGGATCGATTAATATACCTTCCCATTTCAGGACGGTCGACACGTCCTTTTTTAATGGAATGTTCCTTAAAATCGGAGTGATTACAGTAGGTCCGGTCACAATTATTAAAGCTGAAAACAGGAATGAAATTTCCCAGCTAAATCCAAAAATAAAGTGTACCGTTATAGCTGCGCCAAAAAATGTTATGAGCGACCCCAATGTAATAAGTTTGGTGATAACGGGGCCAATATTTCTAATCTCTCTTAATCTTAATGTAAGGCCCCCTTCAAATAAAATAATACTGATGGCAAGCGATACAAAATAAAAAAGACTTTCTCCCGGAAATAAGCCTTCGGTTCCGTTCCATATTGGCTCTATCCATTTGCTCCCATCATCCGATAAGTACTCCGAAGCAATAGGGCCAACAAATAAGCCCACAAGAATTAAGGGTAATATGGCAGGGATCTTAAATCGCCAGGCAACCCATTGTGCCAAAATACCTAATATGACGATGCCCGCCAATTCTAACATAGAATAAATTTTGGGTTAAATTAATGCTTTAAAATTAGATGTATGATGCAAATACTACTCTTTTAGTTGTCCTTTATGGTGAGTCGCAATACCGAACACGCAGATTTCTGGACGTATTTATCTCTACCGGTACCAAAAAGCACACTTATCCAGTTATCTTTTTGAGGGGTTCCCAGTATAAGCAAATCATATCCTGCCGAGGTTTTTGCCAAGGCTTCAATGGGGTCGTTGGATTTTATTATAACAACCTCTGCATCCGATTGTGACGATTCCAATAATGACATCGATGTCGTTTTTAGTTGTACTAAATCCTCTTTCTGTGTTTCTTTTGAAACGATACGCAATAACGACAAGGACGCTCCATAAAACTGGCTGATTCTATCGGCGACTTCAATAAATTTCTTGTCGTTTCTTCCCGGGCGCAAGGCAATAAGGACCTTACCTATATAACGAACACCATTGTCCTTGAAAAGGGCAAAATTAGAATTGATATGCGTTACCAACCAGCCAATAGGATTACTAATTAAAATGCCTGTGCGGGCGCGACCGTTCCAGCCAACAACAAGCCAATCACAATGTGTTTGATCACTCAATTCGTGAATGGTGTCAGACATATTGTGCGTTACAATCGATTCAAAGTCTATATTAATGTTCTTTGAATAACCCAATCTTGAAAATCGCCTTGCCAGGGAATTCACTTTAGGGCTTTCCACCAATAGAGCGTCCAAAAAGGTTTGATTGGGTACTTCGGTAATATTTACGACTTGTAATTTATCTTTTTTATTCAGGGCTCCGCCAATTTCAACGAGCATTTCCGGAGAAGTTTCATTACCCAGTAAGGGTACAACCACGCCTGCTTCGGAAATAAAATCTCCATCTAAAAAAGTTGGATTTAGTTTTATATTTCTTTCGCTTTCTTTCTTTTCCCTATTCTTCTTTTTATACAACAAGTATAGCGCAGGCCGATGACCGTATTTTCTTAATATTCCTGTCCTCGCTGTTTTTCTGCCATATTTAAAGTAAATAATAAACCCTAAAACAATTATTGTTAAAATGGCTAAAAGAGGCATCACTCCTAATAACACCAATAATATAATGCCGCTAATAATCCCAAACAGTTGTACAAATGGATAAAAAGGTGAGCGATACGGCGGGTTGTACCATTGTGTTCCTGTTTCTCTTAAAATTATAACACATCCATTAACAGACATAAACATCATAACCATAAAGGCACTTGCTAGTTTAACTATTTTCTCCACATCAAGAAAAAGAATCGCAATAGCAACAGCTAAACAAGTTAAAATAATAGTCGCAACAGGTGTTAAATGTTTCGAATGAATTTTATTCATAAAAGTTGGTAATAGCTTGTCCCTTGCCATTGCAAATGGAAATCTAGAAGCTGCTAATACTCCAGAGTTGGCCATAGAAACCAAAGTAATAACGCCAATACCTGCGGTGACATACCCTATGAAAGTTCCTCCCAATAAATTAGCGATTGTATAAATGGGTTTTATATCTGTTTCTAATTCATTAAGCGGAATATTTCCAACTAAAGCAAACGTCACCAAAACGTAAACAATTGTCATTATAAGGAGTGAAATTAACATTGCTCTAGGAAGGTTCTTGCTTGGATTTTTTATTTCCCCCGCGATTGCTGCGATTTTTGTAACGCCAGCATAGGATATGTAGACAAAAGCAACTGTAGATACAAGCCCAATGTTTCCGTTTATAAAAACAGGTTCTAATAGTTCGGGGTTTACATTTGGTATCCCAAAAATCAAAACAAGAATTAGGCATATTAAGCTAATACTAACAATTACAATTTGAACTTTTCCAACTTTTTTTATACCGAAAATATTTAAAAACATAATGATAGTGAGAAAAAACAAGGCTATATATTTTGTAAATCCTTCGTTAACGTTTACTAAAACCGTAAGGTAAACACCAAAGCCTACCAATGCGAAAGAGCTTTTTAACAAAAGTGAAAGCCAAAGCCCAATGCCCGCAATAGTTCCGAAAATAGGGCCAAATGTGCGCTCTATAAAAACATAAGTGCCCCCCGACGACGGCATTGCAGTAGCCAATTCCGATTTAGATAAAGCCGCTGGTAAAATACAAACTGCTGCCAATAAATAAGCCAGCCAAACCGACGAACCGGTTTTAGCTGCGGCAATTCCTGGTAGCACAAAAATTTCACTACCTAGCATTCCTCCAATACTAATTGCTATGGCAGATGTTAAGGTTAGGCTTCGTGTTAATTTTTTCAAATGCTTAATTTTACTCCTAAAATAGCCTTTTTTTTAAGAACCCTTAAAATCACAATAATTTCTTAACTTAATAATATATTTATAAAGCATTTATTATTTTGCACAGCCTATGAAATTATATCCAATTAATGCCGGTAACTTTAAATTAGATGGCGGAGCCATGTTTGGGGTGGTGCCTAAATCCTTATGGAGTAGAACAAATCCGGCAGACAGCAATAATATGATCGATATTACCGCGCGATGTTTGTTAATTGAAGATGAAGATCGCCTGATCCTAATTGATACCGGGATGGGCAATAAACAAAGTGAAAAGTTTTTTGGATACTATTTTCTATGGGGTAATGATACTATTGACAATTCTCTTAAAAAATATGGGTTTCATCGGGACGACATCACCGATGTTTTTATGACGCATTTACATTTCGATCATTGTGGCGGCAGTATTCAATGGAACAAAGACAGGACTGGTTATGAGTCTTCCTTTAAGAACGCCCTTTTTTGGAGTAATGAAGATCACTGGCAATGGGCCATAAATCCCAATAAAAGGGAAAGGGCTTCATTTTTAAAGGAAAATCTTCTTCCAATGGAAGAAAGCGGCAGGCTTAAGTTTGTGACCGTCCCTGGTACCGACACGCTTTTAAATGGCGAGCTTGGGTTCGATATTTTCTTCGCCAATGGGCATACAGATAAACAAATGATCCCCCTTATTCAATATAATAACAAAACCATTGCTTTTATGGCCGATCTTGTACCCACTGTGGGCCACTTGCCTGTTCCTTTTGTCATGGGCTACGATACCCGGCCTTTATTGACACTCGGTGAAAAAGAAAAGTTTCTTAATACTGCTGCAGATAAAAATTACTACTTATTTTTAGAACATGATGCTCATAACGAAATAATAACCGTTCAGCATACCGAAAAAGGGGTTCGGTTAAAGGATGATTATAAATGCGATGAGATTTTTGAATTATGAAGAAACTCGCTCATACTATTTTAATATTTGTCTTTGCTTCTGTCTTTACAAACTGCGGAAGCGCAATAATTTTATCAACTCCTATTGAAAATATTGATAAAACGCCTTTAAAAATTATACCGTTGACCGAAACTGAAGAAAAGGCTTGGAGTCATATGGATCTTGTGAAGGATACTGTTCCCGGCATGAGCGTTAACAGGGCGTATGGCGAAATTATTAAGAATAAAAAGGGGCAAACTGTTATTGTTGCTGTTATAGATTCTGGAATTGATATCGATCATGAAGATTTACAGGCTTCAATTTGGGTAAATGAAGATGAAATTCCCAATAATAATAAAGACGACGATAATAACGGTTATATTGACGATGTTCATGGTTGGAACTTTCTTGGAGAGACTTACCACGAGCAATTTGAGTATGTGCGTTTATTGGTAGGCGGGAACACGGCAGATCCCAATTACGAACGAGCCCGGAGGGAATTTAACAAGGAATACCGGAAAAACCTGGCTTACAAATCTTATTATGAAGAAATTATTAAGGACATAAATAAATCGGATAAGGTTATTGCGGACTATTTGGATATTTCAGATTATACTATGGATGATCTGTCCAAAATAGAAAGTGAGGATGAAAATTTGCTTCAACATGTGTCACATATGGAATCGCTTTTGGGTGACGACATTAAAACCGTTAATGAGCTAAGAGAAATCATTAATCATGGTTTAGACCAGTTTAACGAACACCTTGATTTTCATTTAAACAAGAGTTTCGTGGGAAGAAAAACAGGTGATAACCCCGATGATATCTCCCAAACTTCTTATGGTAACGCCAATGTGAAACCTACAAGTAAGGAAGAAAGTCATGGAACCCACGTTGCAGGTATCATTGCTGCAACGCGTAATAACGGCAAAGGAGCTAATGGAGTGTCGAATAATGTAAGAATAATGTCGCTGCGAGCCGTACCCGATGGTGATGAGTATGATAAGGACATTGCGCTGGCAATAAGATACGCGGCGGACAACGGCGCTAAAATTATCAATATGAGCTTTGGGAAGTACTATTCCCCCCATAAAGAATGGGTTCACGATGCCATAGTTTATGCCGCTCAAAAGGACGTTTTAATTGTAAGCGGAGCAGGAAATGAAAAATTAGACCTGGATAAAGCTGTGAATTATCCGAATGATCATTTGAATCGCGTTGAAATTGCAGACAACTATATCACAGTTGGCGCAACAGGGCCAAAATATGGTTCTGGTATCATTTCTAACTTCTCGAATTACGGCAAAACTACGGTCGATGTGTTCGCTCCGGGAACAAAGATCCATTCAACATTTCCTGAGAATACCTATAAATCCATCAATGGAACATCTATGGCCTCTCCCGCAGTTGCCGGTATTGCGGCTTTAATTCGCTCGTATAATCCAAATTTATCGGCCCCTCAAGTGAAGGAAATTATAATGCTTTCTGGATTAGCTATTACATCCAAAGTCATGGTTCCGGGAGATTCAAGCCGTATTGTACCTTTCGGTGATCTGTCAAGATCTTCAAAACTGGTTAACGCCTATAACGCCCTAATCATGGCGGCTCAAGTTTTAAACAAATAATAAAGGCTCCCTCTAAAACTATAGGATTAGATCCTGGATTTGAACCATGTTTCTTCTTTATACATTTTAGTCTTCGCAGTTCTTTCCCGATTAAAGAGTTTCATGTGAGTTTTATTGGTGTATTTGCTTCGATAACCCAGCAGATGAAACATAGGTTTTGCTAAAAATCGTGCTGTTTTTAGATTTACATATAGTGCTTGTTTCTTTGGATCGGTCCATGAAACTCCCGGTAGCAAAATCAGTAATTCATCAAATTTAAATCTTCTCAAAAATATTGACAACTTTAAAAAGAATGTTGCTATTTTTTTAATGATAAAAAACCCTTCACTCCCCTGAGTTTGATATAGCGGCATAAATATTTTGCCGTTATACTTTGATTTGATCTTTTCCAAATTACTTAAAGCAAGTATTTCACCTTTATTTATTGATTGAAAGTTTTCAAATCCATTTAACATTTTAAAGGAATCGTTAGGTTTAATTTTATGAATGTCTATAACTTCATAAAATCCCGATGTAATTCGTGATTCTCTTTTAAGCTGATTATAATATTTTGTGAAATTCGGAATGTTCTTACGATCAATACTATTTGTGAATTTCACACATAAATATATAAAGGCAATACTATTAGTAATGGCATCCATTTGATCATGCTGACCGGACTCAAAGCCGAGTGACACATATCCCTTGGAATTAATATAACTTAAGAGAGGGCCATTCAAATATTCTTCTATCCCCAACACAATCGGCACTGGGAATTGTCTTGAAAATTTTCTGTTAATTATAGCATCATTGATCGTAATAAAAGGAGCTGTTTTTACTGAAGTCGTGTGTAAATCGAAAAAATAAAAGGGCGCTTTGTTTTTCTTAAATATCTCTTTTATCAATTTGAATAGCTCTACCTGTTCTTGCTCTTCATTGTCCAGGTGATCTTTATTCTCAAGATTATGCAGTTCAGGCTCCAGCCAAAGCCTGTTAAGGTCTTGATCTACGTATCTCTTTTGTGCTTCCAGCGCCTTAAGGTTGCCTGACAACCCATAAATGGTTCCGGTAACTTTTTCAGGATCAATTTTATTTAACGTTTCTTCCAGCGCAAGCACACCTGCCGGCTCATTGCCATGGATACCGGAAAAAAAAACAATCGTAGGGCCGTCTTTAAACCCCTCTATTTTTCTAATTATTCTATCAATCGTGATTGATTTCTGGAGAGTTGGATTGTAAACCTGTACCATATGATTAAATGTCTTTGGAAGTAATTAGGCCTATAAGTTTTCCTTGATTAATAACAGGGAGACCTTTGATATCGTGCATAATCATTAGGTCTTTAGCCTTTTTCAAACTGTCATATTGCATGGTCGTATAAATGTCTGTTTTCATAATACTGCCAACCGAGTTACGTTGTTTTTTAGCGTCATTAGAGAAGTCCTCAACATCCGCCCAGGTGAGTAATCCGATCAATTCTATTTTGCTGTTTATTACAGGCATATGATGAATATTCTTCCATTTCATAATATGTATTACCAACTCAATACTGTCATTTTCATTAACCGTAAATATATCTGTGGTCATTTTGTGTTTAACAATGGTTTTTCCTTTCTGTGAATTAATTTCATCACTCTTAACTGTTCTCCAGGCAAAAACAGGATGGCCACTTTCCTGATTTTCATAAATATGTGATGAAAGAATTTGCAAGGCCTCATAAGGCTTTTTAGATCTTAATATGTTTCTATAACTATTGGTCATCCATTGTGTGCCATTGTGCGATTTAACCCTGTTCTCTATAATGGTTAAATAATACACCACTTCTTTCGGTAAGATTCCGGCTCGATACAGGCTTTTAAATGCTATAGGTAATAATTCATCCAGAATTAATTTATGACTCGACACATATTTTCCATTCCAAGAAAATTGGGCCGCCATTCCGTATCTTGCGGCATTAAAAAAATTGGATTTTGCGTCTTTAAAATCCATTTGTTCATGAATATTATCATAGTGTTTTGGCCTGCCGATCATCACTCCTATCCAAAACATCATATTGGCAATTTCATCGTCAACAGTCGGTCCAGACGGCATGTATCTGTTTTCTATCCTTAAATGAGGCTTTCCTCCGCCAACACCGTAACAAGGCCTGTTCCATTTGTAAACCGTACCATTGTGCAAATTCAATGCTCTTAGGTTTGGTATTTCACCATTGTTGAGCATTTCAACACTATCTTGAGTAAATTCGGAAGTAACCAGGCTTCTGAACCTGGATATATTATCTTTAAAAACGTCTGCTATAGATCCTTTTCCCCAGGTTTTCCCAAAACGTACCCTCGATTGTTTTTCCTTAAGTAAGAAAGAACTTACCCCTGGATCTACACTTTGTGTAAATAATGCTATACGTGTTTCGCTCCAGAGCTCTTTTCCAAATAACAAAGGGAGAGTTGGTACAGGTGCTTAAAATGGGTCCTGCAATAGCTTGTGCCCAGTTATAGCTTCGAACAAAATCATCAGGATCAATTTGTAAATGCATTTGAAAACTGGTATTACAACCTTCAAGTAGTACGGAGTCCTGTAATAAATTAACTTCATCCACCCCTTTTATGTGAATATTAAAATTCTGTTTTCTGGACTCTTTCAAGGCCTCGTTTAATACATAATATCGCTCAACAGGCGTCATGTAATCATCGCTCAGATGCTTAAGCGTAAGTGTTGGCAATATCCCTGTTAAGAGAATTTTTGTGTCTCTGTTATCCGCTACTCTCTTTGCTTTATCCAGTAATGTTGAAAGCCGCACATGCAGTTTGGAAAAACAATCGTGTTTAAGCTCTACAGGGTCAAGATTCAATTCAAGATTATAGCTTCCTATTTCAGTTGTAAAATGATCGTCATCTATTTCTTTTAAAATATCCAAAGCATTATTGTTAGGGCAAAATCCCTCATCTACCAGGCAAAATTCCTGCTCTGCTCCCATACGAATTGGAGATCTTTCGATCAAGTCATCTCGAATCATAAGCTCTAAAGCTTCAATATCCTTAATTAACTGGTGTATATAATCCGCTTTATCCTTTTCGTTAGTAAGTTTAATAACTTTGAGTTCTCCCATAATTAAAAGATTTCCCGTTTTATAATATGTTAAATTACTGCATGCCACTATTATAAAACATGATTTTTGTCATGCTGAAAATTAACGGCCTTTCAAGTAAGTTGTATTTACTATTTTTGCCTCTAAATGAAGTACTCATATAATAAATTTGAAAAACTTAAAAGCAAAAAGCTTATTGAGCAGCTCTTTTTGGAAGGAAAGACTGTTACTCACTATCCCTTAAGGTTGATCTTTATTGAGGCTTCATTCAATGATGGCGTAAAGTTTAAAGTGGGGGTGTCTGTAAGTAAGCGAAATTTTAAAAAAGCAGTAGACCGAAATAAAGTAAAACGTCTTTTAAGAGAGGCTTACAGACTTAACAAATCCATGATTTTTAACAACATTACAACACAAAATGCGTTTATGATTTTGTACCTTGGGAACGAAATTCCAAATTTTAAAGACCTCGAAATTAAAATGAAACAGTTGTTTGAAAAATATTTAACCAAGGTTTCCAAGCCATAAAAAATTATAAATAGATGAAAAGTTTTATGAAGAAAAAGGTTGTCATTCCCGCCTTGGCAATAATTATTTTAATAAGCGGAACTGCGTTTAAGAGTGATTTTTTTGAAATCGCCAAGCAAATAGAAATCTTCACCACATTGTTTAAGGAGCTCAACATGAATTATGTTGACGAAACAAACCCTGGTGATTTGATGGATACTGCAATTAAAGGCATGTTGAACGATCTTGATCCTTATACGCGATTTTTAAATGAACAAGATGTTGAGGCCGCAAGAATAAATAATACCGGAGATTATACTGGAATTGGTGCAAAGGTAAAAACCTTAAAAGATAAATTATTGGTTATAGAACCTTATAAAGATTATCCTGCCGATAAAGCGGGATTGAAGGCCGGAGATGAGATTATTAAGGTCGAAAACATTGTTATTAGTGATTTTAAGGAAAATGCCGGCGATTTATTAAAGGGATCTCCCGGATCTAATGTAAATATCACCTACATCAGGCGGGGAGAAACAAAAAGAGCGACAGTAACACGCCAGGAAGTAGAAGTTAATGCAGTTCCTCTTTTTTCTATGGTTGACGATAAAACAGGCTATATCGCCTTAACTAAATTTAATAGTAAAGCTTCTTTTGAAACTGCTGGGGCAGTAAAAGAATTAAAAGCTGCCGGAGCAGAAAAACTTATTCTGGACCTTAGAGGAAATCCTGGTGGTTTATTGCATGAAGCTGTAAACATCGTTAACCTCTTTGTTCCTAAAAGTCAATTAGTTGTAACCACAAAATCCAAAATTGAAAAGTATAATCAAACCTATTTTACAAAAAACAATCCCTTAGACACGGAAATTCCATTGGTTGTAATCATCGATAACGGAAGCGCTTCGGCAAGTGAAATTGTTGCCGGGTCCTTACAGGACTTGGACAGGGCCGTGATTGTGGGGTCCCGGAGTTTTGGAAAAGGTCTTGTACAACGGCCTAAGCAGTTGACATATGGAACACAACTTAAAGTTACCATTTCAAGATATTATACTCCCTCCGGGAGGTGCATACAGGCCCTGGATTACTGGAATAGGGATAAAAGCGGAAAAGCTGTTCGGGTAAAAACCGAAAATTATAATGAATTTAAAACGAAAAATGGTCGTTCTGTTTTTGATGGTGGCGGCGTTGAACCCGATGTTAATATCACTTCATCTAAACCTTCATCAATAACAAAGGCAATCTTGGATAATAATTATATTTTTGATTATGCAACCGAATATTATTACAATCACACGGTAGCCGATTTAAATTCCTTTGAATTCACAAACTCCGATTTTAATGACTTCAAAGCGTATTTAAAATCCAATAATTTTGCCTTTCAAACCAAAACGGAGAAAGCGCTCGATGAGGTTGGTCAAGTGGCCTTCGAGGAAGGGCTGCTTACCAATTTATCCAAAGATTATAATGCGCTTAAGGATAAACTCAATATATTAAAAAACGAAGGTGTTAATAATAATCGGGAACAGCTCACAGGACTATTGGAAAACGAAATTGTAAAGCGTTATTTCTATAGGGAAGGCTTATACGAATATTATCTAATTAATAATGAAGAAATTAAAAAAGCATCAGAAATTTTAGGAAGCCTAAATACATACCGCAGCTATTTAAATTAGCTTCTTTAGGAAAAAAAATGACAGGTATTCTTAAATATTTCGATTGTCTTTAAAATTGTTCTCTTTGTAATGAAAAAAGCCGCTTTCATATATCTTTTGGTTAGTAATTTCATCTGTGCTCAAAACGAGTTAAAACATGAAGTTTACTTTAATACTAATGCATATAATGTTTCCGAAATCGAACAAAACAGGCTGCTGTTATTTATTGAGGATATTGAAAACATTGCTGTTGAAAAAATATCCATCTACGGGTTTTGTGACGATAGAGGAAGTAACGCTTATAACTTAACACTTTCTCAACAAAGAGCTGATGAGATCAGGTCCATATTTTCAAGGCATTCTCAGTTTGAATCTCTAATAAGTAATGTGGATGGAAAAGGAGAAATATTGCTTGTTGTTGTAGAAACGACAGATGCTCATATTATACGCGGCTTAAACCGAAAGGTGGAAATTATAGTAACTCCAAAACCTGTAGTAGATGACATTGAAGAGGTGGTTGAAGTAGAAGAGAAGGATACACCCGCTATTTTAAAGGGCGAGCTTGAAGTTGGAGATAAGGTATTATTAGAAAATATATTGTTTAATACCGGGAATAGCGATATAATCCCCGAATCTGAAGAGACACTCGAAAAAATTGCTCAGGTTTTAGTGGAGCAAGATCATCTTTATTTTACCATTCAGGGTCATGTATGTTGCACTAAAAATAGTCGTGATGCTGTCAATTCCAGAACAAAAAAACGAAATCTTTCACTAATCAGGGCGAAGTACATTTATGAGTATTTAGCTGAAAAAGGTGTTGATAAAAAACGCATGAAATACGTTGGTATGCGCCGTAAATTCCCTCTTGGAGGCGACCCGAAATACAATAGGCGCGTTGAGATCTTAATTACATATGTACGCAAAAGTAATTAATACCTGTCCTTTATGCTTTGATCATTGCAATATGCGGAATACCGTCTTCCAGGTACTCCTCCCCTACGACTTTAAAACCAAGATTATCGTAGAATTTTTTTAGATAGACCTGTGCAGAAAGTTCAATATGTGTTGTATTAAAATTACTTTTAATTGCTTTAATCGAGGCCTCCATGATCTCGTTCCCATATTTATGTTGTCTCGCTACTTTAGCTACAGCTACTCTGCCAATACCGGCCTCGTTAAAATACTTGCCTGGACCAAAAACCCGTGTGTACGCAACTAATTTTTCCTTTTTGAAACCCATAACATGCAGGGCCTTTTCATCCTTACCATCAATATCCTGATACACACAATGCTGCTCCACAACAAAAATTTCAGACCTTAATTGAAGCAGGCTGTAAAGCTCTCCCATTGAAAGCTCATTAAAATATTTTGTTTTTATGGTTAGCATAATTAATCCTGAACTATAACATCCTTGCTGTCACATTTACCAAATTCCGGCTGTATGTTTACATGGTTAATATCGAATTTATGATAAAGCAATTCCTCAATTTTATTTAAGATCATATCAAACTGGGATAAAGTAATATCATCTTTAAAATCTATATGTGCCTCCAAATGAACTTCTTGTTCATTAAGTTGCCAAATATGAACATGATGCACATTCTTTATGTCATTTAATTGTTGCAATTCTTCTACGATCTCCTTTACCTGGATATCCTCGGGAGTGAATAACATAAGGACCTTAAATGAATTTTTTAGTAGATCGTATCCTACCCAGATCAAATATAAAGCAATGACTAAAGTTAAAACACTATCTACCCAGAACATTTCATAGAACTTCATTAATAAACCACCAATCAAAACCGCCACGCTGGCTAACATGTCTGTTAACAAGTGTAAATAAGCGCTTCGCATATTCATATTAACTTTGGCGTCTTTTTTTAATATCAATACACTAAAACCATTAGCAAGTATGCCCAGCAAGGACAACCAAATAACAAGATCCGATTCTATTTCCTGGGGGTTCTCAAAACGTTTTACGGCCTCTATAATTAGTAATACAGCAATAATAATTAAAGTAGATGCATTCATAAAGGCTGCTAATATTTCTGCACGCTTATACCCAAAAGTTCGTTGAATTGATGCCTTTCGTTTCGATAGAACATTAGCGATATAGCTTACCACAAGCGAAAGGACATCTGTGAAATTGTGTAAGGCATCACTCAACAGGGATAAGCTACCCGATATGAGTCCGCCAACAACTTGCGCTGCAGTAATAATAATATTTAATAGAATAGATATAACAAGGTTCCGCCCACTTAATTCTCCATGAGGATGAGAATGCGAATGATTATGGGAGTGAGACTGGCCCATTTAACAATTTAAAGGAATTTTATTCACCCTGTTTTCATGCCTTCCGCCTTCAAAAGCGGTATTAAAAAATGTATCTACCATTTCGATAGCCTGGGGTAAGGCCACAAATCGTGCAGGTATACCTAATATATTAGCATTATTATGTTGCCTGGCCAGAGCTACAATCTCTTTATTCCAACATAGGGCCGATCTTACTCCCGGGTGCTTATTTGCTGTCATACTGGCTCCATTTCCGCTACCACATATAATAATACCAAAATCAACGGTCCCGGTTTCTACATCGTTAGCTACAGGGTGAATAAAATCAGGATAATCTACACTGTCATTTGTATCAGTACCGTAATTTTGAAGTGTATATCCTTTGGATTCCAAATGCTTTACAATCGCATTTTTATATTCGGTACCAGCGTGATCGTTGCCTATTGAAATTTTCATTAATTTAAGTATTATATTATTTCCTTGAATAAGGAAAACTCATAATGTTTTTGGCACAACAAAGTTACAAATATTACCATTGTGAATTACTTTTAAATAAGTTGTTAATATCTATATACTAATTAGTGATAGAAAAATTTTTCTGTTTCAATATTTTTTGCAATTGAAATATTTATTGGAATGACCAAAAAAATTAATCCTTTTTTATATTAAATCTATAACCCGTTTTTCGTTAAATATAAACACATTATTGAAAAATAATTATTAAAGATTAATGGTTAATAGTCTTTATAAACCGTTGTTAATATAAAAACTAAATACTTTTAAAATAAGTCTTTACGTATAAATAAGATGTTAGCTACTTACTTACTATTTGTCAATTAAAATATATCAAAAGAAAAGACGTAAAAGTTTTACTCATTATTAACAGACAATAATCATATCCATTTTAAATTTAATTAATAAATAAAAATAATTATAATACTATGAATTGTTTATAACTGGTTTTACTAAAATTTATTTAAACTTAATATTTATAAAACAAATTTAAATATATAAATGTTAGATTTGCTGGAATTTAATCAGGCATAATGACGAGAAAGAAAAAAGGACGAAGGAAAATTAATACATCTAACCTTACTAATTCGATTTTAACCATTCTTAAAAAGGAACGAAACAAGACTTTTAATTATAAACAAATAGCAGCAAAACTTGATGTAAATGACGCAAGTAGTAGAAATCAAATAATTAAAAAGCTTCAGCAATTAAAGGCTAAACAAGAGGTTGAGGAAATCGATAGGGGAAAGTTTAAGGCTATAATAAATACCGAATATTATACGGGGATCATAGATATAACTCCAAGAGGCATTGGCTATGTTATTTGTGATGCGTTTGATGATGATATATATATAGCATCAAACAATTTAAACAAAGCTTTAAATGGAGATGAAGTAGAGTTCTATGTTTATAAAAGAAGACAGCAGGGAAAATTAGAAGGAGAGATCACCAAAATTATTAAACGGATAAAGGAGGAATTTGTTGGTGTAATACAAATACAAAAAAACTTTGCCTTTGTTGTTGCCGATAGTATGAAAATGCATAAAGACATATTTATTCCAATTAATAAAACATTTAAAGCAGAAGAAGGAGATAAGGTCCTGGTTAAACTTGAAGATTGGCCCGATAATGCAGATTCCCCATATGGTAAAGTAATCAAAATTTTAGGAAAACCGGGTGATCATGATACAGAGATACATTCGATACTTGCAGAATATGGTTTGCCTTATGAGTTTCCTTACGAAGTCCAGAATTATGCTAATAAAATAGATACCACTATTACTCCTAAGGAAATAAAAAAACGCCGGGATATGAGAGATGTCCTGACCCTTACCATAGATCCCAGTGACGCTAAGGATTTCGATGATGCTTTATCTTTTCGGGCACTTAAAAGCGGAGATTACGAAGTGGGTATCCATATTGCAGATGTGTCCCACTATTTAGAAGAAAATACGATTTTGGACGATGAAGCCTATGAGAGGGCGACCTCTGTATATCTTGTTGATAGAGTAGTACCTATGCTTCCTGAAATATTATCCAATAGCGCATGTTCTTTACGGCCCCATGAAGAAAAATACACCTTTTCGGCGGTTTTTCACCTTAATGATAAGGCCGAAATAAAAAACCAATGGTTCGGTAGAACGGTTACCTACAGTGACGCCCGTTTTTCTTATGAAGAGGCACAGGTTATAATAGAAACCAAAACGAATAATATCCCAAAGGAAATAGCGTTAACAGGGAAGGCTTATAAAGTAGATAGGGAAGTTGCCAATGCTATTTTAAAATTAAATGAACTCGCTAAAATAATGCGGCGTAAACGTATGAGTTCCGGTGCAATTTCGTTTGATAAAATTGAAGTTAAATTTGAATTGGATGATAATAAAGACCCGATTGGAGTATATTTTAAATCGAATAAAGAAGCTAATAAGTTGATCGAAGAATTCATGTTGTTAGCAAATAAAAAAGTGGCGGAGTTTGTGGGAAAACAAAACCCAAAAAAAACGTTCATTTATAGAGTACATGACGAACCGGATATTCAAAAATTAACAGCGTTACAAAATATTGTTTCGCGTTTTGGTTACAAATTAGATTTCAGGGACAGAAAAAGCACAACAACGTCTTTAAATAAGTTACTTAAAGACGTCGACGGAAAAAAAGAACAAAATTTAGTCGATACTTTAGCGATTAGAACAATGAGCAAAGCAGAATATACGACACATAATATTGGTCATTATGGGTTAGCATTCGATTATTATGGTCATTTTACCTCCCCAATTCGTCGTTATCCCGATGTGATGACACATCGATTATTACAAAAGTATTTAGACAAGCAAAACTCTGTTAGTGAAGAGATTTATGAAGAAAAATGCAAACATTCGAGTAATATGGAATACCTGGCCACAAGGGCAGAGCGTGACTCAATAAAATACATGCAGATTAAGTTTATGCTGGATCATCGTGATCAGGAGTTTTTAGGCGTAATATCCGGTGTCACAGATTGGGGAATTTATGTTGAGATCATTGAGAATAAATGTGAAGGAATGGTAAGGGTGCGCGATATAAAAGGTGATCATTATGTTTTTGATGAAAGTGAATATGCCTTAATTGGAAATAACACCAAGAAGATGTACCGCCTGGGAGACGAGGTTGTTGTTAAAGTAAAGGAAACCGATTTAATTAGGAGGCATCTCGATTTTACGTTGATAGGAAAAAAAGAGGCACAATAATTGATTTAAAAATTGAAACAAACAAGAAAAAATGAAACGATTAATTACAGTATTGACAATTTTAATTGGAACATCGAGCTTTGCCCAGGATACTATGGAAAAGACCATAGGAGAATTTCACGAACTTAAAGTCTATGATATAATTGAGGTTAAAATGGTTAAGTCAAACGATAACAGAGTTGTGATTTCGGGAAAAAACACAAAAGATGTCGTCGTTGTAAACAAAAATGGCAAATTAAAGATAAGAATGAATCTGGAAGAAATTTTCGATGGAAATAACACTTCGGTAATTTTATATTACACCAACGTGGACACCATAGATGCAAACGAGGGTGCTTTCATTCACTCAGAAGACACCATTAAACAATTTGAGATAGACTTGAAAGTGCAGGAAGGAGGACAGATAAAAGTAGATCTGGAAGTTAAGTTTACCAATATAAAGGCCACTTCAGGAGGTAATATTGAAACTTCCGGCACAACCATAACCCAGGATGTATCTTTAAGTACCGGCGGAGTTTATAAAGCTGAAAATCTTATATCCGAAAATGTGGACGTTAGAATTAAAGCGGGAGGAGAAGCCCATGTAAAAGCCTCGGAACTTGTGGACGTAAAGATTAGGGCGGGAGGCGATGTGTTCGTATATGGAGATCCAAAAACCATTAAGGAAAACCGAGTATTTGGCGGTAGGGTAAAACGCATGAATTAGGGATTAGTAATATAAAGAACGGTATTGTTCTTTTACTATATTTGTAAGACTTCATTAAAATGCTGGATTTGGATTCAGCATTTTTAATATAAATTGACATGATCGAGGACATTCAGGCGGCAATACCATTAGGCTTTTTTTTAAGCTTTATGATTGGACCCGTTTTTTTTGTTCTTCTTGAAACCAGTGCAACTAAAGGCTTTAGAGCAGGGAGTGATGTTCAATTTAGGGGTCATTATCGCCGATATTTTCTTTATAGGCCTGGCTTATTTTAGCAGCTTTCAACTTCTAGAAAATTTAAGCAATCAACCCGGATTGTTCGTTTTTGGAGGTACCATCATAACAATTTACGGTGTTATAATATTCATTAGAAAGGCAAGAAAGAAGACTGAAATTGCAAGTGAACTGGCATTTGCAAAGGCCAATTATGTGGGATTATTTGTTAAGGGGTTTCTGTTAAATTTTATAAATATTGGTGTTTTGGTGTTTTGGCTCGGGGTTATAATTATTACCGGGCCGGGTTTAGAGAATGATATTAACAGGTTTTATATCTTCTTTGGTGCGGTAATATTGACCTATTTTATTACCGATTTATTTAAAATCCTATTGGCAAAACAGCTTAGAAAGAAACTCACCCAGAGCCGTATTTTAAAGATTAAAAAGGTTTTAGGTTTAATTCTTATTGTATGTGGTATCATTCTAATAATTAAAGGATTTTTACCCAAAGACAAATTAAATCCACGAGACATAATAGAAGATATTAGGCAATAAAAAAGAGACCCCTTAAAGGATCTCTTCTGTTTTGAGGCGTCTAGCGGATTCGAACCGCTGTAGATGGTTTTGCAGACCACTGCCTAGCCACTCGGCCAAGACGCCTTATTTGGTCATGCTCCCGTTCACTTGTTTAATAACTCATTTGCATTACATTGCGAAACGGGTGAGCAAATTTAAAAAAAAATAAGGCTATTACCTTATTTACCCTCTCTTTTTCTTTTTTCACTCATTTTTACAGTTACAGCTTCGACATCACCACCAATTGGCGGATTGAGTTTAGATACGGAAACGGTTGCTTTTTTTACTAATGAACTTTCTAAAAAAACCCTGGTAAGAATGCGTTTTGCAACGGTTTCAATCAATTTAGTGGGTATAGCCATTTCTTCTTTTACTATCCTGTTAAGTAAGACATAATCTACGGTCTCGCTAAGCCGATCGGATTTACTGGAAATCTGCAAATCGACCTTTACAGTGAGATCAACCCTATATTCACCGCCAATTTTTGTCTCTTCTTTCAAACAACCGTGAAAAGCATTAAGCCTTATATTTTCAACTTTAATTATTCCCAATATTTATAAAATTAATGAGTGGAAATACACTTGCATTTTGATAACTTTGTAAACTTATTAAAAACGAATGAACGAAGAAACAAAATCACTCAATTTTATTGAACATATTATAGAGGAAGATTTAGCCCATGGAATGGCTAAGGATCAGCTTCGTTTTCGTTTTCCACCGGAGCCCAACGGATATCTCCATATTGGTCACACCAAAGCCATAGGCATTAGTTTTGGTTTGGGCGAAAAATATAATGCCCCGGTAAATCTTCGTTTTGACGATACTAATCCCACAAAAGAAGAGCAGGAATACGTGGATGCAATAAAAAGAGATATTGCCTGGTTAGGCTATACATGGGAAAATGAATTGTATTCTTCAGATTATTTTCAGGAATTATACCATTGGGCCGTTAGGCTGATAAAGGATGGTAAGGCTTATGTAGACAGTCAATCTTCCGAAGCAATGGCTGAACAAAAAGGGACTCCAACCAGGGGAGGGACAAATAGCCCATACAGGAACAGAAGTGTGGAGGACAATCTTGATTTATTCAAACGGATGAAGGAGGGAGAGTTCGAAGCGGGAACCCATGTCCTTCGTGCAAAGATCGACATGGAGGACCCCAACATGTTAATGAGAGATCCGATCATGTATCGTATCTTGTATGCTAAACACCATCGCACAGGAGAGCATTGGTGTATTTACCCATTGTACGACTGGACGCATGGAGAAAGCGACTACCTGGAGCAAGTTTCTCATTCACTTTGCTCCCTGGAATTTAAGCCTCACAGGAAGCTTTATAATTGGTTTAGAGATAACGTTTATCAGTATAGTAAGAAAGACTATCCATTGGCGCCCAAACAACGGGAATTCGCGCGTTTAAACCTGAGCTATACCATTATGAGCAAAAGGAAATTATTACGTTTAGTAGAAGAAGGTATAGTTTCTGGCTGGGATGACCCGAGAATGCCGACGATTTCTGGTTTAAGACGCCGGGGTTATACTCCAAATGCTATAAGAAAGTTTGTTGAAACTGTGGGCGTGGCTAAACGTGACAATGTGATTGATGTATCTCTCTTAGAATTTTGTATTCGTGAGAATCTAAACAAAACAGCGCCAAGAGTTATGGGGGTATTACATTCTGTAAAACTCGTTATTACCAATTATCCTGAAAATAAAGAAGAGCGGTTTAAGGCCGAAAACAATCCTGAAGATGAAAGTGCCGGCTTTAGAGATCTTCCTTTCTCGCGCGAATTATATATCGAAAGGGACGATTTTAAAGAAGAGGCCGGCAGTAAATATTTCAGACTTGCTTTAAACAAAGAAGTGCGCCTTAAAAATGCCTATATCATAAAAGGGAAAGACGTAGTTAAGGATGATAATGGAAATATTACGGAAGTGCATTGTTCTTATGACCCCGATAGCTTAAGTGGTAGTGGTAGCGATGCCAGTGTGCGCAAAGTAAAAGGGACACTTCACTGGGTTTCGGTAAAGCATGCCATAAAAGCAGAAGTTCGGGAATACGATAGATTATTTTTGGATGAAGCTCCCGACAGCCATCTGGACAAAGATTTTATGGAGTTTGTTAACCCAAATTCGTTAAATGTCATTCAGGCTTATGTGGAGCCCGGTTTAAAAGAAGCTAAAACAGGTGACAGGTTTCAGTTTCAGAGATTAGGTTATTTTAATGTTGACGATGATTCTACCCCGGAAAATTTGATCTTTAATAAAACGGTTGGGTTGCGAGATACCTGGGCAAAGCAAAAACCAAAAGAAGAATCGGGTCAAAATCGGCAGAAACCTCAACAAACTCGAAAACCAATAGATATTATTAAACAGCTTGGCAAGAAGTATACGAATCTTCCCGAAGCAAAACAGCAACGGGTAAAGGCCGAAATACAGGAGCTTGCAAAGAATGTAAGTTACGATGAATTGGAACCCTTATTTCATACCGCCAGGAAGAAAGTTGGTACCAGGATTGCCGCTATAATTACCCTGGGAATATTACTGGATAACGACCTTCAAAGAAATGATGACATTAATGTCTTTATAGATACTGCAATTAAAGACAATAATAATTTATTGGCTACAGAAGCAAAGACCCTTTAAGTTGTTCCGGAATTCTTTAGCGCTTTCCTATACCGAATAATGAAACGCGGTCTAATTTAAATTTTACTATATTTATTGCACAAACATAAACTATTTTATTATGGATTATATGAATTTTCCGGCGCTTTTGGTTGCCGGTATTTCTGCATTGGTTGTTGGGTTTGTCTGGTATAACCCAAAGGTCTTTGGCGCTGCCTGGATGAAGGCTGCAGGCATGACCGACGAACAAGTAAAAGGCGGTAATATGGCCAAAATTTTTGGTCTTGCCCTTTTATTTGCGGTGATGATTGCGTCTTCATTACCCGGGACTGTTATTCATCAAATGGGAGCATTGAGTTTAGTAGGTGGTACTGCCGAGGGCGCTTTACCCTCTTATGAAGCTTTTATAACAGATTATGGCGATGTCTTCAGAACGTTTAAGCACGGGGCATTGCACGGTTTTATGGTTGGATTGTTCGTTGCATTACCCATTCTTGGGACCAATGCATTATTTGAGCGTAAAAACGCGAAATATATTTTTATTAATAGCGGTTACTGGATAATAACCCTTACTATTATGGGTGGAATTATTTGTGCCTGGAGATAATTTCTAAACAAATTAAATTTGCTAAAGACTGAACGCATTAGTGGTCAGTCTTTTTATTTTCGTCTTGATCAACTTTAAAATATATACTTCCTTTAATGCCCTGCCGGAGTCGTGGGACACCCTGGCGGTACATGATATTTTTTTGCAATCCAATTATCTGAAGGCCATTGAGAAGGCCACTCCAATAAATATTTCATGGTTTTACATTGCTATTTTTAACACAAACGGCTTAGTGGGTATCGCCGTGATACAACGCATACAATTATATCTTAAAGACATGTTTAGAACGAGCGCTTCTTCTGTTTTTAAAGAATTTATAAGGAACAATTTATCCAAAATATTAAAAGGAAATATTTTGGTCGTTGGCAATATGACACATACCGGGCAGCATGGCGTATTTATCGACACAAACAAAATCGATCAAAGGGAATTTCTTGATGCGCTTTTTAAGGCGATTAACGAAATAAGAATTCAAATTAAACGACTTCAAAAAAAGAATATTCGCGTTATATTGTGTAAGGACTATTTTAAAACGGACAGCATTCATCATGAAAAAGAGTTCTTTGAATCCCAGAATTTGCATAAATTAACAGTGCAGCCCAATATGATTATGCCGATAAGGGAAAATTGGTTAAAGGCCCGGGACTATAATGCAGATTTAAATAAGAAATACAGGTCGCGTTATAAAAGAGCAAAGAAGAAATTTGGAGAGATACATATTCATGAAATGGGTCTTGAAACCATTGAAAAAGATTCTATAAAACTGTATAAACTATATGAGAATGTATCAGATAATGCGAGATTTAACACCTTCGTACTTCCTCAGAATCATTTTTATTGTCTTAAGAAATACCTGAAAGATAATTTCAGGGTGTTTGGTTACTATCTTGATAATGAACTTGTGGGTTTTTATACATTGATATTGAATAATAAAGCACTGGAAACCTATTTTTTAGGGTATGACAAAGAGCACCAATATCCAAATCAGTTGTATTTAAACATGCTTTATGACATGGCTCATTTTGCTATAGAAAATAGGTTTACCACTGTAGTTTATGCACGTACCGCCATGGAAATTAAAAGCTCGGTTGGAGCTCTTCCCGTAGAGATGGTGATGTATATGAAACATACTAATAAATTCGCAAACGCAATTTTAAAATTAGTGTTTAGATTTATGAATCCTTCACAAAAATGGAGAGAACGAAATCCCTTCAAAAGTTAAAGAACAAGAGAAAAGCCCAGAAAAATTAACTTCAAGGGTTTTTAAAAAAGGGCGGTCTATTATTTTTTATTCTGCTTTTTCATTTCTTCACCAATTTGGTTGCTGGCCGTAAAACTTGCGACCATATCATTGAGCATATTGCTTCCTGCTTGTGGTGAATTTGGCAATAATATGAGATTACTGTTTGTTTCCTGCCCAATAGATTGTAAAGTGTCATAATGTTGAGTTACTACAATTAGTGCTGACGCTTCCTGAGAGTTAATGCCAACTCTATTTAATACGTCAACAGATTCTTCCAAACCACGCGCAATTTCACGCCTCTGATCCGCGATACCCTGACCTTGCAATCTCTTGCTTTCAGCTTCAGCTTTGGCCTTTTCAACAATTAAAATGCGAGCCGCATCACCTTCAAATTGAGCGGCGACTTTTTCGCGCTCTGCAGCATTAATCCTGTTCATGGCTTCTTTTACTTGTGAATCCGGGTCTATATCTGTTACCAGGGTCTTAATGATATCGTATCCATAATCCAGCATAGCCTCGTTAAGCTCAGATTTGACTGCTATAGCAATGTCATTTTTACGTAAAAACACATCGTCAAGTATCATTTTTGGAACTTCGGCACGTACCACATCAAAAACATAAGATGTAATTTGATCATGCGGATAATCCAATTTATAAAAGGCATCATAGACCTTATCTTTAATAACTTTGTATTGAACCGAAACTTTTAAACGCACAAAAACATCGTCTTTGGTCTTGGTTTCCACAATAACATCCAATTGCTGAATCTTTAGACTTAATTTCCCGGAAATTCTATCGACTATGGGTATTTTAAGTTGAAAACCAGCCTGACGAACGCTTAAAAATTTACCGAATCGTTCAATAACACCGGCAGTTTGCTGTTTGATAGTAAATACTGAGGAAATAAGAATAAGTAATCCGAAAAAAACAATAGGAATATATACAAATGAGCCCATAGTAGGAATTTTAAAAGGTTAGAAAATAATAAAGTTCAAATTTAAGTTATATTTGCTGCAATCGCATAAAATGTAGTATGAAAAACCAGCCATATATTATATTAGTAGCTCTTACCATTGGTTTTGTTACAACATGCTACGCGCAACCCGCTATTTATTTAATAAAAAATGGCTTTGGTATAACCGCAGGCGTTACCCAATATGATATCATTACAGATAATTTTACGACCAAAAGTGGCACCGGATGGCTTGCTGGTATGTCGGCTACCGTAGATCTTCCTCATAAATGGTTTACCATAAGTTATGGTATGCAGCTTTCAGATAATAATTTCGAGATATCCGGAAGAACGCCTGACGGCGGGGGAAATGAAATGATAAAATATAATTTAAAAATAGTTCAGGTAGGACTTACATATTATATAAAATTAAAGGAAGATAATTTAACGTTCGACCTTGGTCCACAGGTGCAATATAACGGTAAACTGGAATTAAAGGATGGAACCAAAGAAAATTATCTAATTAATGGCTATGATGCGGTAACCGCTTCCGATATTACTGACATTTCACAGTTTAATGTTAATGGTTTGGTTGGAGCTTCAGGAGGTATGGGCCCTTTTAAAATTAAGGCACAATATATTTATAGTTTTACAAATATCCTCAATAAGCTAAATGACAAGAATATAGACACAGGGGATTCTGCCGATAAATTTAAAGGAAATCAATCTATGATTGTTGTGGCCTTTATGTTTACTTTTTAATGAATGCCCCATTTGTTATGCTCAACTTCCTGCCCGACTGGCAGGCGGGGTTTCAGCATCTCGTTATTACGCCTTAATATATTATTGATTCAACATATTTTCAATACGCTTAATCGTTTCCGTTTTTCCAATCATTGACATTATATCAAAAACTTCAGGCCCTTTTAAGGACCCAACCAATGCTAAGCGCAAGGGCATCATGACCTTCCCGAATCCAATATCTTTTTGAGTTATCCAGTCTTTAATTTTAGTCTGAAGGTTATCTAAAGTAAAATCTTCAATGGAGTTTATAATGTCGATTAACCCAGTCATTAAATCAGGAGTTTCTTCTTTGAACGCTTTTTTTGAAGCTTTCTCATCATAGTACGTCGGCGCAATAAAGAAAAAATGGCTTAAACCCCAAAATTCACTGATAAACGTAGCGCGTTCTTTGATTAAACCGACAACCTTCTCTATATAATTGATATCAATATCCGTAAGATCTTCTCTTAAAGATTTGAATCGTTGCGCCAAATCGTTATTGTTTTGTAATTGCATGTAATGATGGTTGTACCATTTTGTTTTATCCGGATCAAAACGTGCGCCGGCTTTATGAACCCGCTCTAGTTCAAAGGCATTGATTAGCTCCTCCAAACTAAAGATTTCTTTTTCTGTTCCCGGATTCCACCCCAGGAAGGCTAAAAAATTTATGACCGCTTCGGGAAAAAACCCCGCTTCTTTATACCCTTTCGAAAAGTCTCCTGTTTTTGGGTCTTTCCAATCTAACGGAAATACAGGAAAGCCGAGCTTATCTCCGTCACGCTTGCTTAATTTACCCTTCCCAGCGGGCTTCATAATTAATGGTAAGTGTGCAAATTGTGGCGCTTCCCAACCGAAAGCATTATATAACAATTGATGTAAGGCTAAGGATGGCACCCATTCTTCACCGCGGATAACATGACTAATCTCCATTAAATGATCATCTACAATATTAGCAAGATGATAGGTGGGCATACCATCACTTTTAAACAGAACCTTATCGTCTAAAACGTTCGTGTTAATTACTATTTCACCCCGAATGATGTCCTGGAGTTTTAAGGTTTTATCTTGCGGCGATTTAAACCGAATGACATATTTTTCTCCTGTGCTGAGTTTATTTTTCACTTCCTTTCCTGAAAGTGACAAAGAGTTATTCAATATTAAACGATTGCGCCAATTATAAATAAACGTTTCGCCCCTTGATTCGTGATCTTTTCTTTGGAGATCGAGTTCTTCAGCCGTATCGAAGGCGTAATATGCATGTCCTTCATCAATCAATCGATTCGCGTATTCATTGTACAAGTGCTTGCGTTCGCTCTGTCTGTAAGGCCCGAATTGAGATTCTTTTCCAGGCCCCTCGTCAAAAGGGATATGGCACCAATTCAAAGCGTTGATAATATATTGTTCGGCTCCTTCTACATAGCGGTTTTGATCGGTATCTTCAATACGCAGGACAAATGTTCCATTATGTTTTTTTGCAAACAAATAATTGAATAATGCAGTACGAACCCCTCCAATATGTAAAGGACCTGTTGGGCTTGGTGCGAAACGCACACGAACGTTTTTGGCCATGTTTATTATTTTATGTCTGCAAAGATAAACGAGAGCACATCAAAGAGCAAAGAAAAAGAGCATAAGACTTTGTTAAGCCCTTCACTAAATGTCTAATTAGCACATTTAACAGAATGTTACCAAATATTTATAAATTATCGATAAAATAAAATTGTAAATTAGTGAGTTTAATTCATAAAGCATTGAATTTGAACAATTTTAATACCATACAACTAAAGCTCGAGGCTTTTATTAAAAAGTACTATACAAGTAAATTAATAAAAGGACTTATCCTGTTTTTTGCTTTAGGGTTAATTTATTTTCTAGCAACCCTTTTAATAGAATATGCGCTTTGGCTTAGTCCAAGGGCGAGAACCTTTTTGTTTTGGACATTTGTCGGGGTAGAATTAATCCTGCTGTTAAGACTGGTCGCTTTTCCTGTGGCGCAATTGTTCAAGCTTAAGAAGGGAATAAATTACGAAGAAGCTTCAAAGATCATAGGGAGTCATTTTCCAAAAGTAAATGATAAGTTGCTTAACGTACTCCAATTAAGCAAGGATCGGTCAAAATCTGAATTACTATTAGCAAGTATTGAACAAAAATCTAAAGAAATCAAATCTATTCCATTTAAGTTAGCCGTTAACTTTAGGCAAAACCTTAAATATTTAAAATATGCCGCTATACCCGTATTGATTGTTGCGCTGACCCTAATAACCGGCCGCTTTAGTTGGCTTAGTGATGGCTATGAGCGTGTAGTAAATTATAGAATGGCCTTCGAACCACCGGCACCATTTCAGTTTTTTATTACTAACGAAAATTTACAAGCCGTTGAAAATGAAGATTTTAAGCTCGTAGTTTCCACCGAAGGAGAATTTGTTCCGGAGAATGTACAAATTACTTATAATAATGAAACCTACTTTTTAAAACAACGCGAAACAGGAGAGTTTGAATATGTCTTCTCTCAACTCAATAGTAATGTAAATTTCAATTTATCGGCCAATAATGTAACTTCGAGATCGTACGCCATCAATGTTTTGGAAGTGCCGACTTTGTTGGATTTTAATATGATTTTGGATTATCCTAATCATACAAAAAAGAAAGACGAGACACTTATAAATACCGGAAATACCATAGTACCACAAGGCACAAAAATTACCTGGAAACTTAAAACCAAGGCTACAGATGAGGTCTTTTTATACGCAAAGGATACATTGTCATTTCAATCGAAAGA
>PVMK01122204.1_pt1 | contig 36319 bp, 38 predicted proteins | sample 1853481 | NCBI WGS metagenome assembly PVMK01 (sample SAMN08533507, study PRJNA380276) | Marine sediment metagenome, whole genome shotgun sequencing project. | reverse complement strand
TGATAGGAGGATCGTCGACGGGCTGCGCGAGGCACTTTTGCACCTGGTACGGAATGCCGTCGATCACGGCATCGAAAGCCCGGATCAGCGTGCTGAGGCTGGCAAAGACCCGGTTGGGCATATCCGGTTGGAGACCTCCAGCGAGGGTGATCGAGTTCGTCTCCAAATCGTCGATGACGGTCGGGGTATCGATCGCCAAGAGATCGTGACCACAGCCGTCCGAAGGGAGTTGATCAGCGAAGAGGAGGCCAAGGGATTGACGGGATCCGAGGTTCTCCAATTTCTGTTCCGACCCGGGTTCACGACCCGCGAGGAAATGACCGAGCTCTCCGGGCGCGGTATCGGGCTCGACGCGGTTGCCGCGACTGTGAGGTCGGTCGGCGGCGATCTGTGGATCGAGTCGGAATCCGGCTCGGGAACGACGATCACGGTCGAGGTGCCGCTGGCACGGCGCGGGGAGCGCGTCCTGGTCCTCGAGGTCGGGCAGCACAGACTGGCGGTGCCCGCGGCTTCGGCACGGGCATATCGCAGGGTTGCGCCGGAACAGGTGGAGGAGGTCGAAGGGCGTCGCGTGGTACGGATCGGTGATCAGACAATCGCGGCCCGCTTTCTCGCCGATGCGGTGGGGGAACCCGCTGCCGGAGACGGGGTGTTGGTGGAGATGGTGATCGGCGGGGGCGTGGTCGGCGTTATCGCGGATTCGGTTGTCGGCGAGGAGGAAGTGATCGTTCACCCCCTGCCGGATGCCGCGGGCGCACCACCGGTGGTGGAGGGAATCACGCTGCTGGCCTCCGGGCGCCCGGTATTTGTGCTCTCCCTCCAACGTCTGGGTCCCATCGACGCGCTGGACGCCTTCGACCGACCGGTGCACGGACCGCGGCAGCGTCCGATTCAGGTGTTGCTGGTGGATGACTCAGTGGTCACGCGGGAAATGGTGCGACGGCTTCTCGAGGACGGGGGTTTCGGCGTCACCAGCGTCGGCAGCGCCGAAGATGCCCTGCTGGCCCTCGAAAATCGGGATTTTGACTGTCTGGTCACCGACATCGAAATGCCGGGCATGGACGGTCTCGGCCTGACGAGGGAGCTTCGCGGCAACGCGCGGCTGGCCGATCTGCCGATCGTGGTGGTTTCGACGCTCGACCGCCCGGCTGATCGACTCGCGGGCCTGGAGGCGGGCGCCGATGCCTACCTGACAAAGCAGGGGCTCGATGCTCGCGAACTGGTCGCCCTCGTGTACCGGGTCGGGGGCGGACAGTGAGCACGACCCGTGCCGTGGTCGGCGACCGCTCGATCGCTGTGCGTGCGGTGCTCAGCAAGGTGCTCGAAGAAACAGGCGAAATCTCGGTGATCGGTGAGGCGGACGACGGCCGGGAGATTGTTGATCTCACTGCCCGGCACCATCCGGACGTCGTGGTTCTCGACCTTGACCTTCCCTCGCTTGCAGGCCGGGAGCTGGTCGATGCGCTGTGCGCGCGGCGGCGGGTTCCTCTCTTCGTCATCACACCGAAACAGCATCGAGATCGAGTGCGAGAGGCGATCGGAGCGCATGGCGTCGGGGTCGTGGCGGTCTATCCAAAACCCGAGCACCCGGATGAATGGACCGCGCTTGGAAAGACCCTCCGCGAAGCGGTGGCGCCTCTCGCGGGGGATGCAGCCGACGGCGCGGATCCTCTCGATGAACCCGACGACACCCCGGTCGTCGGTCGGAACCTCGCATACGTCGCGATCGGCGGATCGGCCGGGGGGCCGGGAGCCATCTTCGAGCTGCTGCGAGCGCTCGGGCCGACCCCGAAGGTCGGTGTGGCCGTGGTCCAGCACATCGCGGCCGGGTTCGAAGAAATATTCGCCGAGTGGCTTTCGGCGGAGTTGGAGATGGATGTCGCAGTGGCCCGCGATGGAGAGGGGCTTTGCGCCGGACGCGTGCGGCTTGCGCCCACCGGCAGCCACCTCATCCTCGACCCGGGTGGAACACTTCGCCTCGACGGAATCGGTGATCCGGTCAACGGCCATCGACCCGCAGTTGACCGTCTGTTTCGCAGCCTGCTCGAGCATCGGGCGGAACGGGTCGCGGCGGTGCTGCTATCTGGGATGGGATCCGACGGCGCCGAAGCCATGGCCGAGCTGCGGCGGGTGAACGTCCTGACCATCGCGCAGAGCAGGAGGAGCTGCGCCATCTTTGGGATGCCACGAGCTGCGATCGAGCGCCGGGGGGTCGTCTTCACCCTGGCGCCCGAGAAGATCGGGCGATTTCTGGCGGGTGCCGGGAGAGACGTTTTGTGACCGAGGCGATTCGCGAGCTCGCCCGGCTGATCGAGGAGGCCAGTGGATTCGTCATCTCAGACGGCCGATTCGGCGCCCTGGAAGATCTCGCCCGAGAACGCATGGCCGATGTTGGATCATCCGATATCGAGGGCTATGTGCACTCTCTTCAGCGGCACGGAGATTCCGAGGAGTTGCGACACCTTCTGGGTCTGATCACCATCAAGGAGTCCTACCTCTACCGGGGCCGGGCCCAGTTCGACGCACTCGCCGACACTCTTCTCTGGAATTTTCAGACAGCCGGCCGCATCGACGACTGCGGGTGTGGTGCGCCGGCTGTGCACGCGGCGAGGAGGCGGCAACCCTGGCCGTTGTCCTCGCAGATCATCCGATCGTCGGCGACTGGCGGTGGAGCATCCTGGCAACCGATGTCGACGAGGCGGCGCTGACAGAGGCGCGGACCGGTCTTTTCGGGCCCCGAGCCGTGGCGAGGGTGCCTGACGACTGTTTGCAGCGGCACTTCGTGCCCCGCGGCGATCGGCTCGAGCTCGATCCCGAGTTGAGGGCGCGAATCGAGTTCCGCCGTTTGAACCTCGGTGATCAATCGCTCGAGCTCAGCGGGGAAATCTTCGACGTGATCTTCCTGCGCAACGTCCTGATCTACTTCCGCCCGGAGGTGCAACGGCGGGTCGTCGCTGCGGTGGAAAAGGTACTGGCCGCCGACGGTTCCCTCTTTCTCGGACCAAGCGAGTCGCTCCTTCACCTGGATACCGGACTCCAGGCTCGGGAACTCGGTGGGAGCTTCTGCTACCGCCACCCGAAACCGCCCGGGGGCGGCGGCAACTCAGCCGATGCCCGACGGGAACCACCGCCTGCCGCCGCTGAAGCCATCATGACCGTGGTCCCCCCTCCGGCGCAGCGATCGTCGTCCGACGATGCGGGACCCACGTTGGAGGCCCGTCTCGAGACTGTGATCGGTTGTCTGGAGAAGGATGACCTTCACGGCGCGCTGGATCTCATCGACGAATTCAGAACCGGGTTTCCGGATAGCGCGGTGGCGCACGCGTTGGAAGGCATTGCCCGCGAGAGGACCGGTGATCTGGATGCGGCGATTCTCGCGTACCGCGGAGCACTGTACCTCAGACCGGTGATGGATGAGGTTCGGTTCTTGCTCGCGCGCTGCCTGCAAACGCTCGGCCGAACGGAACGGGCTGCGCGCGAATACCGGGCGGTGCTGATCGGGCTCGGCGGCCCATCCTCGCGGCCGCTGACGCTGGTCGGACGCCTTGATCTTCCATCCACCGACGAGATGATTGACGAGTGCCGAAATAACGTCTGAAAGAAGTGCGAGCTCCTACCAGTCGACCTCGACCTTGCGCGCCTTGCCGCCGAATCTCGCCACCTGAACCCAACGATTCCTCTTTCCGAAATCGTAGAGATCACGGGTTACGCGCACGTCCTCGCGGCAATACTCGATGATCTTGTCAACCTCACCGAGACGCCACCATTCCAGGGCCTGGAGACCGTCGGCGGACTTTCCGGTGCCGAGGGTTGCGGATGCAACACTGTCCAGCTTTGGTCGGAACCCGAGGCGCTCCTCGAGGTCGTACATGATGTCGAAGGTCGGGAGTCGTTGGAGATCCTCATCGGTGTAGGCGCGCAACACCTCGTAATCGAAGCCGCGGATGTTGTACCCGACAACGAGATCCGCCTCTGTGAGGAGGGTGATGAGCTCACCGATCTCGTCTTCCTTGACGACCAGGAACTCATCGCGGTCATAGCGATAGGCAACGCCTACCGACACTCCGAGGCGATGGAACTGGCTGCGCCCGCCAACCTCTGCAAAGGAGCGCTGGGTTTCGAGGTCGAACACCACGACCTTTTTGTCCCGCGGCACTTCCCGCTGCGGGTTCTGATCGAAGAGGTCCATCTGACCGTCCCAGTGCTCCAATATCACCTCCATTGATTCTCGTGCGGGGCAGAGTGTAGCACCGCTCCAGAAGGGCGGAGTTTTGAGTTTTGAGTTTTCAGTTTTGAGTTATTCTCCAGCCACCCATGGGTATCGTCGGGGCGACGTCCGTAACTCAAAACTCAAACCTAAGAACTCAAAACTGACGTGTATACTCCCGCGATGAGCACGGTTGCCGAGGAACCGCAGGGCCCGCCGGTCGAGCTGAGTGTGTTCAGTGGGCCGCTCGATCTGCTGCTGCATCTGATCAAGCAGAACGAGGTTTCGATCTACGACATCCCGATCTTCAGCATCTGCGATCAGTACAACGCCCAGCTCAAGGCGATGCAGGAGCTCGATCTCGATATCGCGGGTGACTTCCTGTGGATGGCTTCCTGGCTTCTCCACCTCAAGTCCAAAATGCTCCTGCCGCAGGCAGCTGAGGGGGGCGAGGATCCGCGGGAAGAGCTCGTAGAGCGGCTGCTCGCCTATCGCCGGGTCAAGGAGCTCGCGTCATTCCTGCACGAAAGCGACATCGTCCGGCGATGTCTGTGGATCCCGGAGATTGCGGCCGACGTCGGCGCAGGCGAAGAAGCAGAGATCGATTGGGAGGACGTCGACCTGCGGGTCCTGGCGCAGACCTATCTCGACGTGATGCAGAGGTTTGCGGCGTCCCATCCGCCGCCGCTCGAGGTCTTGCCTCTGCGCTACCGGGTCGAGGACAAAATGAAAGACATTTACGACCTCGTGCGATCCGACGGGTTGGTGCCGCTTCTTCGCCACCTGAACTCGCGGTCGGATCCGGTGGAGGTCGTCACGGTCATGGTGGCGGCCCTGGAGCTCGTGCGGTTGCGAGGGGTGTTCGCCGACCAGCAGAGCCCGTTCGCCGAGATCTACCTGCGGCCCGGCGATCGGACGCTTGACGCCAAGGAGCTCTTGCTTCGGGAGGAGAACGGTGGATAAGGACACGCTAACCGCCGTCGTGGAGGCCATTCTGCTGACCGCCTCCGGACCGGTGACGGTTTCTGCAGTCACTGAAGCCATCGACGATCGGAAGGTGGGTGAGGAGGAGGTCGGTCCGGTTTTCGAGGCCGTCAAGGAAAGCTTGGACCGAGCGGACAGCGGCCTCCGGCTCGAAAAGGTCGCCGGTGGCTGGCGCTGCACGACGCCCCCGAGTCTGGATCCCTACCTGAGAACCTTCCACGGAATCGCTGCCCGTCAGCGCCTGTCGCAGGCGGCGCTCGAGGTCCTCGCGATCGTCGCCCATCGCCAGCCGGTCACCCTTCCCGAGCTCAACTTCATACGCGGCACGAACTCGGCAAGCGTCGTGCGAACCCTGCTCGAACGGGGGCTGCTGCGGATGGCCGGCCGGAAGAAGGTGGTGGGAAAGCCGTTTCTCTACCGGACATCGAAGGAATTCCTGGTCCACTTCGGGCTCGAACGCGCCGAGGACCTTCCCGATCCGGAGGATCTGGTGAAGGACGAGACTGCCCCGGTGGAGTAGCGGCCGCCTCCATGGTATTCACGTGCGGTTCAACATCCGGTGAGTCTCAGGCAACGGTGATCTGCCCCGGTTGACCCGGCCACAAGGCGCTCCCTATATCGTCTGCTAACCGCCGCAACCGCCGTTCGAGCGCGTCGAAGGCCCAGTGGCGCGTCACGTCGACCAGCAGAGCGCCCGCTATGACGGTCGTCACCGCCGGCAGCAGCCCGCCCACCAGACCGCCCGCGAACCACATGGCCGCAGCGACGAAAAACACGCCGGCAAGTCCCGCCGCGTGGGCGTTGTGGGTTTCGGTCGGATGACAGCTGAGGACGATCTCGGAGAGCTCGTCATTCGACGCGATGTGGAGGATGGCTTGTTCATCGATGTCGCGTGGAATGACTCCGAACACGCGGGTCTGATGCGGGAGAGAAAAGGACCAGCCGTCGCCGTCCGTCTCGTCCACGGTGAGGCCGGCTGCGCGAATGGCGGCGCCCACGACGGCATCTGCATCGCGGGGCGGAGTCACGCTGGGAGGAGGCCGAAAGGTGATCGTGATGGAGCGCGCCGGGCGCCTGTGCGCCATTTCCGGTAGCCAGATCATGCCGTGAGTATGAGGGGGTCAGGTGTGCGGCGTCAAAATCTGGTGTGAAAATCACCATAAATCCTTTTATTTCAATCAGTTAAAGAACTTTCATCTGACTTGGAGAATCTCGGGGTGGTTGGACGATATACTCGGTCGGAACTGGAACGTAGGGGGAACAATGGAAGACAGCCGACTGCAGCCGAAGAGCCGGGTCCTGATGATGCCGCGGGACACCAACCCCGCCGGCACGATCTTTGGTGGTGTGATTCTTTCATACATGGATCAGGCAGGGGCCGAGGAGGCGCTGTGCCATGGCGCCCGAAGAGTCGTCACGGTGGCGATGAACGAGGTCGTCTTTCATGAGCCGGTTTTTGTCGGCGATCTCGTCTCCTTCTTTACCAGCTTCGTTCGGGTCGGGCGTACGTCGATCACCGTGCGGGTGATGGTGTGCGCCGCTCGACGCTGGGACCGCGATGAGCAGGTCGAGGTGACGGAGGCAGAGATCACCTATGTCAACGTCGACGACAACCACCAACCGACACCGGTCGCGGCGGAGGGCTCCAACCAAGATGGATGACCCCGGGATTCGGACGCTGCTCGAACGGGCGGTCGGGTCGGGAGTCGCTCCGGGGATGGTGGCCCGGTGGGGGAGGGTCGGTGCGGAGCCTCGGAGCGTGGTGGTCGGGTCCGCGCGTCTGACGCCGATCCGCGAGCAGGCGAGCGATCGAACGTGGTTTGACCTCGCCTCGCTCACCAAGCCGTTGGTGACGACGACTCTGATACTGATGGCCTTTCGAGAGGGCCCATTGAAGATCTCAACACGGGTTGGGGAGGTGCTGGGCGAGGCGCGGGGTACTGATGTCGGGGATCTGGACATCGGCCAACTGCTGACTCATACCTCCGGTCTGCCGGCGTGGTGGCCACTTTACTGCCTCGCGGAAGGCGATCCCGATCGTCTGGCGGAGCGACTCGGCTCCATGCGCCTCATCGGGCCACCGGAACGCCGGGTGGTGTACTCCTGTGTCGGATTCGTGATCCTCGGGATGATGCTCGAGCGGACCTTTGGATCGTCCCTCGCTTCGATCTTTCGAGATCGAGTCACGGGGAGGTTGGGGATCGAGGACGAGCTCGGTTTTTCCCCAGATCCTGTGACGATTCCGGTGAGCGGTGGGGCGGCTTCCCCGGTTGTTGAGGAACGCCTGGTCGCCGATCTCGGGTTGGACCGGCGATGGATTCCGCCGGTGGCGCCGGGCCTTCCAGATGACGGCAACGCGCGCTTTCTGGGTGGTGCGGCGGGGAACGCGGGACTCTTCGGAACCGCGACTGGGGTTTTTCGCCTGGCGAGGAGTTTCTCGGCAGGGGAGGGACGCTGTTCGATCCTGGGGAGATCGAGATCGCGACCACCCTTCAGACGAAAGGCCACGAACAGGCCAGGGGGTTTGGGTGGCAGCTCGCATCGTCGCCCAGCTGCTCCGCCGGTCCATCACTCGTGCCGGAGGCCTTCGGACATACCGGCTTTACCGGGGTCTCGGTGTAGATCGCGGCGGACGCCGAAACATTAAAAAAAAACCTCACAAACCGCAATCACCCCGGCCAACGCGAGAACGACCTTCATCCGCTGAGGCGACGATTCCACGCATTGGCACGACAGTCGTTAGGATGAATGTCGGCATGCCGACAACACCACAGTTTTGAGTTATGAGTTTTTAGTTTTGAGTTGTCACCCGCTTACCCCAGGTACTCCGGATGGGATGGGGGTCGGAACTCAAAACTCAAAACTCAAAACTAAGAACTCCGCTATTAGGTTCTGAGATCGGTGAGGCGGTTGATTCCAAACAACAGGGCGAGAACAAACGGCGCCCAGGCTCCGACAAGGGGAGGGAGGATTTCCACCTCCCCCAACTTCCCGAATAGCGCCACGAGAACGGTGTAGGCGATCCCAAGCACGAGGGCGATGGCAATCCCCTGCATCGCACTCGTCCGGCGGCCGCCGCGGCTAAGGCCAAAGGGCAGCGCCAACAAGACCATGACAAACGCCGACAGGGGATAGGTGAGCTTCTGATGCCAACGAACGATGAGATTGCTGGGACGGTACCCGGAATCGATGAGCTCATGGATGTACTCTCCGAGCTCGCCGATCGACATTTCCGAAGGCGTTCGGTACTCCCGCCCGAAGTACTCTGGACCCTCCGAAATGTTGAGCTTCATGGGGCTGGTGATTCTTCTGAACTCGTCGGTGCCGTCGGGGTATATTTGCCGGAACCAACCCGAATCGGCGATCCACTCACCATCGATGTTCCGTGCTCTCCTGGTGTAGAGGTGGAAGCGGAGGTTCATGTCCTCGTCAATCCGGAAGACGGTGAAGCGGATCAAGGTCTCGGAAGGGGAGTCGTAGCGGAGGAAATTGTACAGAGTCTCGTCGTCACGGGACATCAGCCACTGGCGATCGCTGGATCGGTAGGAGCGTGTCCCTTCGCGTCCCATGATTTGATCCCGTAGTCGTATGGCCTCGCGGTTGGCGTTGGGCACCACGATTTCTCCGAGCACCCACAGACCCGCGGCGGACACCGCTGCAATGAGAAGAATCGGGACAATCAAACGGAATAGCGAGATCCCTGCAGCCTTGAGGGCCGTGAGCTCCTGTTGACGCTCGAGCACGGTCAGCAGAATGAGCACCGCGATCATCAGGGCCATCGGGGTCACATCGAGAAAGACCTGCGGAACGAGGTTCGCATAGTACGCCAGGATGACATCGGCGGGCGCGTTGTTCTTTGCCATGTCCTCCACCCGGTCGCTGAGATCGATGACGATGTAGAGCATGGCGGAGCTACCGAGAACCAGGAGCAGGGGAGGCAGGAGGCGGCGGGTGATGTAGCGGTCGAAGAGAGCCGGGAAACGGGTTGCGTATCGTCGTCGTTGCACGTTCAGGGGAATGCTCCCGCTGAGTGGAGACGCGGCGCCCCCATGGAGGCGGCGCTGCTTTCGGTAGTCACGCCACGACCGCCACCATCTCATGCCGCGCCCCAAAAGACCGCCGCCGCTGTCTCGTTCTCCCAACCACCGGCTCATTCGTCGCATGAGGACGATGGCCACGATCATGAGCACGATATTCGGCAGCCAGATCCCGACCCACGGTGGCACTCGTCCCTCGATCGCCAACATTTCACCCTGGTTGCCGACCAGGTAGTAGGTCAACACGACGCCGATCGAGACCACGAAACCGCGGCCGCGGCCCCCCCGAACGGGCCCCTACCCCCAACGGCAGGGCGAGGAACGCAAAGACCGTGCACGCGAACGGAATCGCCAATCGCTTATTGAGCTCAATGGACGCCATGCGGCGCCGCAAGACCCTGTCGTCCTCGGATTTCGTCTCCGCGTCGGCACCCTCGACCGTGCCGCCCCGCAAAATAGATACCAGATCCCCGGTGTTTCTCTCTCCAATGCTGAGTCGGTAACGAACCGTGCCTTGGCTATCGGTGATCGGCCTGATGAGCTGCGAACGGTTACGGTTGACCCGGTAGGTCTCTGGTTCGGCCCGCATGAATTGATGGGTCACAACATCCTCGAGCCGAATCCACTGTTCCATTTCCGGCGGCTCACCCGAGGTCAGGTTGGCGTCCACCATCTCCGGCAGACCGGCCGTTACCATCTGTCCGCGCTTCGCCAGCGTCAGCCGTTCCTCACCCGGACTGCTGCTGTCGAAGAACAGAATGTCGTGCCACTCACCCGTATCTTTGTCCACCTCTTTGACATAGAGAAGGACGTTCGGGATCTCCTCGTGAAACACCCCCGGATCGATGCGCCCAAGGTTTTTGGCGCTGGCGAAGAGACGCACCTTCAGTTCTCTCAGATCACGGCTCGAGCGAGGAATGACATCGAGGTACAGGTAGCCGTTTAACGCGGTCAGGAGCAGCCCGAGGACGACAATCGGCCGCAGCAGTCTACGGATCGGAATCCCGCCGGCCTGGAGGGCCACGAGCTCATTGTCGGCGTTCATCCGCCCGACCGCGAGCAGGACCCCGAAGAGGAAGCTCATCGGTATGGTCAATATGATGACGTGTGGGAGGGTGATCAGGAGCACCCTTACCGGCGTCTGCCAATGGCAGGCCGCGAACGAGCACCTGTTCGATGAGGCTGTAGATGCCTCGCATGATGACGAGAAAGGTATAGGTGATGAACCCGAGAATGGTCGGTGGCACCACCTCGCGGATCACCAGCCGATCGACGACACCGAAGAGCTTCACTGGCGTCGCCCTTGAATCGGTTGAGTGTGACCCTGAGCAATCATCTGATGAATTCTACACAAAAACACGGGGGAGAGTGTATCCACAGCTTTTCCACAGGTGAATATTTTCTACAGCATGGCGCGGTGGATACAGTGTCCGATAAGGTATATTATGTAAACCTGATATGGTGAGACGCCATATACACAGAAGTCTTTCGTCAGTCAGTCCCCTCCCCGAGCTCCGACTCGAGCTCGCGGATGACCTCCTTCAATGCCTCGATGACCTGCCGTGGCTCGGGCGCCGTCTCGGTACGGAAGGACAATGAAAGCGAGAAACTTCGATCCGGGTTGCGGAATCGAATCATGAAGGGCTTGCTGCCGGATCGGCCGGCATCCTCGCTCGCGCTCTCGTCCATACCGCCGTCATCGGCCCGGCGCTGTCGAATGGCCGCGCGATCCAACCGTTCCTCGACGATCTCCCGAATCAGCTCCCTCATGGCGGCTTCGTCTCCAGCCCTGACGATCTCGAGGAGAATTCCCTTCGCGGTGATGTCGGCATGCCGACACAACTCCCGGACCGGTACCGGAATCTCGAGCAGGCGCAAGCACTCTGTCACCGTCACCCGGGAGCGGCCCACGGCGTCACTGACCTGTTGATGCGTGTATTCGTATTTTTCGACCAGAGTGCGGTAGCCGTCCGCTTCCTCAAAGGCCGTGAGATCCTTACGCTGTAAATTTTCGATGAGGGCGATCTCGAGGGCCTGTTGATCATTGACGGTCAGCTCAATGCAGGGAACCTCGGTCAGACCGACTGCCATGGCCGCGTGGAACCGGCGCTCGCCCGATACCAGCTCGTACTTCCCTCCGTCGATTCTGCGCACGAGCAGGGGCTCGAGAATCCCGTGGGTGTCGATCGAAGACTGCAGGTCCTCGAGATGGCCGAGGATGGACCGCGGCTGATCCTGGTTGCTGGTGATCGACGTGATGCGGATCATGCGACCGATCCCCTCCCCCATCCGCTCCGCGAGCTCATCGACGAAGTGGCGGTCATGGCGCATCCGGCGGTGTGAGGGAAGACCCGCCTTGGGGTTACTCGGACCCGACACGTTGCAGAACCTCCTCGCAGAGACGATAGTACTCGTACGCCCCGCTCGACGACGGAGCATGGTCAAAGATGCTGGATCGATGGGCCGGCGATTCCTCGAGACGAACGGACTTCGTTATGAAGGTGTCGAAAACGCGGTTCCCGAAAACCTCCTGGATCTCCTCGCGAACCTCCCGGGCCAAGATCGTGCGACGGTCGAACATGGTGATCAGCACCCCCAGCATTCTCAGCTGGGTGTTGGGTCGTGCCTTGATCTTGTCGATGGTCTCCAGTAGATCGTCGGTGCCCTCGAGTGCAAAGTACGATGCCTGAATGGGAATGAGCACATGAGTTGCGGCGACCATGGCGTTGACGGTCAGCAGACCCAGGGTCGGCGGCGTGTCGATGATGATCGCATCGTACTCTCTATCGAGGGACTCGATGCAGTCCTTGAGCCGGTATGGCGCATCGAGCTCTCCGGCCATGCGGACCTCGAGCTTGGCCATGGCGATCCGGGAGGGAGCGATAAAGAGATTTTCGCAGGCGCCGGGTACGATCACCTCCGCCAAGGGGGTCACCCCGGTCATGACGTCATACATGTTGCCGTCGATCTCTTCCAGATCAACGTTTGACATCGTCGAGTTGGCCTGAGGATCGAGATCGATGAGGAGGGTCTTCAACCCCTTTTGCGCCAACCCCGAGGCGAGATTGATGGCGGTGGTTGTCTTCCCGACGCCACCCTTTTGGTTGGAGATCGCAATTTTCATAAATTCTCCGAGGCGAGTCTTTCGAACCTAGTCACTATAACCTAAGATGAGCGGTTCTCACCGGCGATCTGCACCAAGCTCTTGCGCTCTGGCCACTTGCGAAAATGCTCCCCATACCAATGGTATGCGTCCGCTTGTCGCAAGCGCCAGAACATCAAGATCTTGGCGCATCTCTTCCGGCAGAACCGCTCATCTTAGGTTTTGGGGATGGATATTCGGGTGTCAACGAGGAAACGGGGTCACATCTCGTACTCGCCCATGTCCTCCGGTCGCATCCGTTCGAGGATCGTTCGCAGAGTCTCCTCGACATCGACCTCGCTCATCACCGCCCGCTCGAGCACCGAAGGATCGACCAAAACATCGGCCTTCGTCCGCAACGCCAGCGCTATCGCGTCTGATGGACGGGAGTCGACGTGGTGAATCGCCTGCTTCGCGTCCCGGAGCTGGATCGATGCAATAAATACGCTGTCGTCCAGGGTGTGGATGAACACGTGATCGACCGCATGTCCGGTGCTGGCGATGACATCGCGGATGAGATCGTGGGTCATCGGCCGCGGCGGGTCAACTCCTTCCAGCTCGAGAGCGATGGAGTTGGCCTCGCACACGCCGATCCAGATCGGGAGGAAGGTGTTGCCTTCGTCGTTTTGAAGGATCACGACCGGGCTGTTGGAAGTTGGATCCATGATCAGCCCGCGAACAGTCATCTTGACTGCCGACGATGTGTCTCGCTCGCTCATCTCAGTTCCTAATGTGTCCGTCCCCACCGCGGATGTCAAGCCTGCCGGAGCGCGTTCTCGTGGATGACCGGCAGCCGGCCGACGGTGTCGGCCCGATCGCCAACCAGCGAATGCGCCCCGGCCTTCCTGATCCGAACCCCGACGACATCCCCGATCGCTTCCCCCCCGGTCTTGGGGAAGTTGACAACCCGGTTGTCCTCTCCCCTACCCTGCCAATCTGCCGGATCCCGACGGCTGTCACCGTCAACGAGTATCGATACAGTGCTGCCTATCAGCTGTTCATTGAGCTCCCGCGAAATCTGCTCGGTGAGCTCAAAGAGTCTGTGGAGGCGGTCCTTCTTGTCCTCCTCGGAAACCTGTCCCTCGTATTTGACTGCCGGTGTGCCCGGACGTGGCGAAAACGCAAAAGCAAAGACCTGGCCGAAGCGCATCTGCTCGAGGAGTTCAAGGGTCTGGCCAAAATCGTCGTCGGTTTCCCCGGGAAAGCCGACGATCACGTCGGTGGACACATTGATGTCCGGCACCGAGGCGCGGATGCGCTCGATCAAATCGATGTACTGGGCCCGGGTGTAGCCCCGGTGCATCTTCTTCAGCACCGTGTCCGCGCCGGCCTGGAACGGGAGATGGAGATAGCGTGAAACAACCGGATTGGCCGCGAGGACCTGGATCAGGCGATCGTCGAAATGTCGCGGGTGAGAGGTGATGTACCGGACGCGCTGGACACCGGGGACACCGGCCACGGCTTCGAGCAGATCCGCAAAGTCTCCGCCTGTTTTCGGACAGCGGTATGCATTGATCGTCTGCCCGAGGAGCTCGACCTCCTTGAGACCGCCGGCAGCCAGCGATGTCACCTCGGCCAGCACATCGGACAGGGCTCGACTGACTTCTCGCCCTCGGGTGTAAGGAACGATGCAGAAGGTGCAATATTCGTTGCACCCTTCGACCACGGTGACCATTCCCCGGGTCGAGCTCTTGCGAAAAATCGTGTTGAAGTTATGCTCACGTTCGGCATCAAAGCCGGTGAGCACCGGCCGCTCTCCCTGCTCGACCGCACCCACCGCTTCCCCGATCTGGGCGATCTCTCCCGGTCCGAGCACGAATCCGACCTTTTTCGAACGCTTGAGGAGTGACGCCCCCTCCTGTTGTGCCACGCAACCGCAGACTCCGATCACCGGTGGCCGGGCGAGCTTCTCGAGAGCGCCGATTCGACTCAATATCTTCTGCATCGGTCGCTCGCGGACCGAGCAGGTGTTGAGGATCACCAGGTCTGCATCGCTTGCTTCCAGGGCGGGCTTCAAACCACGATCGCGCAGCTGCCCCTCGATCAGCTCGCTGTCGTGCTGATTCATCTGACAACCCCAAGTTTCGATGAAATAGAATCTCATTCGCAGAGTAGATCCCGGACCGAAGGATCATACCCCCCGAGCCACCCGATCGCAACCTCAACACGGACCCTGGAGAGAAGTGCTGGCTAATAATCAATCATTTCCGGGGTCGGACTCACCGGCGGCGCAGTCGGTTCTTTGATTTCCCGGAACCACCCTGGTTCGGCACCGTCCTGACGCGAGTCTTCCTTGATCTCTAGGAGACGTGACTCCTCCTGTTGGAGCCTGACCTCGAGCGCATCACGTTCTTTCATCGATCGATCAATCTTGGGTTTGATGACGCCATCCCGGTACGCTGGGTCATCCCACGCATAAAAGTCGCGCCACAGACCCGGAATCTGATAGTCGAGGGCCTCGATCCGTCGTTTCAGTCCGGCGATGAGCTCTATCTGATGCTTGTATTTTGCTTGCCAGAAACGCTTTCTTTCAGCCTCGGGTCCGGTGTTGGACGGCGTCACCACCAGCCCGGCCGCATGGACCGGTCGTACCGCCTGATTCTGGTTTTCCTTGGCCGTCGTCAGCTCTCTCTGTGACGCATAATCGGGGAGGTTTTCATTGGTGATGACGATGGATTTCCCCTTCTCACCGCCTTTGAGCTGCATTGACTTCGCAATGTCGGTCAACGACTTCTTGCCCCCGGCGGGGGTTGGTGTCGGAGTCGGTGTTGGGCGCTCTGCGCTGCACGGAAGCGCGCCAACGGCCGCGACAAACAACGCCACAACTACCGGACGGAATAACAGAGCCAACCTTGAGTTCATGACAGTCACCCTATTATCATTATACGGCCGCTGGTCGGAGACCGTTTCTCTCCCATTCGCGGCGGTCCAACGTTCGCCCGCACTTCTCACCAGCTTTCGTGGCGAGGTCGGCAAGGTGCCGTGCCCAGTGGGGTTTTCGACCTGAGGGGCGCGGAGTCGTACTTGACAGTACGTCGAGCACCCCGAAGTGAGAAAACCCCGCTGGGTGCGGTGCATCGCCGACCGCAGCAGGAAGCTGGTGAGAAGTACGGGTTAGGGGGCGTTGGTTCCCTCGCGCCCATAACGGTCCTCGAGGCGAACGACATCATCGAGGTGGTTGGTCGAAACCTCGAGCAGGCGGCAATCGGTTGTGGCGACCATGCGATGGAGGGTTCCCGGGGGGATGTGAAAGACCGTACCTGAGTCTAAGACCTGAGACTCGAGATGCTCCACATCCTTTCCGGACACCAGCTCGAGCCGGCCCTCGAGGACTCGGAGGGTCTCGTCCTTGATTTCGTGATACTGGAGGCTCAAGGCCTCCCCCGCCCTGATGAAGAGGATCTTGCCGACATAGTCGGCAGTCTCGGCAAAGATCTCTTCGCTTCCCCATGGTTTCTCGATAATCCGCGCAGAAATGATATCCATATTTTCCTCTATACGGGGATCTTGGCTTTTGCGAGTAGGAATGCCAGGCGTTCGAGGAGGTACTCTTCAACCTCCCGGGCTGTCACGAGCTTGGAGGCCTGGCGCGCGATGCGCGCAGCCTCACGGAAGGAGAGCTGCCGCACGAGGGCTCTGACCACCGGAATCGCCTGTGGGTTCATGCTGAATTTCTCCAGACCAAGGCCGACCAGCACAGGCACCATCAGGGGGTCTGCGGCCATTTCACCGCACATCGCGACCCCAACCCCCTCGGCCTTGCCGGCCGCGATCACGTTGGCCACGAGACGGAGAACGGCCGGGCTGGTGGGACGGTAAAGATCGGCAACCAGATCATTCGAACGATCGACCGCGAGCGAGTATTGGATGAGATCATTGGTGCCGATGGAGATGAAATCAACCTCCCGCGCGAGCTCCTGCGCCATCACTGCAGCCGACGGCACCTCGACCATTGCACCGAGCGGGACGTCCGCCCGCACGGCATGGCCCTCCTTTTCGAGCTCGTCGTTGATTTCGTGAACCACCATCCGAGCGACCCGGATCTCGTCGATGCAGCTGATGAGCGGGAACATGATTTGTACACGGCCAGCCTCGAACTCTCCGGCGACCCGCAGCAACGCTCGGAGCTGGGTGCGGAAGAAGTCCGGCCGCGAAAAGCAGAGACGGATTCCTCGCAATCCGAGAACAGGGTTGGCCTCGGACCCTCCGATGACCTCGCGAGCCAGCTTTCGGCCACCGAGATCAAAGGTACGGATAGTCACCGGCGCCGGCGCCATCTGCAAAACCATGTCGCGGTAAACCTCGAGTTGTTCTTCCTCCGAGGGCAGGTCCGGACTCATCTTCATATAGAGGAACTCGGATCGATACAATCCGATACCACTGACATTCCAATTCAGCGCTTGCTCAACCTCGGCTGGAAGATCGATATTGGCGAGCAGCTCGATCGTGTGACCATCCCGGGTCACCGTCGGCATGTCACGCATCTTGAGAAGGGCAGCCTGTTGCTCGTTATATTCGCGCCGGCGGGACGTGTACTCGCTGAACTCGGCGGGATTGGGGTCGAAGATGATCTTTCCCTCTGAGGAGTCGAGGGCCAGGCGACGTGACCTTTTAGCCTGTTCGCACGCTCCGTGGGCGCCGACGATGACCGGGATGCCCAGTGAGCGGGCGATAATGGTCGTGTGCGAGGTCGGACCACCCATTTCGAGTACGAATCCGAGCATTTTGTCGAGCGGCAGCTGAACCGCCATCGACGGCGGCAGATCGTCAGCCACCAGGATCACGGGTCGATCGAGGTGTTCGAGGTGTCCTAGATCGAGGCCGTGTAGAGCGGCGAGGATCTGGGTCGCGACATCGACAACATCGGCCTTGCGGTCGGCAAGGTATTCGTCCGGCAGGGCCTCGAATCGAGCGATGAGCTGTTCGAGGACCTGGTCGATGGCCCAACCCGCATTCACCTCCTCTTCTCGGATCACCCTCTCCACCGGTTCGGTGAATGATGGATCCGAAGCGATGAGTTGGTGAGCTTCGAAAATCGCGGCGTACTCGTCTCCCATTTGCTTCGCCGCACGATCCCTGTTTTCCAGAATGCGTTCAACGGCGGTGCTGACCGCGTTTTGAAATCGTTCGACCTCGGCTTCGACGTCTTTGGTCGGAATCGTGATTCGGAGGGTGGATATCGGTCGCGTCTCATGAACTACCGGCTCGCCAATGGCGATGCCGGGGCTAACCCCGAGGCCGCTCAGAGTTCGACTCACTGATCCTCTCCGAACCTATTCGCAAATAGCTCGACGATTGCCCTGACCGCAGCCTCCTCATCGGCGCCCTCGGCGCGGACGTTGAGCGGGGTTCCCTTTGTTGCCGCCAGGGTGAGGATGCCGAGAATCGACTTTGCGTTGACCTCCTCATGATCGGTTCCGACGTAAATCTCGGACTCGAACTCGCTGGCGATATGCACGAGCTTTGCAGCGGCCCTGGCGTGCAATCCAAGTCTGTTGGTAATCGTCACCTGCTCTTGAGTCATCTCATTCACTCCTCGAAAACCCCGTGGGGCGGCGTGACCTATGCGCGATCTGCCTGTCTATTGTATCCGCCGGCGGGGTGGCGCACCCTTCCGGATCAGGTGGATGCCTTGGCGTGCAGGAACTCGCTCGCCAGGCGAATGCTCTTTTGCCCTGCGGCCGTGATTCCCGCCGCCAGCTCTTCGAGAGACAGGGATCTTCCCTGAAGCGAACCGAGCTTGACCAGCATCGGCAGGTTGACGCCGGTGACAACCTCGACCTTTTCCGGTTGCAGGAACGGGAGGGCGAGGTTGGTGGCGGTACCGCCGAACATGTCGGTGAGGACCAACATGCCCTCTCCCTGGTCGAGCTCCCGCAGCTGTTTCTTCAACGACCGCGAAGCTTCGTCTGAATCCACATCCCACGGCAGCGACATCGCCGATGTCTCCACCAAGTTCGGGTCGATGGTTTGCGCCGCCTGCACCAGCTCCGAAGCCAGGTTGCCGTGGGTGAGGACGATGACGGGAATCATGAGTACCTCCAACGATCCTTGTCACGATGGTGAACGACCACGTCGCGTCCCTCCTCCTTGAGGACTTTCGCAATCCTTTCGGCAAAGTAGACCGAACGGTGGCGCCCACCGGTGCAACCCATGGCTATGCCGACGTGGGTTTTCATCTCCTCGGCGTAGCGGGGTAGGAGATACGATATCAGGTCCATCATTCGATCGAAGGTTTCATCGACCTCGGCAAACTTTTCGAGCCACTCGGCAACCGGCTGATCGTCACCCGAGAGCGCTCTCAAGGTATCTTCGAAGAACGGATTCGGGAGAAAACGAACGTCCAGCACGAGGCTTGCCGTGGCCGGCACACCCTGCAGATATGAGAAGCTTTGCACCTCGACCGTGAGAGGTTGGCGCTCCTGATCCCCACCGGCCAGGGACAGCATCTGGCGGCGTAAATCGTGGGGGGAAAGGCCGGTGGTGTCGATGACGAGGTCGGCAAGCCCGCGAACTTCCTCGAGCAACCCCCGTTCCTCGGTGATCGCCTGTTCCAACCCGAGATCCCGGAGCGGATGGGGGCGGCGCGCCACCGAGAACCGACGCAGAAGGATCTCTGGCGAGGCCTCGACGAAGATCAGCCGCAGACCGGAGTACTTCTCTCTGAGCTCGCGGAAGAAATCCGGAAAGAGCTGGATCATCCCGCGTGTGCGAACGTCGAGGATGACTGCCAGGCGGTCCATCCCCTCCTCTGTGCGAGCGAAGAGCAGCGGTACCAGATCGAGCGGGATATTGTCGACGCACGAGTAGCCGATGTCCTCCAGGCTGCGGCTGAGCACGGACTTGCCCGCCCCGGAGAGCCCGGTGACCACAAATGGTCCGTTGAAAGCGCCTTCACTCATCATCCGCGCCCTCTGCCATGAGATTGACGCTCTCGAGAAAACCGCGTTCGTCCTCGATCCCGCGCTGTGCGAGCAGGCACTTTCGAACCGCCGTTTCGACCATGATCGCGAGGTCGCGGCCAGGGGCCACAACCATCGTGTACTTCGGGATTTCGATCCCGAGAATGTCCTCGGTGGAGGTCCACGCGCTAGGATGCTCCATCATCTGTTCCCGCCACTTCTGCTCCATCGCTCGCGCCTCCGGCGTGAGCTTGGTCAGCCGGATGACCAGGGACACGGTCACCGCCGGCGAGGTTGCGGTCATCCCGAAATGCTTGCGAACGTCGATGATCCCAACCCCGCGGAGCTCGAGGTAGTTTTCGAGGAGCGCGTGTGGGCTCCCGAGCAGGCCGCGGTGGTGGGTGCGCCGAATGACCACGGTGTCGTCAGCCACGAGCCGGTGACCCCGATAGACGAGTTCGAGGGCACACTCCGATTTGCCGATCCCCGGATCGCCGACGATCAGTGTTCCCAGCGAGAAGACGTCGACCAACACTCCATGAAGCTGGACTCTCGGCGCGAGCTCATCCTCGAGGAAGTTCGAAATCGTCTCGATGGTCTCCGAGGTTTTCGTCGCGGTCATCAACAACGGCATACCGTCGGCATCGGCGGCGGCGAGCACGGCATTCGGCGGCCGGGCGCCCTTGGTGGAGACGACGCACGGAATATCGAGCTCTATCAAGCGCCGCAGCCTCGCTTCGGCGTCCTCGCTGGCAAAGGTATCCAGATAGTCGTACTCGGACTCACCGAGGATCTGCAGCCGGCCTGGTTTCACATACGGAATGTAGCCGGCCAACGCCAGACCGGGCTTTTGGATTCTCGGGTTGGTGATCAGACGCTTCGCCAATCCGCTCGATCCCGCCACAACTTCGAGATCGAGAGAGGCAAGGCGGCGCTCGGTCAGCAATCTCTCAACGGGGATTGCCTCCGGGGCGGTCAAAGACCCTCCGCCTCCGCCGCCCGCCGAATGGCGCCTGCAACCTCTTCGGCATCGGCCGCCAACAAAAGCTCGGCCCGCAGATCCTGCCGTTTCAGGACCCGCGCGATCTGTGACAGAACTTGGAGATGCGCAGCCGGTTGGTCAGGGGGTGACAAGACGACGAAAACGAACCTGACCGGATCGTGCCCGTCACCGCCGAATGGCACCGGTTCAGCGAATCGTGCGAGTGCGATCGCAATCTTCCGGAGCCCATGGGTCTTGCAGTGAGGAATCGCAAAACCGTCTCCAACCGAGGTTGATCCCAGACCCTCGCGTTCGAGCAACGCCTCGACCACATCTCCCGGGTCGAGGTCGAGTTGTGGTGCGATGGCGTCGGCGACCGCGGCGAGGGCCGACTCGACATCATCGGCCGCCAACTCGATATACACGTTGTCAGGCTCGATAAGCTTGTGGATCTTCATTAGAGCTCGGGTGTGATCAATCCCAGGTTCTTGTCGACACGTCGGTAGATCACGTTGACGCGGTCATTGCTGGCATTGCGAAACACCAGGAAATTGTAGCTCGAGTCGTCGAGTTGGAGAACCGCCTCCTCGATCGACATCGGTTTGATCGGGCTGCTGCTCTTTTCCACGATCCGCGGTTCGCCGGAGGCGATAGACTCAGATTCGAGAACTTCCACCGCCCATCCGCGGTCGGTTTTCGCCTCAGCTCCTGCCCGCTGCTTGTGGTCTTTGAGCCGGGTCTTGGCGCGACGAGCCTGGATCTCGAGCTTGTCCACCGCCTCCTGGATCGCGGCCGTGACATCCTTGTGTTGGGCTGTCGACTGGAGATCGAAATCCTTGCCGTTGACCGACAGATCGACGACATGGAGGTGGCGCTCCTGCGACACCTCGATTCGGACGTCGATAATGTCGTTGAAATACTTGCTGATTTTTGCCAACTTCTTCTCAGCCAGCTGGCGGGACTGATCGCTGAGTGTGACCTTACGGGCGATGTATTCGACTTTCATTCTCCACTCCTTAGCCCGGTCTTCTCACCGGGTATCTACTGCGGACGGCGCATGGTAGCCATCTGTCGTGCTTTTCGCAAATCGTGCTCCTCAGCGTAGTGCGACTACGCCTGCTTCGCCCGATTCGCGAAAAACCCAACATTTGACTACCCTTCGCCGCCCTCGTCTAAAACCCGGTGAGAAGACCGGGCTAGAAAACCTTCTTGCGCTTGTCAGATGATGGAATCAGCATCTCCTCACGGTACTTGGCAACAGTGCGGCGTGCCAGTCGGATTCCCTCCTTCTGCAATAAGCGCATGATCTTCGAATCCGAAAGCGGGTGTTCCGGATCCTCCGCCTCGATCACCTTGCGAATCCTCTCCTTGACCACCATCGACGATACGTTTTCACCACGAGCCGAATCGACGCCGGAATGGAAGAAGTACTTCATGGGGAACAGCCCACGCGGTGTGTACATGTATTTGTTGCTCACCACCCGGGAAATGGTCGATTCGTGCATCCCGATGTCTTCGGCGACCTGGCGCAGCACCATGGGTCGCAGATGCTCGATTCCATCGTCGAGAAATGCCTTTTGAAAGCTGACGATGCTCCGCGCCACCTTGTAAATCGTACGCTGACGCTGGTCGATGCTCTTCATCAACCACATCGCCGACCGCATCTTGTCGCGGAGATAGTCATTGGCATTCGAATCCAGGTTTTTCGCCTCCAGCATTCGTGCATAGCGCGAGTTGATTCGCAGCCGCGGCAGACCGTCGTCGTTGAGGGTGATCTTGTACTCGCCTTCGACTATTTGAACATGGACATCAGGTTCGATGTACTGGTTGTCGGCCTTCTTGAAGATCCGTCCCGGTTTCAGCTCCAGTCCCTGGATCACATCCAGAATCGGCCTGATCTCCCGCACCTCGGAGCACCCGAGGGTTTCGGCCAGGACATCCCAGCGCTGATGAAGCAGATCCTCCCAATGATCGGCGACCACGAGATGCGCCTTTTCAAGCAGGGCGCCGATTCCGTCCTCCCCAACATCCATCAGATAGTCGATCTGGGTGGTCAGGCACTCTTGAAGACTCGACGCGGCAATTCCTGGTGGGTCCAGCGAACGGACCACCGTCATCGCCTCATCGAGGCACTGCTCATCACACCCGGTTCCGGCAACGATTTCTTCCCGCGAGGCGCAGAGAAAGCCGTCCTCATCGATGTTACCGATGATGAACTCGCACACCTCGACCATCCCCGGTGAACAGTCGAGAAGGTGCAATTGCCACAGGAGATGGTCGTACAGACCCGCCGTGACCGAAACAGTGTTCTCCAGACGGTAGTCTTGATCCGCCGCCGGAGCGGCCATCGACGGTCCCTCCGATCGCCCATCCCCGAGATAGTCAGCGAAGAACGCCTCGACATCGATGTCGGCGTACTTCTCCTCCTCGGACGGCAGCTTTTCATCCTCACTCGTGCTTTCCGCAGGCTTCTCCTCGGGAACCACCTCTTTGCTCGCAGCCCGTTCCGCCTCTGCCGGCGACTCGCCTTCTGCAGAGCTGGATTCGTCGTTCGGATCCTCGACCTCGAGCAACGGGTTTTCCAGAATCTCCTGCGCCAGAGTCTCCTCGAGCTCGATCCTGGAGAGCTGGAGAAGCTTGATGGCCTGCTGCAACGATGGCGTCATCACCAGCCGTTGCGCCAATTTCATCTGGAGTTTTTGTTCGAGAGCCATTCTTAAACGTAAATCCTCAATTCGCGCTCATCAATTCTTTTTCGGTACCGTCGTCGGGAGCCTGTCTGTGCCCACTCACGAGTTCAAAGTTCAAAATCCTCGCCGAGGTAGATTCGACGGACATCTCGGTTTTCCGACAGTTCCACGGGTTCTCCTGTAGCAAATATCTTGCCGTCTTTAATTATATAGGCGCGGTCAGTGATCTTCAACGTTTCCCGGACATTATGGTCTGTAATCAAGACACCTATTCCCAATGATTTAAGGCGCTTGATGATGCGTTGTAAATCGAGCACGGCCAGTGGGTCGATACCCGCGAACGGCTCGTCGAGGAGAATGAATGTCGGTTCGGTGGCGAGGGCCCTCGCCACCTCGAGGCGCCGTCGCTCGCCACCGGACAGGGTTTCGGCACGCTGGGTTCTGAGGTCCGACAGCCCGAAGTCTTCGAGCAACCGATCGATCCGTCGATGGGCTTCGCGCGCCTCGACTCCCAGCGCCTCGAGAATCAACCAAATGTTGTCCTCCACCGATAGCCGTTTGAATGAGCTTGGCTCCTGGGCGAGGTAGGCAACGCCCATTCTCGCGCGCCGGTACATCGGCTCCAGGGTGATGTCGCGATCGCCGAGAATGACGTGGCCCTCATTCGGTTTGACAAGCCCCACCATCATGTAAAAGGTGGTTGTTTTCCCGGCGCCGTTTGGCCCCAGGAGACCAACGATCTCACCCGGAGAGATGCTGAGAGTTATCCCATCGACGACATATCGTCCTCGATAAGCCTTGCGAAGACCCTGCGCAACGAGGTCGAGAGTTTTGGGACTCAGGGCAGTTCCTCCGGGTAGTAAATTGTCTCCGTACCTCCTGCGACCGAGACCGTACCATCGGCCTGATTCCAGGTCAACGACGACCCGGAAACCACATTCCCCGAGGGATCCGAGAGCCTCACCGGCGACCCCTCGATTGTCACCATCTGGGTGCTGACCTCGCGCCGGGCTCTCTGCCCGGTCATTCGCCGCCCGGTCGCCAACTCGATCAGTTCGACTGACCCAATGGCCTCGACCGCGGTCACCTGGTTGTTCTCGTCCAAGAATAGGCTGATTTCGGCTGCCGAGAGGGTATGCTCCGGATCGCTGTAGCGGACGTTGCCACGGTACACCACGGTGCCAGAGGCCTCGTCATAGTCGAGCGAGCGGGCGACGACTACTACATCCGCGCCCGGGTCGCCCTCGACGTCGAGTTGCGATGCCGGCACGGTGGTGCGAACGTGCCCAGCGGCGTGGATCGAGGGCGGGTCTTTCCGGTACACCACGTCGTCCGCGAGCAGGAGGCGATGACCCTGCCACAATCTCGCATTCTCCCGCAGGTGAAACACTCCTCCATCTTCCGTTACATCGAGGATTTCGGCCGCGAAGTGGGCCGGTTCCGATCCTCCTTCATCCTCCCCGGCGCCCATCAGAGCGACATCTCGAATGATGCCCTGGACATTTCCTCGGGCTTCGGCCCGCCCCTCCCTGTTAAAGATCTGGCCTTGATCGCAGCTCACCCTTCCTTTCGAGAACAACAACAAAACCCGTTCCGGCCCCGTCGGATCGCCGTGGAGCATGGTCAGACCGGCCTCCGGCGAGAGGCGGGCTCGGAACCCTCGAGCCTCGATGTCCTCTCCGCGCAGGATGACGTCCTCGAGCATCTCCACATCCGTTGGCTGTCCGTCGGAAAACCAGACCCTCGCCTCCTGCGCTTCCCCCCTTCGCGGCGCTCCTTCGGTCGGCACCTCGTCGATACAGACACCCCTTTCCGCACGGAGGTTTATGATGCCCTTCTCGCCGAGCACTCCTCGGAGAATCCAGGTCCGAAGCCTGCGCTCGAAGTAGCCCTCTCCGCCTATCAACCGGATGGTGATCCACGGTCCGGTTGTGGTGGCATCGACCTGCCACTTGCCGTTCCCCTGGTGTTTGGCGACAACCCGCTCCATCCATGTTGAAACCGTGCCGTCATCTGAAAGACCTTCCGCACGCCCGATGACACCACCCGAAAGCTCAATCCGGCGCGGGGGCCCGTCGTCTTTCTCGAGATTGACGGATATCAGCGGCGCATCGATTTGCGCCTGTTGAAAACGAATCTTCCCGCCCTCAGGAAAAACAACTGTCCCCTTCGACCTCTGGTACACGGCGGTCGGGGCGGTCAGGGTTGTGCCGTTCTCGGAGCTGAGGGTGACTCCCCCACTGAGGATGATCTCGTCGCGATCAAGGTCGAAGACCGCGCGTTGAGCCCGCCCGAAGGTGGCGCCCGATATGTAGGTCACGTCTGAGTTGGAGGCGAAACGTCGAGAACTGGCCTCGAATCTGCCGGCGTCGGTGGTCAGCATCGCTCCGCTCGGAAGCACGATCCTGATGCTCCCTTCGAGCGTCGCGTCCCTGGTTTGGATATTGAAGCTGGCGCCGTCGCAGGTTAGAACCGGTCCCGGCTCGCCGTCACGATAGAACTGTAGACGAACTCCCTCGATCTCATGCCAGCCGGAGGAAAGCCCTAGAGTACGTTTCGACGCGAGCTTGAAGATCAACCGCCCCGCTACCCGTTCCACGAATTCGAATCCGGTGTAAATGCCGACCGTGCGATCGTCGCCACCGTGGGCCAACTCGTTGCCGTCGACCGGCGTCACCGGGGTCCGAAACCTGTTGAAGCGTTGGGTGATCACCACTGCGATCGCGAGGAGCACGAGCGCGATAGCGATCGAGGTCAGCCGCCGCACCCAGAATCGTGATGCGATGCTCACCGTGCCGCCTCCGGCGCCGGATCCTGTTTGGTTCCGGTGAATCGAGCACCATGGTTGTAACAGAAAGACATGGCGGTTCGCGGTCAGCGATCGGTGAAGATGCCCATCGTCCTGAATTTCTTGAATCGCCGAGTGACCAACGCGTCCGGTTTGACCTTGCGGAGAGGTTTGAGATTGCGGCGAATCGCTGCGGAAATGGTGTCCGCCATCTCACCCGGGTTCATGTGCGCGCCCCCGGCGGGCTCCGGGAGAATCTCATCGATGATCCCGAGCTTCTTGAGATCGGTGGCGGTGAGGCGAAGGGCCCGAGCCGCGTCTTCCGCCCTCGCCTGGTCCTTCCACAGGATGGCGGCGCACCCTTCCGGTGAGATCACGGAATAGATCGCATGCTCCAGCATGAGCACACGATCCCCGATACCGAGCGCGAGGGCCCCGCCCGAACCACCCTCACCAGTGACGATCACGATGATCGGCACCGGGAAACCGGCCATCTCGATCAGATTATTGGCAATGGCTTCAGCCTGCCCACGCTGTTCAGCATCGATCCCCGGATAGGCCCCGGGGGTATCGATGAACGAGATGATCGGTCGCTGGAAACGGGCTGCGAGCTCCATGATGCGGATCGCCTTGCGATAGCCTTCCGGACGGGGCATGCCGAAGTTGCGGCGCAGCTTTTCGGCGGTGTCCCTTCCTTTCTGGTGGCCGACGACCACCACCGGATCGCCGTCAAAGCGCGCGAGTCCAGCAACCAGCGCGGGGTCGTCGCCAAACCGCCGATCACCGTGAAGCTCGGTAAAGTCGGTGAAGATGCTGTGGAAATAGGCCATCGTATACGGCCGCTCCGGATGCCGGGCGAGTTGGCACCTCTGCCACGGCGTCACGGATGAGAACACCTTTTTTATCGTAGCCTCGAGCTCTTTCCGGGCCGAAAGAAGATCTTCTTCCGTCGCCGTCCCGGAAGTACCTGCAGACTCGATTTCAGCGATCCGAGACCGGATCTCCTCGATCGGTTCGAGAAACGAAGGGGTCGGTGCGGCCATTTACGGACTTTAACCCGGATCGCCGGCGAGGTCTACTTCGGAACCACCAAGGATGGAAGATAGTCGGGTGGGGCCTTGAATCCAAGCATGAGCATGATGGTTGCCGCGATGTTCCCGAGACCGGGCTCGCCAACCTCCGGATTTGGACGGAAATCGCCCGCGTCCCGCCCGACAATGGCCCACGGCACCGGCGAAAGAGTATGGCTCGTTTTGACGATCGCGTTTCCGGATGGGTCCCTTTTGATCTCTCCCGTCGCGCGGTCGACCTCGAGCAACATGTCGACGTTTCCGTGATCCGCGGTGATGATCATCGTGGCCCCGGCCTCGCGGACGGCTTCCTCGAGGCGGCCGATACATTCGTCCACCACCCCCCTAGCTTTGATCGACGCCGGTAGGGACCCCGTGTGTCCGACCATATCGCCGTTGGCGAGGTTGACCCGTATAAACCGGTGGCCCCGGTCGCGCAGGTCTTCGACAACCACCTCGGTGACCTCGCGCGCCTTCATCTCCGGGGTGAAGTCGAACGGACCCTTGCCGGAGGGCACCTCGACCCAGTCCTCGAGCTCGCGGTCGAACGGCTCCGAGTTGTTGCCGTTCCAGAAGTACGTGACATGACCAAACTTCTGGGTTTCGGCCACCGCCAGCTGGCTCACTCCATTGTGTACGAGGTACTCCGACATGGTGCGTGAGATCGCCGGGGGATCGACCAGGTACAGGGCCGGAATTTTTAAATCGCCGTCATACTCCATCATTCCTGCAAAGAGCACGTCCGAGAGTTCTCCACGGTCGAAAACGTCGAAGTTCGGTTCGCTGAACGCCCGCGAGATCTCGATCGCGCGATCACCCCGGAAGTTAAAAAAGACCACCGAATCACCGTCGTTGATGGTGCCCATGGGTTGTCCGTCAACATCCACGATCACGAACGGCGGCAGGTCCTGGTCGGTGATCCCGGGGTTTTCTCGCCGCAGGACCTCGACCGCTTCGGCGGTGCTCGAAAATTTCCGACCGTCGCCCCGGACATGGATTTCCCACCCTCGGCGCACCATGTCCCAATCGGCGTTATACCGATCCATCGTGATCTTCATCCGACCGCCACCCGAGGCAACGGCGGCATCGACGCCGCCATCGACCAACTCATCGAGGACCGTGTTCAACTGGTCGAGATAGCGGTCGAATGAAACGGGATCGACGTCGCGCCCGTCCGCCAGCGCATGGACCCTGATTCGCTGAACTCCGTCGGCGGCGAGGCGTCGCAAGAGAGCCATGAGGTGATCGATGTGACTGTGGACGTTGCCGTCGGAGACAAGACCGATGAGGTGGAAGGTGGAATGGTTGTCCAGGACATGATCCACCAAGCGACCCCATACGGCGCCATCGAATAACGAACCATCCGCAATAGCCTGTCTTACGAGCTTGGCACCCTGTTCGAAGATGCGGCCGGCGCCGATGGCGTTGTGGCCGACCTCTGAATTTCCCATGTCCCCATCGCTCGCCAGACCGACGGCGGCGCCGTGCGCCTTGAGCTTCAGGAAAACCGGCGTATCGCGAAACAACCGATCAAGATTTGGCGTGGCGGCCTGGTCGAAGGCGTTGCCCTCATAACCCTGGTCACGCCCGCGATACAGCCCAACACCGTCGAGAATCACCAGTAGCAGTTGGCCGGATATTCCTTCAAAGCCCGGGAACGGCGGCAATTGAAAATCTGTCATGAGGTCTCCGATCTCATCATCCTAAGATGAGCGGTTCTGCCGGATGAGATGTGCCAAGCTCTTGATGCTCTGGTGCTTGCGAATAGCGGACGCATACCCATTGGTATGTGGAGCATTTTCGCAAGTGGCCAGAGCGCAAGAGCTTGGTGCAGATCGCCGGTGAGAATCACTCATCTTAGGATCAACTCAGAGGGGAGGTTCCACATTCCATGAACCGAGGATTTGGCCAACCGCATCGACGAACCCCTGTGGTCCGGCCGACTCGAGGCGCGAGACCCTGGGCGGGACAGCTTCCAATTCGACGGCATTCCCGAGAAGAAACCCGAGCTCGACCTCCTCGAGCATCGGCAGGTCGTTCCAGGCATCGCCAATTGCGGCGGTTCGGAGGCGGTCGCCGGCGTCGATCATCGTCAGCACGGCGCGGACGCCGGCGCCCTTGTCGACCCCTTTCCCCAGCAGATGTCGAAAGCGCCCCCCGCGGGCGAGGGAAGCACCAAGATTGGTAATGGCCTCTACCATCCCCGCCTCTTCAAGGAGCGGCGACTCACCGGTCAGGATGAATGGCTCGGAGGCCGACCGGGTCATCGCTCGACGAGCGGCGGCATCATCGAGCCCCGTCAGCTCCATGACTTCCTCAACCGACATCTCCGACATCCCGCGGACTCCCCACCCCCGATCCTGGAGTTGGTGGAGCACCGCCACCAAATCAGCCCGGCACGGACCGGTCACCACCTCCGAACCCTCATCCGAAATGATCACCGGACCGCCCTCCACGACTGCAGGCCCCGCCAGACCGAGCTCAACCATCAGGGGCCGAACTTCCGCAGAGGTCTTTGATGTCACCGGGATCACCTGAATCCGAAATTCCGCTAGTCCGCACTTCTCACCAGATTTCGTAGCGAGGCCGGCGAGGTGTCGTGCCCAGAGGGGTTTTCGATCTATGGGGCGCGGAGTCGTACTTGACAGTACGTCGAGCACCCCAAAGTGAGAAAACTCCGCTGGGTGCGGTGCATCGTCGGCCGCAGCAGGAAGCTGGTGAGAAATGCGGGCTAGGTCACGCAGCACAGCAACCGCGGGTGGCGAGGGAACATAGGTGCGAGAATCCAGCAGCGTGCCGTCGAGATCCGTGAAGATAACGCCGTGAGGTGTCAGACGGCGTCGGTCCGGTGCGGACGGAGCAGGACGACGCTGATGTTGTCGTTCCCACCCCGCTGATTGGCCGCTTCAATCAGATTCCCGCAAATCTCGTCGAGAGATCCACCCTCGAGGAGGAATCCGGCAATCTCGTGATCGGTGAGCATCGAGTTGAGTCCGTCCGAGCACAGGAGATAGATATCACCGTCATCGATCCCCGTCTCCAGCACCTCGACCTTGGGTTCGCTGCTGCCGCCGAGTGCCTGGGTGACGACGTTCTTTAGCGGGTGGGTGCGGGCAGCTTCCTCGGTCAAAAAACCCGCGGTCACTTGCTCATGGACCCAGGAGTGATCTCTGGTGAGCAACGAAAGCGCACCTTCACGGAGGCGGTAGGCCCTGCTGTCACCAACGTGACAGACCACCAGCTTGGCCTCTCCCGTAGGATGGGCCGCCACTACGACCGTCGTGCCCATCCCCTTGAGTTCGGCATTCTTGTTCATTTCCTCGGTGACCTTGTGATGGCCGGACAGAATGGCATCCACGATCTGGTGGCGACCGCGCTGAGGGATGAGGCCCAGTGCTCCGGCCATGTTTCGTCGGCCTCGGCCACCCCCGTCTCATACGCCCTCACGATTTCGTCGGTGGCGATTTTCGAGGCCACCTCTCCGGCCGCATGCCCCCCCATGCCATCCGCGACGACATAGAGATCATGACCCGTGTCGAGGACCACGACGTCCTCATTGAGGCGGCGCTTCATCCCGACGTCAGTTGCACCTGCCGCCTCGATCTCGAACCGGTTATTTTGTTCGGGACTCACGTTGCCTCAACTCCGGCGCCGGAATCGATCCAGCAAGCCACCCGTTTGTTCGCTACCGGATTCGATCTGGCTGAGAACCGCAGTCGCCTTGGCATTGGTGGGATCGAGGCTTAGGGCCTTCTCAGCGAAACGCTTCGCCCGCGTCTTCATGCCCGCGGCGAGAGCCATCGCCGCCGCCTCCCCTATCATTGTCGCGTTGCCGGGATCGAGTGTTACCGCCTGCTCGATATGCCTCAGGGCATCGCGCTCTTTTCCCGGGATACGTCCCAGGACCTGGCCGTAGAAATAATGAGCGCGGGCGTTATCGTTGTCATGGTCGATCGCCATCTTGAGGTGTTCGACAGCCTCGGCCATATTGCCTTCGCGCATCATCTGCGAACCTTTTGCGGCGAGACGACGGGCGATCTCCTTCGGATCCATCCCCTTCACATCGGTTCCTAGAGAAATCTCCTCGTCATATTTTTCGCGGCTGTCTGGGTGACTGAGAACGTTAAAGGCCTCCGTCATACCCTGAAATTTTTCCTCCGCCTCAATCCGCTCTTTACCGGAGAAACGGTCGGGATGGTGTTTCAACGCCAGGTTGCGAAACGCCACGCGGATCTGCTTGTCCGTCGCGTCTTGGCCGACGCCCAGCGTGTCATACAGTGTGATCTTGTGGCGCATCCTCAACTACTCCATCAACTATCGACACAAAATTACCACGTTCACCATGCCCATGCAATGATCGCCGGGCAGAGGGTTAGCGGCGCCTTTCGACTAATTTCGTTGCCATCTGGCGGGTGACGGGACTGACGTTTCGGTCGCGGGATACTCGGACCTTGTCGCGATGGTTCAGCCGCATGAGGATGGCCCTGGCCGTGTAGACGGGCGTTTTCGGGTTGAACGCGAGTGCGACAACCACCGGATAGTGCCGCAGCCAGCGGCGGTTGTCCGCGATCTGCCGGATGACTTCCTCGGCGACGCTCCGTGATAACGCGAAACGCTCGATCTCGTTGTCGGTGAGCTTGGGGCTCGCCAACACCGAGCGCTGAATCAGGCGGTTGCGGCTATTGACGAGAATCGCGCGCTCCTCCCTGGATCCCCGAAGAGCACAAATAATTCGCTCGTGCACGCTCATCTTCAGCAGCCGGAAGTGAGCGTCATGCTTCGACTTCTTGACCGCATCTTCGAGCGCGGCGTCCCTCGACTCCGCGTACGGCATGGTCTCCAGCTTCGGGATATGGGCGCCGATCGCCTCCAGCGCCTTGATCGCCTCCTCGACGCTCGGACCCGCCGCTGCGAGCGCTTCCTCCTCGGCCAGGGCTTTGGCGATGAACTCCTCCTCGAACTCGCGAACCCGGCGCAGTACGACCTGGTTGACCTGCGGGTTCGACGTCAGATCCTCTAGGATGTCGAGGCAGCCGAGGATACGGACCTGGTTGGTGATGATGATGTCCTGGACCAATGGCGGCGCATGCCGCGCGAGAACCCGGAGGGTTTCGTCTGAGGTGTTCACATGCGCCGCCACGGCCCCCCAGATGGACTCTTCCTCCCTCACCCGCACCAACTGATCGAGGACCAGCGAATCGGGAGGCTGGTCCTTGATCCAATCGAGAATGGTCTTCTCTTCCTCTTTCGCAACAGACTCCCTCGCGACCTGGGCCAACTCCTCATCGGGATCGGACGACAGCAGGGTCTGTATGCTCAGGAGATCTTCACGAGACACCGGCAGCAGACCCTGGGCAGCAAAGAGACGCACCTGCCGCGGCACCTTGCCCTGGATGATGCCCTCGATGAGGTCGGCGCTGCCGGCGGATTCCTGATCACTCATCTCGAACCCTCGTGCCGAGAACAACTAGACCGTCGCTCCGCACCTCGGTGTGCACAACCTGTCCCGGTTTTCCAAGATCCTCGTACAGAACCCCGGCGACCTCGAGGCTGACTGCATCGCCATCACCGATCGTGAGCTTGACCGGCCCCCCCAACGCAATCCGTTCTTCGGTACCGCCGGCAAGCAGCCGGCCCCCGGCTACTCCGTCTCGATCCCGGTAGTGAATCCAGCACTCCCTTTCCGGCCGCACCCTCACTGTGAACGCCACGAGTTCAATTCTATCCTCCACAGGGGCACGCTCCCCGCTCATTATCGGCGGCGTCTGCGCCACAGCGCGCGCGGTCGGTGAAACTCGTCTCGAGGCTCGCTCAGTCGGGGAAGGCACCAGACCGGCACCGAGCTGCTCCCCCGGCGCAGAGCCCCTGACGATGGCGATTGTCGCGACGACGAGGATGACCGCCGCCAGTCCAACCGGCAACCAGAAACTCCAGCGAAAACTGCGAATGAACGGGCCCTCGTCGCTCATGAATCGTGGATGCGCGCCGGACGCCAGCAGGAACCGATCCCAGGCCGCCTCGAATGATTCTGCGAGGCGATACGGATCGGCCCCGACAATCGTGGCGTACTGGGTGACGAGTTCCGGCTGAAAACCATCTGCGGGAGGAACCTGAAGTCGCCTGCCTCGAGATTGTTGAGGATCCGCTTCGAAATCTTGGTTTCCTCCGCAATGTCTTCCAGCGACAGGCCGGCGCTCTCGCGCAACCTGCGCAATTCCTCACCGAAGGTCTTCGGGTGGTTGGGTGGCCCCTCCATTGCCGACATCACCGGAGAATTTTACCACCCTTCGTTGTCCTTGTGCCTCTCTTTCAAGAAGAGAACTCGCAGCACTGCGTATATTTTCGGGCAGGTCAGGGCGACCAAGCGCCCGTTCCAGCTCGGCCGAGGGGAGTTGAACGAGGATGCTGAGCGCGAGTGGGTACGGTGTATGGGGACACACGACCAAAGCCCTTCGGACCCGGAAATATTGACCCCACTTGTGGTGACGGGCGAGCGCCGTAAAAAACTCCGGTGGCGGTTCGGAGGTGTTGAGAATAATCAGAATGTCATTTTCGACCAGGCGCGGGTTGTTGAGCAGGGCCGACAGTACCCTGGAGTCGCCGGTGGTCATGAGGGCGCCGAAAATCGCCCTGTGCGCTCTTCGTGCGAGCGCGACCTTTTCCCCCAACGCCATGGTGATGAACTGGGTCAGAATCCGGCGCTCGGCCTGCCGGCGAACCACCGGCGGCGTTTTCGGCGCCTGCGCAAGCGTGATCAGCGAAGTCCACGGCAAGGTTCCGAGAAAATCCATCGCCCGGCTGAAGTTGAATCCAGGAAATCCTGCCAGACGCTCCCGAATGGCGTGTCCATCGAGCAATCGCCGGTCGGACGCGATCTCCTCGGCCACCTGCGCGTTGCAGTACGGTGAACGCAGCACCTGGAGAACTTCCAACTCCTCGAGCTGGCGGCTGCGAATCAGGTCCAACAGACCCTTTCCGTCGAGTTCCGCGATCAGCGAATCCATGGCACCATCCTACCGCCTCGTGGGAGACGGCGCGGGCGACGGCTCACCTCTTCGACATAGGTTTGACAATCGCCAGCGGCGAAGCTGTTAGCTCGGGACAGGATCTGCAAACCGCCTAGGGTTTGGAGCTTGGGGGCGGACCAAGGATTTCGCGCACCCTTTGCCGGAGCATCACCAACTCGAGGGAGGGGACGGCGGATTCTTCGGACGGCAGGCGCCGTAGGGCGTGTTTGCGGAACGCGACGCGGGTCAGGAGGCGCGCAATCACCGTCCGTTCGGGGCGCGAGGGCCACCAGGTACTGCGAATCCTGCGGCGGTAGTACGGAATGACATCGACGACCCAGGCGGGTGCGAGCTTAAGCTCGACTTCCTCCGCCAGCTCTCGTTTCAGAATCTGTTTTTCGGAGTGAAGAAATGCCGTGAGAATGACCAAATACACGACATAGAGTGATGGAAGGAACCACAGCCATCCCCGAACCGTACCGTCCGGAGAAAACGGACCCACGTACAGCAGGGCCGTGTTCCAGGCCGCGTGAAGGCCGATGGCAAGCGCCAAGCCGGCCGTTGCCCAACCAAGGCGGACCGCTTTCTTCGGGCTCAGCACCGCATATCCGAGGAATCCTCCGAAGGTCGCGCTGCTGAGGGCATGTATTCCGGCCACAAGCAAGGTTCGTCCACCCACCAGAATCAGGATGCCATTGACCCCGCGGAACTCAGCTATGGCGCCGAAAGCGTAGTAGAGATTTTCAGTGGCCGCGAATCCGAGCCCGACCGCGGTTCCGTACACCACCCCGTCGGTCGGGTTATCAAACTTGTTCGTCAACAAGACAATGAGCAGCACGCCTGCAGCCTTGGCGATCTCCTCGACGAACGGAGCGAGGAACAGGCTTGTGATGGTGTCAATGCTCCCTGCGGAGACCGCTCCGCCAAGGACCCTGGATACGGCGCCAAACGCCATGACGGACGCAACCGGGGCAATCGACGCGCCCCACAGGAAGACAAATGCCACGAGGTGGAGGGGTTCACGGTCATAGCGGTCGATCCACCACACGGCGGCGACCACGACGAGCAGCAGTGCAACCGAGACCACCAGCACGGCGAGCAGGATGAGGACCGTGGCGAGGCTCACGGAAGAACCAGCGGCAGGTGATCGAGGGGATGATCGTCGAAGAAATCTCGCGCCTGACCGACGTCACGCCGGATTTGAGCCATCAAATCGAGGGTGGATTCAAACCTCCGCTCCTCCCGCACTCTTTCCAAAAAAAAGAGCCTCACCTGTTCCTGGTACACGTCTGCAGTGAAATCCAGGAGATGACTCTCGATCGTCGTCAGTGAGTTCTGGTACACCGTCGGCCGCACGCCGATGTTGGTCACTGCGGGAAAGGTGCGCGTAAACGACGGAATGTGAACGGCTGTTACGTAAACGCCGTTCGAAGGATGGAGTTCGTTTTCGACCTCGATGTTGAGGGTCGGAAAACCAAGCGTGCGTCCCAGACGCTTTCCTTCCAACACCAACCCGTCGATGTACACCGACCGCCCGAGCAGTGCAACCGCTTCCTCGACCCGCCCGTCCGCTACCGCCTGCCGGACCCTCGTTGATGAAACCACGCCGCCTTCCGCTTCGACGATCGGCGCCGCCGCCGCTTCAAAACCCAGCTCGGCGCCCATCGATGTCAACAGCCCGACATCCCCGCCCCGGTCCGCGCCGAAGCGGAAATTGTCGCCGATGTACACCTCGCGCACGGCAAGGCGATCGACCAGCACGTCGCGAACGAAGTCGGCCGCGCTCATTCTCGCCAGGCGATGAGTGAATGGCACGACCAGAGCCGTCTCGATCCCAGTTTGCGCGATCAAGGCGAGACGCTGCTCGAGGGTCGTCAACAAACGCGGCGCATCTGCAGGCCGAAGGAGCTTGACGGGATGGGGGTCGAAGGTCATGGCTACCGCCGCCACGTCCATCGCTCGGGCACGTTCCACGACGTGGGTCAGAACCGCTTGGTGGCCGATGTGAACGCCGTCGAAGCTACCAATGCTGATGACCGCACCCTGCGGCGGATCGTCGTTGCCCAGCGGATCCCGCAGAATCTTCACCCCGACACCTCAGCTGACCACCGGGAGACGGCGTCGGTGTTCGGGGCCGGGCCGAACGACACGGACGATCCTCCCCACGAGGTCGTAGGGATGAGCCTCGGTGATCTCCACATCGACCAGAGAACCGGCCGGAGCGGATCCGTCGTTGATCAGGAGCCGGCCGTCGATCTCGGGCGCCTGTCGGGCGAGCCGGGCGTCAAGCAGCAGCTCCATCTCCTCCAGCGGCCCAGTCACCAGGGCCGGCATCGTCCGCCCGACGAATTGCCGGTTGTGCTCGGCTGCAATCTCCTGTTGGATCGCGAGGACGGTGTCCCGCCGAGCTTTCTTGACCTCCGCCGAAACCGGATCCCCGAGATCCGATCCGGGATTTTCCTCCTGCCAGGAGTATGTGAAGACTCCGAGATGATCGAATCGGAGATCCT